>MRWF01007820.1_pt1 | contig 338542 bp, 332 predicted proteins | sample 1013331 | NCBI WGS metagenome assembly MRWF01 (sample SAMN06117577, study PRJNA244670) | biofilm metagenome | biome: Water; feature: Cathode Biofilm; material: Biofilm; isolation source: microbial consortium enriched at the cathode of a solar microbial fuel cell | place: USA: District of Columbia...
CGCGCCGAGCCGGTGAAAGAGACGGCGCGCACACGGGCGTCCCGGATCACTGCTTCGACGGCGGGCGTTTCGATCCTCAGCGCTTGAAAGAGACCGGGCGGCGCGCCTGACTCTTCAAAGACATCCGCAATCGCTTTTGCGCAAGCAGGCACATGCGGGTCGTGTTTCATGAGGCAGGTATTGCCCGCCATGAGCGCGGGCGCGGCAAAGCGGAAGGCAAGCCAGAAAGGCGCGTTCCAAGGCAGAATGCCGAGGACGGGGCCGAGGGGGAGATACTGCACATAAGAGCGGGCGGCATCGGAGCCGATCTCTTCACGGGCAAGGTAGGCTTCGGCGTGCTCGGCATAATGCTCGGCGCACCAGGCCGCTTTTTCCACTTCCCCGCGCGCCTCGCGAATGGGCTTGCCCATTTCATCGGTCATGAGCGGGGCAAGCTCTTCCACCTTTTGGCGCATGAGCCCGGCCACGGCGCGCAGCAGATCGGCCCGCTCGCCGAAAGAGGTGGTGCGCCAGGAAGTGAAGCGTTTTTGCGCCGCCTCAAGCGCGGTTTCGATAGCTTTCGCGCTATCGGGTTCGACCTCCTGAATGATCTTTCCCGTAGCCGGGTTCGTGACCGTGAGCATGGATTACTCCCCGCTTTTTTTTACGTCCTTCTTTGCCGCGCGCCGCCGCGCGTCCTCGATCTTGTCCACATTGGCCGCGCCGCTGCCGCTTGCTGCATTGCCTTCCGGCTTCAGCGTGAATTCCCGGTCCATGGTGAAGAAGGATTTGCAGCCATCGGCGGTCACATAAACCGTGTCGGAAATGCCGACCGTCTTGTTGCCGTCGACGCCCCAGACCCAGGGGATGAGGTGGAAGGTCATGCCTTCCTTCAAGGTGGTGGAAACGCCCTGCATTAAAGAGACGATGTAACCTTCATCCCAGCTCGGCGGGAACGCGATGCCGATGGAATAACCCGAGCGGGTAATGAGAATACCCTCATCGTCTGTTCCGGAAATGATGTCGCGCACGATATTGTCCGCATCCGAGACGGTAAGGCCGGGGCGGATGGCGCTTTCGACTTTCTGCAGCGCCTCCAGCATGCGGCTTTGTGCCCGCTCCATTGAGGGAGAAAGAGCGCCCAGAACGGCGGTGCGCATCATCGCAGTGTGATAACGCCGGTAGCAGCCGCCCACTTCCAAAAAGACATGCTCACCGGGCTCTACCCGGCGACCTTCCCATGTCGCATGGCCGATCATGGAGCGGGGTCCGGAAGTGACATAGGGCATGACCGCCGGCGGCTCGCCGCCTGCCCGGAACATGGCGTTGGAAATGGCCGCGCCGATTTCGTTTTCCGTCACCCCGGCGGCAACGGCGTCGAGACCCGCCTGCATGCCCGCTTCCGTGGCATGGGCGGCCTTGCGCATCACCTCGATTTCGGCGGGGGACTTGCGGATGCGGCCTTCTTCCACGATGCCGAAACAGTCGAGAAGATGCCCGCCATTATAAGCGGTGCGCAGCCGGTCCTGGTGATAGGCCGGGAAGAAATAGCTGTTGCGCTCATAGCCGATGGAGGCCTTGGCAAGGCCCGATTCCTTCAAGCTGCCGACAAGACGCTGAATGGCATCGCCATTATCCTCATAAGGGCGCGTCTTCTCTACCCAGGTGCGGGCATAGACATTCGATTCTTCCAGATGCCGCGTCACCATGAAAGGCTCGCCGTCGAGCGGAACGATAAGTGCCTGAAAGAAGGAATAGCCCGTCGTCTGATAGTCGGTCAGATACATGATGTTTTCCGGATCGGTGATGATCACCGCATCCAGAAGCCGTTCTTTCATCCGCTCGCGCAGCGCCGAGAGGCGGCTCTGATATTCCTCGAACGGAAAGGTCATGTCATCGCGTTCGATCATCTCATGCCGCCTCCTTGCTCACGGCGGCGAGCGCCGCTTCCAGGATGCCGAGCCCTTCGTCGAGATCTTCATCCGGCGTGGTAAGTGGCGGAATGAGCTTGAGCACGCGCCCGCCGGTCCCGCAGGCACCGATCAGAAGACCGTTCTTGAAAGCATGCGCCACGGCGGCTTTCGCTATGTCGCTATCCTTGACGTCGAGCCCATAGAGCATGCCGCGCCCGCGCACTTCCGCTCCCAGCGCTTTATGGGATTGGGCCAGAGCATTGAGTCGGGTTTCCACTTCCTTACCCTTGCGCTTCACGTCACTCAGGAAGTCGTCCGTCTCGAAATATTTCAGCGCCTCGCGCCCGGCGACGAAGGAAAAGCCCTGACCGCGGAAGGTGCCCGTATGCTCGCCCGGCTGCCAGTGTTTGTCGTGCTCGGGTTTGATGAGGTTCATGGCAAGCGGCGTACCGAAACCGCCAATGCCTTTGGCAAGGCAGACGATGTCGGGATCGAGCCCCATATCATCGAAACTGAAATAGGAGCCGGTGCGCCCGCAGCCTGCCTGAATGTCATCGAGGATAAGAAGCGCGCCGTATTTGCGGCAGAATTCCTGCAGTCCCTTCAACCATTCGGCACTTGCCAGATTGACGCCGCCTTCCGCCTGAATGGGTTCGACGAGAACGGCTGCCGGATGCGCGTAGCCCGAGGATGAATCCGCATAGCGCGCTTCAAGCTCATCAATGTCGCAGCCGAAAGGAAAGCGCGTTACATGTTCGAGCGGCACGCCGGCCGCATTACGGAAATAATCATTCGCCGTACAGGCGAGCGAGCCCAGCGTCATGCCGTGAAAGCCATGCGAGAATGCGATGACGTTGCTGCGGCCGGTGACGCGGCGGGCGAGCTTCAGCGCCGCCTCCACGGCATTGGTGCCGGTCGGCCCGGTGAACTGCATTTTATACTTCATCTTCCGGGGCTTCAGGACCGTGTCGGCAAACGCTTTCATGAAATCGCGTTTGACGCTGGTGGACATGTCGAGACTGTGGGCCGGCCCGTCCGCTTCGATGAAATCGACGATCGCGCGTTTCATATGCGGGTTGTTGTGCCCGAAATTCAAAACCCCCGCGCCGCCGAAAAAGTCGATATAGGAGCGCCCGTCTTCATCCACCTGCCGGGCGTTCGATGCGGATTTGAAAACGGTGGGAAATGTGCGGCAATAGCCGCGTACATTCGATTCCCATTGTTCGAATACATCCATGAGAGCCTCCTGCCATTGGGGCGCGGGTGCGCCCGGTCACGTGTCCACACTTAAGAAACGCCCTGCCGCGCCATCGGTTCGTGCGGCAGGCGGTTCTTCTTCGGCCCTGACGGCTTAAGCCCCCGTCAGGGAAGCGGCGCGCCGGCAAGGCGCGCGTAGAGCCGCGTGACAATAGGAATAAGGCTATCGTTAAAATCGTAGCGCGGGCTGTGGCAGGGTATATCGTGCCCCTTGCCGTCATCCGCGCCGATCAGCGCGAAGGCACCCGGTATTTCTTTAAGATAATAACTGAAATCTTCCGACGCCATGATGGGCGCAGGGGTATTCGTTGCGTGCCAATCAACGCCGAGCTCGGCGCTGAGCGCCTCGCGCATCAGCGCAGCTTCCGAGGCGTGATTGACCGTTGCGTCATAGCGCGGCTGAAGTCTCACCTCGGCTGTGACACCGTAAGCGGCGGCGGTGTTCACCGCTACCTCTTCGATCAGCGCGTTGATGATCTCCCGGTCCTCGCTTTGCGCCAGGCGGATGCTGCCGCCCATTTTCGCCGTGTCGGGAATGACGGTCGGCCCGCTCGGCGCTTCGATGGAGGTCAGGCTCACCACGGCGGCGTGCTGCGGGGCAAGACGGCGGGCGACGATCTGCTGCAGGGCGAGCGTGATAGCGGAAGCGGCCAGCACCGGGTCGCGGCAGGCCTCCGGCTGGCTTGCGTGACCGCCCTGGCCTTTTAAAAAGATTTCAAACGTGCCGTTGCCCGCCATCACCGCGCCATCCGGGCAGAGCGCCTGGCCGAAAGGGATGGCCGGCCAATTGTGCCAGCCATAAATCGCATCGATGCCTTTGAGCGCGCCGTCTTCGATCATTTTCTTGGCGCCGTGGCCGCCTTCTTCGGCCGGCTGAAAGAGAAGGGTGACGGGGCCGGGCAATTGTTCTTCATGCTGTTTGAGCCAGAAGGCCGCTGCCATCAAAGTGGCCGTGTGCCCGTCATGGCCGCAGGCATGCATGCAGCCTGGATTGGCGGAACTCCATTGCCGCCCGCTTGCCTCGGTAATGGGCAAGGCATCGAGATCGGCGCGCAGCGCGATGTGCCGCCCGGCGGCACCGGGGGCAAGCGTTGCAAGCGTGCCCGTGCCTGCGCAGGCGCGCCAGGCAAGGCCCGCGCTTTCAAGGCCCGCGCGCACGGCAGCGGCGGTCTCTTCTTCCTGCCAGGTGAGTTCGGGATGTGTGTGAAGCGCGCGCCGGAAAGTGGTGGTGGCATCCATCAAGGCTGCCCAGTCCCGACCAGCTTTTGCAAACGGAGCATGCGCTAGCGTCACCGACATGAATATGAGAGTAGCGCATAAACCGGCCCGCGCAATGAATTATCGGGCTTGTAAAGAACGGCGGCGCGCGCTGCTTCTTGCCGAATTGCGACTGCGTTTCATCTCTTTGCAGGTTTGGCACCCCGCTACGGCGATGCCCTGCGCAGTTCGTTTTTAATGATTGCCGTCAATGCGTCCGCAAAAGTTCTGATATGCGGCTGCTTCAGCGCGTCGATATGGGCGGTGAGGTAAACGCTGACGGGCTTTGGCTGGAAATTGGGCAGGATGCGGCTCAAGCCGGCAGCGGCCATGCCGGGCAGCGGCGCAATGCCGAGCCCGGCGCGCACGCTTTCCAGCATGGCGGTGAAGGTGTTGACGCTGAGGCTAAAGCGCGTGATCCCGGCCTGTGCAAGCCAGAGCATTTGATCGGCGCCGCTCATCGCCGGTGAAAAGCCGATCATCCGGTGACCGGCAAGCTCGCCTATCTGCGTAGGCGTGCCGTGCCGCTTCAAATAGGAAGGGGCGGCATAGAGCCCGAAATCGAAATTGCCGAGCTTGCGGTAGACAAGCGGGTCTTCGCCGCCATGAACGGTTCTGATCGCAAGGTCGTATTCCCGGTGGGCGAGATCGCCCAATCTGTTCTCCGCATGCATCTCGACGATAACGCCGGGATGTGCGGCCGAGAATTCGGCGAGCGCCATAGTGCCTGCCGCCACAAACCCGTCTCCAAGCGTCAACCTGATCTTGCCGGAAAGACTGGCGCCTTGAGAGGGCAGATCGCGCAAAGCCGCGCCGAGCTGATGTTCGAGCTTGCCCGCCGCTTCAACCAGCCGGGCGCCGGCTTCGGTGAGCCGCGTGCCTTCCGCTCCTCTTTCCACCAGAACCGTGCCGAGCGCGCGCTCCATCTGCGTGATGCGCCGGGAGACGGTGGAAGTGGAAAGCCCCGCCGCCCGGCCGGCGGCGAGGAAGCTGCCGGAACGGGCCACGGCAAGGAGAAGCGGTAAATCCGCCCAAGGGAGATTTTCACTCATAGAAAGCAGATTTGCATTTCCTTACCTTCCACGCAAAGCCAATTCTCCCAATATCGGCTGCACCGCCTGTAGCGGGCGATCGTTGGAAAGAGGAGCAGCACGATGGACGTGAAAAACTATGCCAAAGCGGCGCAGACGGCTTTTAACGCGCGGGACCTTGATGCGCTGGCGGCGCTCTGGGCCGAAGACATGACGTATCTTGGCCCGGACGGGGAAATGGTGACCGGCAAAGACCATTCCGTCGAGCGGGAAAAGGCGCTCTGGGCAGGCGTGCCGGATATTCAGGTGGAGCTCACCTGCTTTGCCGCCGATGGCGACAATGGCGTGATGCAGGGCCGCATGACGGGCACGCATACGGGCACGCTTTCCACAGCCGATGGCACCTTCCCGCCCTCAGGCCGCCCGCTCTCTATCGAGTTTGTCGCACTCTTCACTTTCAAGGACGGGCTCGCCGCGAGCGAGCGTGTTTATTATGACCGCGTGCAGCTTGCCGCCCAGCTTGGAGCGGCGTGATATGAGCGGGCAGGAAGTGGACAAAGAAGAGCCCGCGCGCCGGACCGCCTTTGTGACGGGGGGTACGGGGCTGCTGGGTAATAACCTCGTCCGGGAGTTGCTCGGCCGCGACTATCAAGTGCGGGCGCTGGTGCGCTCTCCCGAAAAAGCCGCGCGCCTTCTGCCCGCAACGGAAGAGCTAAGGCTGGTGGAAGGGGATATGGACGATGTCGCGGGGTTTGCGGCGGCGCTTGAAGGCGCAGAGATCGTTTTTCATACCGCTGCTTACTTTCGCGACAGCCTGACGGGCGGCAAACATTGGCCGGCGCTGAAACGCATCAACGTGGAAGGCACGAAAGCGCTTCTGGAAGCTGCCCATGCGGCGGGGGTGCCGCGCTTTCTTCATGTGAGCAGCATCGGCACGCTCGAAGACTTTGCGCCGGGCGGGTGCGCCGTCACCGAGACCATGCAGCGCGATCCGGCCGTGACGAAGAACGACTATTACCGCAGCAAGGTACTGGCGGACCGCGAGGTGGAAAAAGCGCTCGCCAAATGGCCGGATTTTTGGGCGGCGTTCATCTTGCCGGGCTTCATGCATGGGCCGGGCGATGCGGGCCCGACGGCAGCGGCGCAAACGATCCTCGATTTTGCAAACGGGGATCTGCCCGGCGCGGTGGATGCGCATTTTTCATATGTCGATGCAAGGGATGTCGCCTTTGCCTGCGTGCAGGCGGGGGAAGGCGCAGCGCGGGGCGACCGTTTTTTGGTGGCGGGCAAGCGCATGCACTTACGCGAAGAACTTCAGCTCCTTGAAAAGATCACCGGAAAAAAGGCACCCGCGCGGCGCATTCCCACCCGCCTTGTCGCGGTGCTTGCCGGGTTGAATGAAATCTGGTCGCGCCTGTCCGGCAAACCCGCTCTTATTTCCTGGTCGATCTACCGCACCATCCGCGATGAAGGGCCTCATGCCCGCTTCGACAGCGCCCGCGCCCAGCACTATCTTGGCGTCACCTTCCGCCCGCTCGAAGAAACGCTGGCCGACACAGTGGCCTGGCTGAAGCAGGCCGGGATGATGAGTTAGGTAAGAGCCGAAAAACACGAGCCCCGGCTATGCCGGGGCTCGCTTTGCTGTGGGGCGCTGCTTAAAGGTCTTCGACGCGGGCGGCGCGGATGCCCGGCCATTTGGCGTAGGCGCCGGCGATGACTTCTTCCTTGTTTTCGAGATATTTCTCGAAAATCGCCTTGTTGACGAAGAGATAGAGCTTGCCGTCCACGATGTCGGCATAGCGCACGTCGCCGTCGAGTTTCTTGCCGACATAGATGCCGAAGGCGCAGAAGCCGCCGAACTGAGGGAGGTACGCTTCGGGCGCCGCATCGAAGCGCTGCTGCGCCTCGCTCGATGCGAAGTAATAATCGACACCGTCATGCTGCGAGGTGTGGGCGGCATCGCCGATCTGCGGTTCGCTGCCGCCGAACATCGAGACGGGATCGACGCCGTGCATGCCGAGCGGCTGGCCGGCAAGCGTGACACCGTTGACGACATTATATTCGTCCGCTGCAAAAGCCGGGGAAGCAAGGGCAACGGTGACGGCGGAAACGAGAAGGGAGAGGAAGAGCTTCTTTTTCATAAGATTTATCCTTTGAAGAGGGGAGAGGGGACGCAACAAATGGAAGGGTGTCAGGCGGAGCGGGCGATCCGTTCGACGGCGTCCTCCGTCCACCAGAGCCCGTTGGCGACCATGCGGAAATTGATGATGGCGGCGAGATAGCCGTCGCCTTCGGGCACTTTCGCGCCTGCCGTCGCATCGCGCACGACTGCCACTTCAAAGCCGAGCTCGAGCAGCTCATAAAGATGCGCCTGCGTGCACAGGTTCGCCGACATGCCCGCGAGAATGACCTTGTCGATACCGCGTTTACGCAGCTGCAGGTTCAAATCGTTTTGCGCGGGGCTATAGACTTTGTGGGGCGAGCAGATAATTGTCTCGCCGTCTTCGATATATTTTTTGTATTGCGGCATCCAGTCGGCGCCGGACCCGTCGAAGCCTTCGAGCGACAGGGGGCCCGGCCGGTCGAACATGCCGATCGAATGCATGGTCTTTTCCAGCGTGCCTTCGAACTGCCACTTGTGATCATGCGGGTAGTAATAATGCGGGGAAATGAAGACCGGCATCTTGGCCGCTTTGGCCGCGATGAAAAGCCGCTCTATATTGTCCACCGTGCCTTGCTCGGTGACGCTTTCGCCGACAACACCCCAGGTCACACCTTTCTCGGAAAGAAAATCCACTTGAGGGTCGGTCACGACAAGGGCTGTGCGGCCTTTTTCGATCTCCATATCGACTTGCGGCAGGCCGGGTTTTTCGGGATCGGCATATTTCGCGTGCGCTTCATTGGAGGCGGCAAGGGCAGCGCCGCCTGCAAGGCCCGCGGTCCCGGCTGCCACCACGCCGGCTGCCCCGGCAAGGAGCCGCCGGCGGGCCTTGTCCACCTGCTCGTGGCTCGTGCCGCAGGTGCAATCATCTTCATCGTCGTAAAAGTGTTCCATGGGTCCAATCCTTTGTTTGGGTTGCCGCGCGGTCTCCCGCGCGGGTGAAGGCGGGCGAAACACGCGCCGCTCATCTCGTTGGCTTAGGCGTGGAAAGGGTGAGGTCTTGGCATCGCTTTGGGCGTGGCAAGGGTTGGCAGCCAAATCGTGAGCACCGCGCCTTTGCCGTCCGCGCGGTTATGCGCGTTGAGGCGCCCGCCATGGCGCTCAATGATGAGCCGGGTGATCCAGAGACCGAGGCCATGAGAAGGCATACCCGTCCCGGCGCACGGCGTAAGAGAGGCGAAAGGCCGGAAGGCGCGGGCGAGATCCGTGGCCTTAAAGCCTGATCCTTCATCGGCAATGCGGATATAAATACCGCCATCTTCCGCCGGTCCCATCTCGCAGCGCACTGTGCCGCCTTCGCGCGTGTGCTTGACGGCATTCGAGATCAGATTGTCGAAAGCTTCGAAAAGTAGTTCCTGATCGCCTGAAAGCGAAAGGGCCTCGCTTGCATGGCAGTCAAAGCCGATGGCGCGGCGGCGGGCGAGCGGCTGATTGACGGCGACGGCAAGTTCCAGCACGGGCAGAAGCTGAAATGTGCTGCGATTGCAGGAAAGCGGATCGCGCCCGTGCCGCGCCCGCTGCAAAAGTGCGCCGAGCAGCTTGTTGAGTTGTTGAAGGGTTGCGTCCGCGCGCCGGGCATCGCGGGTAATGCGGGGCAGTGCCTCACCCGCCGCGCTTTCGGCAATATCTTCAATCAGGATCGCAAGATTGGCGAGCGGTCCGCGCAGATCGTGCGCGACGATGGAAAGAGCGTGGGTATAAGCGTCCGGGCTGTCCTCGCCGTCAAGCTGTGTGGGCCGAGCTGGCGCTGTATGAGCGGCAGAATAGGCGCTGCCCGGATTTTCCATATAGAGCAAGTCGATCATCATCTATCCCCAATCTTGTCATCCAAGAGGAGGGCTAAGTGCCATTCCTCCGTAAGCCGATGATCAAGCAATAAGGGAGAGAAGGTTTTTCGTATCGGCCCGCTCTGCCAAAGCTTTGGCAGAACCTGCCATCGCTTTCAGAGAAGCGGTTCAGGCATGCACCGCCTGCTCGCGGAACTGCGCCGGCGGCTGGCCGACCCAGCGCTTGAAGGCGCGTGTGAAGGTGCTCTGTTCGGAAAAGCCGGTTAGGAAGGCGATTTCCGCGATCGTGCAATCGCTTTCGGAAAGAAGTTCTTGGGCAAGCGATGTCTGTGCTTCGCGCAAGACATCGCGGTAGGTCAGTCCCTCTTCAGCAAGGCGGCGGTAGAACGTGCGCTCGCTCATACCCATGGCGCGGGCGATGCTGCTTGCCTGAGGCAAGCCATTGCTGAAGGCGCGGGATAGGCGGCGGCGCAGCGCGTCTTTGAAAGACGCCTCGCTGCCGAGCCGGGACATTTCCGTGTCGAGGTGAGCGGTCAGAAAATCGCAAACCGCGCTGTCGCCAAGCTGGTTCGGCAAATCCAGAACGTGGCGCTGCAGCAGGATCGCATCGCGCGCCTGGCCGAAATGAACGGGGCAGCCGAAAAGCGCGGCATAACGGCCCGCCTCCCCGCGGCAGGCATGGCGGAAGGAAACAGAGGCAAGGCGCAATGCCGGGCTGGTGAAGCGGCGCATATTGGCGGCGAAGCCTGCCAGCGCGCATTCGGTGCGCAGCTGCAATGCAGGATGCGGCGCTGCCCGGTTTTCGATGGAGAAAACGGCAAGGGCGCCGCTTTCATCCAGCCGGTAAAGCGCCGTGTCGGTGATGAGCCTGTAATAACGGGTGATACGCCGGAGAGATTCGCGCAGGCTCGGCGCGGTTTTGATCGCAAGGCCGAGCACGCCGAGATCCTCCGGCACGACCGTTTGCGCATAGGCGGCAATGAGCGCAGCCTCATCGGGATGGTTTTTCCGGATCCAGTCAATAAGGCCGAGATGATCTTCTTCGCTCAGCCGTTCGCCCTCCAAGAGGGGCAGGCGGCGGACGATTTTGCCCGCTGAAAGAAGATCGCCCTCCGCCGTCATTTCGTAGCCTGCCGCGCGGGCCATGGCGCGGGCAAAAGCTGCCGTCACGCTCGTCATGAGAGGGCGCTCCTGATTTGGCTCCGGGGGCAAGCAGGTGGCATGGCATCGCTCCTCTTGGGGGAGGGGGCGCCCCGGCCGGTCTTGGGGGAGAGAGGCGGGGTTTGGCCGGGGCGCCGGGGGGTACGTGTCAGGCGGGCCTGAAATCTGTCTGAAGGCGGTTCTTGCTCGTTCTCATTATTGCCAGCGTTAGGTGTATGTAAAGACAGGTCTGTCTGTATGTCAAGCGAGAAAATAGCAGAATGAGGAGAAATAAATTCTCCATCTGCTTGAAACAGGCAGTTCATGCCTGTAATACCGTACAGAACTGTCTGATTAGGAGTACCCCATGCAATCGCGCCGCGACCACCTTATCGATACCGCCTTGCGGCTTTTTTATACGGGCGGCTTCACCGCGACGGGCATCGATAAAATCCTGGCCGAGGCGGGCGTCGCCAAGATGACGCTTTATAAGCATTTCCGCTCGAAGGACGATCTCATCCTGGCGGTGCTGCAGCGGCGCGACGAACAGTTCCGCGGCTGGCTGACGGGGGAGATGGAAAAAGCCTCCAAGGAGCCGGAAGAACGCCTTCTTGCCATGTTCGATGCGCTTGGAACCTGGTTCGAAGGGCGCGCCTTCAAAGGGCTCGGCTTTTCCGGCTGCGCTTTCATCAATGCCTCGAGTGAGTTTGCCGAGCAGAGCCATCCCGCGCACCGCGCCGCCGCCGAACATAAATTGCGCATCGTGGAATATCTGGAGCGCCTGTGCGCGCAGGCCGGAGCGAAAGAGCCCGGTGCGCTCGCCGAGCAGCTTGCGCTGCTGAAAGAAGGGGCGATCGCAACCGCCCATGTGCGCGGCATGCCGGAGGCGGCGAGCCTGGCAAAAGACATGGCAAGGAACCTCATCGCCGCCGCGACCGCGCGCTGATCTTTTCGTTGCACCTGCTTGTCCGGCTTCGCGTTCTTCGCCATGCTTGAAGGGAATTTCAATGCGCAAGGCGGAACCTTATGAAAGCCATGGTGCTGGAAGAAGCGGGCAGGCCCCTTATCCTCCGCGAGCGGGAAGACCCGCAGCCAGGGCCTGGCGAGCTGCGCCTTCAAGTGGAAGCCTGCGCCGTCTGCCGCACCGATCTTCATGTCGTGGACGGCGATCTTAAAGAGCCGAAACTACCGCTCATTCCCGGCCATGAAATTGTCGGGCGCATCGACAAGGTGGGAGAAGGCATCAGCGCTGAGCGGCTGGGCAGGCGCGCCGGCGTGCCCTGGCTCGGGCATACATGCGGCACCTGTTTTTACTGTGAGGGCGAGAGAGAAAATCTCTGCGACCGCCCGCTTTTTACCGGCTATACGCGCGATGGCGGCTTTGCCACCCATGTCATTGCCGATGCGGACTTTACCTTCGATCTCGATGAGGGCGAGGATGCCGCTTCCCTTGCGCCGCTTTTATGCGCGGGGCTCATCGGCTGGCGCTCGCTGAAGAAAGCGGGGGAGGGCAAACGGCTCGGGCTTTACGGCTTCGGCGCCGCCGCCCATATCATCGCGCAAATCTGCCTCTGGCAGGGGCGGGAGGTTTATGCCTTCACCCGGCCGGGCGATGAAGAGGCCCAGCGCTTCGCCCGCTCCCTCGGCGCGCAGTGGGCAGGCGGTTCGGACGTGCCGCCGCCCGCGCCGCTCGATGCGGCGATTATCTTCGCCCCCGTCGGCGCGCTCGTGCCCGCAGCGCTCAAAGCCGTGCGCAAAGGCGGGCGCGTTGTCTGCGGCGGCATTCACATGAGCGACATCCCCGCCATGCCTTACGCGCTTTTATGGGAGGAGCGCGAACTTCTCTCCGTCGCCAATCTCACCCGCATGGATGCGCAAGAATTCTTCCCCGCCGCGCGCAAGGCCCGTGTCGTCACTCACACGAAACGCTACGCTCTTGAAGACGCCAACACCGCGCTTGCCGACCTCAGGGAAGGCCGCCTCACCGGCGCCGCGGTGCTTGTGCCGGATATGGCGTAGCTTGCACAACGCGTGCGCTCTCTCACGTATCCCATGCTGGACAGCTCCGCAACGCCGCTTATGATGAACTTCATTGTTCACTTAGGGGCGGGTTTCAACATGAGCGAAATGCAGCGCACACGGCGCGGTCTGGCAGGCAGTTTGTTGGGGGCAATTGCGCTCTGTTTCATGTTGAGCGGCTGTTCCAGCGCTGGGCTTGTTTCAATCCTCGTGCCGACGGCGAGCGCCGAGGACAGGCGCATTGCCCAGCAGCAGCTTGATGAATTCTGTAAAGAGCTGAACGTCGGTACGCACATAGATAAGCGTATCCCCGATGTTGAAGGCTTTGAGGTGTTGGCGAACGCTACATATGACAATGGCCGCGACGAGCCTTACACCGACAGCGCGTTGGATGGATGTTCCCTCGGTTGTATCTATTATCTGGTCAAAGGGTATGCGTACGTTGAAAACCATGTTGAAGAGGGATGGAAGTCAAGTGCTATTGGGAAAAAAGATTTCCATACGGGACCTGGAAAATACCGGCATGCTATTGTCCCCCGCACGCCCGAAGCTTGTGCGGTGCACGACCGAATTATACGAACCAGTCAGACACTGCGCGGGTATGTGAATGATTATCCCGAGCTTTTCAAAGATAGCTGCATAGGCATTGAAAAGGTTTCGGCCTTCCAGTCCCGCTATGCATATCAGATGCATTTCCGGGATCAAGCGGTTCAGCTGCCAAGCGGTTTGGTTGCCCGTCCTACTGGGACCCGGGTGATCGACAAGATCACGGGTGAGGAGATTGCGGTTAAGCTGGGTGTTGCGGGCTATAACACCCGCGTCACCAATCAATATGTCGCCGCTTGCAATCAAAACTTCGCATTGGACGTGGCGGAGGTTCTTCTGCCTCTGGCGGGAGAATGAGTTTGGTTCAACGCGTTTTTCATCGTCGCAAGGCGAGTGCGGACAGATTTTCCTCCAAAGTTTTGGGGGCAGGTGTTGGTATTTTGCTGGGGCTCGCCCTGCCGGTTGCAACCTCTGCTGAGGAAGCGCGCTGCCCTGACGGGCGCATCGCAACACGCCTTCTTGAGAAGGGCGCAGATGATAGTGCGGTGCAGGAACTGAGCCTTTGTGAAGACCGCATGGATTTCCGGGCGTTGCTCTATTCCCCGGAATTTGCCGAACGTTTCGGCTTCCCCAAAGACGAAAGGCATCTCACGCTGTCTCTTCCGGCTTGGGTCGGAGCCATCCAGTTGGATGGATACTCGCATCGCGGCGCAAATGTCTTCGAACTGCGTGTTCTCGTTTCAAAAGATACGCCGCTTGATCTGCCAAACGAGCTGTGGGTTCGTAGAAGTGGATTTCAAACGCGCATGCAGCTTCCGCAATCTGCAAAGCGCCCCGTTCCATATCGAATGGCACATGCTTTTCCCATTTTTCTTCGGTCTACAAATTTTTCTCGGGCAGAGGGCAGCTTGGCGGGGTTTTTGAATTCTGCAAGCTTGTATGAAGTTGATCCAAATTATTTTCCCGGCTTCACATACTTGCGAATTCTCATCGGTAGCAAGAAGTGGTTAGAGCGCATGCTTGAGCCTTCTCGACGGGAAAAAGCTCAAATCATTCTTTCTCTTCCGGCTCGTGGAGAAGGGATATGGAGTAGCCCCGGCGGCGAGCACGCCTTTATCATTCCCGATGAGCTTTGGCGCGCGGCAGACAGGCTGTTGGATGTCCCGCCGGTCGCCGCTGAGTAGGAAATTCGGGGGGTGGTCATGCACATCACCCCGCCGCGATGCGTATGACGGCCTCCACCACATCCTTGTCGAGCTGGCGGGCGGGAATGTCGAGCCGCCCCTCCACGCCGCGAAAAAGCGAGAGGCCTTCCATCAGGCTCATGATCAAGACGGCGCGCCGCCGCCGCGCGCCGGGGGCAAGGCCGGGCACGGCTTTTGAGAGCACATATTCGATCTGCTTTTGGTACTGCGCGTAATAGCGCGCCATGACCGCGTTGATCTCTTCGTCCCGCGCGGCGAGCGCCCAGAGCTCCCAGAACATCAGGCAGTACTCCTGCGGCTGCTGCTCATCCAGGATGAAGCGGATCAGGTCTTCCAGGCTGCCCTGCGCCGGGCGGCTTTTGAAAGCGGTGATGGAGCGTTCCAGCGCCCGGTCGAAAAGCGCGCTGAGCAGCTCCCCCGGCCCGCCGAAATAATATTGAACATTGCTGAGCCGTATGGAGAGTGTCTCCGCTACCCGGCGCATGGAAAAGCCGCCATAGCCCTCTTCCACCAGGATCTGCGTTGCAGCGTCGAGGATTTCCTCCGCCCGTTTTTTGCCCTTGGCGCTTTTCATGGTCCCTTCCGTTTCGTGTCCGCCCGTCCCTCCATCTTCTAGCCCAAAAGGGTCTCTTGACCAATTTCTTGAAAATATGGTCATATGACCTAAATAAAGGTCACTTGACCAAATCTGGCGGAGGATGCAGTGACACGACAGGCAACCGGCCCCTCGCGGCGGGGCTTTTTGATGCTGGGCGGCGCGGCGGCGGCAAGCGCCGCTGTCATGGGGCTGGCGGGCATCGCCGCGCCGGGGGGTGAGCATTACGGCGCGCTTTTGAACGGGGAGGTGCCGCAGGCTCTCAGCGAAAAGGAACTGGCGGTTTTGAGCGTGGCGGCGGAGACCCTGGTCGGCGCCGTTCCGGGCCTGCCCTCCATTCATGAGACGCGCACGCCTGCGCGTATCGACCGGGAACTTTCCTTAAACCGCGGCACGCTGCTTTCGGACATGAAAGCCTCGCTGCTTTATCTCGAATATAGCCCGCTTATGGGCACTTCCCTTTCCCGCTTCTCTTCTATGGGCGCGCGAGAACGTGAGGCGCATCTTCGCGCACTTTCCCGTTCCGAAGACCCCCTGGAGCGGGCGATCTATAACGGCGTGCGGTTCCTCGTTTTCTTTTTCTATTACACGGATCCCCGCACCTGGGCGCATCTCGGTTATGAGGGTCCGCAAATGCCCGCGAAATTCTTTCCCGCCGGCAACCGCATCGAAAATCTGGAGGCGCTGTCATGATCCTCGAAGGCCATGAAATAAAACGCGACCTTCGCGAAGAGGTGGATGTCGTGATCATCGGCTCGGGCTGCGGCGGCGCGACCGCCGCCAAGCATCTGGCGGAAGGCGGCCTTTCCGTCCTCATTCTGGAGCAGGGCGGTTATTACACCGCCGCGCGCGGCGATTTCGACCAATTGTCGGACAATATGCTCGCCCGGATCGATGGCGGGCGCGGCCTCGACACCAGCACCAATGGCGAGCTTGCGCTGATGTATGGCAATTGCGTCGGCGGGGCGAGCGTTCATTATTGGGCCGATAGCTGGCGCCTGCCCGAAGACCGCGCCCGCATCTATGAGGAAAAAGGCGTCAGCGGCCATGAGCATGAGGTACTTGCGCCGGTCTTCGATGAGATCGAAAAAGACCACAACGTCCATCCCGCCGACCCCGTTTACCGCAACCGCATGAACGAGCTTTTCATCGAGGCGGGCGCGCGCCTTGGCTGGCATATCGAAGACGTGCCGCAAGCAAGGCGCGGCTGCGTGGCAAGCGGGCATTGCTATCAGGGCTGTTCTTACGATGCCAAGCAAAGCCAGCTTGTGACGTACGTGCCCGCCGCGCTAAAGGCCGGCGCGCGGCTTTATGCCGACTGCGAGGTGACGGCGATTACCCGCGAGCCCGGCACGGGCCGGGCAAACGGCGTCTCGGCCCGCTTTCTCGACCGCGCCACGGGCCGCCCCGCCGGGCCGAAGCTCGAGGTAAAGGCGCGCGCCGTCGTGCTTGCCGCCGGCGGTTATGCCTCGCCCGTCATCTGGATGCGCTCGGGTCTGCCGAACGGCTCGGGCGAGGTGGGGCGCAATCTTTTCACCAATCCCAATCCTTATCTTTATGCGCTTTACGATGAGGAGATTTATCTCTGGCATAACATTCCCGCCGCCGTCGGTACCTCGGACTTCCGCCTGCCGCGCTATGAAAACGGGCGCTATGTGGAAGGCGGCTATTTGCTGCATCCGAACCAGATTCAGCCGGAATTTCTGGCCGTCACGCTGCCAGGCTTTGGCGGGGCCCATGCCGGGCTTGTTGCGCAGCTGCCGCGCCTCGGCAGCGCGGTGGCCTGGATCGACGATGAGCATGGCGGCGAAGTAACGCTGCGCGAAGACGGCACGCCCTCTTATCATTACGCGCTGCAGGGCGATGATGTCCTCAAAGCCCGCGATGCGCTGAAAAAACAGGCCCAGCTTCTTTTTGAAAGCGGCGCGCGAGAAATCTTCGTGCCCGACAGTGCGGGCACCAGGCTGCAAGGGCCGGAGGAGATCGCGCAGCTCGAGACGCTGGAGATTCAAAACGGCGCCATGCTCTTTGCCGCGCCCCATCCGGCCGGCACCTTGCGCATGGGCGATGACCCGTCCCGCGCCGTTGTGGCAAGCAGCCATGAAGCCCATGAAGTGCCGGGGCTTTATGTCGCCGACCCCAGTGTCTTTCCTCTGCCGCCCAGCGTCGATCCTTCGCTGACCATCATGGCGTTTTCCGTCATCGCGGCCCGCAACATTCTCTCCCGTCTTGCCTAGGAGGCCCGCGATGAAAAATTGGCCCTTCTTTCTCTGGTGCGCCTTCTTTCTTGTTCTCGCACTCAACTTCGCAAGCACAGTGTTGGCGATCCTGGGCGGGGATTTCGACGGCACGGGCCTGCCGCCGGAAATGACGATCATGGAAGCGGTGGCCAACGGTTTTGCCGCGCTCGGCTGGGCGGCGGTTCTGATAAGCGCGCTTTTCAAACGCTATCTTACCGCGGCGCGCCTTGCCGTTTTTCTTGCCGGGTTTTTCTTCTTCGATGTGATCACGACTTTCGTGCTGCCCATGCCGCTGCCGCCCTATTTTCTGATCTGGGGCAGCGCCGTCGCAGGCCTCATGCTGCTGGGCGCGCGTCATTTGCAAAAGGAGGCGCGCCATGCGTGAGGGAGAAGAAAAACATTACGGCCTTGCCGCGCTCTTCGCCGGGATCGGTCTTATCTTCTGGGTCAATGTGCCCGCGCTTTTTGCCGGTACTGGCCTGCCGCCCGCCACCATCCCGCTCCACGCCTTTGCCAACGGGCTTGAAGGCACGGGCTGGTTCGCCGCCGCCTTCCTCACCCTCAAAGGGCGCTATGAGGCGGCCAGCTGGCTCGGCTATTTCAGCGCCGGGCTCTGGGCCTGGGACATGGTGACGACCGCCTATCTCCCCGCCATGCCCGTCCCGCCCCACCAATGGCTCTGGGGCCCCATCAGCGTGCTCCTCATGTGCCTCGCCCTGCGGCGGCTCTCCGCAGCGGCCTAGTTTCACGCGGCTCCAGCGCTTGCTTGGTGCTGTCGGGCCGGTGTCGCGCGACCGCCTCGGATGCCCCGGCGTCCCGTGAGAATGACAATCCGTTTACGGCCATGCCGATCACTGTCTATATTGGTGAAACGATCATGTCAGTTCTCGGGGGCGACGGGTTTGGGATTCTTCTGGCTAATTCTCGCGTGGGGGCTGGTGTGTGACACATGGTCATTCGCTGTCGATACTTGGGCGGAGCCTTACAGCTTGTCGCGCCCGCGCCCAGAGGGGGCGTTGGAAATTCCGATAGCGAACAACTCCAAAAATTTGCGTGTGGCAAAGTTGGGAGATGCAAACAAAGGTGTGCGAACAGCGGTCGTGACCGGGAGGCCTGAAGATTGGTGGAGAGAGGCTCAACAAACGAACTGTGCAACTGATGGCGAAAAGGGGCCCAAACTTTTTGGGCGCCCTCAAACTGTTCGAGTAGGGATTGTCATTAGGACAGAAGAAGATTTGCAGAGGCTATTCGAGCTATTCAAGAAGTCTCGTCCGGTTGAGGCGACGCTAAAATTTAGAAAACCGAAGGATGCAATTACATCCACATTTCTTATCGATCTTTCCTCTGAGAAAAACGGGTTAGTTTTCGGTGAATGCTATTATCGCGGGGATAATAACCAGTGCACTGTTTATGGCTCGATAACTTCGCAAGTGTCGGGTGAGTTTTTTCTTATGAAGAAAGAAAAAAGAAATTGGACGGAACAATCTTCTCTTCTGTCATGCGTGATCCAGCGCACGGTTATTAAAAAAGAACAAGTAGGTTAGGACGAATGGCCTGCCTAGCCCGCTTCTGAGTGTCCAGGTAAATGCCTCCTGACGTTATGGCTGTTTGTTGACCTCAATAGCTCGCTGTGCAGCCGAGAGCGGTCTCGGACCGAGGGGAAAAATATGAAATCGGTCGAAGACAGCGCGAAAGAAATGCTGGAAATGGAAGTGCCTTTCCGCCTCAACTCAAAAACATGGGTCATGGAGAGCGATGACCCCAGAATCTTTTTGAAAAGCTACGGCATGTGGCCGCCGGATTCTGGAAAGCGTTTCATATTTCACCTAGGCGACAAAAGGTTTGGGTTTCGTACAGCAGAAGATATTAAGCAGCAGAAGGTCGAAGAATTACCAGACGGCACCATGCTATGGTGGTTCGATGACATACTGTGCAAGCTTTGGGGGACATATGGGCGAGGGCAGCTAAAGGAGCTGACAAACACATATACCTTTAGCACTGAGGCAGAGCAGGAGTTAGTTCTCAGTCTATTTATAAAAGCTATGCAGGTATGGGATAAGAGGGTGCCCCTTGGGCGGAGAAGCGAGCCCAAGGCAGGGGCGTGCCTAACGCCTCGCGCAGTCGATTTGGTCGCCGCAGGGAAGTTCCTCGTGTGATTGGCCCCGGCCAGCGGTGCCGCATTTGGGATGCCACAGGGCGCGAGCGGGGTTAACCCAAAGAGAAAGGGCGGTCTCAGACCGAAGAGGAAACATGAAATCGGTTGAAGACAGCGCGAAAGAAATGCTGGAAATGGAAATGCCTTTCCGCCTCAACGCGGAAACCTTTGTCATAGAGAGTGGCGACTCGCGAATTTACATGACCGGCGGTGGTAACGCGGGTCCTGAGCGCGGTAAGCAGTTTGTGCTGCATGTGGGTGAAAAGGCATTTGGATTTCGCACGGCGGACGATATCACGAACCATAAAGTGGAACTACTTGCGGGTGGAACGCGCCTCTGGTGGTTTGACGATCTTCTTTGCGAATTGAGAGGTACGGAGCCAAAAAACAGGGGCACAGAGCGCACGAGATATGGGGTGCTGACGAATGCCTATCGTTTTGAGAGTCTGGATGAGCAGGGCTTAATTCTTGAGCTTTTTATCAAGGCGATGGAGGCGTTTGATACGCGTGTGCTAGCGGGCGTGACGAAGCGTCCTAACACAATCGCACGTCTGACCCCGCGCGCCGCCGAATTGGTCGCCGCAGGGAAATTCCTTGCGTGATTGGTCTTGGCCGGCGGTGCCGCACCTGGGCTGCCCGAGGCGCGGACGGAATTAACCCAAAGAGAAAGGGTGAATTTGCCAAGGCCCTGGCGATGGTCTAGAAAACCAGCTTGGAGGCGCTGATCAGGGGGCTGATTGGGCGAACCTCTGATGTTGGCAGGGTAGGGGTGTGTGTAGCCAAATCAATCTGCGCGTCGAGCGGTGGGCCGCTTGGGCGCCGGGTATCGAAGCGCCGGAAGAATGGGAGAGCTGGGCCCGGGGGGAAAGAGATTTCGGCCCGCTGGACGCGGCCCCGTCCGTTGCCTTCATCAAACCCATGGCACGGCGGCGGCTTAGCCGTTTAAGCCGGATGGCGCTTTCGGTCGCTCACGCCTGCGCCCATGCCGGCGAGGGCGAAGGGGCCGGCGACCTCGCTTACGTTTTCTGCTCGCGCTACGGTGAGTACGAACGCACGATGGAGGCGCTGAAGGCGCTGGCCGAAGGTGAGCCCATGTCGCCGGCGGTGTTCAGCCAGTCCGTGCACAATACCTCCGCCGGTCATTTCACCATCATCAATAAAGACCGCTCGCCGGTCACGACCATTGCCGCGAATGACGCAACGCTCGAGGCGGGCATGCTCGAAGCCTCGATGCTGCTGGCGGATGAGCGCTATCGGCGCGTCATGGTTGTTTATCATGACGAGCCCTTGAACGAGATTTATGGCAATCCGCACCCGTCATTCAATCTGCCTTTGGCGGCGGCCTTCATGCTGACGAGCGGTGCAGGTGCTTCTTCTTCCCTGCCGCATCTCACGCTTAGCTGGGCACCGGCGCGCGCCGGGGATAAAGCGGGTCACCGGGAAGAAGAGCATCCCGTCCTGAAAGTTCTCAGGCTTGTGCTTGGCCGCGCCGATGAGGCGAGCGTGCCGGCCGGGCGCCTGACCTGGGAGTGGCGCCGTCATGACGGGTAAGCTCAATTATTATTGGCGGCTCTTTGCGACCGGCCTGTGCTTTTCGCTCTTCGGCCTTGGCGGCATGGCGATCGGCCTCATTCTTTTCCCGCTCATTCATCTTGTGAGTTTCAACAAGAAGGCGGCGCAGCGGCGCTGCCAATATATGGTGCATCTGTCGTTCCGGCTTTTCATCTGGCTGATGAAATCCGTCGGCGTGCTCACCTATAGCGTGGAAGGCGAAGAGCATTTGCGTCCCGGCGCTCCGGGAATCGTGATCGCCAATCACCCTTCCTTGATCGATGTTGTCTTCATTGTCGCCCGCATTCCCAATGCGCTATGCATCGTCAAAAAGGCGGCCTGGTCCAACCCTGTCATGATGGGGGTTATGTGGGCGACGGGCTATGTTCCGAATGACGACCCGGAAAGGCTGCTCGATGAATGCGCCGACCGGGTTCAGGGGACGGAAAAACTCGTTATTTTTCCTGAGGGAACGCGCACGGTGCCGGGCCAGCCTATGAAGCTGAAACGGGGCGCGGCCTCCATAATCGTGAAAAGCCGGGTTCCGTTTACCCCGATCACGATTACCAGCAATCCGACCTCGCTCACCAAGGCGGAAAAATGGTACCAAATACCGCCGCGGCCGATCCATTTCCGTCTGGAAATCGGCGAGGAAATAGACCCGGCACCCTATCTCACCGAAGGCGAAAGCCTGAGTGTGGAAAGCCGGCGCATAAGCAGACTTTTGAAGCAGATTTTACTGGAGGGGATTGAGCGGCATGAGCGAGCTTACTGAAGAAATAAAAGTCATGATCATCGAGACACTCGATCTGGAAGACATCACGCCGGCCGATATCGATCAGACGGAGGCGCTGTTCGGGGAGGGACTCGGTCTGGATTCGATCGACGCATTGGAATTGGGGCTCGCTCTTCAAAAGAAATACGGGTTCAAGGTCGACGCGTCTTCAACCGATCTGCAGGAGCATTTCTTCTCCGTCGATACGCTTGCAAAATTCGTCACCGCTCATCAGGCCGCGTGACAGGGGAAATATGATGGAAGCTGAAATGAAAACACGCGAGGAAATGTTCGGACAGTTACAGGCCATATTGGTCGAGAATTTCGAACTGGAACCGGGCCAGATTTCCGAAGGGGCCGATCTTTACGAGGATCTGGATATCGACAGCATCGATGCGGTCGATCTGATGATCGGGCTGAAAGATCTGACGGGGAAGAAGATCGAACCGGAAGATTTCAAGAAAGTACGGACGATTGGGGACGTGCTCGACGCGCTCGACCAATTGCTGAACGCCTAAGCGGGCCGGGCAGATGAGCGCAGTGCTGAAAACCGTCTTTATCTGTCTGGTTCTTACCTATCCGTTGCTCGTCTATTTCGGCCTTTCCCATTTCGATCTGCGCCTTCTTGCGCTTTTTCTCATTCTTCTGGCGATCGCCCGCGTGGCGGGTCTTGCCTTTCAAACCGGCAGGGCGCCGCTCAAGGGGCAGATGGTGCTCGCCGCCATCCTCATGGCCGCGCTCGCCTTTTTTGCCTTTCTGTTTGAAAGTCCCGATCTGCTTCGCTTCTATCCGGTTACCGTCAATATTTTGCTTTTAATCTTGTTCTCGCTTTCCCTCATCAGGCCGCCCAGCATCGTCGAGCGGCTGGCGCTGCTCTCAGATCCGGAACTGCCCGCTGCCGGTATTCGCTATACTTGGAACGTGACGCTGGTCTGGTGCGTCTTCTTTTTACTGAACGGGGCGGCCGCGCTTTTTACGGCGATCGAAAGTAGCATGGAGGTCTGGGCTTTCTATAACGGGTTCCTTTCCTATCTGCTGATGGGAATTCTCTTTGCCGGTGAATTTGCCCTGCGCCACTGGGTCAAACGGCGCCAGGCGGTGCCGCGATGAGTGGCCCCTCTCTTCTTCCGCTCCAGCACCTCTTGCATTCGGATCGCGCTCCGGAGGCGGTCATAGCTTTTGACGGACAGTCCAACTACACGGCCGAAACGTTCGGCAAGAATGTGGCCCGGCTCGCAGCGCATGTGAAAGGCGAGGGCAGCGGAGACTGGCTGATTGCCAGTAACAATGCCTGGGAACTGGCGGCGGCAATCTTCGCGGTGCTGCATGCGGGCGGACGGCCGGTGCTGCCTGCCAATCTGCAGGAAGGCCATCTTGCCGACCTTGCCGCCCCGGCGCGCGGTGTCATCGGCAGCGCGGTGGAAGGCGCGCTTTGCTTGTCATCGCTACCAGAAGAGGCGGCCTCCATACCGCCTGCCTTCGATCCGGAGAAATCCGAAATCGTTCTTCATACATCCGGTTCAAGCGGGCAGCCGGAAGCCTTCATCAAGCCCTTCAGGTGTCTTCAGGCGGAAGTGGAAACATTGCACGCAAGTTTCGCTCCTTCCGCGCCGTGCGCCGTACTGGCAACCGTGCCCGCCTATCATATTTACGGCCTGCTTTTCCGTATCCTCTGGCCGCTTGCCGCGGGGTGGCCGCTCGATGCGCAGACGGTTCGCTATCCCGGCGAAGTCGCTGCAAAAGTTGATGCGCACGGCCCTAGTCTTTTGATTTCCAGCCCCGCCTTTTTGCAGCGCACCGCCTCTGTCATGGATTGGCCGGCGCTTCGTGCGCTTCAAGGCATCTTCTCATCGGGCGGTCCGCTCGATCCGGCGGCCGCAGCGACATACAATGAGCATCTGAAGGGACAGCTCAGAGAAGTTTACGGCAGCACTGAGACGGGCGGCATCGGCTGGCGCGTGGTGCGCGATGCCGCAAAGCCTGCCGCCTGGACACCGCTTAAAGGGGTGGCGCTTTCTCTGGCTGAAGATGGACGGCTTAACGTTATCTCGCCGCATATAACAGGCGGCGCCTTTCAAACGGAAGATCTGGCGGAACTGGCAGGCGATGGCTCCTTCACGCTGAAAGGCCGGGCGGACCGGATCGTGAAAATCGAGGAACGCCGCATTTCGATTTCCGAAATTGAGCGCCGTCTTGCTGCGATGGAAGACATAAGCGAGGCCAAATGCGTGCCGCTAGAACGGGACGGGCGGGTAGGCCTCGGTGCTGTGATTGTTCCTTCCAAGGCTGGCTGGCGCGCGCTGCACGAGGGCGGAAAGGCTGAAACCGTACGCGGCTTGCGCGCCGCCCTTGCCGCGCATATCACGCCGGCTGGTTTGCCGCGTCACTGGCGTTTCGTAAAAGCACTGCCTCAAAGTGCCCATGGCAAAGTAACAGAGGCGATGCTGCAGGCGCTCTTTAGCGGCGAGCGGGAAGAGAAGATGGCCCCCGTCATCAAAAGCGAGACGCAGGAAGGCAGCACGGCGCGGCTTGCACTGGAGGTAAAGCCGGGCATCATCTGGTTCGATGGGCATTTCGATGTTGCGCCCGTGCTGCCCGGTCTTGCTCAGCTCGCCTGGGCGGAAGGCATCGCGCGCCGCTTGTTCGGCGATCTGGGAGAAATGTCCCGGCTCGAGGTGGTGAAATTCTTCGATGTCGTACCGCCGGAAACAGAGCTTACGCTCGAGCTGACCCATGAAGAAGAAAAGTCCCGGGTGCTCTTTCACTATTGGAGTAGCAAGGGCGATCACGCCAAAGGGCGTATTGTCTTCGGGGGCGGCGCATGAGTTTTTTTCGCCCTTGCCTCATCGTGCCTGTTTTCAATCATGGCATCTCCGCCCAGCGCCTGGCGGTGAAAGTGGCACCGCTCGGCTTACCGCTCATTCTTGTCGATGATGGCAGTACGAGAGAAAGAGACGCGCTGGCGGAAGCCGCAAAGCGCCCGCAGGTGACGCTCCTCCGCCATGAGATGAATACGGGCAAAGGCGGCGCGGTGAAAACGGCGCTGCGGGCCGCCGCAGCGCAAGGGTACACGCATGCGCTGCAGATCGATGCCGACGGCCAGCACGATGTGGAAGATATTCCCCGCTTCCTTGCAATGGCGCAGGAGGAACCCGGCGCAGTCATATGCGGTGCGCCCCGCTTCGATGAAACGGCGCCTGGCATCCGCCGTATCGGGCGCTATTTCACCCATATATGGATCTGGGTCGAAACGCTTTCTTTCGAAATCGAAGATTCGATGTGCGGGTTCAGGGTTTATCCCTTGCGGGAAACTCTGCCGCTGCTTTCCCGCACGCGGCTCGGGGACCGGATGGATTTCGATCCAGAAATTCTTGTCCGGCTTAATTGGTCCGGCGTGCCGATCAAATCGTTACCGACTAAAGTAATTTATCCCGAAGCCGGTAGCTCCAACTTCCGGCTTGTGGCCGACAATGCGCTGATCTCGCTCATGCATACGAAGCTTGTTCTCGGCATGATCGCGCGCCTGCCTTTCCTTCTCTTGCGCAAATGGCGGAGGGCGACATGAAGCCTCCCCATGGCGAGCCGCCCAAACATTGGGCGAGCCTGGAAGAGCGCGGGGTCTATCTCGGCCTCCGCATTATGCTTGCCGCATACCGCGTTCTGGGCCGGGCCGGGTTTTCGGTTTTGCTTGCGCCGGTTATTTTCTATTTCTTCCTCTTCTCAGGAGAGGCATCGCGCGCTTCACGCAGCTTTCTGACACGGGCCTACAAGACGGCTGCGGGCCGGGAAGCATTAGGGCGCGCGCCGGGCTGGCGTGATAGCTTCTGGCATTTCTATGCGTTCGGCCAAGCCATTCTCGATAAGATTGCCGCCTGGAGAGGCGACATCGATCCTAGCGATGTCGAGTTCGAAAATGACGAGATTTTCGAACGGCTGCTGGATGAGGGACGTGGCGCTCTTTTGGTCGCCTCTCATCTCGGAAATATGGAAGTCTGCCGGGCACTCGGTCAGAAACACCGCCATATCCGGATGAATGTATTGGTGCACACCAAACATTCGGAAAATTTCAACCGGCTGATCAGCAAGGCCGACCCAGGTTCCCGCGTCTCGCTCTTTCAAACGACGGAAGTGGGGCCGGGAACGGCCATGCGCCTGCAAGAAGCGATCGATAAAGGTGAGATCGTTGTCATTGTCGGCGACCGTACACCGCAAGATGCCTCGGGCCGTTATGGCTGGGCACCGTTTCTGGGCAAAGACGCGCCCTTCCCGCAAGGTCCCTACATTCTCGCTTCACTGTTTCAGTGCCCGGTGCAATTGATCTTTTGCATCAAGAAAGGCCGCAAGCACCGCGTCATCATCGAGCCCTTTGCGGAGCGTATCGAGCTTCCCCGCGCGAACCGGGAAAAGGTTCTGCAGTCACACATCGAAGCCTTTGCCCGGCGGCTCGAATTTCACGCCGTCAGAGCGCCGTTTCAATGGTTCAATTTTTTCGATTTCTGGAATCAGGCGCCGCGTGCCGGAAATTCCGGATCATTCAGTAAGAGTGTGGACAGATAAATGACAACAAGCACCCCCGTCATCATCGGTGAGGCCGCGCTGACGATTGAGGATGTCTGCCGCGTGGCGGGCGGCCGCGCACCGGTCGCGCTGTCGCAGGCACCCTCTTTCCGCGCGCGCGTGACGAAAGGCGCGGCGTTTCTCGACAGGCTCCTGGAAGAAGATGGACGCATCTATGGGGTGACAACCGGATATGGCGATTCCTGCACCGTCGACATTCCCGCCGATTTGGTCGAAGAGCTGCCACTGCACCTAACCCGTTTTCATGGCTGCGGACTTGGCGCGCATTTGAGCGCGGAGCTTGCCCGCGCCGTGCTCGTCACCCGTCTTGCCTCGCTTGCGGCAGGTTATTCGGGCGTGCGCTGGGAGATTCTGGAGCGGCTCGTTCTTTTTCTCAATGAAGACATTGTACCGCTTATTCCCGCAGAAGGATCGGTCGGGGCGAGCGGCGATCTGACACCTTTGTCCTATGTCGCCGCCTTGCTTATCGGTGAGCGCAATGCGCTGTGGAAGGGAAGGCAAGTGCCGGCGGCAGACATTCATGCGGCGCTTGGTATGGAGCCGCTTCATCTCCGCCCGAAAGAGGGCCTTGCGATCATGAACGGCACGGCGGTCATGACCGCCTTGATGTGCGAGGCGTTTAAACGCGCGGATTATCTTGCCCGGCTGGCGGCGCGCCTGACTGCGCTTACGACGGTAGCAATTGCCGGAAACGGCTTTCACTTCGACAGCCGCCTCTTCGAAGCAAAACCGCATCCCGGCCAGGGGCAGATCGCGTCCTGGATCAGATCGGATCTGGCAAGCGGTGAACCGCCCCGCAATCCGGCGCGTCTGCAGGATCGTTATTCCATTCGCTGCGCGCCTCATGTGATCGGCGTTCTGCAGGACAGCCTGCCTTGGATGCGGCAGTTTCTCGAAACGGAACTCAACAGTGCGAACGACAATCCCATTATCGATGGGGAAGGGGAACATGTGCTCCATGGCGGACATTTCTATGGCGGGCATGTGGCCTTTGTCGCCGACAGTCTAAAAAACTGTGTTGCCAATCTGGCCGACCTTCTGGACCGGCAAATGGCGCTTCTTGTGGACACGAAATTCAATCATGGCCTGCCGGCTAATCTTTCCGGCGCTACGGGGGCACGCGCGGCGATCAATCACGGCTTTAAAGCCGTGCAAATCGGGGCTTCGGCCTGGACCGCTGAGGCCTTGAAGCTCACCATGCCGGCAAGTGTTTTCTCCCGCTCCACGGAATGCCACAATCAGGACAAGGTCAGCATGGGTACGATTGCCGCGCGGGATTGCCTGCGTGTGCTGCAGCTCACCGAGCAGGTGACGGCGGCGCAGCTTCTGGCAAGTGTGCAGGGCGCTGCACTGCGCCAGACCATGACGCCGGAGGAGAAAATTTTGGGCGGCGATCTGAAGCAATTTCTCGAGGAAGTGCGCAGCCGGTACACGCTGCTGGAAGAAGACCGCCCGCTGGAGGAGGAGCTGCGGCAATTTACGGCGCTCATTCAAGAAGCGCATTGGCCGCTTTATGAGGAAACTAAATGACAGGCGAAAAAGTTTCGTTGCCCGAAGCGGAAGTGACGGTTCAGGTTCCTTTCCATGATGTCGACCTCATGGAAGTCGCCTGGCATGGCCACTACCTGAAATATTTCGAAATCGCGCGCGGCGCGTTGCTGGATATGTTCGCCTATAATTACAGCGAGATGAAAGAGTCCGGCTATGCCTGGCCCGTGGTGGATGTGCATCTGCGCTATATCAAACCCGCACGCCTCGGCCAGAAGCTGAAAGTGCGTGCGAAGCTTTTGGAATACGATCTCAGGATGAAGATTGGCTATGAGGTAAGAGACGCGCAAACCGGTGAACGGCTGACGAAAGGCCACACGGTGATGGTTCCGGTGACGATGGAGACGGGCGAGCTTTATCTGGGCACGCCGCCCGTTCTTGCCGAAAAGCTGGGGATGCCCGCATGAGTACGAAGCCTGCCATGATCGCAGTGCTTTTCGCCGCGTTCTGGTTGGCGCTGCTGCCGGTGCAGGCCGCGCCGCAAGAAGGTGACACATCTGCCGCGATACCCGGCATCAAAGAGGCGCTGCAAACCATGCCGGTCGTGCGCGCGCAATTCACGCAAAGCCGCCATATGGCTGTTCTCTCCCGTCCGCTCTCCTCGCAAGGCTCGCTGATCTTTACGAAAGAAGAGGGTATCGCTTGGCTCATTGAGAAACCTTACCCGGTCAATCTCGTGCTGACTTCCACCCATGTGAGTGAATGGGAAGAGGGCGAAGACAAAGAGCGCGTGCCGCTCTCCGCCCGTCCCGCACTTTCAAGTCTTGTTTCCATTCTCGTGCCGGTTCTCTCTGGCGACCTCGCCGCTCTCGAGGACCGCTTCGAGATGGAAACCGCGCTGGTGGAAGACGGCTGGCAGGTTGTTCTGACCCCGCGCGGCGACGCGCTGGCCGGTGTCGTCGAGACCATTCGGCTTTCCGGCGATGACCGGCTGCGCGGACTGACGGTGAAAGAGGCGGGGGGAGATGAAACCGAAATCCGTTTCAGTAAATACCGGCCTGAACCGTCGGAGCTCACGGCGGAGGAGCGGCGCTATTTCGAAGAGTAAAGACAGTCTTCGCCGGGCAGCGCCATGGGTCTGGCTGATCCTTATTGCCGCGATGATGGGCGGTGTTGCCCTTCGGCTTGCGCCGGGCGGCGCCATCAATGTCGATCTCGTCAACCTTCTGCCTGAAAGTGCCCGCGCACCGGATCTCGAAGCGGTGATTGAAAAACGGCGCAAAGAATTCGAGCGGCATCTCATTCTGCTGGTGGAGGCGGACAGCCCTGACAAAGCGCAATCAGCCGAAAAGGCGGTGCGAGACGCTCTCGAAGGACAATCTTTTCTTGAAGAGATCTCGCCGCCGAGCCGTGCCGAACAAGAGGCCGGTTTCGCGTTCTATGCGCAGCACCGACACGGCCTTGCCGGTCCCGCCATGCGACGAACGCTTGAAAGCGGCGATGCGGATAAGCTCGTCGAGACCGTCGCGCGGGCTTATGCCAATCCGGCAGGTTTTCTCAGTTCCGATCTGATCGAGACGGACCCGCTACTGCTTTTACCGGATTTTCTGGAAAACACCTTGCCGGATGTGCCTGCCACGCTGCGTATGGAAAAAAGCGGGCGGTATTATGAATGGGAAGGGCGGTTTTATATGCCGCTCTATTACCTTTTGGCGCAATCGCCCTTTTCTCTCGATGGGCAGGCGGCGTTCTCAGCGGCGCTTGAACGTGCGCAAGAAGAACTAAGCCGTAAGGCGCCGGATGCTCGGCTCTACAGTGTCGGCGTTGCGCGGCATGCGGCGCGGGGCGCAGCGCAGGCGCGCTCGGAAATTTCCACCGTCGGCCTTGGCTCACTTGCGGGGGTTGTTTTGCTGGTCGTTTGCGTCTTCCGCTCCGCGCTTCCTCTGCTGGCGGCGGTGCTGACCATTGGCATCGGTGTAATGGCGGGGCTGGCCGCCTGCCTTTTCATTTTCGGTGAAATCCATCTCCTCACGCTAGTCTTTGGCGGCAGCCTTGTCGGTATTTCGGTCGATTATGTTTTCCATTTTCTTTGCGAGAAGACCAGGCCGGGCACGCCAGTTACCGGCGAGGCCGCCCTTAGTAAAATCTTCCCCGGCATTTCACTTGGTCTTGCGACAACGCTGATTGGTTTTGCGGGCATGTGGCTCGCCCCTTTTCCCGGTCTGCGCCAAATGGCGATGTTCTCGGCCGCAGGGCTCATTGCCTCCTATCTCACGGTGTGCCTGTGGTTTCCGCATCTTCCTCTCGGGACCCGTGCGGTTGCGCCAGCCGTACAGCGCGCCATCGAACATTATGCAGCCTTCTGGCGGAAAATGCCGCGCATGGGATGGCTCGGCGGGCTTGCAGGCACCACACTCATTCTTCTGGCAGGCATCACCCAGCTCACGCCGCAGGATGATGTGCGTCTTTTGCAGACGCTTGACCCTGATGTCGTGGCCGAACAGGCCCAAATAGAACAGGTACTGGACCAAAAAAGGGCCAGCCAATATCTGATTGTGGCGGGCCGTTCCACCGAAGAACTTTTGGCGAGAGAAGAACAGCTCCGCAGCGCATTGCAGGAAACGCAGACCGAAGAGCTCTTGTCCTTAAGCCGCTTTGTTCCCTCGCAAGAAAAGCAGCAGAAAACACGGAGAAAGCTGATCGGCTTCCTCGACAAAGAAAATATCCGGAGCAAATTGCAGGAAACGGTTGGGCTGAGGCCGCAAACTCTTTCTAGTTACCTCGGTTCTTTGAAAGAGGCAGGCCCCGCCCTCACACTGGAAGCCTGGCTGGAAAGCGCTGCCTCCACCCCCTACCGCCATCTTTACCTTGGCGTGCGCGGCGGCCTTCACCGCTCGGTAATCGAGTTGAGGCAGGTGGGAGATGTTGAGGCTCTGATGCAGCTTACCTCAGGTATCGAGGGCGCCGAGCTTGTGGATACTGCCGGCACCTATTCCCGGCTTTTCGGAGAATACCGCCGCCAGCTTATGGTTCTCGCCGCACTTTCCTACATTCTCGTCGTGGGGCTCTTGTTCTGGAAATATGGCGGCAAGGCCATGATCCTTATCATGGCGCCGCCCGTAGCGGCGGCTTTGGCCGCGCTTGGCCTTTTAGGGCTCACCGCAGGCAGCTTCTCGCTTTTCCACATTATGGCGCTTATTCTGGTGCTCGGCATCGGGGTGGATTATGGCATCTTCTTCAAAGAAGCAGGCGCGCAGAATGCGGCCACGATGCTGGCGGTTCTGCTCTCTGCGCTGACGACAGTGCTGGCATTCGGTCTGCTGGCGTTTTCGCAGACGGCGGCTATCCATGCGTTCGGCGTCACTGTTTTTACGGGGATTGTGGCCGCTGCGCTAGTGGCAACGGCTGGGGGAGTCTATTTGACTGGGGACGGGGGAAATGGGGCAAGTTGAGCGTTGTGAAATTGCGGTCATCGGTGCGGGGCCTGCCGGGGCGGTTGCCGCGGCGATGTTGGCCCGCGCGGGCCGGAACGTTGTGGTGCTGGAGCGAGAAGTCTTTCCCCGCTTTTCGATAGGCGAAAGTCTTTTGCCGCAATCCATGAAATTTCTGGAAGAGGCAGGTTTATTGGAGGCCGTCAGCGCCGAAGGATTTCAGCGCAAGGATGGTGCGGCCTTCGAATGTGGCGGGCGGCGAACGGCTTTCGACTTCACGGATAAATTCTCACCCGGCTGGGGCACTACTTTCCAGGTTCAGCGCGCACGCTTCGATAAGGTGCTGGCGGATGGCGCAGCGGCAGCCGGTGCCGATATCCGCTATGCCCATTCTATTGAAAAGGCGGAGCCCGGTGACGATGGCTTTACGCTCGGTTACCGCGATGCTGAAGGGCGGGCCGGTGCGATCAAGGCGGATTTTTGCCTGGATGCAAGCGGCTTCGGGCGCGTCTTGCCGCGCCTCCTCGATCTGGACCGGCCTTCTGACTTCCCCGTCCGCCGGTCGCTTTTCACGCATGTGAAGGACGGTATTTCGGAGGCAGGTTTCGACCGGAACAAGATTTTGATCACCGTGCATCCGGTTCACCGCGATGTCTGGTATTGGCTGATCCCTTTTTCCGACGGTACAAGCTCGCTCGGTGTCGTCGCCGAAGAGGCTTTCATCGCCGCACGTGAGGGAGAGAGCGAAGACATTCTCAAGGTGCTGGTGGCGGAAGCGCCTGCTCTTGCGGTCACTTTGGCCAACGCGGAATACCATATGCCGGTGCGCAGCATTGCGGGATACTCCTCCAAAGTCTCCTCGCTGCACGGGAAAAACTTTGCGCTTCTCGGCAATGCTGGAGAGTTTCTTGATCCGGTCTTTTCCTCCGGCGTGACGATCGCGCTGAAATCGGCCTCACTCGCCGCCGGACTGCTCTGCCGTGGCGCGGCGGAACCTCAAGCGGATTGGGAAGCGGAATTTGCCAAGCCGCTTAAAACCGGTGTCGAGACCTTCCGGAACTTCGTAACGAGCTGGTATTCCGGCGAGCTGCAGGACGTTATTTTCTCCGCCAACCGCAACCCGGACATTCAGCGGATGATCTGTTCGATTTTGGCGGGGTATGCTTGGGACGAGAGCAATCCTTATGTTGCCCAGCCCCGCCGCCTTAAGGTGCTGGCCGAAATGTGTCAGGGAATGGTGTAATGAGGGGTGCGCGTATCATAACCGTCTTGCTTGCGGGGATGATTGCCGCCTGCGCCCCGGCGCGTGATTTCGATGAGGCACAGCAGGGCCGGGCGGCGCTAACGGCGCTGACGCCAACCTCACTCGGACGGAACCTTACGCTGAGCCAGCGCGTGACGGGAGAACTTGCTGCCGAAGGCGCGTCGCTGCGGTTCGAGCTTGAAGTGAGAGAAGACAAGCTCGTACTTGTCGGCCTGACGCCGACGGGCGTATCGCTCTTCACCGTGACGCAGCAGGGCAAGACCTGGGACAGCCGGAGCCGTTTTCCAAACGGTACGCCGGAAGGAGCGGTGCTGGACCCTGCCTATATGCTCGCCGATATCAAACTCACCTATTGGCCGGTAGAGGCCTTGAACCTTGCGCTGGGTGCAAAGCGCTGGCGCGTTCTGGAAGAGGTATCGGGTGAGGCCCGCCGCCGCGTTCTCATAGACCCGCTGGGTCAAACCATCGCCGAAGTGATTTATCCGCCGAGGCTTGCGGCAGGGGACATTGTCCTCAAACGCTACGACATTCCATACAGGCTAAAGATCAGAACGCTCAATATGATGGAGGGGACGGTATGACAGCCTTCCCCGCATATCTGCCTGCTCTTGGCATCGTCAGTGCGCTTGGCGCCGGGCGCAGCGAAGTCGCGGCCAATCTTTTTGCCGGCAGGAATGAAGGCATGAGGAGGCGCGATGATTTGCTGGCGGATGGGCAACCGGCAACCGTTGGCGAGGTTGCATCGCCCTTGCCGGACGTGCCGGATCACCTGCGCGCCTATGAAAGCCGCAACCTGCAATTGATCATTGCGGCGGCTGAGCAGATCCGCCCCGAGATTGAAGCTGCGCTCAGCCGTTATGGCACCGCGCGGATCGGCGTCGTTATGGGCAGCAGTACATCGGGGATCGACCGGGGTGAGGCGGCGCTTGCCGTTTATGAAAAATCGGGCAGTCTGCCTCCGGGCTTCGATATTCGGATGCAGGAACTCGGCTCTGTCGGTGAGGCGCTGGCAAAATATCTGGGCATAGAGGGGCCAGCTTACACGGTTTCAACGGCCTGTTCGTCGGGCGCGCATGCGCTGGCCGCCGGAAGGCGCATGTTGCAGACAGGGCTTGTGGATGCGGTTGTTGCGGGCGGGGCCGACACGTTGTGCCGTCTGACGGTAAACGGTTTTCAGGCGCTATCGGCCTTGTCACTCGACCTGTGCAACCCGTTCAGCCGCAACCGCGCCGGGATTAATATCGGAGAAGGAGCGGCGATTTTTCTCATGCAGAAAGAAGAATCGGAAGTTGCGCTCTGGGGCACTGGCACCTCGTCGGATGGGTACAGTATGACGGCGCCGGACCCGGAAGGGACCGGCATTGAGATAGCACTGCGCGCCGCCCTAGCGGATGCAAAGGTGGAGCCGAAGGAAATCGACTATGTGCAGCTCCACGGCACGGGAACCGCCCAAAACGATCTGGTGGAAAGCGCCGTGATAAAGCGTCTTTTCAAGGGTGAGATTCCCGCCAGTTCCTCCAAAGCGCAGATCGGGCACACGCTGGGTGCGGCGGGCGCCATGGGGGCGGCGCATTGCTGGCTTGCGGCACATAGCGCAAACACTGAAGGATACTTGCCGCCCCATCTGTGGGACGGAATGGCCGATGACGGTCTTCTTTCGGAAAGCCTGGTGTCGCCCGGAGAAGTGCTTGCGCCCTCCGCCCGGCGGCTTTTCCTGTCCAATACGCTTGCCTTTGGCGGCAACAATGCTGGCCTCGTTTTGGGGAGGCAGCCATGAGCGCATCCTTTGAATGGCAGCTTGCCGAGCTCGTCCCGCATAAGGCGTCGCTTTCCTTATTGGATGATGTTTTAGAGGCGGGAAACGAGGACGCGCGGGCCGGGGTGCGGATTGCGGAAGATTCACTTCTTTATGATCGCTCGCTTGGCGGCGTGCCGGCTTATGCCGGGATCGAATATATGGCCCAGACGATTGCGATGTTCGCAGGTGCAGAGGCCCGGCGCGCCGGCAAACCGCCCGCTGTAGGCTTTTTGCTGGGCACACGGCGTTTCACCGCCCATGTTCCGGTCTATAAGCTGGGTGCTTATCTGGAGATCGCCGTAACGCAGGACTTGCGGGACGATCAAATGGCGGCATTCTCCTGCACAATATGCGAGAACGGGACGCCGCTCGCCGAGGCACGGCTGAGTGTGTTTCAGCCGCGCGATGTGGAAGAATTTCTTGGAGTGAATGGGTAAATGGCACGGCAGGTTCTGGTAACGGGTGCGAGCAGAGGCATCGGAAAGCATGTCGCCGAGCGTTTGGCCGCTTCCGGCTTTGATATCGTCGTGCATTACAATTCGCGCAAAGATGCCGCGGAAGAAACCGCAAAAGCTGTTACCGCTCATGGCATGCGCGCCCGTCTTCTTGCTTTCGACATTGGCGCGCGTGAAGAGGTTCAAGCCAAGCTCGAAGCCGATGTGGAGGAGAACGGTGCTTATTACGGTGTCGTCTGCAATGCCGGCATTCATGCCGATAACGCGTTTCCCGCCATGCCGGGAGAGGACTGGGACAAGGTTCTGAGAACCAATCTCGACGGTTTTTACAACGTGCTGCATCCGCTCGTGATGCCCATGGTGCGGGCCCGCAAGGGCGGGCGCATCGTCGTCATGTCTTCCGTTTCCGGTTTAATGGGGAATCGCGGGCAAGTGAATTATTCCGCCTCTAAAGGCGGGCTCATCGCCGCGGCAAAGGCGCTGGCTATCGAACTTGCCAAGCGCCGCATCACAGTAAATTGCGTGGCACCGGGAATAATTGAAACCGAGATGACGGAGGATGTGTCCGAAGATCATGTTATGGACATGATCCCGGCGCGCCGTTTTGGCAAGCCGGAAGAGGTGGCAAGTCTTGTCGCTTATCTTTTCTCCGATGATGCCGCTTACCTGACCCGGCAGGTGATCTCGGTCAATGGTGGAATGTTCTGATGAAGCGCGTAGTGATTACGGGGATGGCGGGTATTTCTCCGGTGGGTAATGAAATCGGGGACGCGTTCGCCCAATTGCGGCGATGTGAAAACGCGGTCCGGTTGATGCCCGAATGGGACATCTATGACGGTCTCAACACCAAGCTCGGTGCGCCCGCCGCTGATTTCTCTTTGCCCAAGCACTATAATAGAAAGCGCACCCGCTCGATGGGGCGGGTCTCGATCCTGGCAACGAGAACCAGCGAGCTGGCACTGGAAGCGGCTGGCCTTCTGGATGACCCCATTCTTCAAAGTGGCAAGGTCGGTGTCGCCTACGGTTCGTCCTCCGGCACACCCGATGCGATCGGCAGTTTCGCCAGTATGCTGTTCAAGCATACGACCGATCAGATCAAGGCGAATACCTATATCCGCATGATGTCCCACACGACATCGGTCAATGTCGGCGTCTTTTTCGGGCTGAAAGGTCGGATGCTGCCGACATCGAGCGCTTGTACGTCGGGCTCCTTGGCGATTGGCCTGGCCTATGAAGCAATTCGCGCTGGCCAGCAGCAGATCATGATCGCGGGCGGGGCTGAGGAGCTCTCGGCAACGCAGGCCGCCGTCTTCGATACGCTCTTTGCTACCAGCACGCGCAACAATACGCCGCATTCGACACCTGCCCCCTTCGATGCGAACCGCGACGGGTTGGTGATCGGGGAAGGGGCAGGCAGTTTCGTTCTGGAAGAAATGGAAAGCGCGCTTGAAAGATGCGCGCCCATCATTGCCGAGATTGTCGGCTTCGGTACGAATTCCGATGGCCAGCATGTCACTCAGCCGGCGGCGGAAACCATGAGCATGGCCATGAAGCTCGCGTTGGAAGACGCAGGCGTGCCGCCGCAAGAGATCGGCTATGTCAACGCCCATGGCACGGCGACGGATCTCGGCGATGTCGCTGAAAGCCAGGCAACCCGCGATGCGCTCGGGTGGAAGGTACCGACCTCGTCGCTTAAAAGCTATATGGGGCACACGCTCGGCGCCTGCGGGGCGATCGAAGCCTGGCTTACGCTTCAGATGATGGAAGAGAAATGGTTTGCGCCGACCGTCAATTTGACGGAGGTCGATCCGCGCTGCGCCGATCTCGATTACATTTGCGGGACGGGCCGGGAAATCGACACTGATTACGTGATGTCGAACAATTTTGCCTTTGGCGGCGTCAACACGTCGCTGATCTTCAAGCGCTGGCAGGGGGCGGGCAGTTAAGGCCCGTGCCCCGGCCAGGCATGAGGTTAGAAACGTTTCAGGGCGAGATTGATCCGGTCGCTCATGAACTTCACCCACTTATTGTAATTTCTGTGGATGCTTGCACCGTCATAAAGCAGATTGGCGGAATTGCGGTAGGTGATGCTGTAATGCTTAGCATCGAATTTGATGTCGACTTCGGCCATGTGACTACGCACGAAAATCTGCGCCACGATATGGCCCGGCCCCTCGTTGCGCACTTGCCAGCCTTTTTCCGTCGCTCCCTGGGTAATGGCGCTTTGCACCTGATCCAGCGTGGCCGGTTTGCCGGTGCCGGTATAAACGGTCATGTTCTGCACGTTGTAGACAGGCTGCGTCCGGCCAAAAAGCGCATGTGCCGCGCTGGTGGAAAAAGCGACGAGCAACAGGGCCGCGAGAAACGTGCGTATCATGAAAATCCCCCCAAGGTTTAAGCAACGAGCCGCCTGAGAGGCGACGGTAAGAAAAAAGCACGAGGCGCCCAAAAGGGCGCGCCGCTTTCGCCCGTATTCAATAGCCAAGATGCTGAAAAGTCCATCTTGATATGGGACAGAGGTGGTGGAAAACGGCACGCCTTGCAGCTGACGGCAGTCTTCCGGTACGCCCCTAAATGTTTGGAACAGCGCCGGTTTTTCGATATGATGGATATCATAAAGAGGAGCCGGCCATGCCCTATACAGCCGAACATAAAGCCCAGACCCGTCAGCGGATTATCGAAAGCGCGGCGCATCAGCTTTGCGAGAAAGGTATAGGCGGGGTCAGTGTTGCCGAGCTGATGAAAGAAGCCGGGCTTACCCATGGCGGCTTTTATGCGCATTTCGGCTCCAAGGCCGCGCTCGTGGCGGAAGCGGCGGCTTATGCGCTGGGCGCTACGACGCAGATGCTGGATGAGGCCGCCGAAGGCGCCCCGCCGAGCCGCCGTTTGAAGGCGCTGGTCGATACCTATGTGAACCGCCACCATGTCGCCCATCCGGGCGAAGGCTGCGCCATTGCCGCGCTCGGCCCCGAGCTTTCCCGCGAAACGCCGAAGACACGCAAGGCGTTTGGCCGCGTGCTCGATAAAATGATTTCCATGGTTGCCTCCCACACCGGCGCGCGCAGCGAAAAAGCGGCGCGGGAACAGGCCATCGCCACGATCGCGACAATGGTCGGCACCATCGTCATGGCGCGGGCGGTGGACGACAAAAACTTTGCCAATGAAATTCTGAAAACGGGCCGGGAGGCGGCGCTGCGTCACTAGGCGCTACGTCACGAGGCATTGCGCGGCCTCCCGTATTTACCTGCGCGGTCACACGGCCGGGGCGACTCGGCCCGTGAGCGTGCCGAAGGAAAGGCGCGCGCCATCCGCGCCTTTGGCCGTAGCGCCGATGATCACTTCATCGCCGTCCTGAAGCCAGCCGCGCGCCGTGCCGTCGGGCAGGGCGATCACGTCTTTCCCGCCTTTTGTCGCTTCCAGAAGACAGCCGCAGCCATCCTCATTCGGCCCCGAGACGGTGCCAGAGCCGTAAAGATCGCCGGGCCGTGTGGAAGCGCCGTTCGCGGTCAGATGGGCAAGCTGCTGCGCGCCGTCCCAATACATCTCGGCAAAATCCATCCGCGCTATGGTCTGCGCGTCTATGCCGCTATCGCGCATGGCGGCGGAACGCAGCGCCACTTCCATATCGAGCGCGTAGGAGAACGCCTCGTCATGGCACAGATAGGAAAGCGCGTCTTCTTGTGAGCGGTTGCGCCGGCGGGCCCCGTCGAGCGCTGCCAGCGGCACGATCCAGGCGCCCACCTGCGTGGCAAAAGATTTGGCAAGGAAGGGACCGAGCGGTGTGCTTTCCCAGCCCTGAAAATCCCGCGCGCTCCAATCGTTGAGCAGCACGAGGCCGAAGACGTGGGTGGCAAAGTCGCTTGCGGCGATGCGCGTGCCCTGGCGCGTTTGCCCGCACATGACGAAACCGATTTCCGCTTCGAAATCGAGCGCGCGGGAGGGCGTAAAGCGCGGCGCGCCTTTGGCGAAAGACTGCCCATGGGGACGGATGATCTCCTGCCCGCTCGCGCAGATCGTGCCGGTGCGGCTGTGATAACCGACGGGCATGTGCGTCCAGTTGGGATGCAGCTCCGCATCCGGGCGGATCGCTTTCATCGAGCGGGCGGCATGATGATAAGAGGAATAAAAATCGACAAAGTCGCCGGGCGCGAGCGGGCAAAGCAGATCAAGACCTTCCCGTTCAAGCAGCGCCGCCTCGACAGGCGCGCGCGTCTCTTCATTCTCGCGCGAGAGCAGAAATTGCAGCCGTGCCCGCAAAGCCGCATGGTCTTCCGGGCTGTAACGCAAAAGCCCGTTGAGCGAGCTGTCCTGCCAGATCGCGGGGTCGAACTTTAAATCGTCCAAGAGCCCGGTGCCGGCAAGCACATGAAGATCGAGCGCTTGGCCCCCGATTGCTACCACGAGATGCGTACCGCCGTCTTTCGCCGCGGCAACGCCGTAAGGCAAATTGGCAAGGGAAAAGCCGGAGCCATCCGCGCCGGGCACGAAGGACCCGGCGCGAAGGCATGTTTCCGGTGCTGTGCTGCCATGAGGCCCCGCCATCACGAACCAGCCTTGGCTTGAGCGGGGGCTTTGCCGTCCCCGGCTTTCGGCGCGGCGGTTTTTTCTGCTTCCGGCTTGGGCGCGGGTTTCTTTGCCGCGCCGGGCAGCGGCGGGGCATCGACTAGAGCGCCTGCCTTGTAAAAGGCCTCGATCTCCGTGTCCTTGTAGCCGAGCGAGGCAAAGATCGAGCGGTTATGCTCGCCCTGCAGCGCAGGAGCGCCCGTCTCCGGCAGCTCTTCGTCGGAGAAGTGCCAGGGATGGCCCGGAATGCGGTAGGTGCCGCCATGCCGGTCCGGCACTTCGCGCACTGCGCCCCAATAGTCCGCCCATTCACTGTCGGCCAGCTCGCGCATGCTGCGCACCTCACCCATGGCGATCTTGGCTTCGTCGAGCTGCGCGTCGAGGCTTTCCATATCCGGGAAGGTGAGGATCCAAGTCTGGATGATCTCATGCAGCGCGGCGTAGTTCTGCTGGCGGGCCTCGGCTGTGGCAAAGCGCGGATCTTTGGCAAGGTCCGGGCGGCGCATCGCCGAAAGATAGAAGCGGAACGTCAAGGAGCCGATCATGCTGGTGGCAACGGTAAAGGTCTCTCCGTTCGGTCCCTCGAAGAAGGGACAGTCCGTTGCACCCAGCACCGCAGGCTCGGGCCCGAGATCGATATCCGTCAGGTCCACATGCGCCCGCTCGTTGATGGCGAGCAGCGTGGCGGCCATGGCGACATCGATATATTGCCCGCGCCCCGTCTCTTTGCGCTTGTGAAGCGCGGCGAGAATGGCAACCGTCGCCTGAAGGCCGGAATAAACGTCGGCATGGGAAAGGCTGTCCGTCTTCAGCCCGCTCAGCGCCTCACCGTAATGTGCAAGGCTGTTGGCGGTGAAGCCGGCCTCCGCCTGCACGGTCGGAGCATAGGCCATGCGTCCGCGCCAGGGCCCGTGCTGGCCGTAGCCGGTGATGGAGGCGTAGATGATGCGCGGGTTGCGCGCGGCGACGGTCTCATAATCGAGCCCGAAAAAGCCGAGCGTGCCGGCGCGGAAGTTTTCCACGATGATGTCGGCATCGTCGCAAAGCCGCAGCGCGAGCTGGCGGCCTTCATCGACATTCAGGTCGATGCTGACATTGCGTTTGCCTGCATTCTGCTGGGCGTAATAGCCGGACATATCGCCATGGGTCGGCATGGCAAAGCGCGTCACGTCCGGGCGGGGCGGTTCGACTTTGATTACGTCCGCGCCAAGGTCCATCAGGGTGCGCGCGCAAAACGGCCCTGCCAGAACGCGGGAGAAATCGACGACTTTCAATCCTGCAAGTGGTCCACTCATCGATCAGCGCCCCTCGAAACGTGCGGCGCCCGGTCCGTTCTTACGGAATGCCTTGAGCCCGATTTTCAGATCTTCCGATTTCCAGATGGGTTTCTGGATGTCGGTCATTGCCTCGTCCGCGGCCCGCACGCCTTCGTTGGCGGCGATATAGGCAAGCTTCTTCGTGGCGGCATGGGCAACCGTCGGCCCATGGGCGAATTCTTCGGCAATGGTCCAGGTCACGGACTCGAGCTTGTCGTCCGGCACGGAAAGGTTGATGAGGCCCCAGCGCTCCAGCGTCGCGGCATCGTAGCGCCGGCCCAGCATCGACATTTCCTTGGCACGGGCAACGCCGATGCGCTGTACCTGGCGCTGAACGGCGCCCATCAGCGGGTGAAGGCCGAGCGTCACTTCCACCGAGCCGATTTTGGTGGAAGAAGCGGCGATGATGTAATCGCAGGCAAGCGCCAGTTCCAGCCCGCCGCCAAGGCAGACCCCGTGCAGGCTTGCAATGATCGGAATGGGCAACGTTTCAAGGCGCTGCAAAAAGTCGATCGTATAGGTATTGGCGCGGCTGGCCTGCTTGGCGTCTTTGTCGCCGCCTGCAGGCGGGGTGCCCACGCGGGTTTCGAAATATTCCAGATCCGCGCCGGCGGAGAAATGCCGCAGCCCGCTGCGCAGGATGATGGCACGTGCGCCGGCTTCTTCCGCCACTTTCAGCTCGTCCAGCAGCGCATCCATCAGCTTCGTGCCGATCAGATTGTAAGGCCGGTAGAGCATGGTCAAAGTCGTGATCGACCCGCGCACTTCCCGCGCGATAAGGGGTTCGGAACTCATAAGCGTTTCTCCGTTTATTATGGGCTTCAAGCGGCAAGCAGCTCTTGAAGCGTTCTGGATAGAAGGATGCCGAGGCGCGTGCGCCGGTAGCCGGCGGAGGCATAGTGATCGCCGCGGAAGGTGAGCCCCTGAAGCGCCTCTTCGATGGCAGTTTGGATACGCCCGGCTTCGTAAGGCCCGCCCGTGAGCGCGGATTCGAGCGAGGGCAGGCGCTGCGGGTGAGAGGGCGCGCCGCTCACCGCGATGCGCACCTTCCGGCAGGCGCCGCCTTCACCGGGCTCCAGGCTGATCGCGGCGCTGGCAATGCTCCAGCCCACGGCATTGTGTTTCACCTTGCGATAAGTGCTGCGGCTGTCTTCTTTTTGGTAAGGCAGATGTACCGCCGTCACGATCTCGCCTTTCAGCCCGCCTGCCGGTTTGACGCCGGTCACGAAGTCGGCGGCGGACATACGCCGGGTGCCGTCCTTGCCGTAGATCTCGACTTCCGCGTCGAGGGCAAGAGCTGCCGCCACCCAGTCGCCGCCGGGTTCGGCCTCGCAAAGCGCGCCGGCCAGCGTGCCGAGACGGCGGATCATCGGATCGCCTGCTGCCGCTCCCGTTTCGCATAAAAGCGGCAGGCGCTTTTGCACGGTCGCATCGCGCAGGAGTTCGGCCTGGCGCACCATGGCGCCGATGCGCACCCCGTCCGGCCCGTGCTCGATGGCCGACAGTTCGGTAATAGCATTGAGATCGATCACCGCGCGCGGGCTCGCCCGGCGCTGTTTGAGTTCCGTGATGAGGCTCTGCCCCCCGGCCAGAAGCGCCGCGCCGCCTTCTTGGGACAGAAGGGACGCTGCTTCTTCAAGGGTTGCCGGACGGGCGTAATCGAAAGCTGCCGGGATCATGCCTCTGTCTCCTTATTGGCCGCGTTGCGGATGGACGTCAAAACCCGTTCGGGCGTTAGCGGCATGTCGAGCGTGCGCACGCCGAGCCCCCAAAGCGCATCGATGGCGGCATTGACGATGGCGGGCGGCGCGCCGATGGCGCCGGCCTCGCCAAGGCCTTTGGCGCCCAGCGGATTGGTTGGGGTGGGAGTGACGGTGTGGTCCGTTTCGAAACGCGGCAGCATGTCGAAGCGGGGAATGGACGGTTCGAGCGCAGGACGGCCTTGCGCATCGAAGCCTGCATCCTCGTAAAGCGCCTGGCCGATACCTTGCGCAAGCCCGCCATGCACCTGGCCGCGGGCAAGCAGCGGGTTGATGATGACGCCGCAATCATCGACCGCGATGTAGCGCTTCAGTTCCACCTCGCCGGTTTCAGGGTCGACCTCCACAAGCGCGATATGCGCGCCGTAAGGCGAGGACATGGATTGCGGATGGAAGAATTCGGTTTCTTCAAGCCCGATGCCAAGCTCATAAGGAATGTCGTGGCCGGTCCAGGCGGCATGGGCGACCCGTTCGATCGTCACGGTGCCATTGCCGTCCGCAGCTTTGAAGATACCCTCCTCGATGAGAACGTTGTCGGGCTCGCATTGCAGAAGGTGAGCCGCAATGCGCCGCATCTTTGCGGCAACGCGGCCTGCGGCGACTTTGACCGCGCTCCCGCCCACGGGCACAGAGCGGGAATTGAACGTGCCGATACCGAAGGGGATCATGTCCGTGTCCCCCTGCAGCACTTCGATCTGTTCCGGCGCAATGCCGAGCTCGTCCGCTGCGATCTGGGCGAAGGTCGTCACATGGCCCTGGCCGTGGCTGTGCGAGCCGGAAAGGACCGTCGCCCGTCCGTCCGGGTGCACGCGCACGACGGCGCTTTCATAGCCGCCGCGATCAAAGCCTACGAACTGCAGAATGAAGCCATTCCCCATGCCGCAGGTTTCGGTATAGTTGGAAAAGCCGATGCCGAGATAACGGCCCTTCTTGCGCGCCTCTTCCTGCTCTTTGCGCAGGCCCTCATAGCCCGCGTTCTTCAGCGCGAGATCGAGCGTCATCGCATACTCGCCCGTGTCGAGCGTCGTGCCCGTCGGCTGCGCATAAGGCATCTGGTCGGGCTGAACGAAATTGCGCTTGCGCGTTTCGGCGGGGTCGAGCCCCAGCTCCAGCGCCACGCGGTCCATCACTCGCTCAATCATATAGGCCGCTTCCGGGCGGCCCGCGCCGCGGTAGGCATCGACCGGCGTCGTATTGGTATAAGCGCAGGTGATCGTCACGTCGGAATGGGGAATGGCGTAAACCCCGAGCGCGAAGAGGGCCACATTGATTGTCGGCACGCCTGTGCCCATGGAAGAAAGATAGGCACCGACATTGGCCTTGGAGTCGAGTTTGAGGCCAAGCACCTTGCCGTCCTTCTGCACGGCAACGCGCACCTCCATCTCATGGTCGCGCCCATGGGTGGTGGCCGCCACGTTTTCGCTGCGCCGTTCGGTCCATTTCACGGGCCGTTTCAGCAGGCAGGAAAGCCGCGCCAGTGTCAGCTCTTCGGGATAGAAGTGCATTTTGGGGCCGAAGCCGCCGCCGACATCCGGCGAGATGACACGCAGTTTGTGCTCGGGAAAGCCGAGCGCGCCGGCCAGCATCCGCCGCAGCATATGCGGGATCTGATGGGCGGTATAAAAAGTCAGCCGCTCCGTTGCCGGGTCGAAATCCGCATTCACCGCCCGCCCTTCGATGGGGAAGGGCACGAGGCGCTGATTGCGCAGGTTGAAAGCGATTTCCCGGTCGGCTTTTTCAAGCGCCTCGTCATAGCCGCCATTGCCGGTCTTGAACGTGGTGGCGAGATTGTCCGGCAGATCGCCATGCACTTTATGAGCGCCGTCTTGCAAGGCGTCGGAGGCGCTGAAGACAGTAGGGAGCGGGTCGTAGGCGACATCGACAAGGACGCCCGCATCGGCGGCCGCTTCCGGGCTTTCAGCCAGCACCACGGCCACGCATTCGCCGACATGGCGCACAATCTCCCGGGCGAGCGCCGGGCGGCCTTTGACCTGCGAGCCGGGTAACACCCAGTTGGGCGGCACATCGCGCGTGCCTTGCAGATCGTTGGCGCAGTAAACCCCTTTGACGCCGGAAACGGCAAGGGCCGCTTCGGTGCTCACTTTCAAAATGCGCGCATGGGCATGGGGCGAGCGGACGAAATGCGCATAAAGCTGGCGGGGCAGCGTGATGTCGCCGACATAGCGCCCGCGTCCCGTCAGGAAACGCGTGTCTTCCATCCGGCGCATGGCTTTGCCGGTGTGCTTACCTGTCTCGGCGTGCTGTTGGGTGTTCAGATTGGGAGCATTCATTCCGCAGCTCCTTTCACGGCGCTGGCGCCGCTGCCAAGGGTTTCGGCGGCGCTCAAAACCGCATCGACAATGTGTTGATAGCCCGTGCAGCGGCACAGATTGCCGCGCAGCGCCTGGCGAACGTCGTTTTCATCCGGATTGGGATTGGTTTTAAGCAGGTCCATGGCGGCGCAGAGCATGCCGGGCGTGCAATAGCCGCATTGCAGCGCGTGATGCTCGTGAAACGCTTGCTGCAGGGGGTGAAGCGTGCCGTCTTCTGCGGCAAGGCCGGCGGCGGTGGTGATCTCTGCGCCATCCGCTTGAGCTGCCAGCATCATGCAGGATTTCACCGCCTCGCCGTTTACCAGCACCGTGCAGGCGCCGCAGCGCCCGCTTTCACAGCCGATATGTGGGCCCGTGACACCCAGTTTCTCCCGCAATACCTGAATGAGCAGGCTGCGGGGCTCGACCGTGGCGCGCTCTTTCGCGCCGTCCACCGTCAGCATGATATCGAGTTCGCTTTTCAAGATGGCATCCCCTGACTGTTAAGTGTTGACCGGTTAAGTGTTGCCGCCGCGGATTGCCCCGCGCCGGGCGACGGCAATTCTAAATATGATAATCATAATATATAAACTGGGGATGGAAGCCCTCCCTGTCAACTCGCATTTGCGTAAGGAAGATTTGATGGTTGGAAACGGCCGGAAGAGCTGACGGGGGAGCAGGCAGGGTAAACTGGAGATTTACCTTTTCCGCCTCCCGGTTCGGGAAGCGGATGAACCAAAGCAAGGCGGAAGGAACGGATACAGATGGCAGTCGTTTAAAAGACAGTGGCGCGCATTGCACTTTTCAATCACGGACCTGCCGCTGAGCTGTCTATGGAACGCATTGCAAATTTTCTTTCCGACCCTTTTACGCTGATTGCCTGGGCGGCGCTCATGCTGCCCTGCCTGATCTGGGTGATTTATGATTTGCGCACGCGCAATGCCCATCTCATGCCGCTGATGAAAGTGGTTTGGGCGCTGACAGTTGCTTATTCCGGGCCGCTCGGTCTTGCGGTTTATTATCTAACGGGACGTAAGGAAATTGCCCGTGACACGCTGTGGCGCCGATCTTTCCGCTCCGTCGCCCATTGTTATTCAGGCTGCGGCATGGGCGAGATAGCCGGTATTACGATTGCGGCGGGCGTGCTCGCACTGTCCAATTACTGGGTTGCGGGGATTACTTTCGGCCTGGCCTACATGGCTGGCTATGCGTTAACGGTCGGGCCCCTTATGCAGGAGGGCGTCTCCTTCAAGACCGCGCTTTGGGACGCTTTTCTTGCCGAAACGCCGAGCATTGCGGTGATGGAAATCGTGGCCATCGGCGCCGATCTCTATTTGGCCGGCTCGGCCACCATGGCGGAGCCGCTTTTCTGGTCCTCGCTCATTACGTCTTTGACGCTCGGGCTGCTCGCCGCTTATCCGGTCAATGTGCTGCTCATTCATTACGGGGTGAAAGAAGGCATGATGGACCCGCGCAATACGGAGCATGATCACGGCTAGAAACCGCCTTTTCCAGGTTTCCTTTTCGGGGCCTCAGAGGGCGCGCCAATTTGCGCCATTGGCTCTCCTGTGTGGCGGCTCTATATAAAGATATCAGATACATCTTTGGGCCAAAGCCATGCACCTCACCCGCCACACCGATTATGCGCTGCGTCTTCTCATGCTGCTTGCCGTGGAGCCGGAGGCGCTTCACACGATCGAGGAAGTGTCCCGCCGCTATGAGATTTCACGCAACCACATGATGAAGGTGGCGCAGACCCTGGCGCAGAACGGTTTCGTGGAAAGCCTGCGCGGGCGGGGCGGCGGCTTGCGGCTGGCGCGGGCGCCGGAGGAAATTTCCCTTGGCGCAGTGGTGCGGGCCTGCGAGGACAATTTCGCGCTGGTGGAATGTTTCGATCCGGCCAAGAACACCTGCCGTATTGCGCCTGCCTGCGGTCTTAAAGGCCCGCTCGAGGAGGCTTTGGGCGCATTCCTGGCGGTGCTCGATGAGTACACACTGGCCGACCTCGTCAAGAAGCCTGGAAGTTTCGGGCGTATCCGGCGGCTTATCCCCGCCTGAAGTGGCATCTTCTCAGTTGCCGATCTCGCTGAGGAATTTTTCGACATTCGCCGACAGCGTTTCCGCCTCGCTGGCAAGCGCGCTGCATTCGCCCGACATCTCGCCCGCCGCTTCCGCAGAACGCTCCACACTTTCATTGATGCTGTGAAGATTGCCTGTCACCTGCGTTACAGAAAGCGCCGTCTGCTGCATGGTTGCGGCGATCTCGTTCGTCGTGGAGGTCTGTTCTTCCAGTGCCGCATCGATGGTTTGAGAGGCCGCCGAGATTTCTTCGATAGAGCGCGTCGTCTCGCCCATGGCGGCCAGCATCTCCCGTGTTGCACCGTTCATCTCCCGCACGATGAGTGAAATCGCCTCGACCGAGGCTTCCGTCTGACCGGAAAGCTCCTTGACCTCATTGGCAACGACGCTGAACCCCTGCCCGTGCACACCGGCGCGTGCCGCCTCGATACGGGCATTCATGGAAAGAAGTTTCACTTTGCCGGAGATGGCGGTGATTTCCTCCAGCGCCCCTTCCACCTTTGCCGTGGCGCTGTTCAAGGTCTGCGCCCTGTTCGAGGCTTCGAGCACCTTGTCCGCACAGTGCAGGATCAGCGAGGTGCTGCGCTGCACCTGACCGGCAATCTCGTTGATGCTGGCGGACATTTCCTCGATGGCGCTTGCCACGGTCTGCACGCTTTGCGCGGTTTCCTCCGAGCCTGCAGCTGCCTCACCAGCATTTTCCCGCGATATGCCGAGGCTGTTGCAGAGCATACGGGCGTTTTCCTCAAGCGCCTTGATATAATGCTCCGTCTTTTCGACGGCGCCTTTCACGCTTCCCTCGAAGGAGCGGGCAATCTCCCCCAGCCGGTCCTGATGCGCCATCCGGGTCAGGATCGTGCTTAGCTGATTGCCGACAAACCGCATGATCTCGAGCGTGGTGCTGTCCAGCGTTGCAGGATCGCGGCTGAAAAATTCCAGAACGATGCGCGGGCGGTTCTGGAAAAGAACGGGAAAAGCGAAACATCCTTTCACGCCGTTCTGGCGCGCAGGCGCGGCGCGCATGAAACTGTCAAGAACCGTGACGTCTTCGATGGTGACGGCTTCTTTCGTCGCCATCACCTTTCCGATCAGTCCCTTGCCGGGCTGAAACACCGTCCCCTCGGAAATCGACACGAACTCGGCGATGCGGGTTTTGTCGATGCTGCGGTCGAGCGACCAGAGCTGTGAGGAACGGGCTTCCGCCTCGCCGCCAAGAGTGGTGACGTGATAGGCATGGCCGATGGGCCAGCCGGTATAAAGGCACACTTCTTTCAGCGTGAGGGAAATGGCCTCATCGATGTCTTCGGCGCTTTGGGCGATATGAGAGACGGTGTTAAGCAGCGCAAAAAGCGAGGTGATGTTTTCCCCGCTTTCCTTCGCCGGCGCGCGGCGCGCGGAGATGCCGGCAGCTTCTGCATTGCCTCGTGCCCACATGTCATAGCCTCGTCTGATTGAAATGTTTCCAGGCCTGATGTGCCAGAACGATCATGAGCATGCCCGTTGCCGTTGGCGCGATAAGCGCTGTCCAGTCATAGGTGCCGCTGGCGGCGATGGCCGCCGCCGCGCCCGCCGGCGGGTTTTGTACGCGCAGCAGCGTCATCAACAAAATGGCGCTGGAACAGGCAACAACGATGGCGGCAGGCTGGCCGGGCATGAAATGCGCGGCGGCTAGCCCGCAGCAAAAAGAAACGAGTACGCCGCCAAGGAGCGCGCGCGGCTCTGTGAACCGGCTTTCCGGTTCCGCGATGACAAGGGTGATGGCAGCGCCGAAAAATCCCAGAAGCCAAAGGTCGGGTTTCAGAAAGACGGAATGGACAAGCGCCACGGCGGTAAAGACCAGGAAGCCGAAACCCGCCTTTTTTGCCGCTTCCATAAATACACCGCCGGTTGACATGCGCCCCCTCACTCGCCCCTCAATGCCGAATTCCTGTTTCCGGTTTAAAGGGCGGGTGATTAAAAACCGTTAGGTCTCTTCATCACATTCAAGTGAGAGGCTCAGCACGCAGTTTCTAAGGCAATTTCCGCCTTAAGGCTGGATGAGACCGAGCACCACGGCTTTATAAACGGCATGGCTTTTATTGGCGGCTTTCAGCTTGCGCTGCGCCCGGAACAAGCAGTTCTCGACGGTGCGGTGCGAGAGGCTGAGTTTGAAGGCGATGCGCTTGGAGGAAAGACCCGCTGCCGACCATAAAAGGCATTCTTCCTCGCGCGGCGTCAGGCCCACAAGCGGGGCATAGCGTTCTTCATCCGCCTCGATGGCATGATGGATGAGTTTGAAGCATTCTGTCACTTCCCGCCTATGCGAGGCGAGTAGCAAGTCGAACTCCCGGTCGTCTGTATCCGGCGCGTGAAGCCCGATCATGGATTTTTTGTTGCGCCCTTCCACCGGCACGGCAAAGCCGTTGTGAAGGCCGAGGTCGTGATTGACCGCCAGAAGCGCGCGGCCATATTCATGCTCCAGCGTCTTGGGCTGCAAGTCGCGCCAGGAAACGGGGTCTCCCGTCGTCAGGCAGTGGGGTAGGATAGGGTCCGCTTCCCAGAGCGGTTTTTCATGCTGCACATAGGTCAGGTAATCGTCTGGAAAGTCGCAATAATTATGCATCTGCGGCAGAAACCGGTTTTCCTCGTGGTTCGGCAGAACCAGCACACCGTAATAGCCGGTGCCGAAGCCGAAATGAGCTTCCATATGGTCGCGGAAGGTTTGCCAGAGCGCTTGGAACCCGCTTTGGGAATGCAGCTTTTCAAGCAGGGCAAAAGTACCGGTGTCTTGAAACATCAAGCCCTCGCGCCTCAGGCAACAAACAGACATGCGCATTGCTCGCTCGTGCGTGAAAGTTTAGCGGGAAAAGGGATGAAAAGCCACGCCGTTCCCGGTTCTTCGGGGATGAAGAACCGGGAACCTGGGCCTGCCTGCCTTTTGGGCGGAGTGCCGGTTAACGGGTGCTCCGGGCCGGGGCAGGCTCGGCAGTGCGCGGCGCGAGCTGGAGCATGGGGGCAGGCTCCGTCTGCCGCGCGGGGGCTGCGCGGGCGGGCGCGCGTTCCGCAGGGGCGGTTTCCATCCGGGCGGGTGCCGCGCGGGCCGGTTTTTCCTCGCCGCGCTGTGCGGCGGACGGGGCAACCTTTTTCAGGCTGGGCGTCACGGGCTGTGTCTGAATGGTCAAGCCGCCGGCATTGTTGCCGCCTTGGCCGCCCTGACCGCCCTGACCATTGTCGAAGCTCACGCCGCCCGGCTGACCGCCGATGCCGACACTGACCTGCGGCGTGCAGCGGCGCTTCCAGTCCTTGGTGGCGAAGGTCTGGTAGTGGGTTTCGTAGGTATTTGCCTTCTCATCCTTCCACGTGATGGCGAGGCGGAATTGGTGGTTGATGGTTTTGTTGAGCACGTCCTGGCCGGAGAAGGGAACTTCATAGAAGAAATTCGTATCCGTGCCGCCTTCGGGCGCATTGAAGATGCGCGGGCCCGATTCATAGATCTGCGTCAGGTTTTCGGTCAGCCAGCTTTCATCCGACTTGCCATGCACGCGGAATTTGACGTGCCCCTTGCCCTGACCTTTGATCTGCACCCGGAACTTGAGGTTGGCCGGGCATTTACCGACGTAAGAGGGAGCGTAAGGCGTGATCGCCGCATAGGTGATCTTCAGCGGCTGGTAGCCGGCATTGACCTGATTGTTCCCGCCCGGAGTGACGGCAACGATGGCAGGTTTGAGAAGGTTCGGGTTGCCTTTGTATTTGATCTTCATGGTGATGGGCTCGACATCGGTACCGTAGCCGAGCTTCGTTACCTCAAGCTTCCCGTTCAGCTTTCTGCAGCCCGTGTAAACGCTGAGGAAACGCTCGACTTCGATCACGCGGTCCTGCTTGAGGAAATCCAGCTTCGTGCCCCCATTGTCGATGAACTTCTGCATCTCGGCATTGAAGATTTTGAGCGCATCGAATTCATAGTCGGGCTTTCCCGCGTTCTTCAGACTGTTCAGCGGCACTTCCCAGTTCTGTACGGCGCCCGGGCTGGTGACCCACTTGTTTTGCGAGTTGTAGTAATATTTTGTCCCGATATCGAACTTCGCCTTATGAACCACGCCGGCATCGCCGAAAGTCGGATTGAAGGCGCCAAAGCCGATATCCGCGCCCAAGGGGGCGTTCGGGCGAATGCCCGTAATCTTTTCACATACCAGCATGCCGCTGGCGCGGAAGGTGACTTTGTCGGTCAGAACCTGAACATTTGCGGCATTGAGGTTGCTGCCGCCCGACATTTCTTTGAGCTCGACCGTGTAAACCGATTGGGCAGGCGTCAGGTCTGCCGATTGGACCCCGTCCTGCACGATCATGTTGCCCGCCGCAGCCGGCGAGACGCCGGCGGTGAGGGCGATGGAAGCAGCGAGTACTGCATGCGTGAACTTAGACATTCTCTGTCTCCCTAATGCGCCCGGAGGCGGGCGTTGATCCGTGTTCAGGGGCTAAGTCGCGCCGCCGGACCCAAGGGTTCAAAATTTTCTTCGCTTAGGGATACTCCCTCCGGTCCCGCCCGCCGATAGAGTAGTTTTGCTCCATTCACCTTTCGGCCCTTGTGAACGACAAACGAACCGAGCGCGTAGCAGGGGGTGAGCGGACTTGTGAGTGAGGTAACTGATCGCAAGGGACGAAAAGGGCTGAAATCCCGGAAAAACCGGGCAAAAGCGGCGCTGATGGGCGCGTCCCTTCTCTTCTTTTCGGGTGCGGCCATGGCGGGCGGAGCAGAGCTTGCCCCGCCGCAAACAGGCGCGGCCTATGCGCCGGACGAGCCGCTGCGCTTTGCGCTCTCCGCCGAAATTATTTCCAATTTCAAAGGCCGCTTCGCGCTGGAGATCGACCGGGTAGATGTTTCCGACCTTCTCTCGATCTCCGGCAGTGGTCTTGTTTACGCGCCCGTCTCACCGCTTCTTTCCGGCACCCATAAATTACGGCTCTATGAGCTGCGCGCGGATGAGCCGCCGCTGCTTCTGGGGGAGTGGGATGTGGATGTCGGCGGATCGGGCGAGAGTGAGGGCTCTCCCCTCGATCTCACCCTTGTCGGGCAACTGGACCTGGAAGCGCGCCGCCGCCTTGCCAGCAACAATCTCACTCGCTCTTCCGATCCGAATGCGCTCTCGGGCGCTGCGCAACTGGCGCTTGAAGCGCAGCAGGGCCGGGTTTCGGTCAGCTTTTCGGGCAATGCCTTTCTGGAATCGGAAAGAGCGCTCTCGCTGACAGGCAATGTGCTCGATGCGGGCGAGTATCTTGCCGATATCGTCGTCGGCGATGAGGACGAGGCGGGCGGTCTGAAGGCGGGTCTGCGCCTCGGTCATCATGGCCCCGCCACGGGCTCGCTCATCATGTCGAATTATTTCCGCCGCGGTGTTTCGGCCTGGGTCTCGGGGTTTGATGGCGGGCTTGAAGCCTCCGCTTTTTCCGTGGCAGATGAAGCGCTGGTCGGCGGGAGCGATCCCTTGGGCCAGCAGTCGCGCTCGGGCTATTTGCGCGGCTTTACGCTCGGCACTGGCGCGCTCGATTTCGGCCCCGGCACGGTGAAGCTTTCCGGCATCTATTATACGGGCGAGGAGGCGCAGGATTTTTCCGTCACCCCGTTCGGCGAAGGGGAAGAGGCTTTGAGTACAGCCGGTGAAGGGGATGGCTGGTCGGGCCGTCTTGAAACCCGCTGGCTGGATGGGCGCTTGATGCTGGCGGGCGAACATGCCCGCTCCAATCTCGATGAAGATGGCCCGGGCGCCCTTGCCGAAGAAAGCGCTTCGGCAACGCTTCTTAGCGCCTCTTACGACGTGCTGCGCGATACCACCTGGGGCGATGATCCGGTTTCGCTCATCATCGGTGCGGACTGGTATGAGATCGACACGTTTTTCGGAAGCCTCGGTAATCCGGGCGTAGCAGCGGACAAGGAAGGGGCGAGCGCTTTTGCCCAGCTTCAATCGGGCGGGATGTCGCTCAACTTTTCCGCCCGCGATGAAACCAACAATGTGGATGGGCTGGCGGGCCTGCCGACCGAGCGGCTGCGTTTTCTCTCTTTAAGCGGCACCTATTATCCGCAGATCGAGCAAGAGAACGCGGAGGAGCTTGCCTGGCTCGGCCAGCCTTATCTGACATTCGGCGCCTCGGGCGGGCGCATCGACCGCGACAAGACCCCGATCGGCTATCAAGGCCCCGACACGGATAACGACACTTGGACGGTCTATGGCGGGATCGGTTCTTACTACGGGCCTTGGAGCTGGGGGCTGACCCAGACCCGCAGCGTCTATGAAGACCGCACCGATGCGCTTTCCGACACGCGCAACGATCTGACCGATATTTCCGCTTCCTGGGCGGTGAGTGACCGCTTGAACCTGACGAGCGGGCTGCAATTCGGCATCTATGAAGAACGGCAGATTGCCCGCACCAGCCGCCAGGTGAACTGGCTGGCCAATATCGATGCGGAAATTATTCCCGGTACGCTTAACGGCGCGCTGAACTATAATTTGAACCTTCTGACCGGCGGCGGCGACACACCTGACAGAAACGTTCTGTCCGGCGAGCTGGAATGGATCCTGGAAGAGGCGAGCGAGACGCGGCCTCGTCTGTCCCTTGCTTTGCGCGGCGCGGTGGAGACGAATAATGGCTATGCAGCACCAACTGACAATGAATCGCGGTATGAAACCTACGCGGTCTTCCGCATCCAGGCCCCTGTCCGTTATCGCTAAGGTGGGCGGCTTTGCCCTGCGCGCGCTTCTGGGCGCGCTCTTCGTGCTGGCATTGCTCGGCACGCGCGCTGAAGCGGAAGTGACAAGCGTGAGCGCCGCAGCCCTTCCTGCCGCCGTGCCGGCAACGGGCGGCGGTGCGGTGACCGTCAACTGGACGGTGCAGCGCCTGGGCCCCCGCACCGGCGGCCAGCCGAGCACGGTGCGCTCGGCCCAAGCGGAAATCTGGGCGGGCGGCAACCGCATCGCCACATTGCCCGGCTTGCTGCAGAAAGTTTCCAATCCTCTTGTGGGCACGCCGGAAACTTTAAGCTTCAGTGAAACACTGATGATCACCCCGGCGATTGCCCGGCAGATTGCGCGGGCAAGCGGGCCGGCCTTGATCGTGCGGGAATTTTCCGATGTCGGTTCGGCGCCGGCGGTCGGGGCCTTCGGCTCGGCGGCAAGCGGCAATGCCGCGCTCAGCGTCAGCGGCAATGCGCAAGGCGCGCTTTCGCTCCGGCGCATCGAGCTTTCCTTCGAGGATGGCAGCCGCACGGGCATCTTCAACACGGGCGCAGGTCCGCGCGTTGTGGCGGAAATCGCTTATACTTCTTCCGGCATTCTGGAAGCGGAGTGGCGCGTGGCGCGCGTTGAAGGCGGCGGCAATTTCGAGCGCAGCCTCGGCATCGTGCGCCAGCAGCTTTCAAGCGCCGGGCGCGGCCAGGTGCGCCTTGTCAGCCCGAAACTTCCCGATGAAATGGCCGGCCTCTATGAAGTGCGCCTTGTGGTGCGCCGCCCGGTGCTGAATTTCGATCTGCCGCGCCTGCGCTATTATATCTCGCCGGAAGAAGGCGGGCGGACGCTGGATGAGATTTCCCTGATCGGGCCGGATGAAGGCACGCGCGTAACACCTGCCACGATCTTCGCCTGGGAACCTGCCGCCGGGGCTGAGGCCTATCAGGTGGAAATCTTCCCCATTGCCCCGGACGGCGCAAGCGCGGGCACCCGGGCACCGGCTTCCGCGGAACTTCTGCTCGGCGCCTTCGATCTCGACACGCCGCTTGTCGCCGGCAAGCTCGTGCCGGGCGCAGCCAGCCGCACGACGCTCTCCGGTATCAGCTTTGCCCGTCTTGAGCCGGGTGAAACCTACCGCTGGCGTGTGCGGGCCATCGATGGCGGGGGCCGCGTCATCGCCCGCTCGCCGCTGCGCTTTTTCAAGGCGCCTTAATCGGCGCTGCCGAGGCGTCTGCGCCGGGGAGGGCATATGTCCCAAAGCGAGGAAGATCGCCAGCGTTTTCTCATCGCCCGGATTGCCGCGGGCGATGAGAAGGCGTTTGCCGCCCTTTACGAGACGTTCGAGAAACGTCTTTTCGCTTTTATCCGCTCCAAATTGAACGATCCGCACGAAGCGGCCGACATACTCCATGAGATCTTCATGGATGTATGGCGCAAGGCCGGTAAATTCGAAGGACGATCGAAAGTGAGCACCTGGTTGATGAGCATCGCGTTTCACAAAACCGTGGACCGGCTTCGCAAGAAGAAGGGCACGCATGTGGCACTTGATGACGAAGCTTTCGAGATTGCCGATGAGGGGCCGGGCGCAGCGGATATTCTGCAAAGCGCGCAGGAAGCGGCCCATGTGAAAACCTGTCTCGACAAATTGCCGGATGTGCAGCGCCTCGTGCTGCATATGGCGTTTTTCGAGGAGCTTTCCTACGCCCGGATCGGCGAGGTGATGGACCGCCCGGAAGGCACCATCAAGACCCGCGTCTATCATGCCAAGCAGGCCATGAAGAAATGCCTTGGCTTGCTATTGGGAGAAGCGGCATGACACGGGACCTGACACGCGAAGAAGAAGAATGGCTCACTGCCGCCGTAATCGGCACGGCGAGCGAGGAAGAGAAGGCAGCAGCAGCAGCGCTGCTGGCGGATGAAGAAACGCGCGATGCCGCTAGGGCAGAAGAAGCGTTTCTCAAAGCCCTCAAAAGCGGGGTGAGAGAGGGCGCGGAAGATTTCGCGAGCCCCGGCGCCATGGGCCTGCAGCGGCTCTTGCGCGATATCCGCGCCGAGCGGAATACCGGCGGCGGTTTTTCCTTTGCCGCTTTGCCCAAAGCCGGGCGCGCCTTTGCCGTGGCTGCTTCTTTGGCGCTTGCGGTTATCACCGGCTTTACCGCCGCGCGGATAACCGGAGAGGAAGGAAGTTACCGGACGGCGGGCCTCAGCGAAGCGGGCACGCTGCAGGTTATTTTCGAGCCGGGCGCCACGGAAGGCGAGATCCGCGCGCTGCTTCTCTCTCACAGTCTTGAAATCGTGGAAGGCCCCTCGGCGCTCGGTGTTTACCGGCTGGTAAAGCGTGGCGCTGAAGCCCATGCGCTTGAAGAGCTGCGCGCTGCGCTTGCCGCTAAGAAAACACTCGTGCAATCGGTGGAAATCGAATGAGACAGTCTTTTTCCATAACGGCTTTGGCGGTGATCATCCTGCTTTCGGGGGCAGGGCTCCTTGGCGCGCAGGAACCGCTTCGCCCAGGCACGCCCGCGCCGGGACGTGAGGGAGCAGCATCTTCTTTGCCCGGCACGCCTGCACCGCAGCGGGGCGGCCTCAGCCCCGCCGCCCCGCCGCCCGTCTCTCAGTCACCTGGGTCCCAGCCCTCTTCTCCTTCGCTGCCTGCCCCTCAGCCCGGACGGTCTTCCGTGAGCGGCTGCGCGGTGCCGGGGCAAATCCTTACTCTCACAGGCGCACCCTTGCAGGGCGCATCGACGCGGGACCGGGCGCTTATGATGTGGGATGGCAGCGCGCTTTTGCCGCTCGATGAGCTCAGCCGTCAGGACGGGCAGGCCCTGGTGCGCATTCCTGCCGATGTGGCGCTTACGCCCGGTGCGAATTATGAAATTCTGCTGCTCAAAGCCCGCAGCGGTCTTTTGAGCGCGCCTTCCCAAGCATCTGCGCATGTGCAGGGCGCGCAATCTGTCGCCCGGATTACCGCTTGCGCGCGGGCGGCATCCATAAGCGGGCAAGAAGGTGCAGCACGCGATCTTATTTTGATGGCGGGAGAAGAGGAAAGCGCGCGCATAGAAGCCCGGCTTATCGCCGAGGGCTTTGAGGTGCGCGAGCGTATCCTGCTGCCGTCTCTTGGCCGTGTGCTTTTCGTCGTCCCGCCGAAGGAAGGCGCCTCGCTCGCAGAAGCGCGGGAAGAATTGCGCCGCACCTTCCCGGAAGCTCAAACCGACTTCAATCATCTCTATGGTCTTTCCACAGGCCCCAAACTTTTTGCCCCCGGCCTGATCGGCTGGGAAAGCCCGGCCTGTCCGAAATCCGCGGGTGCTCAAGCAGGCGCTGCTTTCGGCATGATCGATGATGGCGTGAACGGTGCTCATCCGGCGTTGAGCGGGGCGGCGGGCCTCACCCTTGGCGACTTTTCCGGCGAAGGCGACGGACGGGGCAGCGATCATGGCACCGGCATCGCCGCGCTTCTCATCGGTGAAGGAAAATCGGAGACGGGATTTCAGGGGCTTCTGCCGGGCGCGCGGCTTTATGCGGCGGATATTTTCAGCGGCCCGCCGGAGGCGGCAGAGGCAAGCGCGGCAAGGTTTCTCAGCGCGCTCGACTGGCTGCTGGCGCGCCAAGTGCGCTATGTGAACCTTTCTCTTGCCGGGCCGCCCAACAGGCTGCTTGAAGAAGGGCTTTCTTATAGCGCGCGCCAAGGCGTGCTTTTTGTTGCGGCCGCCGGCAATGAAGGGCCGGGCGCGCCGGCGGCTTATCCTGCCGCCTATGACAGCGTCATCGCGGTGACGGCCATTGATGCCGCGCGGCGTATTTACGTGAAAGCCAATCAGGGCGCTTATGTCGATTTTGCCGCGCCCGGCGTCGATATTTGGCTGGCAAAAGCGCAAGGCGGCGGCAGCTATCGCTCGGGCACGTCTTATGCCGCGCCTTTCGTGCTCGCCCTTAGCGCGGTGCTTGTGAGCGCTGCCCCGGCGGAGGCCAGAGCCGATCCGCTTACCCATGTCCGCGCGCAGCTAAAGGTCCATGCGGAAGATCTGGGCGCGCCGGGATATGACCCGGTCTTCGGCTTTGGGCTTGCCCGCCTGCCGGGCGGGTGTTTTTAAAGGTTCAGCCGAAAACGGCGACCGACTGCCAGCCTGCGGCGGCAATCTTTCCTTCACTGTTCCAGAAACGGCTTTCCTGCGTGACATAGCCATTGGCTGCGTGGAGCACGCGGGCATGGGTCAGCCACCATTGATCTTCGGTTTCAAAGGAAGGATCGAGGATATTGAGCTGCCAGGTCAGTGTGGAGAGCGGAGCGGGTTTGCTCAGCATGGAAATGGCCGAAGGCGGCAAGGCATCCGCCATGGCGATGAAGGCGCTTTCCTTCACGTCCGATACGTTATCCTTGTGGCGGACCCAGACGAGATTGTCGCCTTTCTCCGCGCCCTGCACCGGAAAAGCGCCATGCGACCAATGCATATCGAAATGCCGCGCGAAGGAAGGCGACATGCCTTCGAAAAAGGGAAGCGGATCGCTTTCTTCCGGCGGGCGCGGGGCGGGCATCGGCATTTCGTCGCCGCTGAGCGCGGAAGGAAAGTCCTTGGCAAAGCAGAAATTGGCGGCGGTGGCGATCGCGCCGTTCTGGCGCAGTTCCGCGCTTGCCTGCGTCACGTTGCGCCCTTCGCGTAAAACCCGCGGGGTAATCTCGAACGGCGCGTCCGGGGAGACGGGCGCGATATAGGAAATCGTCATGGAGCGCAGCGGGCGCTCCTCACCCGTCAGTTTGCGTGCCGTGTGCAGGCAAAGCGCCGCGCCCATGCCGCCGAAAAGCGTGCGCCCCTGCAGCCAGTCGGGCGTGATCGTGCCTTCAAAGCCGTCTTGGGCGGGGGTAAGGCTGCTGAGAACGCTGGCAAAAGGCTGCATGAAAGATGCTTTCCGGTGGAATGAGACTGCGCGTTTATAAGCGCCGGACATTTTCCCGGCAAGCAGGCGCGTCGTCACGTTCAAGACGAAAGCCCCACGAAAAAAGCGGCCCCCCGATCGAGAGGCCGCTTTCCCCGGCGTTAAGAAACTGAATTTGAAAAACAGTTTGCAGAAATTTATGCCGCTATTCCCCGGCGACAGATGCCGCTACCGGCTGACTTTCCCTTTCGCGCGCCAGGATACTGATAACGGATGTCAGCACCGAGGCGAGATAGGGCAGCGACTGGACGGCAAGCACCGCGACCCAGAGACGCGAGAGCGAGTCCTGGAACATCGGGTGGAAAAGGAAAGCGATGCCGAGGCCCCAAAGCACGGCGAGCATGATCGCTTCATCGCGCACCTGAATGAAGATGGCGGAGAAGGCGGCGCGGTCTTCGCATTTGGGCGTGCGCACGAAAGGCCGCCCGCTCGTGAAAATGCCGATCGCAACGGCCTTGGCGACCGTGTGGGTGAGCGCCAGGGCGGCAAGCGCCGCGCCGAGGCTTTGCCCGAGCCCGCAGCGCACCCGCTGCAGATAAAGCCAGAGCGAACGGATGACCTTGAACAGGAAACTGCCGATGGTCGGCACCATGAAGGCGGCGACGGGGAGCGGCATGGCCTCGGGTGACCAGAGTGCCCAGGCGGAAACCGCAATGCTCGCCGCGGTGAAGGCAAGCGCCAGCGCGTCGGCGAACCAGGGCAGCCAGCCGGCAAAGAAGTAATATTTCTGCGCGGCATTAAGCCCTGAGCCGCTGCCCGGCAGGAAGGCACGCATGTGATGTTTCATGATCTGCACGGCGCCATAAGCCCAGCGGAAGCGCTGGGTCATATAAGCGCCGAGCGTGTCCGGCGTCAGGCCTTTGCCGAAAGAGCGGTTGACATAAACCGAGCCATAGCCTGCACGGTAAAGTTTGAGGCCGAGCTCGGCATCCTCGCAAATGCACCATTCTGCCCAGCCGCCCACTTCATCAAGCGCGGTTTTGCGCACCATGGTCATGGTGCCGTGCTGGATGACGGCGTTATAGCGGTCGCGCAGCACCATGCCGATATGGAAGAAGCCGGCATATTCCCAATAGGTCATGGTCTTAAAAAGCGACTGGCCCGCATCGCGGTAATCCTGCGGGGCCTGCACGAAGCCGACATCGGGATCGGCGAAATGCGGGCAGAGCGTTTTCAGCCAGTCGGGCGAGACCTGATAGTCGCTGTCGATAACGGCAATGACGTCCGCATCTTCCGCCGTCTGGCTGCGCGCGAAGTTAAGAGCGCCTGCCTTGTAACCCGGCCAGGGGTCGAGATGGAAAAAGCGGAACCGCTCGCCGAGGCGCGCGCATTCGGCCTCCACCGGCTTCCAAACCTCCGGATCCTTCGTGTTGTTGTCGATCACCAGAACTTCGAAATCGGGATAATCGAGCCGGGCGAGCGCGGCCAGCGTCTCGCGCACCATATGCGGCGGCTCGTTATGGATCGGCACGTGGATGGAGACTTTCGGCAAATGGTCGGCGGCGCTGCCAAGATGGGCGATGAGCTCCTCATGCCGTTTGCCGGTGCGCCCCCAAAGCGCTTCGACAAGCTCGACCGCCTCGGTGATCAGCACGACAAGCAGGAGCCCCTGCGCGGCAAAGAGCACCGACCAGGCAATCGTCTGGCCGGGGGTAAGATAAATGCCGCTGAAACTGAGCGCCGACCAGGCAATGGCCGCCCCGCCAAGCTGTACGAGCGCGGCAAAGAAAATCTGCCCTGCCGGGTGCATGTGCCGCCGCCCGAGCAGCAGAAGCACAGCAGGGATGAGCGAGAGCCCGGCGGCAATCGCCGCCCAGAAGCGCCAATCCGTATATTCGACGACGCCGCCCGACATCGGGAATTTCGGCGCGCGCATCACATCGTAAATGCCCCAATAGCCGCCTGCCGCGCCTTCTTCATTCGCCTTCCAGGGCTGGTCGAAGGCTTCCATCACATAATAGGTGATCTCCGCATCCTTCGCCCGGTTGAGGAAGGTGCGCATGAATTTGGCCTGATTGACAAGGGAAGGAACGGCTTCTTCTTCCAGCGTCTCCTCGCTGATGCCGGCAAAGGAACGGCGCGGAATGATGCGCCCGCGGCTCGGCCAGCCGACTTCCGTGACCACGATGGGTTTGCCGGGATAGGCTTTTCTCAGATCGCCGATCCGGTCGAACACATAGTCGACGGCTTTATCAACGCTCACTCCTTCCCAGTAGGGAAGGATGTGCACCGCCAGATAATCGACTTCCTTGACGAGCTCGGGATGATCGAGCCAGACATGCCAGGGCTCGGCGGTACTGACCGGCTTCCACACGGTCTTTTTGACGCGGCGGATATAGCTAATGAGCTCGTCCACCGTTACGTCGCGGCGAAGCAAGGCTTCGTTGCCCACCACCACGCGCACCACATTGCGCCGGAAGGCGGTGGGCGTCAGGCGGGCGATTTCCTGTTCGTTGCGCGCTTCGTTGCGCCCGATCCAGGCGCCGAGGGCAACGGAGAGATCGAACTCGGCGGCGATTTCGGGAATTTTGTCGAAGCCATAGCCCGTTTCATAAGTACGGATCGCTTGCGCCTTGGGGCCGAGCACCTGCAAGTCGCGGCGGATTTCCTCCGCGCTTGGATAGAGCAGATCTTCCGGGTTCTGCCCGGCCTGAAAAGGGCTGAAGGCAAAACCGACAATCTCACCTGTCCAGCCTTGCGTGCTGCGCGGCTGATGGATGGCGCTCCAGACCGCAATATTGGCCGCGATCATGAGCGGCAGAACGATAAGCAGGAAAATGCCGATACGAAGGGCGCTGGGCAGGCGGCGGGCGATGGTCTTGGGGCTCATGTCACAAGCTTCATTGCGGCAGGCCCAAATCGGGCCGCGACGGGCGCGCACTCAACGCGCAGATTATGGCGAATTTAGGTTATCCCGATCCGCGCGGAAAGAGACCATGTGAAAAACGGAGGGAAGCAGTGTTTGTTCCCGGAAATGAGGCGTTTTGGGCGGGCCTGCCTTAGAGCGCTCAGGCCACGGCCGCGCCGCTGCCGGGATTGTCTTCCGCCTCGCCGCGAGCCGGGCTTGGCAGCGTGATGAGGAAACGGGTACCGATACCGCGCGCGCTTTCCACTTCAATCGTTCCGCCAAGACCGCCGGTGACGATATTATAAACGATATGAAGACCAAGGCCCGAGGAGCCGCGGCCCCGCTTCGTCGTGAAGAACGGATCGAAGATGCGCTGGCGGTCCGAAGGTTCGATCCCTGCGCCATTGTCCATATAGGCAAGGCAGATGCCGTTCTGGGTTTGCTCGGCGCCGATCTTGATCTCGCCGCCTGTGCGCCCCTCGAAGCCGTGCGTAAGCGAGTTGGTGACGAGATTGGTGAGGATCTGCGACAAGGCGCCCGGGTCCGTCACGAGGCCTGTTTCTTCCTCGCAATCGACACGGGCCGTGGCGCGCGCCAGTTTGATGTGCGGAGAAAGAGAGAGCAGCACTTCTTCAAGATAAGGCTTCAGGCGGATATAGCGGCGGCGGTTTTCGCTTTGATCGGCCGCCACGCTTTTGAAGGAGCGCATGAGATCGCCGGCGCGGGTAATGTTGCGCAAGGCAAGGTCCGCAGATTCCCGGCTGGCGCTCAGCGCTTTGAGCATGCCGCTATGGGTGAGCGTGCCCTCTGCCACTTGGGTTTCGAGATCCTTCAAGACTTCTTCCAAGTTGGAGGCGGAGGTGCGGGCAATGCCGAGCGGCGTGTTGACCTCATGAGAAAGCCCGGCAACAAGGCCGCCCAGCGAGGCGAGCCGTTCTTTTTCCACGAGTTCGCGCTGTGCCTGGCGCAGATCGTTCAGCGCGCTTTTCAGCCGGTTGGAACGTTCCCCAAGCGCGCCGAGCAGCGAGGAAAGCCCGCGTGCCAGCGTGCCGAATTCATCGCGCCTTCCTTGCAAGGGAATGGTGGCGTTCTCTTCGTGTTTTTCGATCCGCTCCATGGCGGCGCCGATTTGCGTCAGGGGACGCACAATGACGCGGGAGAGATAGGCCCAGGCCGCAATGGCAAAAATAAGCGCAAAGATCGCACCGCTGAGAACCAGCATCTCCGTGGAAGAAAGCGCGCCCAAAGCCTTATCGAGCGCATGCAGCACCGTTTGCCGTTCGATCTCCCTGAGCCGGCCAACCGCCCGTTCCGTCGCAGCGATGAACTGCGTGCCCCGGCCCAGCGCCTCGAAGGCTTTGGCGGTGTCGGCGGTCCAGGGATTGCGCATCAGCGCGATCTGCACTTCGGCGGTATCCTTGCGCCAGGTTTTGACGACCGCATCCAGTTTGGCGAGTTCTTCGGCCATGGAGCCGGGCAAGGCGCGCGCGGCTAATCTCTCCCGCGTTTCGTTGAAACGGGAGACGGCGGTCCAGAAGCGCAGAACGTTTTCCCGCTCGCCCGTCAGCAGCAGGCTGCGGATGGCGGAGATTTGGCCGAGCGAGGCCTGCGCCATCTCGTCAATGTCTTGGGAGATTTCCACGATCTGGGCGACATCGGCCATGCTCTCGCGCAGATGCGCGAAGGTGTAGAGCGTGGCGGCAAGGCTGGCGCAGATCACGCCTGCCAGCACCGTGAAAGCCAGCAGCAATCTGCGCGGTACGGTCCATCGCCAGTTGGCCAAGAAAGAACCCATTTCCGTCCCTTGTTGTTGCCTGCAGCTTAGCCGGGCAGCCTTTGCGCAAGGTAAACGGACGGGCTTGACCTGCCGTCCGGGGGTCAGGGGCGGGGGTTTCGTCTCATTCGGTTAAAAAGCTAGGCAGCGCTCGTTTTTCAGCCCAGAAACCAATCGAGAATCCGGCTGTTTGCCTCGCGCGGATAGGTATGGGAGAGATCCTTGATCTCATCGAGAAGGACGCTCGCCCCGGCGCGGGCAAGGGCAGTTTCCGCCTCCCGCGCCATGGGGGCGGGGAACATCCAGTCGAGACTGCCATGGGTGAGGCGGATGGGCAGGTCCGCAAGGCGCTCAGGGCTTGCCGCCTCCGCCAGAAGCGGATGAAAAGCGGCGGAGACGGGAGCCAGATGCGTGAAGGGCGAGCCTTCCAGAAGCCCGCTTACATAGCAGAAGGTGCCGCCGTCGCTCATGCCGGTCAGCAGCATCTTTTCCTCATCGATGGGCCAGCGGGCTTTCACGAAATCCAAAAAGCGCATGATATTGGGCGTGTCGATGTCATCGCCCGTCAGCGCCCAGGTATCGGTGCGGGCGGTGGGGGCAAGCACCATGAGCCCGCGCGCGCGGGCATGAAAGAGCCAGCTCCAGACAAAATCGCGCCCATGGCCGCTGCCGCCATGCAGCGCCACGATGAGCGGATATTTTTTCTCCGGTGAAAAGTCTTCGGGCACATAAAGCGAAAAGCCGCCGCGCTGGTGCTTTTCGTTTTCCCCGTGCAAAAGTCCGACATTGTCCCGTAGCGCCTGGGGGCCGGAAAGCGCGGCGGAGCGTTTTTCATCGCCCCGGTACTCTTCATCTAGGAAGAAGCGGCTGACCGGCGGCAGGATCGCGGCCACCGGATAAAGCGCCTCGAAAGCGCGGCTCATATAGCGCAACGCCCGGTAGGTAGAAAAAACCGCATCGGGGGCGCCTTTGCGCGCATTCTCCGCGGCGGCATGCAGCCCGTCGAATGCCTTGAGCGCCGTTTCGGCGGCAAGCGCCACCTGCTCGGCAAAACGGGTGAGATGTTCCGGCCAGTTTTGCGCCTGGAATGCGGCAAGCCCTTCGCGCACCGGCGCATCCACCGGGCCGACCGCGTCGATCAGTTCTGCCAGTTTCGGCGGATGGAGGCGGCGGGCGAGAAAGGAAAGCGCGTCCATGGCATTGAGAAGCGGGGGCACGAGCGCGGTGATCGCCTCCAGCATCTCCTCTTCGCTGCCTGTGTTGTCGCTCATAGTGACCTCCCCGCGCGCGGCCCGCGCTTTTTCGTGGCTACTCGCCCTTGAAGGAAGCAAAGAGCGATCTGAGGCAAGATAACCCATCCGTGCGCAGGTCGAAGCGCTCCGGGTCTTCCAGCCATTCGCGCACCATTCCTTGCATCATGGTGGAGGCGGCGTAAGCGGCAAGGCGCGGCGTCCAATTGCCGGCCAGCGGCGTTTGAGCATGCGCCACTTCAAAGGCGCGGGTAAAGGTCTGCCGCATGGTGCGGTTATAGGCGACGCGGCGCTCCAGCGCATCGCCGAGCGCTTCCATGCGCAAAAGAACGATGGTTTGCACCCGCTGGCGCTGCGGATCGTCGATGATGAGATTGAGAGAGTCGAAACAGGCCTTTTCGATGGCCTCGAGGGCCAGGGCCGCATCCTCGCCGTCGCCCTCGGCAATCCGGGCGATCGTGTCTTGCTGGGGAAAGCGGGTGCGCTCGATCAGCGCGTCGATAATGTCCGCCTTGTTGGCAAAGTGCCAATAGACCGCCCCCCGCGTGACGCCGGCTTCCCGGGCAATCTCTTCCAGCGAGGTGGAGGCCGCGCCTTTTTCCAGGAAAACGGTTTCCGCCGCATCCAGGATTTCGGTTCGGGTCTTTTCGGCCTCTGCTTTGGTTTTTCGGACCATCTCGCGCTTTTTAGGACAAAATATTCTATAGACTTGACAGGTGGAAGTTAAAAACATACATACATGTATGTTTGTATAAGTCAACGGGACTCCTGAGGCGTCTCACGGTTACGTTGCGTCACGAACGGATCGTGTTCTCCCCCAAACCCCAACGCGTCAGGAGTCCCACGCTTTATGGCTCCCCATCAGAATATGTGCATACGGACGAAATTCGCGGCGCTGCTTCTGGCTCTCCCCTTGCTCGCCGCCTGCGAGGAGAGTGCCGATCAGGCAAAAGGCCCGCCCATGCCGCATGTGGATGTGCAGGCGGTCAAGGCGCTCTCGCGCCCGCTTGTCATGGAATATCCCGGCCGCGTCGCAGGCTATAAATCCGTCGAGGTGCGCGCGCGTGTCGAAGGCATTCTGCTGTCGCGCGAATATCAGGAAGGCAGCGTGGTCAAGGAAGGCGATGTGCTCTTCCTCATCGATCCCGCCCCTTACGAATCGGAGCTGGAAAGCGCCAAGGCCCGGCTCGGCCAGGAAAAGGCCAATCTGAAACGCGCCGAGCGGAGCTGGGAGCGCATCCGCTCGCTCCATAAGCAAGGCACGGTGAGCGCGCAGCGCCGGGACGAGGCGCTGGCGGATCTGGAAACCGCGCGCAGCCTGGTGCAGGACGCCGCCGCGAAACTGGAAACTGCGGAGCTGAACCTGAGTTACACGACCGTGCGCGCGCCGATCACCGGCGCAACGGGCCGTGAGGAAGTCTCCGAAGGCAGCCTGATCGGCACCGGGCCCGACCGTTCGCTTCTCACCACGATGACGCAGCTCGATCCGGTCTATGTAAACTTTTCCTATGCGGCGACGGAAGCGGCCTCCTTGCGCCAGCAAATCGTTTCGGGCCGCATCGAAGAGCCGGAAAACGAGCGCTACTCGGTGCGCGTGCGTTTCGGCAGCGGTGAATATTATGCCGGGGAAGGCTATGTGGACTTCACCGACAACACGGTCGACACTTCCACGGGCACGATCCGCGCCCGCGCCATTCTCGGCAATCCGGACGGGGTGCTGGTGCCGGGCCAGTTCGTTACGCTGCTTGTCTCGGGCCTGACCATCAAGGACGCCATCGCCATTCCCAAGCGCGCGCTGATGCAGGCCGCCGACGGCGCTTATGTCTACGTCATCGGTGAAGATAACAAAGCCATCCGCCGCTCCGTCACGCTGGGCGAGGAACTGGATGATCTTTGGGTGATCAAGGCGGGCCTGAAAGCGGGCGAGCGCATCGTTACAGAGGGTGTGGTGAAGGTGCATCCGGGCACGCAGGTCGTCATCGACAATGGACCGGGCGCGGTCGCGCCCGAGGATAATCTGGCAAAAGAGAGCGCAGGCGCAGAAAAGAAAGTGGCTGAAGAGGAAAACGGAACGGCCGTGCAATGATCGCCAGATTTTTTATCGACCGTCCCGTCTTTGCTTCCGTCCTTTCCATCATCATCGTGCTGGTCGGGCTTCTGGCCATGCGCGTGCTGCCCATCGAGCAATACCCGAATATCGTGCCGCCGCAGATCGTGGTTTCTGCAAGCTATCCGGGCGCAAGTGCCGGCGTCATCGCCGAAACCGTGGCCGCGCCCCTCGAACAGCAGATCAACGGTGTCGAAGGCATGCTTTATATGTCCTCGACAAGTTCGAGCGCGGGCAATCTTTCCATCACGATCACGTTCGAAGTTGGCACCGATCCCGATCAGGCGACCATCGATGTGAATAACCGCGTGCAGCGCGCGCTCACGACGCTGCCCGAAGAAGTGCGCCGCCAGGCGGTGCGCGTCGATAAACGCTCGAGCTCCATTCTGGAAGTGATCACCATGTCCTCCTCGAATGAGGGGCATGACCCGATCTTTATTTCCAACTATGCGCTGCTGAATGTGGTGGACGATTTGAAGCGCGTGCCGGGGGTGGGGGATGTGCGCCTTTTCGGCGCCAAAGATTACTCGATGCGTATCTGGTTGCGCCCGGACATTCTGGCGCGCTTCGAGCTGACGCCGACCGACGTTGCCGCCGCTATCCGCGAACAGAATGCGCAATTTGCCGCCGGGCGCTTCGGCGCCGAACCCGTATCGAGCGAGATCGAGTTCACCTATTCTGTCATCACGCCCTCGCGCCTCAACACGCCGGAAGCCTTCGGCAATATCATTCTGCGGTCCGATGAGACGGGCGCTGCGCTGCGCCTTAAAGACGTCGCCCGCATCGAGCTTGGCGCGCAGGATTATTCTTTTCAGGCGACCTATAACGGCAAGCCCTCCGTTGCCATCGGCATTTTCATGCAGCCGGGCGCCAATGCGCTCGATGTGGCAGGCGCCGTCAATGCGCGCATGGAGACGCTGTCGGCCAATTTCCCCGAAGGGCTCTCTTTCGCAGTACCCTTCGATACGACGAAATTCGTGGAAGTTTCCATCCAGGAAGTGATCATGACGCTGATCGAGGCCATCGTCCTCGTCATTGCCGTGGTCTTTCTATTCCTGCAAAGCGTGCGCGCGACGATCATTCCGCTTCTGGCCATTCCCGTTTCTATCATCGGCACCTTTGCGGGCATGTATCTTCTCGGTTTTTCCATCAATCTTCTGACGCTATTCGGCATGGTGCTGGCCATCGGCATCGTGGTGGACGATGCGATCGTGGTGCTGGAAAATTTCGAACGTATTCTGCGCACCGAAAAACTGACCCCGCGCGAAGCAGCGATCAAGGCGATGAAGGAAGTCTCCGGCCCCGTCATCGCCATCGTGCTCGTTCTCTGCGCGGTCTTTGTGCCGGTTGGTTTCATGGGCGGATTGACGGGGGGCATGTATCAGCAATTCGCGATCACCATTGCCGTCTCCGTCGCGATTTCCGGCTTTGTCGCGCTGACTTTGACGCCGACGCTCTGCGCGTTGCTGGCGGCGGATGAAACGGCGGGCCATCCGCTTTTTCACAAGTTCAACGAGGCCTTCGACCGGCTGACGGAAGCTTATACGCGCGGTGTCGCCTGGCTTCTGAACCGCCAGGTGATTGCGGCCATTGGCTTTTGCGTCGTGGCGGGGCTGACGCTCGCGCTTTTCTGGCGTGTGCCCGGCAGTCTCGTTCCCAATGAAGATCAAGGCTATGTCTTCGTGCTGGGCTCGCTGCCGCCCGCCGCCTCGCTCGACCGTACGATCAAGGTGGCCGATAGCGCGACGGAGCGGCTTCTGGCGCAGCGGGAAATCGATGAAGTCACCACCTTTGCCGGTTTCGATGTGACGGCAGGCGGGCAGAAGACAGACAGTCTCGTTTCCTTCGTAACGTTGAAAGACTGGTCCGAGCGCACGGGCGCGGGTGAGGGGGCGGAAGAACTTGCTCCCCGTCTTGTCGGGCTGATGGGCGACATCAAGGACGCCTCGATCTTCGCGCTCAACCCGCCGCCCATTCGCGGTATGAGCACGACGGGTGGCTTCGAACTTTATGTGCAGGACCGTTCCGGCGGCGGCCTCGACCGGCTGCAGGAAATGGCGAACCGCTTCGTCGAAAAGGCGAACGAGCGCCCGGAGCTTGCCAAGGTTGCGACGACCTTCTCAGCCGATGTGCCGCAATACCGGCTCGATGTCGACCGCGAGAAAGCCAAAGCGCTCGGCGTGCCGCTGACGCTGATCTTCGAGACGCTGCAAAGCACCGTGGGCTCGCTCTATGTGAACGATTTCACGCTTTATGGGCGCACCTTCAAGGTCAATCTGCAATCTGAAACGGCCTTCCGCCAGCGCGCCGAAGATCTGAAGCAGGTTTTCGTGCGCTCGGGAAGCGGCGAGATGATCCCGGTCAACGAGCTCGTCAAAGCCGAACGCATTGCCGGCGTCTCGCAGCTCGACCGCTTCAACATCTTCCCGGCCGCCAAAGTGCTGGGCTCGCCCGCGCCGGGCTATTCTTCCGGCGAAGCGCTGGCGGCCATCGATGAAGTGGCGGCGGAAGTCATCACGGGCAATTTCTCCATCGCCTGGACGGGCTCGGCTTACCAGGAAAAGATGGTGGGCTCTTCCTCTTTCCTTGCCTTCGCCATGGGCCTTGTCATGGTCTTTCTCATTCTGGCCGCGCTTTATGAACGCTGGTCGCTGCCGCTTGCCGTCGTGCTGGCCGTGCCGTTTGCGATTTTCGGCGCCATTCTTGCGGTCTGGCTGCGCGGGCTGAACAATGACGTCTATTTCCAGATCGGCCTGGTGACGCTGATCGGCCTGTCGGCGAAGAACGCCATTCTGATCGTCGAATTCGCTTACATGAAATCGAAGGAAGGGATGGACCTTGCCGAAGCGGCCATCGAAGGCGCGCGTCTGCGTTTCCGGCCCATCGTCATGACCTCGCTTGCTTTCGTTTTGGGCGTGGTGCCGCTTGCCATATCGAGCGGGGCAGGCGCCGCGAGCCGTCATTCCATCGGCACGGGCGTCATCGGCGGCATGCTTGCCTCGACCTTTATCGCGACGCTCTTCGTGCCCTGGCTCTTCACGCTGGTCAGCCGGAAACGGGTTAAAGAGACTATCTGACTTTCCAGATATCGAGGAAGAAAGCGACGCATTGGCGCACATGCTTGTTCACTTCCCGCTTGCTCGGCGGTTTGGCGAGACCGAATAGCGGTTTGAACATCAGCTTGCCCTTGGTCATCTGCAAGAGCGTATAGGTTGCCCAGGCCGGATCTTCGATGCGCAGCTGTCCCGCCTTGGCCTGTTTGGCGAGATAACTCTCGATCCAGACTTCCACGGAATTTTCCGCCTTGGCGAGATAGGCCTTGGCAAGTTCCGGGTCGCGCGCGCCTTCCACGGCAAGCATGCGGTAAATGCCGATTGTCTCCTCGCGCGAGAGGACATCCGCCATGACCTCGATAATGGCGGTCACGACCTTCTCCGGGCTTTCGCCCTTGATTTCAAGCTGGCTGAAATAGGTCGTCATTTCTTCCGTGCGCGCCTGAAGCAAGGCTTCGAGCACATCGCGCTTGCCTTCGAAATGACTATAGACCGTGGGTTTCGCTACCTTGGCGAGGCGGGCGATTTCCTCCACGCTCGTGCCGGAATAGCCCTGCGTTGCAAAGAGATGCGCGGCGGCGTCCAGGATTTGCGTTCTTTTCTTTTTAATCGGACCGGCGGGACTCATGGCAACTCTCGTTTTTCAGGTGCCCGATAGTGGCAACTATCTTCCCGAAAGAAAAGGCCGGAAAGGCGCGCAAAAATGCAATCATCCTGCCTCTGGACGCGAAGGCGGGTACGCCTAACTTGTATGAGGGTGTGACGCAGCGCCCGCCTTGCGCGGCGGCGCGATGAGCGGCGGCAAGAAAGGAAGGGAAGGCATGAATACGGCGGAAAAGACGGCGCGCAGAGAGTTGAGCCTCGCTCAGAGCTTGGCGGGGTGTGCGGTTTTCCTCGCCTCCGTTGTGCTGGTCTCCCTTCTGGGCGGCATGATGACGGCGTCGAGCGTTTCAACTTGGTATCAGACCCTCGCCAAACCCTCGTTCAATCCGCCGGATTGGGTTTTCGCGCCGGTCTGGTCCGCGCTTTATCTGATGATGGCGCTTGCCGCCTGGCGTGTCTGGCGGATGGAGGCGCGAGGGCGCGGCGCGGCGCTTGCCCTTTTCTACGGGCAGCTTGCCGCCAATCTCGGCTGGAGCGCGCTTTTCTTCGGCCTGCGCTCTCCCGGCTGGGCGCTTGCCGAGATCGCCCTTCTGCTGGTGCTCATTGTGCTGACCATGCGCGCTTTCTGGCGGATCGACACGGTCGCCGGCGCACTCTTCGTGCCGTATCTGCTTTGGACCGCTTATGCTACACTCCTCAATGCCTCGATTGTGTTTTTGAATTGAAGCGGCCAGCCGGTATCTCTGCCGGAGCCTTGAAAGGCGGGGCTTGCAGCGCTCATGCCGGATAAAGCAATAATGGCTGCAAGGCTTCACGAGTGATTCGCTTTTGTGAAAAGCGATGCGGGATGAGGCCAGAGCGAGGAAACAATGGATCTACGGCAAGATGAAACGCGCTCCGGAGAGCGGGAGCCTCTGCGCCAGGCAGGGGCGGTGCCCTATGCGGTGCGCGAAGGCCATGTGCTCTTCCTGCTGATCACCAGCTCGAGCGGGCGCTGGATTTTCCCGAAAGGCCATATCGAAGAGGGCGAGCGCAGTGCGCAGGCCGCTTCGCGCGAAGCATTCGAAGAAGCCGGCGTCGTCGGCGAGGTGCTGGATAAAGCGCTGATCTGCTTCGATGTTTCGCTGGAGCGTAAGGGGGGGCGCCGCGACGGCGAGCTTTGCCTTTACCCGATGCGTGTTGCCTATCAGGAAGATAAATGGCCGGACCGGGGCGGGCGGCACCGCCACTGGGTTACGCTGAACGAGCTTGCCGAGCTTGTCGATGACGAGCGCTATGTCGAAGCGGCGCGCGCCATCGTTGCGGCGGAAGATGTGACCGCAGGTCAGTCTTAAAACAAACTGGGCGCAGGGGCGATTGCCCCGATTGCGCGCGTCTTATTCGAATACCAGGCGGAAACAGAGATAGATACCGCCTGCCAGAAGGCCGGCCGCCGGCACCGTGATCACCCAGGCAGCGGCAATCCCGTACATATGACGTCGGCGCACAAGGCGGCGCTTTTCTCTTTTGCGCGCGCGTTTGAGCGCCTGTTCGGGTGTCTTGTTGAGCTTACCGGGCCAGTTCGCCGGTTTCGGCTCCTTGTTGCCGATGACCGTCGAGCGCTTGATGTTGCGGTTGATCAGAAACTCGCGCAAGAAGCCGACGCCGAAAATCCCGCCGATTGCGATATGCGTGGAGCTGACCGGCAGGCCGAGCGCGGAGGCGATGAGCACGGTAATGCCTGCCGCAAGCGCCACGCAGTACGCGCGCACCATGTCCATGCGGGTGATTTTCTTGCCCACGGTCTGGATGAGGCGCGGCCCGAAAAGAGCAAGGCCCGCGGCAATGCCGGTCGAGCCGATGAGCAGCACCCAGAAGGGAATGCCGACTTCCGTTGCAACGCCGCCCAAAGCGCCCGGCGTTGCGACGGAAACGATGGCGGCAAGCGGCCCTACGGCGTTAGCGACGTCATTTGCCCCATGGGCAAAGGAAAGAAGGCCTGCGCTCAAGATCAATGGCAGATCGAAAAGGCTTGTGACCTGCTTGCGCTTGTTCTCGATCTGGCGCGCGCGCATGCGGATCCAGGGAATGGAAATCGCCCAAGCGGCAAAGAAACTGGCGACGGAGACGGCAGCAACGGTCGCACCCGATGGATGCCATATCCGCTTGAAACCTTTTTGCGACATATAAGCGGCGAAAACACCCACCATGATGGCGATGAAGAAGGGCACCCAGCGCCGCGCCGCCTCCACGCGGTCCTCGCGGAAAAGCACTGTCCATTTGATAAGCCCCAGCATGCTGGCCGCAATGACCCCGCCCAGCACCGGCGAGACGACCCAGCTTGCGGCAATGGCGCTCATCGTGCCCCAATTGACGATCTGAAAGCCTGCCGCCGTGACGCCTGCGCCGAGCACACCGCCCACAATGGAGTGCGTGGTGGAGACAGGGGCGTTGAAGAAAGTGGCAAGGTGGATCCACATGGCCGCCGAAAGCAGCGCAGCCATCATCATCAAAACGAAGTCGAGCGTGTTGTCCGCCTGAGGCGGCGCGATAATGCCCTTGGAAATGGTGGAAACGACGTCGCCGCCCGCGAGCACCGCGCCGGCCGCCTCGCATATAGCGGCAATGATAAGCGCCGCCGTCATGGTCAGCGCCCGCCCGCCGACCGCCGGTCCCATATTATTGGCGACATCGTTCGCGCCGATATTCAGCGCCATATAGCCGCCGATAACGCCGGCCGCGATGACGAAGAAGCGTAGCGGAATGTCGTCCTGCACCACGGCATTGGCAAAGAGCACGACGGCGACAAGGAAGAGAAGGGCAAGGCCGGGGGCCGCGAATTTGCGCGCGCGCGCATCCAGTGCCTCGTCCAGCGGCGTGAGCATGCGGTCGAGGTCTTTGTTCAGGCGGTCATCGGTCACAAGACGGTCCCTTGTCAGAATTTCGGCCGGCCTTTTCTCGCCTAAGGCCTTCTCCCCCAAAGTCCGGGCGCCAGGGGCCCGGCCTCCCGTTTCGGCGCCCTTTATAACGTGACTGCCGGTCCCATCCCAGCCCCTTCCGGGCGGGGCGGGTATATGCCGGATGCCGCAGGGGAAGCGGCGCTTTTACTCGCGGATACGCAGGATGACGGACTGACTGGCGCTTGCCATGAGCGTACCGTCTTCGGCGAAGATATGCATGCGCCCATGGGCAAAACCGCCATGTACGCCGTGAATGCGGATATCGCAGAGCACCCAGTCCGTCGGCACCACTTCGCGGATACGGATCGTGTTGTCGAGACTGTTGCCGCCTGCATCTTTGCCGATTGCATTGCCGATGGCAGAGGGCACGAAATCGGCGATCACGGCGAGCGCGCTTGAATTGATCGGCAGGCCTTCGCGCATCTTCGCCCAGAGCACCACATGCCCGTCTTCGGAAAAGCCGCCTTCCTTGCGCGCCGCGCCGTAGCGGCCTTTAACGACGCGCACGTCGATGCGCCCGTGAAGGTCGGCGCGGTCTTCCTGCCAATGATCGACCGGCGGGCAGTCTTCCGGCCGGGCAACTTCGGGCATTGTGGCCCATTGCGCGGAAATCTCACTCGGGCGCGCGCCGAGCGCCGCATTGACCGTGAAGATTTCCCGGTCGCCCACATGGCCGACGACGCGGGCCTGGGTGTTGTATTTGCCGTGCACGGGCACCAGCACATCGAGATCGACAATCTCGCCTGGCCTTGCATAGGAAAGATATTGCGCCGTCGCCCAGATGGTGGGCCGCCCGGTCGTGCGCTCCATCGCCGTGATGGAGGAGGCAAGGCCCACACCGCCGAAAAGAAAAAGATTACCGGGCGGGCCAACGCTCAGTTTTTCTTCCACGGGCAGAAAATGCCGGTGCGGGTTGTGGGTCGATTGCAGCTCGAAAAGGTGCTCGGCGTTACTCATGGTGGCCTATCTGTGCAGCTTGTCAGTTGGGTCGATGGGATTGGGCGTCTAGCTATACATCTTTGCCGCTGCCCGCAAGTTGCAGCCCGTACAAAGCGGCAGAGCCATTGCTCCGCCCGGCAAAGCGCCTATGCTGAAATCCGGGTTTATGGGGAGAAAACGCGATATGTCGATAAAACGGAAGTTTTTTGGATGTCTGGCCTTAGGGCTGCTGGCGGGTTTCGGGGTTGGCCTTGGGGCGGATCAGGGGCAGGCGGCGGAGGTCGATCTTGCAAAGGCAAAGCTCGTCGATCTCACCCACACCTATAATGACAGCACGATCTATTGGCCGAACGCGCCCACCCGCTTTCAGCACAAGGTGCTTAGCTTCGGCCATACGGAAGGGGGCTGGTTTTATTCCGCTTACAGTTTCTGCTCGCCCGAACATGGCGGCACACATCTCGATGCGCCCATTCATTTCGATGAGAAGGGGGAAAGCGTCGATGAAGTGGCGCCGGAAAAACTTATCGGCCCTGCCGTGGTGATCGATATTTCAGAAAAGGCGGCGGAAGATCCCGACTACCGTTTGACGGTGGAAGATGTGACGGGTTTCGAGGCGGCGCATGGTGCAATCGAAGAGAACGCCATCGTGCTGCTGCGCACCGGTTGGAGCCAGCGCTGGCCGGATGTGAAAGCCTATCTCGGCGATGACAGGCCGGGGCGCACGGACGCGCTGCATTTTCCAAGTTTCGGGGAAGCGGCGGCCCGGCTCCTGCTTGAAGAGCGCGGCGCGAAGATGATCGGGGTGGATACCGCCTCCATCGATTACGGCCAGTCGAAGAATTTCATCGTCCACCAGATTGCCGGCGCGCATAATATTTCCGGCCTGGAAAATCTTACCAATCTGGGCCGCCTGCCGCCGAAAGGCGCGGTGGTGATGGCGCTGCCGATGAAGATTGGTGAAGGCTCCGGCGGGCCCGTGCGGGTGATTGCGATGATCCCGGAAGAAGCGGCGCAGTAAGGCCGCGAGAGGACAGAGAATGGACTTCATTGCCGAGCTGAGCGGGGAGCTCGAAACGCTGTACCGGCTGGCATTTGCTTTGGCGCTCGGCCTTCTCATCGGCGCCGAGCGCGGCTGGGAAAGGCGGGAGGCAGCGGAAGGGCGGCGTGTTGCGGGCTTCAGAACCCATGGGCTTCTCGCGCTGACGGGCGGTATCACCGCGCTGCTGGCCGAGCGGTTCGGCGCTTGGGGGGCGGCATCCTTCGGTCTCGCGCTATTCGGCATCATGATCGTGCTCACGGCGGGGTACCGGGCGGAGACGAGCCGCCTTGAAGATGTCGGTATTACCTCGCTCGTTGCGGGCATTCTCAGTTTCCTGTTCGGTGCGCTCGCCGGTATCGGCGAGGCCGCGATCGCCGCGCCCGCCGCGGTGCTGACCGCCCTGGTGCTCAGTTTCAAACCGGCGCTCCATAGAGGCCTGGCGGCGGTCAGCGAGAAGGAAATGAAAGCCGGGCTCGTTCTTCTCCTCATGACGGTCGTTCTCCTGCCCATCCTGCCGAATGAAGGCTATGGGCCTTACGGCGCGCTCAACCCCTTCGAGATCTGGTGGATGGTGGTCCTCATCTCTGCGATTTCCTTTGCCGGTTATCTGGCGATGAAGCTTGCGGGCGCGCGCGCCGGAGCCATGCTGACGGGGCTTTTTGCGGGGCTTGCCTCATCGACCGCGCTGACGCTGCATTTCTCCCGCGCCGCGCGGGCCCGCGAAGCACCGCCGAAAATTCTGGCGGGTGGCATCTTGCTGGCCTGCGGAACCATGTTTCCGCGCATGCTGGCCGTCGCCACGCTGCTCAACCCGGCGCTGCTTTCAAAATTACTTGCGCCCGCGCTTATTATGGGCGGTGTTGTGTTCGGCTTTGCCGCCTATCACTGGGTCATGCTGGAAAACCGGGAAGGCCGGCAAAGCGCGGTAGTGGGCAATCCGCTCGAGCTTAAATCGGCGCTCGGCTTCGGGCTCCTGCTCGCCCTTGTCATGTTGGGCAGTGAGGCGCTGCAGGATCTGGCGGGTAATGCCGGGGTGCTCATTCTCGCAGCAGCTTCCGGCATCATGGATGTCGATGCGATCACGCTGTCTCTTGCACGACAGGACGGCGCGCGGCTGACGCTGGAACTTGCCGCCGCCGGGATCGTGCTCGCCGCGAGCGTCAATACGGCTGTGAAAGGGGCAGGGGCCGCGCTGATCGGCGGGCGCGCGCTTGTCGCGCCTGTCGCCGTGCCGCTCTGGTTGGCAGCCTTGCTCGGTTTTCTTTATGTCTGGTGGCAGGCAGGCGCTGTGCTTTGAGGCTCTCTGCTTTGAGGCTCTGGGCTTTATGGGGTCGTTTGAAAGGGCAGCGCCGCGATCGAGCCCGTGTGGCCGGCAACATCGCGCTTGGCGAAGTAATGCGCGGGGATGGGATCGGATTTCGTGAAATCACCGAAGCCCGCATTCAGATAAACCACATGCTCGCCGCTTGCGGGCAGATAGGCGCGCAGATCGTCCGCCTCGTCCCCGTCCATATCGGTGAGGGACACATGGGCAAGCTGCTTGGCGCCGGTTTCCAGGAGCGCCGGGTCGCGCAGCTGGGCGGGCAGCGCGTCGGTTGCATCGTAAAAGACGCCCGAGCCGTCGTTCACGAACAAACGCACGATGCTTTCATCTTCCAGATAATCGACCATCTGCGCCTGGGTGCCGACAAGCACATCCATATCACCGTCCGCATCGATGTCGCCGGTCGTCATGCCCCAGACCTGCCAGCGCGGATTTTGCCACGCGGCATGATCGGGCACCCCTTCTTCGGTTGCTTCGTGAAAGCGTCCGTCCTTGCCGGAGAGCCAGAGCATCAGCGCTTCGCCTTCGGCAGCGCCCGAGCCCATGAGAATGTCGTCGCGCCCATCCATGTTGAAATCGGCAATACGCACGAAAGCGGGCACTTTCAGCATTTTACTTGCGGCGATGAGCGCGCGCGGCTGCAGCGAGCCATGCCCGTCGCCTGCGTAGATGGTGGGCAGGCGGTCGGCATAAGGGTGCTTGCTGTTGCTGTCGCGCCAGAAGACCAGCCGGTCCTTGTTACCATCGCCGGTGAAATCGCCTTCATAGGCAGCCGCCGGCGCAAGCGCGCTGTGCGGCGCGGGCGGCAGATCGTTGAGAAGCCGTGTGCTCGTCTCCGGCGCGCTCAATGCGGCAAGCAAGGCCGCCGGGCGCGGGGCCTTCGGTTTGGCGGCAGGCTCGGCGTCAAGCACTATGCTGGGCGCGCCTTCAATGGCGGCGGCTTTGACCGATAAGGGCGCTCCCTGCGGGGAAGGTGCGGTTTTGCTTTCGGCAAGCGCGGCGGCCTGCGGGCCAGGTTCCGCCGCGGTGTCAGCCTTGGCTGTCTGAGCGGCCGCAGGCGCGCTCACTTCTTCCTTCGCCGCGACTTTTACGGCGGGGTTTTCTGCCCCAGCGCTTTCCGTTTCGACCGGATCTTCAGCGGGGGCGGGTGTTTCAGCTTCCGCGAGGACGGGCGCGGCAGGTTCTGCCGTTTCCGGTTCCGCGTTCTCTTCCGGTTTTGTCAGGAAGCCGGCAATGGCCAGCGCGTCTTCCGGCGTCCAGCCCGGCGCGGCTTTTTCCGCTTTCGGTGCGGGCCGGCTTTCCGGCTCCGGCGTTTCGATGGCCGCGTTGGCCAAGGCGGTGGTAGCGGGGCTCTCCGCTTGCGCAGGCGCGGGCTCTTGGACGGGCGCGGCTTCGGCCTTCAGGGCAGGCTCCGCCGCCACGGGTTCTTCGGCCACCTTCACCTCCTGGGCTACGTCCAGCGGGGCGGGAGCGGCTTCGGCAATGCGTGCAGGCGCAGGCGCTTCCGCCACTTGCGCGGCGGGCTCTTCAGCGGGCGCGTCTTCAGCGGGCGCCTCGACGGGGGCGATTTCGGCGGCTTTCACCGGCAGAGCGGGAACCGGTTCCAGCGGGGCGGGGGCTGGTGCTTCGGCTGCTTCCTGGACCTCTGCTTTTTTCAGAGGCGCTTCTTCGGTGCGCGCGAGCTGAGGAGCAGGAGCGCTGCCGGGCAGACGCACTTCATCGAGACCGCCTGCGGGCCGGCTGGGGCCGCTTGCCTGCAAGGCAAGCTCGTCCATCAGGCTGAGCGTTTCCCCGGCCGCAACGGGAGCAGAGGCAGTTACTTTCCAGCGGTCGGCAGCTTCCGCTTCTTCCGCGCGTGGAGCATCGGGCGCAATGGCGGGAACGGCGGCTTGCTTAGGCTTGCCCGCCGCTTCTTTTACGTCCCCGTCCTTAGGTTCCGATGAGTTGCGGTCCAGAAAGGCGGAGGAGAATACGCGCGCCAGCGCATCGCTTGTCTCGCGCGGTTCGTCTTCGGCAAGGCCGATGCGGGGTTTGAGAGAAACGCGGGCCCGTTTTTCTTCTGCCGTTTCGCTGGGAGCAGCATCGGCGATGTCCTGAGTGCTGGAAACTTCAGGCTCGGCCTCTACAGGAGCGGCGGCCACAGGTTCGGCGACCACAGGTTCGGTAGCAAGAGGCGCAGCGGCGGCATAGCCTGACGGCGCACGCACACTGTCCCCGCCCGGAAGCTGTACGAGCTCCCCGGCATGGGCCGGCGCTAGAATTGTCAGGGCGAGCCAAGAGGCTGAAACCGCCAATCGAGAGTACCTGCGCATCGCGGGCCTCGCTAAACCGAAATCTAGCTTTAATCTTGCGCCTTATTTGCTAATGGCCGGTAAATAAAGGATTTTTGCAAATTGGGAGGGGTGTGATGGCTTGGCTGGCAAGGGCAAAAGGTTAACGCTGAGGTAACGCTCAGGGCTTGCAAAGCGCATTTCTGTGCCCAAATAAATTGCGTTGCCGGAGCGCCGCCCTGCGGGCTTTGGCTAACTGGCCTGAGGCGCCGTTTTTGCGGGCCTGGGCACGAGCCGCTTAGAAGGGCCAAAAGCTAATTGGCTCAAGGGCTTGTGGAGAAAGGACAGAAGTAATGACGCGTGTGGCGCAGTTTGGAAGCCCTTTCATGCTGGGCTTTGACGAGGTCGAGCGGATGCTCGACCGGGTAACCAAGAATTCCGGCGACGGCTATCCCCCTTACAATGTCGAGCAGCTCGGCACGGAAGATGGTCTTGATCTGTGCATTACCCTGGCAGTGGCCGGGTTTTCCGCCGATGAGCTTTCCATCACCCTGGAAGACAAGCAGCTCGTTATTCGCGGGCGCCAGGAAGACGATGGCAGCCGGGCGTTTTTGCACCGGGGCATTGCCGCGCGCCAGTTCCAGCGCGCCTTCGTCCTCGCCGATGGGGTGGAAGTGACAGGGGCGGAGCTTGCCAACGGCTTGCTCTCGATCCGCCTGCACCGGCCCGAACCCAGCAAAGTCGTGAAACAAATAGAAATTGCCGTGCGTTGATTGAGTAAGGCGCGGCGATCCCGGAACTGCGCGTAAGGCCCCAAAACTGCGCATGAGGCGAGCGGTGGCCGGCGGGTTCCATTCGATGACGCCCATAGGGGTCATCCGTGAAAGGAGTAAGCCATGTTTGATGTCGGTAAAAACGGAAAAACCCAACAAAAACAGGTCTGGCAGACCTTGCCGAAAGACGATTTCGCCAATATCGGCATGCCCTCGCTGGTCTATGTGAAACCGGTCAAGGCAGCGGAGCTGGCGGGCGATCTCGGCGGGGATGTCGAGATCGATGTCGCGCCGGACAGCACGCTTTATGCCGTGCATGCGGCAAACGGCTCGCGCATGGCTGTGCTCGATAGCCGCGAGGCGGCCTTTGCCGGCGCCGTGCAATACGACCTTGTGCCGCTAAGTGTGCACTGACGGGCTCAAAGCGATTAAGGCAAAAGAAAACGGGCGCAAGCGGAAGCTGCGCCCGTTCTTTTTGAAAGAATACCTCGCGCTTAGGCGACCGTCGTGGTCGAGGCGCTGGGCTCGGTCAGAAGCGCGTAGAGCGCTTCGTTGCTTTCCGTCGCCCGCAGCTTTTCCACCATCTTCTGATTGCGCAGCAGCCGCGAAATGCGCGCCAGCGCTTTGAGATGGTCCGCGCCCGCGCTTTCCGGCGCCAGCAGCAGGAAAATCAGATCGACCGGCTTTTCATCCACGGAATCGAAATCGATGGGATGATCGAGCCGGGCGAAAAGACCGTGCAGCTTGTCGAGCGAGGCGAGCTTGCCATGGGGAATGGCAATGCCCTGGCCGACACCGGTGGAGCCCAGCCGTTCGCGCTCGAGCAACGTCTCGAAAATTTTCCGCTCATCCAGTTCGGTAACCTGCGCAGCCTTGGCGGCAAGTTCCTGAAGAGCCTGCTTTTTGCTGGTGACTTTCAGATGGGCGATAACGCCTTCCGGTACCACCAGGTCCTGCAGATCCATGATCCGATTCCTGTTCTGTCCTTGTGTCCGGCGTTGATGGTGCCGGGCGGTTACAAGCTGTTCGGCGGCGCCGCGGGAAACCGCATGCCTTGCCGGGAGAAGAGACATCTTCAGCTTAGTCCTCGTTCGGTTTCCGGCTGGCATCTATCCAACCGACATGACCATCGTCGCGCCGGTAAACAAGGTTGATGCCGCCATCCCCATTCCGGAAAATCACGAAAGGAGATTCGGAAATATCCATTTGCATGACCGCGTCGCTGACCGAGAGAACCGGCACTTTCGTCGTGCCTTCGGCAATGACGATCGGGTCCGTCTGATCCGAATTGTTTTCTTGTTCTTCTTCTTCCCGCTCGGCAGCCAGAACGAAAGTCGGCGCATCATAAGCGGGCAGAGGTGATTTCTGCGTGTTGTGGTGGTCTTTCAGCCGGCGCTTGTAGCGGCGCAGCCGTTTATCGAGCCGTTCCACGGCGCCGTCGAAGGCGGCATAAACTTCCGAGGCATCGTTCTGTGTATTCAAGGTCATGCCCGAGCTCAAATGCACGGTGCATTCGGCGCGGAAGCCCGAGCCTTCGCGCTGGAAGATCACATGCGCATCGACGGGCCGGTCGAAATACTTGCCGACACTTGCTTCCATGCGTTCGGAAACATGAACGCGCAGCGCATCGCCCACATCGATATGGATGCCGGTTACTTGAAGCTGCATGGTGACCTTTCCGGGCAAATTTCGTTAATCCGGCCCAACACTTGTTTACGTTTCGAAGGGCTTGCGCCCCCTGCGTCAGAACCGGATTTTGACCCCGCCCCGTGTGGAGCGGAAGGGACACTAGTGAGAGGTCTGCCGGGTGTCAACAAAAGTACCTCCCAAGGTTAATTTCCTTTTTGGTACAATAGCTTACGCATCTTTGACGCTTACGCGAACGCCTTCTTCTCGCGCCTGCGCTGGACCGAGGAAGGAATGCGCAGCGCCTCGCGGTATTTGGCCACCGTGCGCCGGGCAATGTCCATGCCCTCGCTTTTCAGGATATCCACAATCGCATCGTCGGAAAGCACGGCATTCGGCGCCTCCGCATCGATGAGTTCCTTGATGCGGTGGCGTACCGCCTCGGCCGAATGCGCCTCGCCGCCGGAGCTCGAGGCGATGGACGAGGTGAAGAAATATTTCAGCTCGAAAATGCCGCGCGGCGTCGCCGCATATTTGTTCGAGGTGACGCGGCTGACCGTCGATTCGTGCATGGAAATCGCATCCGCCACGGTTTTCAGATTGAGCGGCTTGAGATGGCTGACGCCATACATCAAAAAGCCGTCCTGCTGGCGGACGATCTCGCTTGCCACTTTCAAAATCGTGCGGGCGCGCTGGTCGAGGCTTTTGACGAGCCAATTGGCATCGTTGAAGCACTCACTGAGATAGGTCTTCGATTTCTCATCCGCCGACGCGGCCTTTGAGACTTCATTGTAATACTGCGTGTTGACGAGCACGCGCGGCAGCGTTTCGGCATTAAGCTCGATCGCCCAGCCGCCGTCGCTCTTCTGGCGGATAAAGACATCCGGGATGACGGGCGAAGACGGCGTGTCGCCAAAAGCATGGCCCGGCTTCGGATCGCAGCTTTTGATGTCATCGATGAGACACTGAATGTCGTCCTTGTCGATGCCGCAAACCTTCATCAACTGGGCGAAATCGCGTTTGGCGAAGAGTTCGAGATTTTCGAGGAAGCTCTGCATGATCGGATCGAGCCGGTCTTTTTCCGCAAGCTGCAGCGACAGACATTCGGCGAGGTTGCGGGCGAAGACACCGGTCGGCTCGAACGTCTGCAAAACCTTGAGAACGGTTTCGGCTTCATCCATGTCGATGCCGAGCCGTTCCGCTGTGTCTTCCAGACTTTCCTGCAAATAGCCCGCCTCGTTTACCTGATCGATCAGATAAGCGCCGATGAAACGCTCGCGCGCATTGAGCGCGCTCATATTGAGCTGCTCGCTCAAATATTCTTGCAGGCTTTGCTCGCGCGTCAGGCGGCTTTCGAAATCGTCTTCGCCGTCGAAGCCCCCGCCCGCGCTTTTGACCTGATGCCAGTCGGAGCTTTGCTGGCCCTCCGCCGAGGCGGCTTTGTCCGCCACCGCCTCATCCGCATAGACATTGTCGTAATCGGTATCGAGGTCGGAATTGTTCGTCGGCAGCGCATTGTCTTCGCTGAGCGTCAGGGAGGCGGGGTCGGGCGTGTCCCAATCGTTGTCGGGGGTAATCTCGTCGGGCTCGTAATCATCCGAGGCCCGTTCCGGTTCGCCTTCCTCGCGCGCCTCTTCCAGAAGCGGATTGCGCTCCAGCTCCTGTTCCACATATTCGGTAAGTTCGAGATTGGACAGTTGCAGCAGCTTGATGGCCTGCTGCAGTTGCGGCGTCATTACAAGCCCTTGGGCTTGCCGCATTTCGAGCCGTGGTTTCAGTGCCATGGTGCCCCGTCCCTACGCCCGCTCACCGCTACAAACTGAACCTGTCCCCGAGATAAAGCCGGCGCACATCTTCGTTCCCGACGATCTCGGAGGGTTTACCTTCCATGAGCACCATACCGTCGTGAATGATGATGGCGCGGTCGATGAGTTCCAATGTCTCGCGCACATTGTGATCCGTGATCAGCACGCCGATCCCTCTGTCTTTCAGATGCGCAACGAGCTCGCGGATATCGCCGATGGCGATGGGGTCGATCCCCGCGAAAGGTTCGTCGAGCAGCATGAAGGAGGGATGGGTTGCCAGCGCCCGGGCAATTTCCACACGCCGCCGCTCGCCGCCCGAAAGGGCGATGGAGGGTGTGCGCCGCAGATGCGTAATCGAAAATTCGGCGAGCAGGTCGTCGAGCATCTGCTCGCGCCTGTCGCGATCCTTTTCTACCACCTCAAGCACGGCGCGGATATTCTCCTCCACCGTCAGGCCCCGGAAAATGGAGGCCTCCTGCGGCAGGTAACCGATCCCCAGCCGGGCACGGCGATACATCGGCAGGGCGGTGACGTTCTGCCCGTCGAGTTCGATCGTGCCGTAATCGGGGGAGATCAGCCCCGTGATCATGTAGAAGACGGTGGTCTTGCCAGCACCGTTCGGACCAAGAAGACCGACGGCTTCACCCCGGTTCACGCCAAAGCTGACCCCCCGCACGACCGGGCGGCGTTTGAAGCTTTTGCCGATTTTACCGACCACAAGGCCGGAAGTGCTGGCGACGAGACGCGGCCCGGTCTCTTTTTCGAGGCCTGGCCGGGCGCCGCCAGAGGCGGGTGATATGTCGGTTCTTGAACTCATCCGCCCCCATCAAACGGCAGTTGGCATTAAAATTGTATGAAATATAAAATTAACCAAGAGAAAATCACGGATTGGAGGGCTGAAACAACCCCTTAACCCGTCCGGAGCCGCCTTCTTCGCCGCTTGCCGCGCCCGCATCGACCCGCGCCTGACCGGTGTTGAGGTCGATAAAGAGCTTTTTGCCGCGGATGACATTGGGCCCCTGCCGTAGCACCACATCATCGCCCATATTGATGACGCGCTTGGCGGTATCGTAAATCGCCCAGTTCCCGTCGGCCGATTGGTCGTTTTCGGAGAGGATATGGACATTGCCGCGGGCATTGATCTGCGTGATCTCGTTGCCGCCGCCGGCCTTGTCCGCATAAGTCACGATCAGCCGGTCGGAGGTGAGCTGCATCGTGTCCTGAACCGCATGAACCGAGCCGATAAAGGTCGCGGTTTTCTGATTCTGCTCCACTTCCAGCGAATCGGCCTCAATTTCGATGGGGGCATCCGGATTGTTGGAAAAGCCGCCGAGAAGTCCGCCGCTTTCCTGCGCCTCGCCTTCTTGGGCCGCGCCTTCTTGCGCCCGCGCATCAGGGACGGGCAGGGCGAGTGCCAGGGAAAACGCCAGGCCGAGGGCTGCCGTGCCCATCGTGAAGGCGGGAATGAGCCGGTTTTCCGCAGCTTTGCCGGTTTGGGCGCTGCTTTGCGCTTTTTTCATGCTGTCCTGCCCCATAAGTGTCATTCCCCGCCGCTGAAGATGACCATTTTTACCCCGCCCGTAAAGCGGATGGTCTTGCCGTTATTTTCCGCTTCCATGCCGTTCGACTGCAAAGTGCCGAGCGGGCCCTGGCCATAAACCGGTGTGTCGCTCTTCAAGGTGCCGTGTTTGAGATCGATGGTCGCCGTTGCCGCGCGCACCCGGTAGCCAAGATCGGAAAAGACCCGGATATTTTCCCAAAGCTCGATCTCTTCCATATCCGTGTTGAGAAGCCCGTAGCGGGAAGAAAGAGAAAGCCATTCGCCGTCTTCATTCAGAAGGAGATCGGCCTCGACTTTTTCGAGGGTGATGCGGTTCGGATTGTCGGGCGCCTGGGTCGCCGTCTCCGCGATCACCGTATAGGGCCGGCCTTTATTGTCGACGCCGGTCATGCGCGGGCTGACCATGCGCCGGTCATCGTCCACCGTCTCGATTTCCTTGAAGGTGATGGCGAGCTTGTCGCGGCTGTCGAAGGTACCGGAGGCGACGAAGACCGAAATCACGATCAGCACTGCGCCGATGGGCAAAAGCCATTTCATCAGCGAGACGAAGCGGCTGTAGCGGCTGCGGGGCAAATGGAAAGAAGAGGTGGTCATATTGCTCATCGAAAAAGCCCGTCCCGCATCCCAATAGGCGCCGGTGAAGCTGAACGGAAGCTGAGGGCGACTTTATTAATGAGCAAAAATATCCTCGTCCGGCCAGCCTGCCAAATCTAGCGAGGCGCGCACGGGCAGGAAGGCGAAGCAGGCCTTCGCATATTCCATCCGTCCCTCGCGCTGCAGCATCATATCGAGCTTTTCCTTCAGCGCATGCAGATGCAGAACGTCGGAAGCGGCATAGGCAAGCTGCGCCTCGCTCAGCTCGTCCGCGCCCCAGTCGGAGCTTTGCTGCTGTTTGGAAATCTCGATGCCTGTGAGCTCGCGCGTCAGGTCTTTCAGCCCATGCCGGTCCGTATAGGTGCGCACCAGTTTCGAGGCGATTTTCGTGCAATAGATCGGCGCCGTCACGACCCCGAGATAGCGCTGCATCACCGCCACGTCGAAACGGGCGAAGTGGAAAATCTTTAAGACCGAGGGATCGTTGAGCAGCCGGCGCAGATTGGGGCAGTCATACCGGTCCCGGTCCATCTGCACCACATGGGCGGTGCCGTCCCCGGCGGAGAGCTGCACGACGCAGAGCGGATCGCGGTGAGGATTGAGGCCGAGCGTTTCGGTGTCGATGGCGACCGAGCCCTGAAACGTGACGCTGTCCGGAAGATCGCCTTTGTGGAGTGTAATGCTCATAAAGTCCCAGATGCTGGAAATGTGTGCGCTGGCGCGATTCTATAGGGGCAGGTCGCCGCCTGCCGGAAAGCCCGAACTTAATACGCTTCGCGGCCCGATGCCATAAGCAAGCCGGGATTAATGCCGCCGGAAATGTCTGAAGACCGGTATTCGGGGAGACCGGTCCATGACCGGCCGGATGGTGCCCAGGAGAAGACTCGAACTTCCACGCCCTTACGGGCACTAGCACCTGAAGCTAGCGCGTCTACCAATTCCGCCACCTGGGCTTAACCGGGGCACTGTTAGAGCCAGTTTCAGGTCTTGTCAATGGAGTGATTGGGCAAAGCGGCGAATTTGCGGGTGAAGGGGGAGCGGCGCCTGCCTGCGGCTTTTCAGGCAAATGACGCGGCGCGCACGCGGGCTCTGTACCGCGCCCGCCCCTTGCGCTATCAAGGGCAAGAATAGCTGCCCGGAAGGGCCGAATGCGCGTAGCAAGCAAACACGTATCCAGCAAAGAAGAGACAAGGCATGCGACAGGTTGAGCCCAACAAATTGATCACCGTATTCGGCGGGTCGGGTTTTATCGGCCGCTATGTGGTGCAGCTTCTGGCGCAAAAGGGATACCGGGTCCGCGTCGCCGTGCGCCGCCCCAATCTGGCGCTTTATTTGAAGCCGCTGGGCGATGTCGGTCAGATCCAGCTTTTCCAGGCGAATATCCGTGATGCCGCCTCTTGCCGCGCGGCGCTCGAAGGGGCGGACGGTGTGGTCAATCTCGTGGGCATTTTGCAGGAAGGCGGCGCGCAGCGCTTTGCCAGCGTCCAGGCCGCCGGCGCCGGTCTTATCGCCAAGCTCGCGGGTGAGGCGGGCATCACGCGCTTTGCCCATGTCTCGGCCATCGGCGCGGATGAGGAAAGCGCCTCTGAATATGCGCGTACCAAGGCGCTGGGGGAGGAAGCGGTGCTCAAAGCGGTGCCGACAGCGACGATCCTGCGCCCTTCCATCGTTTTCGGTCCGGAAGATGATTTCTTCAACCGCTTTGCCGCCATGGCGCGCCTCAGCCCGGCGCTGCCTTTGATCGGCGGCGGGCAGACGCGCTTCCAGCCCGTCTATGTAAAAGATGTGGCGGCAGCGATCCTGGCGGCGCTGGAAAATGACGGCGCCCGCGGTAAGATTTATGAGCTGGGCGGCCCGGAGGTTTTCAGCTTCAAGGAGCTGATGGAGCGCATGCTGGAGGAAATCCGCCGTAAGCGCGTGCTGGTGAGCCTGCCTTTCGCGATTGCCAAGCTGATGGGCCGCATCGCGGGTATTCTGCCCAATGCGCCGCTGACCGCCGATCAGGTGGAGCTGTTGAAGACCGACAATGTCGTCTCCGACGAAGCGCGTGAAGAAGAGCGCACGCTGGCGGCGCTCGGCGTGCCTGCGACCGGTCTTGATTCGGTGCTCAGCACCTATCTCTACCGCTTCCGCCGTACCGGCCAGTTCGAGCGCCGGGAAGCCTGACGGGCTTAATAATAGATCCAGCCAAGCAGGACCACGCCGAGCAGCAGCCGGTAAATGACGAAGGGTGTCAGCGTCATATGCTCGAGCAGGCGCATGAAGGCGGCGATCGTGGCGAAGGCGGCGATGGCGGCAAGAACGGCGGCAATGCCCATGTCGTAGCCGAGCGCCACATCGCCGAGCTGCACCACTTCATAAATGCTGGCCGCCGCCGCGCCGATAATGGTGGGAATGGACAGCAGCATGGAAAACCGCGCCGCGTCTTTGCGCTCATAGCCCAAAAACCGCGCCATGGACATGGTGACGCCCGCCCGGCTGGCGCCCGGAATGAGCGAGAAGACCTGCGCGATGCCGATGGCGAGCGCGCCGCCCGTTTCCATATGTTCCAGGCGCTTGACGGTCATACCGATCTTGTCGGTCACATAAAGGATGACGGCAAAGAAAAGATTGGCCCAGGCGACGATCTCCGCCCCGCGCAGCGAGCCGACAATGCCCGAGCGCAGCACGAAAAAGCCGGCAATGACGGCGGGCAGCGTGGCAATGATGAGAAAGAGGGCAAGGCGGCCGTCCGGCGTCACGCGCCCGCGCAGCAACAAAAGAAAGCCTACAATCATCTGCCAGACTTCCCGCCGAAAATAGGCGATGACCGCCAGAAGCGTGCCCATATGAACGGCAATGTCGATGAGAATACCCTGGTCGGACCAGGAGGTCAGCTCGCCGATCAGATTGAGATGGCCGGAAGAGCTGATCGGCAAAAACTCCGTAATGCCCTGCACAAGGGCAAGAACGATAAGCTGCTCAATGGACATGAAAAAGGGCGTTCCGGAGGTGGACAGATGCGCCAGCATATACCAACTGCCTCGTGCTTGGCCATGCAGGAAAACCCAAGGGCGGGCTAAGATTAATGACGGCCATGGCCGAGAGGGCGCAGGGCGCGCTATATATTCTCCTGTCACATAGCCGTTATGAATGCGAAGGCGGAGGCATCGGCCCCCGCGCATAGATCGAAGGGTGAGGGGTCATGAATATCGGTAAGGTTGCAGAGCTCTCGGGCGTTCCGGCCAAGACCATCCGCTATTATGAAAGCATCGGCCTGACGTTGCCGCCCGCCCGCTCTGAAAGCGGCTACCGTACGTATGCAGAAGAAGACGTGCATATGCTCAAATTCGTGGCGCGGGCTCGCTCGCTCGGTTTTTCTATCGACGATTGCCGGGGGCTTCTGGCGCTCTACCGGGACAGGGGCCGGGCGAGTGCCGACGTGAAGCGCATTGCCGAGGAGCATATCGGCGAAATCGAGCGAAAAATTGCCGAACTGCAATCGATGCGCACGGTCTTGCGCCGGCTTGCCGAAAAATGCCATGGCGATGACCGGCCCGATTGCCCCATTCTGGACGAGCTTTCCGGCTGACAGGCGCCTGAAACGCGCCCGAAATGCTCTTGGCTTCCGGCCTGCGCGGGGGCGGTGTACAAGGGCGCGCCCACAAGGTATGCCGGAACGGTAGCGATGCGGTTTTGAGGTGAGTTTTTATGGATCAGCTTTTTCATCTTCCCATTTCCCCGGCCTGCCGGAAGGTGCGCCTGGCGCTTGGTGAAAAGGGCCATGAAGTGGAACTGGTGGAAGAGCGCGACTGGGAAGGCCGGCGCGAGTTTCTGGCGCTCAATCCGGCAGGCGAGGTGCCGGTGCTGCTGGAGGAAAGTGGCCGGGCGATCTGCGGGGCAACGCCGATCGTGGAATTTCTCGAAGACAGCGTGCCCGACCGCCCGCTTTTGCCGGGCGATGCTTATGCCCGCGCCGAAGCGCGCCGGCTTGCCGAGTGGTTCGATAAAAAATTCGCCGAAGAAGTCAGCCTCCCGCTCATCCATGAAAAAGTGACGAAGCGTTTCATGAGCGCGGTGGAAGGCGGCGGCTCGCCAGACATGGCGGTGGTGCGCGCCACGCTTTATAATGTGCGCTATCACCTCGATTATATTTCTTATCTGATGGAAGAGCGGCGCTGGCTGGCGGGCGAGGCGATGAGCCTTGCCGACATTACCGCCGCCGCGCATCTGTCCTGCCTCGATTATATCGGCGATGTGCCCTGGTCGCAGTTTCCCCAAGCCAAGGAATGGTATGTGCGGCTGAAGTCGCGCCCGTCGTTCCGTGCGCTGCTGGCCGACCATGTGCCCGGCATGCCGCCGCCGCGCGTTTATGCCAATCTCGATTTCTGATGACGCCAAAGATGAGGCCATGACGACGCCTGCCCGCCCCGAAACGACCGAAGAGATGACCGAAGAAAGAGGCGCCGCGCTTGTCCGGCGGATCGGGGAAGCGGCGCGCGAGGCAGGTTTTGATGCGGTGCGCCTGGTGCGCGCGGCCGACGTGCCCGACCGGACGGCCTTTTTGCAGGGCTGGGTCGGTGCGGGCCGGCATGGGCAAATGGGCTGGATGGAAGAAACGGCGATCCGCCGCGGCCATCCTTCATCGCTCTGGCCGGATGTCAAAAGCATCATCGTGCTCGGCCAGAATTATGGGCCGGAAGAAAACCCGCTCCCCGATCTTGAGAAGAAAGAGCAGGGGACGGTCTCCGTCTATGCCCGCCATAAGGATTATCACGATCTCATCAAGAAGCGGTTGAAGCGCATCGCCCGCTGGCTTGTCGCGGAGACGGGCTGCGAGCTGAAAGTCTTCGTGGATACCGCCCCAGTGATGGAAAAGCCCTTGGCGGAAGCGGCAGGGCTCGGCTGGCAGGGCAAGCACACCAATCTCGTCTCGCGGGAATTCGGCTCCTGGCTCTTTTTAGGCTCGATCTTCACGACGCTGGACCTGCCCGCCGATGTCCCGGAAAAAGATCATTGCGGTTCCTGCCGCGCCTGTCTCGACATTTGCCCGACAAAGGCGTTTCCCGCCCCTTACGAGCTCGATGCGCGCCGCTGCATTTCCTATCTGACGATCGAGCATAAGGGGTCTATTCCGCTCGAATTCCGCAAAGCCATGGGCAACAGGATCTATGGCTGCGATGATTGCCTTGCCGTCTGCCCCTGGAACAAGTTTGCCGCGCAAACCGGCGAGACCGCGTTTCATCCGCGTGAAGCGCTCAAAGCGCCGCTCCTTGGCGAGTTGATGGAACTGGACGATACTGCTTTTCGGGAAATGTTTTCCGGCTCGCCCATCAAGCGCATCGGACGGAACCGGTTTTTGCGCAATGTGCTGATCGCGGCGGGCAATTCAGGTGCGCCGTCTTTGCTCGCCCCTGTCCGCGCGCGGCTTGAGGATGAAGCGGGCGAGGTGCGCGCCATGGCGGTCTGGGCGCTAGGGGAGCTCGCTCCGGCAGAAGAAATAAAGGCGCTAAAAGCACGCTACCTGCCGCATGAACGCGAAGAGATGGTGCGCGCGGAATGGGCGCGGCTTGATTGATCAGTTCGCGCCGGTCGCGGCGCTTTCTTGTGTCACATCCATCTGCGCGAGATAGGCGCGGGCAGCTTCTGCCTCCGCGCTGTCTTCTTGCGCATTGGCTTGCACATAAAGCCAGTCTTCCCGCGCGCTGTCCTTGTCGCCCATTTCCTCGGCGATCAGCCCGCGCTCGAGCCTGAGGAGCAGGGGGGCGGCACCTGCGCTTTCGGCAGCGGCAATATCGCGCCGGGCCGCTTCAAGCGCGCCTGTCTGACGTCCGGCTCTTGCCCGCAGGAGATAAATTTCCCCTTCTTCCGGGGCAAGCTCGGCGGCGCGGCTCAAATCGGCGATGGCAAGCTCCGCCTCGCCGCCCAGAAGATAGGCCCGCCCGCGTGCGGTCAGAAGGGCCGCATTTTGAGGATCAAGATCGATACCGGCGCTATAAGCGGCAATGGCGCGTTTGACGTCGCCATGTTTCAGCCAGCTTGCGCCCGCCTGCTGCAGAATGAGCGCGCGCTCTTGCGCCCCGCCTGCATCCGAGCGCGCGGCAAGCTGTTCGAGCCGCGTGGCCGCCGCGTCGTAAAGTTCGAGCTTGGTAAGCGCCAGAATGCCGCAATGAAGCGCTGCCGCCCCGCCCCCTTCATCGCCCCAGCGCAGGGCGTGGTCATAGGCCGTATCGGCATCGCGCGCCACAAGCTCGACGCAAGCCTCATAAGGCCCGGCGTGAGCGGCGCTGACGGTAAAAAGCAGGAACATGGCTGGAAGAAAAGGCAAAGAGCGCATAGGTCTAGTATCGTTGTTCGAGCAAAGCCCGGACGGGCAAGGAGAGTGGATGCCGCAAAAACGGCTTTTCTGTGTTGGCTTCGGTTTCAGTGCCGCGCATCTGGCGGCTCTTTTGTTGAAAGAAGGCTGGAGTGTAGCAGGCACCTGCCGATCGCAGGAAAAGAAAGCCCGCCTTGAAAGAGATGGGATCGAAGCCTTTGTCTTTTCGCCTGATGAACCGCTTGAGAGAGGCGCCCTTGAAGGCGCGACACATCTTCTGGCCTCGGCGCCGCCGGAAGAGGCGGGCGATCCTTTTTTGCGCCGCCATGAAGAAATGGCGCTTGAGGCCGCGCAGAGCCTTGAATGGGCAGGCTATCTTTCCACCACCGGTGTGTATGGCGACCGGCAGGGAGGCTGGGTGGATGAGGAAAGCGAACTTCGGCCCGACACCGCGCGGGGCAAGAAACGCCTTGCGGCTGAAAAAGACTGGCTGGCTTTCGGAGAAAAGAGCGGCGTGCCGGTGCAGCTCTTCCGCCTTGCCGGTATTTACGGGCCCGGCCGCAATCAGCTTACCTCGCTGAAAGAGGGAAAGGCCCGGCGCATCGTCAAACCCGGCCAGGTCTTCTCGCGCATTCATGTGGAAGATATTGCGCGCATCCTCAAAGCCTCCATCGCCGCGCCTCATGCGGGCGCTGCTTATAATGTCTGCGATGATGAAGCCGCTCCGCCGCAGGATGTCATTGCCTATGCCGCCGAGCTTCTGGACCGGGTGCCGCCGCCCGAAATTCCCTTCGAGGAAGCCGACCTTTCGCCCATGGCGCGCAGTTTTTATGAAGACAGCAAACGCGTCTCCAACCGGCGCATCAAGGAAGAGCTGGGCGCCGCGCTGCGCTACCCCACTTACCGGGAAGGGCTGAAAGCGCTTCTGGATGCCGGGGCCTATTAGTCCGCGTTTTCCAGGGTGCCGAGAATGTCATCGAGGGTGCGTTCCAGCCGGGCAATGTCGGCAGGTTCGGAAAGCCGGTGATCGCCGCTTTTCGACAGCGTCAGCACCACGTCCTCGCTTTCCAGGTTTTCCGTGAGGCGCAGCACATGGGCGTAGGGCACATCCGGGTCCGCCATGCCTTGCAGGATGCGGATGGGGAAGGTGAGCGGAATGGGCCTGTCCAGCAGAAGGTGATTGCGGCCTTCCTCGATCAGCTTCAGCGTGATTTCGTTGGGCTCATCCGCATAAGGGGTGGGTTCGAGATAGATGCCTTCCTCCAGCAGCGTCTTTTGCACCTCGGGCGGAAAACCTTTCCACATCAGCTCTTCGGTGAAGTCGGGCGCGGGCGCGATCAGTACCAGGCCTTTGACTTTTTCCGGGCGGGCAAGCGCGGCAAGCAGCGCAATCCAGCCGCCCATGCTGGAGCCGATCAGCACTTGCGGGCCTTCCGAAAGCGCATCGATGGCGGCCAGCGCATCTTCTTTCCAGCGTCCGATCGTGCCCTCGCGAAACGCGCCGCTCGAGGCGCCATGGGCGAAATAATCGAACCTGAGATAATGCCGTCCGCGCGCTTTCGCATAAGCGGCAATCGCCTCGGCTTTGGTGCCCGTCATGTCCGATTTGAAACCGCCGAGCCAGGTGAGCCCGATGCGCCCCGGCGCAGGCATTTCTGGCGCCTCGATGAGATAGGCGATTTCCTCGCCATCGGGCCGGGCAAGCTTGCGGGGCTGGGGAAGTTCGGTCATGGTGCACTCGTTTTGGAGGATTGTTTCGGGCCGCCTCTTTGATCCTGGGGCTCTTCACTTAAATGAGAATAGAGGCGGGGATCAAGCCGCGCGCCCCGTGAAGGGAAACCCCCGTGAAGGGAAACGCTGTGACATCTGTCTTTGAGGGGATAAAGCCGCCAACCGTCTTGCAAGTCGTGCCCGCGCTGGAAACGGGCGGCGCCGAGCGCACGGCGGTAGATATTGCCCGTGCACTTGTCGAGGCAGGGGCAAAGGCGCTGGTCGCGAGCCGCGGCGGGCGCATGGTGGCGGAGCTCGAAGCGGCGGGCGCAACCCATATCGAGCTTGCCGTTCATTCCAAGAACCCCGTCGTCATGGCGCTGAATGTGGAGCGGCTCACCCGTCTTGCCGCCAAGCACGGCGCGGATATCATTCATGCCCGCTCGCGCGCGCCCGCCTGGAGCGCTCTGGCCGCCGCGCGCCGTCTCCATCTTCCTTTCGTCACCACCTATCACAACAAGGTGCATGAAAGCCCGCGCCTGAAAGTCTTCTACAATTCCGTCATGACCCGCGGCGCGGTGGTGATCGCCAATTCCCATTTTACCGCCGAGCGCATCCGCAAGGTGCATGGCGAGGACCACGCCCGCATCGTCACGGTGCCTCGCGGCATCGACATGGCCCGCTTCGATCCTGCGCGGATCGATCCGGAACGGATCAAGGCCATGCGTCTTTCCTGGCGCGTGGCGGAGGATGACACGGTGTTTCTGCTGCCCGCGCGCCTTACCCGCTGGAAGGGCCAGACCGTGGCGCTGGAAGCGCTGGCAAAACTGAAAAACATGTCCGATGCCCCCTTCCGTCTTGTCCTTGTCGGTGATGCGCAGGGGCGTGATGCCTATGAGGCGGAGTTGAGCGCTATGATCTCGCGGCTCGGCCTGCAGGATCATGCCCGCCTTGCCGGCCACTGCGAGGCGATGGAAGAGGCCTATGCAGCGGCCGATTTCGTCATCGCTCCCTCGCTCGAGGCGGAACCTTTCGGGCGCACCCCTGTCGAGGCGCAGGCCATGGGCCGCCCGCCCATCGTCGCCGATCATGGCGGCGCGCGCGAAACGGTGATCACGGCGGAGGAGGATGCGCCGACAGGCTGGCGCGTGCCGCCCGGCGATGATGTGGCGCTGGCAGGCGCCATGCTGGAAGCGCTCTCGCTCGATGCCAAAAGCCGGGCGGAGATGGCGGCGCGCGGCAAAGCGCATGTGGCCGCCCATTTCTCGCTCACCGCCATGGCGGCGGCGACGCTGAAAATCTATGCCGATCTGATGCGGCAAAAGCCTGAATGAGAGCGCCTGTTCTGCTCATCCGTCTGCGCCCCTGGCAGGACGCAGAGTGGGAGAGGGTACGTACAAGGCTGGAGGCGGCCCATCCGGAGACGCCCTTCTGGCTCCTTAGCGCCGGGCAGCCGCTCCCCTCTTGGGCAGGATCGTTCTTCCGGGAGATCTGGCAAGACGGGGTCCCGCGCGGGCCCGGCCGCTGGCTCACCCTGATGCGGCGGCTTTCCTGGGGCGGCTTTGCCGTGATTTATGACGGCGAGGGCCCCGAGGGCGGAGCAACGCAAATAAAACTCTGGCGCTTTTTGGTGCGCCCGGCGCCCGAATGGCGGGTTTTAAGACCCTAAAACGGCGCAGATTAGGTCTTTTCTGGCACAGCGGCGCTGAAATCGGCGGCGCGCTTGCCGTTAACCCCTTGATATCTTGACTTGCACTGACGAGCTCTTAATCCTAAAGACGGTCAACGACGGGCTCTCGGGGCACGCCGGGGTTTGGCGTTTTTCCAATACGCCGCCCATTCCGGCCAACTGCCCCTCAAAGGTAAGACCCGCAAAACGAAGGAGGTTTTCATAGCTCGCAGACCCCTACCCGCGCAGCCGGCCCAGCAAGGTCCTCGTATCAACGAGGCGATCAAGGTGCCGGACGTCATGCTCATTGGCGCCGAAGGTGAAAAGCTCGGTGTCGTTCCCGTGGAAGAAGCGCTGAGACTGGCAGATGAAGCCGGCCTCGATCTCGTTGAGGTCGCGCCGACTTCGAAACCGCCTGTATGCAAGCTGCTGGACTACGGCAAGTTCAAGTTCCAGGCACAAAAGAAGGCTGCCGAAGCCCGCAAGAAACAGAAGACCGTCGAAGTCAAAGAAGTGAAGATGCGTCCGAACATCGACACGCATGATTATGAAGTGAAGATGCGCAACGTGAAGCGGTTCTTCGATGAGGGCGATAAGGTCAAAGTCACGCTGCGTTTCCGCGGCCGTGAAATGGCCCACCAGGATCTGGGCATGGCGCTCATGAACCGGGTGAAGGACGATGTGGAAGAGATCGCCAAGGTCGAACTGCATCCCAAGCTCGAAGGCCGCCAGATGATCATGGTTCTGGCGCCGCGCTAAAGACGTGCCGAGGCGTAATAAGAACGCCTGCCAAGAATAGAAGGGCCCGGCATTGCCGGGCCTTTGTGTTTTTGGGGGTGGAAAGCCTTAAACGAGGCGGGCCAGCCGGTCGGGCCGGTCCGTCAATATGGCATCGACGCCGAGCGCCAGAAGCCGCTCCATCTCTTTTTCTTCGTCCACCGTCCAGCACGACACTTCAAGGCCGAGCGAGCGGGCAATGCCCATCGTCTCATCGGTTACATCGCCGTGCCAGGCAAACCAGCCATCGGCATTGCCGCGCGCAATGGCCTTGAGCAGTTTTTCAGCGAAACTTTTCCCCTCCTCCTTGCGCCAGTCGCAGGCGCCGAAGAAATGCGCGCCTTTGGCCGAGGCTTCGCGGAACCAGCGGTCCTGCGGCGTGTCATTCACGCGGGAGGGATGCTCCGGGTCGATGCGGAAAAAGGGAATGGTGGTAAAGGCGGTGCGGGACGGGCTGATCTCCTGCGCCCGCAAGAGCCCCGGCCAGTCGAAGGAGACATAGGTCACCTGCGCCTCAAGTCCGTACTCTTTCACGAGCGCACAGGCCGCATCGGCAAGAACGCGCGGATCGGCGCCGTTATCCGGCTCTTCAAGCTCAGTCTTGAGCTCGATATAAAGCCGAAAGCCGGGCGCCGCTGCCGTTTTGACCAGCTCCAAAAGCTCCGCAAGGGCGGGAATTTTTTCACCGTCCAGCGCTTCCTGCTCGGGGTAGTGGGCGCCGTAGGTTGAGCCGGGGCGCAGCCGGCCGACATCGAAGGCCTGCAGCTCTTCAAAGCTCAAATCTTTCAGCCGCGGGGTAGGGCGCGTCAGCCAATTACCGTCCGCCCCCCGCGCTATCGCCGGTTTCAGCGCGCCGTCATGATGGATGACCAGAACATTGTCGCGGGTTAGATGCACATCGAGCTCGAAGCCGTCCACCCTATCGAGCGCGCGGCTAAAGGCACCCATCGTGTTTTCCGGCCACAGCCCGCTGCCGCCGCGATGCGCGATCTTGAGCATGTTCTCTCCTGCCTCGTCAGGCATTTATCTAAAATCCGGGCAAGACTACTGCAGGTGCAAAGCTCTGTCTTGCGGGTTTCGTGAAGATGAGTTTCGCGCCTAAGCTGCTATACTTGTCGCTCAATAAAGAAAGGCGGAGCGGGATGTCGGATATGGGAATTCTTCTGCTGGTGCTTCTGGCGGGCGCGGGCCTCGCCTATCTTTGGTACACGAAAATCATCGGCCGGCGGAACACGGCGCTCGAGGCGCTGTCATCCATCGATGTGCAATTGCGCAAACGCCACGATCTCATTCCCAATCTCGTCGCCATGGCCAAAAGGTTCATGACCCATGAGCGCGAGCTTTTGGACCGGCTGACGGAGCAGCGCGCGAAGGCCGCCGAGCCTTACTCGAAAAACGACCCGCGCGCTATCGAGCAGCATTTGGCCGACGAGCGCGCCCTGCAATCCTCGCTCGTGCGGGTGCTGGCGGTGGCCGAAAACTATCCCGATCTGAAATCCGACCGCACGGTGATGGAAGTGCAGGAGGGGCTGGAAGAAGTGGAAGGTCATATCGCCGCTGCCCGCCGTTTCTACAATTCCGCCGTCACGGACCTCAATAATTCGGTGCAGATTTTTCCCGGCAACATCATCGCCGGCTGGGCCAAGGTTGAGCCCATGCCCTATTTCGAGCTTGAAGACAGCGCCATGCGCGCGCCGGTCGACGTCGGCGCCCTGATGGACAAGCCGTAAGGGATCGAGGCGTATGTCGGACGTCGCAGAACTTGCGGAACTCGATGCGTTTTACGAGGCGGAGCTGCGCCCCTGGCTGATGGGGTTCGAAAAAAAGCGCCGTCTTTTCCTCGCCATTGCCGTGGGCGGCATCTTGTTGGCCGCGCTCCCCGTTGCCGGGCTCATCTGGCTTGGGTGGCCCGAATACGTGCTCTTCATTTCTTTCGTCACATTCGTTGCGGCCATCGCACCACTCATCTTTTTGGGCAAGAAAATCGAAAAGGAATTGCTTGCCCGGATTTGCGAGAAGCTGGACTTCGCCCTCGACCCTAAGGCCGGCACCATGTCCATCCAGCCTTTCTCCTCGCTCTCGCTTGTCCCCTCTTACGATACGTGCAGTCTCGACAATGCGATCCAGGGCAAGATCGATGAGGTGCCCTTCGAGCTTTGCGAAAGCCATTTACAGGAGCAGAGGCGCAACTCCAAAGGCCGCACCTATTACGTCACCGTTTTTCAGGGCCTTGTGGGGAGCGCGCAATTTCCCAAACGCTTTCACGGCACGACGATCGTGCGCCGGGATGGCGGCTTTCTCGCCTCGTTCTTTTCCTCCGGCAAGGGCGACAGGGTGAAACTGGAAGATCCGGATTTCGAAAAACGCTTCGATGTCTTTTCCGATGATCAGGTCGAAGCGCGCTATCTGCTCACCCCCGGTTTCATGGAACGGGTAAAACGGCTCGATGACCTGTCGGACGGGGCGGCGCGCCTTGCCTTTCAAGGCGGCAAGCTGCTTTTTGCGATTGGCGGCGGTGACCGTTTCACTGTCTCGCTTTTCAAGAATATGGGTGAGATCGCGCATTTCCGGCGGATGATGGCGGATTTCGCGCTGATTTTCGGCATTGTTCGCGAGCTCAATCTCGCCGCGAAAACCCGCCTTTAAGCCCGCTCCGCGCCAAGACGGTTGCGAAGCCACACCCCTTTGCTAGGCTTCTTCTCATAAAAAATAACAAGGGAGGAGAGGCCGATGAGATTCGGTGTGTTTTACGAGCTGCAATTGCCCAAGCCTTGGAAAGAGGGCGATGAGCACCGTCTGTTCCATGAAGCGCTCGACCAGGTGGTGCTCGCGGACAAGCTGGGCTTCGATTATGCTTGGGAAGTCGAGCATCATTTTCTCGATGAATATTCCCATTCCAGCGCGCCGGAAGTCTTTCTCGCCTGCGCGGCGGCGAAGACGGAAAACATCCGCCTCGGCCACGGCATCCGTCAGGTGATCCCGAATTACAATCATCCCGCCCGCACCGCCGAAAGCGTGGCGACACTCGATCTGATGTCGAGCGGGCGCGTGCAGCTCGGCATCGGCGAAGGGGCGACGCGGCTGGAGCTTGGCGGCTTCGGCATTCCGGCCAAGGAAAAGCGCGCCATGTCTCTGGAGGCGGCCGAGCAGATCGCCAATATGATGGTGCATGACCCCTATCCCGGTTTCGAGGGCAAGTATTTCTCCATGCCCTGCCGTAATGTGCTGCCGAAGCCTTATCAAAAACCGCACCCGCCCATGTGGATGGCCTGCACGAACCGCGACACGATCCGCGTGGCCGCCTCGCTCGGTCTCGGCGCGCTTGCCTTCTCCTTCGTCGATCCGGAAGAAGCGAAACATTGGGCCGATATTTATTACGGCATCATCAAGTCCAAAGACTGCGTGCCGCTCGGCCATACGGTGAATGCCAATATCGCGCTCGTCTCCAATTTCTCGCTCCATCACGACCGCGCCGAAGCGATCCGCCGGGGACATGAAGGCTTCGAGTTTTTCGGCTATGCGCTCGCCGCCCTCGTGACGCAGGACTGCAAGCCCGGCCGCACCGATATGTGGGGCGATTATCTCAAGCAGCGCGGCAACCGCACCGAAGAGGTGATCGAGGCATCGACGGGCAATGTGGAGGCGAACGGCATCGGCACGCCGGAGGACATGCGCGCCCATTTGAAAGCGCTTCAGGAGGCCGGTGTCGATCAGGTGATCTTCATGCAGCAGGCCGGGCGCAACCAGCACGCCCATATCTGCGAATCGCTGGAGCTCTTCGCTGCCGAAGTGATGCCCGAGTTTCAGGCGGAGCGGGCGGCCCGCGAGCAGGCGAAACAGGAAGAGCTTGCCCCTTACATCGAGGCGGCCCTGAAACGGAAAAACTGGATGAAGCCGCTCTCCGATGAGGAAATCCCCATCGTGCCCGCCGCCGTGCCGCGCCCGATGGTCAATCAGACCAAGGCGGCGGAATAACCCTCCGAAGCAAAGGGACAAAACCTCAAGGCTTTTCCGGCCTTGAGGGCCCTTTGCCGCCGGAGCCCGCTTGACCTTTGGGGCGGAATGCGTATAACGCATGTCTTTCTTGGGGCCGTCCGGCGTAAAGGGCATGCCGTGTCGGTCCAAAATGCCAAAAGAGCTGCATCTACAGGCACTTAAGCGCCTTTTCTTCAGCGGATGCAGCCGGCCACACGACCAAGGAGAGCAAAATGCCCAAGTTGAAGACGAAGTCTGGCGCCAAAAAGCGCTTCAAGCTGACGGGTTCGGGCAAGGTTGTCCGCACCCAGGCCGGCAAACAGCACGGCATGATCAAGCGTTCCAACACTCAAATCCGCAACCAGCGTGGCACGGCGATCGCCGACGACACGAACTCGCGGATGATCAAAAAATTCTTGCCCTACGGCTAAGGTGAAGGAGCTCTGACATGTCACGTGTGAAAAGAGGCGTTACGGCGCATGCGCGCCACCGCAAAATCGTAAAAGCCGCGAAGGGCTATTATGGCCGCCGGAAGAATACCTTCCGCACTGCCAACCAGGCTGTCGAAAAAGCCGGGCAATACGCCTATCGCGACCGGCGCACCCGCAAGCGCAATTTCCGTGCGCTCTGGATCCAGCGCATCAACGCGGCCGTCCGCGAGCATGGCATGACCTATGGCCGATTTATCAACGGTCTCGGGAAAGCCGGCGTCGAGGTTGACCGCAAGGTTCTGTCCGACCTCGCCATCCGCGAGCCCGAGGCTTTCAAGGCACTGGTCGATCAGGCGGCAGCGGCGCTGAAGTAAGCGCACCAATTCGAACGACGCGAAACCCCGCGGCGTCTCCCGCCAGGCCTTCGGCCGGCGAAGATGCGTGCGGGGTTTTGTGTTTTGAGCGAGCGCGAAAGCAGAGTGTGACATGAGCGATCTGAAAAAGCTTGAAGACGAGATTCTGGCAAGCGTGGCGGCGGCTGAGAGCGAAAAGGCTCTCGAGGATGTGCGCGTCGCGGCCTTGGGCAAAAAGGGCACGGTGTCCGAGCAGCTGAAAGGCCTCGGTAAGATGAGCCCGGAAGAGCGCAAGGAAATGGGCCCGGCACTGAACGGGCTGAAAGACCGGGTGGGCGAGGCGATCGCCCAGCGCAAGGAAGCCCTTCATGAAGCAGCGCTCGAAGCGCGCCTTGCCTCCGAAGAGGTGGATGTAACGCTGCCGGTGCGCGAAAGCGCGCTCGGGGCCGGGCGCATTCATCCGATCTCGCAGGTCTTCGATGAGATCACCGCGATCTTCGGCGATATGGGCTTTTCCGTCGAAGAGGGGCCGGACATCGAAACCGACTATTACAATTTCGAGGCGCTGAACTTCCCCGAAGGGCACCCGGCGCGCGAAATGCACGACACGTTCTATTTCCATGAAAAGGAAGACGGCTCGCGCCCGCTGCTGCGCACGCATACAAGCCCCGTGCAGGTGCGCACGATGGAGAAGGGTAAGCCGCCTTTCCGCTTCATCGCGCCGGGCCGCACGTTCCGCTGTGACAGCGACCAGACCCATACGCCGCAATTCCACCAGGTCGAAGGGCTCGTCATCGACGAGGAAACCAATCTCGGCCATTTGAAATGGACGCTGGAAACTTTTCTCGGCGCCTTTTTCGAAACGGGTAAGGTGGAACTGCGCTTCCGCCCGTCCTTTTTCCCGTTCACCGAACCTTCCATGGAAGTCGATGTGCGCTGCGCGCGCTCCGGCGGGGAAATCCGCATCGGGGAAGGGGATGATTGGCTGGAGATTCTCGGCTGCGGCATGGTTCACCCCAATGTGCTCAGCGCGTCGGGCATCGATCCTGAGCGCTATCAGGGCTTTGCCTTCGGCATGGGGATCGACCGCCTTGCCATGCTCAAATACGGCATTCCGGACCTGCGCGCCTTTTTCGAGGCCGATCTGCGCTGGCTGAAACATTACGGATTTGCCGCACTCGATGTGCCTACACTCGACGGGGGGGTCTCGTCATGAAGTTCACGCTTTCCTGGCTGAAAGATCATCTGGAAACGGAGGCGAGCCTCGACGAGATCGTCGAAAAGCTCACCATGATCGGCCTTGAGGTCGAAGGGGTGGACGATCCGGCCGAGCGCCTTGCGCCTTTCTCCGTCGCGCGCATTCTGGAAGCAGGCCCGCATCCGGATGCCGACAAGCTGAAGCTCTGCAAAGTCGAAGCACTGGTCGGCGGTAAGCGTGATGTCTTGCAGGTTGTCTGCGGCGCGCCCAATGCCAAGACCGGTCTTCTCGGTATTTTCGCGCCGCCCGGCGCCACCATTCCGGCGAACGGCTTGGTGCTGAAGCCGACGAAAATCCGCGGCGTGGAATCGAACGGCATGATGTGTTCGGAGCGCGAGTTGGAACTCTCCGATGAGCATTCCGGCATTATCGAACTTGACGGCGAATTCGAGATCGGCACGCAGGCAGCGGATGTGCTGGGGCAAAACGATCCCGTAATCGAAATTGCGATCACGCCGAACCGTCCCGACTGCCTCGGCGTTTACGGCGTGGCGCGCGATCTTGCCGCCGCCGGCCTTGGCACGTTGAAGACGCCGGAAGCGCCCCGCATCGACGGGGCCTTCGAAAGCCCGGTGAAGATTGAAATCGATGCGCTCGACGCCTGCCCGCATTTTACGGGCCGCATGGTGCGCGGCGTGAAGAACGGTGCCTCGCCCGCGTGGATGCAAAAACGCCTCGCCGCCATCGGCCTGCGCCCCATCAACGCGCTGGTCGATATCACCAATTATATTTCCTATGACCGGGGCCGCCCGCTGCATGTTTATGACGCGGCAAAGCTCACCGGCAATATCCGCGCCCGGCTTGGTCAGGGGGAAACTTTCCTCGCGCTCGACGGCAAGGAATATGAAGCGGGTACGGCCATGTGCGTCATCGCCGACGATAAGGCGGTGCTCGGCTTCGGCGGCATCATGGGCGGCGAGCATTCCGGCTCGACGGAGGAAACAACCGACGTCTTCATCGAAAGCGCTTATTTCGATCCGATGCGCACCGCCTCGACGGGCCGCAAGACCGGCATCAATTCCGATGCCCGCTACCGTTTCGAGCGCGGCGTCGATCCGGCTTTCGTGGAAGAAGGCTGCGACCTTGCCGCAAAAATGATCGTGGAGATTTGCGGCGGCGAGGTCTCGAAGCTGGAAAGCGCAGGCGCGCCCGCAATCGAAGAAAAGACGATCACCTTCAACCCCGCGCGGGTAGAACGGCTGACAGGTTTGAAGCTCGAAGAAGCCGAGATCAAAACCATTCTGGAAAAACTCGGCTTCAAGGCGGCAGGCGCGGCGCCTGCGCTTTCCGTTGCCGTGCCGTCCTGGCGGCCCGATATTTTCGGCGAAGCGGACCTTGTGGAAGAAGTGGTGCGTATCCACGGGCTGAATGAAGTGCGCTCGCAGGCTCTGCCGCGCCGCTTCGATGTGGCCCCTGCTGTGCTCACCATCGGCCAGAAGCGTACGCGCCAGGCGCGCCGGGCGCTGGCCGCGCGCGGGCTCGTGGAAGCGGTCACCTGGTCGTTCATTCCCAAGGAACAGGCGCTGATTTTCGGCGGCGGGGCAAAAGCGCTCGAGCTTGCCAATCCCATCTCGAGCGAGATGAGCGACATGCGCCCGAGCCTGTTGCCGGGCCTCATTGCCGCTGCCGGGCGCAATCTTGCCCGCGGGCTCGGCGCAGCAGCGCTTTTCGAAGTCGGCCAGCATTATGAAGGCGAAGCGCCCTCCGACCAAAAGCGCGTTGCCGCCGGCATCCGCCAGGGCACGATGAAGCCGGCAGGCGGCGGGCGCCACTGGCAGGGCGGTGCGGGCAAGGTCGATGTCTTCGACGCCAAGGCCGATGCGCTGGCGCTGCTCGAAGCTTTGGGCGCGCCTGCGGCCAATCTGCAGGTCTTTGCCGAGGCTCCGCTCTGGTATCATCCGGGCCGCTCCGGCGAACTGCGTCTTGGGCCGAAAAACGTCATTGCCCGTTTCGGCGAGTTGCACCCGCGCGTCCTCGACAAAATGGATGTGGCCGGTCCCATTGTCGGCTTCGAGGTCTTTCTGGATGCGATCCCGCAGCCCAAGGCCAAGGCCACCAAGACGAAACCGGCTCTGGCGCTCTCCGATCTTCAGCCGCTCACCCGCGACTTTGCCTTTGTGGTGGACAGGGGCGTGAGCGCGGACAGCCTGATCAAGGCGGCGCGCGGCGCGGAAAAGGCGCTGATCACGGAAGTGACGCTGTTCGATGTGTTCGAAGGCGGCAATCTGGGCGAGGAGAAAAAATCACTCGCCATCGAAGTGACCTTGCAGCCGAAAGACAAGACGCTGACGGACGAGGAAATCGAAGCGGTGAGCGCCCGCATCATCGCCTCGGTGGAAAAGGCGACAGGCGGCGCTTTGCGCGGCTAAGCCTGAAGCGCTCCCGAAAAAAAACCCCGGCTCTCAAGGCCGGGGTTTTTCATCTTTTAGGGCCGTCTTAGTAAGGCGCTTTTTTGAGGCCGGGAACGGGTTCCCGTTCTTCCTCATCGCCCAGGCGCTCGAGCCCATATTCGTCTTCGCGCTCTTTCGGGTCGTCGAAATCGAAACGGAAGGTCGGCTCGTCCGGGCGCTCGGCATATTTATCGTCGAGCTTGCCGGGCCGGATGGAGCGGTATTCCTCTTCCACCCAGCGCGGTTCCTTTTTGGGCTTCTCCGCGCCGGACTCGGCAAACGCGGGCGCGGCCCAAAAAGCGGCGGTGAAGCAGAAGGCGGCGGTCAGCGAAAGCGGTGCGGGTCTCATTCCGGCCTCCATTTAAAATGGGCAATTCCCGCGCAGCATAGGCGATTGGTGCCATTGCGCAATCGCTTGCGTTTCTTCCGGTGCGCGCCGCGTCTTGACGCCGCGCCCAATGCCTGCCCTTCTTGAGGAAAAGAAATCGCACGGCGCGGGGAGAGGCTTATGGAACTGAAAACCGTCAAATACGAGCTGAAGGACGAGATCGCGACCATCACGCTCTCCCGCCCGCACCGGCGTAACGCCTGGACCGGGCGCATGCATATGGAATACCGCCATGTGCTCGAAAAAGCGGACAAGGACGGTGGCGTGCGCGTCATCGTCGTGACCGGCGATCCGGAGGGTAAAGCCTTTTGCGCGGGCGCCGATACCGCTGCCCTCGAAGGCCATTCGGAAAAGGGCAAATATGATGCGGGCACGACGCCGGACATCGCCATGCCGGGCTTCGGGGTGCGGGAGGAATTCGATGCCACCTTCGCCTATCATTTCGGCCTGACGAAGCCCGTCGTCGCGGCCATCAACGGCGCGGCGGCCGGTATCGGCCTGGTGCTCGCGGCCTATGCGGATCTGCGCTTTGCCGCTCGCGGCGCAAAATTCACCGCCGCCCATGGCAGGTTCAACTTTCCTGCCGAATTCGGCCTTTCTTGGGTCCTGCCCCGCATTGTAGGACTCGGCCATGCCAATGACATTCTGCTTTCCAGCCGGGTCTTTACCGCCGAAGAGGCCAAGGAAATGGGGCTCCTCAACCGGCTCTGCGCGCCGGAGGAGCTGATGGATGCTGTCTATGGTTATGCGCGCGCTTTGACGGCAGGTGTCGCCCCCGGCTCGCTGCGGGAGACGAAATGGCAGATTTACGGGGACCAGCACCGACCCCCGGCAGAGGCCGTGCGGGCCTCCGAGGCGCTTTTGGAGGCCATGATCACCCATCCCGACTATAAAGAGGGCATCAAGGCCTGGATGGAAAAACGCCCGGCGGCCTGGAAGGGCGGCAAGGGCTAGCCTCCAAGGCGCGAAAGGGGGCGGAGCGGCAAAAGCACCAGTTGGCGGCAGCCCCGGCTGATGATAAAAGCGCCGCCATGACCGACCTTGCCCATATTCGCAATTTCTCCATCGTGGCGCATATCGACCACGGCAAATCCACGCTGGCTGACCGGCTCATCCAGCTATGCGGCGGGCTGACCCAGCGCGAGATGAAGGAGCAGGTGCTCGATAGTATGGATATCGAGCGCGAGCGCGGCATCACGATCAAGGCGCAGACCGTGCGCCTGTCCTATCAGGCGGCGGATGGGGAAACCTATCAGCTCAACCTGATCGACACGCCGGGTCATGTCGATTTTGCTTATGAGGTGAACCGCTCGCTCGCCGCCTGTGAAGGTTCGCTCCTTGTGGTGGATGCAAGCCAGGGCGTGGAAGCGCAGACGCTTGCCAATGTCTATCAGGCGATCGAGGTCAATCATGAGATCGTGCCCGTCCTGAACAAGATCGATCTGCCCGCCGCCGAACCTGAGCGCGTTAAAGAGCAGATCGAGGATGTCATCGGTCTGGATGCCTCGGACGCGGTGGAAATTTCCGCAAAATCCGGCCTCGGCATCGACAAGGTGCTGGAGGCGATCGTCCGCCGCCTGCCCCCGCCGCGGGGCGACCGGGAAGCGCCGCTCAAAGCCATGCTGGTCGATAGCTGGTACGACCCCTATCTCGGCGTCGTCGTGCTGGTGCGCGTCGTCGACGGCGTGATGAAGAAGGGCCAGAAGATCAAGATGATGCAGGCCGGGGCCTCTTACACGGTCGATCAGGTTGGGATCTTCAAGCCGAAGAAGGAAAACGTGAAAGAGCTCGCCGCGGGCGAGATCGGTTTCTTCACCGCCTCCATTAAGGAAGTGGCCGATACCGCCGTTGGCGACACGGTGACGGACGAAAAGCGCCCTTGCGCAAAACCGCTGCCGGGCTTCAAGCCCGCGCAGCCCGTCGTTTTCTGCGGGCTCTTTCCCATCGACAGTTCCCAGTTCGAGGATCTGCGCGAGGCGATCGGCAAGCTGCGGCTCAACGATGCAAGCTTCCATTATGAAATGGAAACGAGCGCGGCGCTCGGCTTCGGGTTCCGCTGCGGTTTCCTCGGGCTTCTGCACCTTGAAATCGTGCGGGAACGGATCGAACGCGAGTTTAATATCGAGCTCATCACCACGGCGCCGAGCGTGATCTATCACGTCTATCTGACGAATGGCGACATGGTGGAGATGCACAACCCCGCCGATATGCCGGACCCGGTGAAAATCGACCGCATTGAAGAGCCGTGGATCAAGGCAACGATCCTGGTGCCGGATGAATATCTCGGTGCGGTGCTGAAACTGTGCGAAGACCGGCGCGGCATTCAGCAGGACCTGACCTATGCGGGTGCCCGCGCCATGGTCGTGTACCGCCTGCCGCTCAATGAAGTGGTGTTCGATTTCTATGACCGGCTGAAATCCATCACCCGCGGCTATGCCAGCTTCGATTATCAGATCGAGAATTACGAGGCGAACGACCTCGTGAAAATGTCGATCCTGGTGAACGAAGAGCCGGTGGATGCATTGGCGACGGTCGTGCACCGGGCGCGTGCGGAATCGCGCGGCCGGGCCATGTGCGAAAAACTGAAAGACCTCATTCCCCGGCATCTTTTCAAGATTCCGGTCCAGGCGGCCATTGGCGGGCGCGTTATCGCGCGGGAGACCATTGCGGCAATGCGCAAGGACGTGACCGCCAAATGTTATGGCGGCGATGTTTCGCGTAAGCGCAAGCTGCTGGAAAAGCAGAAAGAGGGGAAGAAAAAGATGCGCCAGTTCGGCCGCGTCGAAATCCCTCAGGAAGCTTTTATCGCCGCGCTCAAGATGGACGACAATTAAGGCTCTTGGCCTGAGCCTTCCTTCTAGCGTTTCATGGCGCTTATCAGTGCGAAAAAGGCGGCGGGCAGGGCAAAGACGGCAAGGGCGGGCTGCACAAGCAGCCAGGTCATGCCGGGGTCCCAGAGCGGCGGCCATAAATAGCGCTGCGTGACGGCTTGCAGAAGATTGAGGCTGCCCGGTGAAAGCGCGAACCAGATTTCACCGAGCCCGTGCAGGCGCGGGGCTTCCCCTTCAAACGCGGGGCTAAGGTCGTAAAGCCCGGCGGCAAGCGCCAGAAGAATGAAAATCAAAGCGGCAAGGCGGCTGAGGCGCATGGCGGCGGTCTCCTTTTGCATGAGCTTGCCCCAAAGAAAAACCCCATGGACAGATCATGCCCATGGGGTTTTGCAGGAAGCAAGCAGTCAGCCCCCCAGCCCTGCTACTTCCGCTGAAAACGCGTTAGTCGCGGCGGCGGAACAACAGCGCGATGATGATGCCGATCACGCCGAATGTCGCCCAGCTGGGTGCGCCCATAATCGTGGACAGGACGGGGTCCTGCGCAGCCGGCGGCAGGGTTTCTCCCGACCAGGCCATAAAGCTTTCCATGGAAGACGGATGCAGCAGCGTCCAGACTTCGGAAAGAGAGCGAATGCTGACTTCCCCGGATTCCAGCGTCTGGATCCCGTCCGCGCCCAAAAGCATCAATGCGATAGCGATAAAAATCAGCCCGATCAGCCGAAACACAATCATTACTTTGGCCCCCCAGCCATTTCTAAAACACCCCGTTATGCAGGATGAAAACCGTAACCTAATTTTAACCCGGATCACAAGACGTCTCAGTTCGGCACATCCGCTCAGAAGCAGTTGATTTGAGGGATTGAGTAGGTATAGTGCGCGCCATCTGAGCGCCTTATGGGCGCTTTTCCCGGAGGGATGGCCGAGTGGTCGAAGGCGCACGCCTGGAACGCGTGTAGGCGGGCAACCGTCTCGTGGGTTCGAATCCCACTCCCTCCGCCAGAATCTTCCTGACATAACAGTAGGTTGGCGCGTGCCCCTTCGGGGCGGGCGGGATTTTGGCATGTGCCGGACCCGCCCGTTCCCTCCGCCGCTCCATTCATGCCGCAGTGCAGCGCAATGCGGGTGCGGCAGGAATGCTACACCTCTTTCAGAAACGTGGTTAATGGCTTTGAGGCGATGCGCTGCGCCCTTGAGATGCCGCTGGGCGAGAGAGGGGCGCTTAGCTGCGGGAGACCTGCAGCACGCGGCGCGGGCGCAGATAGAAGCGGTCTTTAAGCTCGATCCCGCCGGACAGGAACTGCGTGAAGGGCGAGGTATAGGTGTAGCTCACTTCAGCCAGGATGACGCTGGAGCCGGGTTCCGTCAGCCCTTCCGGCAAGGTGATATTGGAGCCCTCGCCGCGCGGTGAGGTATTCTTGGCATCCGACCAGGCAACGGTCGTGTTGTTGTCGCTGTCGGCGACGACGGAGGAAACGACGAGGCGCAGCGGATTGGGGGAATAGGGCGCGACGATGGCAGCGCTCGCCGCCAGAATATCGTTCATTTCCGCATCCGTGATGCCATTGTCCTGGGCGACGAGATCGGCAAGCGCGCTTGCCGTATGGGTGAGCTTGCGGTCGAGGGTCAGCGCATTCGAAAATTCGATGAGCCCCACATAGAGCGCGATCATCACCGGTGCGATCAGCGCGAACTCGATGGCCGCGACACCTTTCTGGTTGGTGCGGAAATGCCGCCCGAAGCGGCGCAGGGCAGATGCCATCATCATTGCGGGCTCCTTTGGCGTTTGTTTTCCATCAGAAAGGTTCGTTGCGGAAAGCCGTGCTCGTTAAAAGCAGGCGGCTGCCATTTTCAAGGTTTTGCAGCCCGATGCCGACGGGGCTGGAGACCGGCCATTCGTAATAGGCGCGCATAAGAACGATGTCCCCGGCGCTGCCCGGCTGGAACTGAAAGTTGCCTGCCAGATTTCCGTCCATGATCGGGTCGGGAAAACTCACATTGTTGAAACTGTCGAAGGTGCGCACGTCGATATGCAGATTGGCCATGCAATTGGGCAAAAAGTCGAGCCGGTCGCAAATATATTGCTCGATGCTTTGCTGGGTCAGCGAGCCGTTCTGTGCCTGGCCCGTGCGGATCAGCCGGGCGGCATCGGTCGTTGCCCCTTCGATGGAGGCGGCGGCAAAGAAGATCGCGCCGGTTTCCACCGTTGCATAAAGGATGAGGAAAAACGGCAGGCCGATCAGCGCGAATTCCACCGCCGCGCTGCCTTTCTTGTTCCGCCGGAAACGGGAAAGAAAGGGCCGGCGCTTTTTATCTGCGCTCACGGCCGGCATATGCTGAATGTCATCGCGCATCGGTCAACTCAACTCGCACCGTTCTGGGCTTGCACCGAACTGATGGAAGGCTTTTGTCCTGCGCCCGGCAGGGCGGTCATGGACACCTTCTATCTGAGCAGAGTGTGCCTCTCTATCCTTACCAATTTATGGAGAGGGCCTCGAAAACTTGAACGGCCGGCGCGGTGTTTCGTTTACACATCATTATCCTTAACAAAAGGAACCCTTGCGTCTTTCGAATTCCATGGAAAGTTTTTAACAAGCATTAAGGCTGTTTGCGCACCATAGAGGCCACGTTCAAACTTCTGGTGATGCCGTGAGCAGCTTTGCTTTTTTATATGCCCAGCCCGCCAAGCGGCTGCGGCGATTCTGCGCCACCTTCCGCAAGGCGGCGCGCGGCAACGTTGCAATCATTTTCGCGCTGGCGCTGGTGCCGATATTGGCCGGTATTGCAGGCGCAATCGACTTTTCCCGCGCCTATATCGTGCGCGAGCGGCTGACAAGCGCGCTCGATGCCGCCGGTCTTGCCATCGGCTCGCTCCCCGAAGGGCTTTCCCAGGAAGAGCTGAAACTGCGCGCCGGCAAATTTTTCGACGCCAATTATCCCGCTTATGAGCTTGGCGTGCCCGGCGAATTGCAGGTCACCGAAAGCGATGGACACATCTATCTGACGGCAAGCGCCAGCCTGCCGACGGCGCTGCTCAATATTCTGGGGATCGACGAGCTCGATATCGATGCGCAGGTGCGGATCGTGCGCGAGTCCTCCAAGATCGAGCTTGTGATGGTGCTGGACAATACCGGCTCCATGTCCGGCAGCAAGCTGAGCGCGCTGAAGACCTCGGCTGCCGAGATGATCAATATCCTTTTCGGCGATGAGGCCAATCCCGACCATGTGAAAGTGGGGCTCGTTCCTTTCGCCGCCGCGGTGAATGTGGGCTCGGACAAGATCAACGCGCCCTGGATCGACCGCAATGCGCAGTCCAGTATTCACGGTGAAAACTTCGTGCCCGGCACGAATATTTTCGACCTTTATGACGATATAAGAAACCGGAGCTGGAACGGCTGCCTGGAAACGCGTCCCGCGCCTTTGGATGAAACGGATGCAACGCCCGTGGCGGTGGACGGTGATACGCTCTTCGTGCCCTGGTTCGCGCCGGATGAGCCCGACCGGGAAAGCTGGTGGGACCCGAGATATCCGAACGACTATCTTGATGATGAGAACAATGGCACGCCGGAACAGCGCCAGGCTTCCACGGGCAAATATAACAATGCCTGGGTGAGTTCTTCGTCGCGCGGTCCGCAGAACGGCTGCAATGTGCGCACCATCACGCCGCTCACCAATGACAAGAACCGGCTTCTGACCGAAATCGACGACATGATTGCCGATGGGATGACCCATATTCCGCTGGGGCTCGCCTGGGGCTGGCGCGTCATCTCGCCGACCTCGCCCTATACGGAAGGGGCGGCTTACAGCAACCGGGATTACAAGAAGGCGATCATCCTTCTGACCGACGGGGAAAATACGATCCCGGGTCAGGGCTGGGGCAATATCAACGGCTCAAGCTATACCGCCTATGGGTATCTGTCCAAGCAGCGGCTGGGGACGAACAGTTCTTCGCAGGCCGAAGCCGAGCTTGACGCGAAGACGCTGCGCATCTGTAACAATGTAAAGCAGGCCAATATCCGCCTCTACACGATTACCTTCCAGGTGAGCTCATCCAGCACGCGCAATATGATGCGGTCTTGCGCGACAAGCCCGGCCATGTATTACGACTCGCCCAGCATCTCGACCCTGCAGGAAGTCTTCCAGCAGATTGCAGGCGAGCTCAATGCGCTGCGGATCGCCGAATAAGACAAAGCTGAAATACGCATAAGAAAAAGGCCGCTCTTCCGGGCGGCCTTTTGTTTTTCGGATCTGCGTCCTTGAAAAGCGGAATGCTTAGTTGCCGCCGGCAGGCGGGGCGCCGCCATTGGCGACGGAATCGATGTAGCCCGTATGCGCCGTGGTGTTTTTCATCTGCGCATCGAATTCTTCCTGCGCGTCATTGGTGTCGAGCACCCGCTCGCAGCGCGGCGTGCAGTTGAAGCTGCGCTGGGCGCGCCCGGCATTCAGCGTCACGATGCCGCCCGCATTCACCACATTGACGTCCATGTCGAGAATGATCTCGCCGGCCGGATCGACCGCGATCATGTTCGTGCGCCCGTAGGTGCGCCCGAGAATGAAGACCCGCTCGTGGCTGTCCACCGTCACATTGGCGACGGCCGGATTGCCGACGATGATCGTCTCGGCGGCGCGGGGTAGTTTGAAGGGTTTCGTCTGGTTCACTTCCACATCGATCGACGCGGCCAGCGAAACGCCAGCCTGCATCAGGCTCAGGGAGAGTGCCAATGCGCCAGCCGCGGCTTTGGCGGTGGCGGAACGGGCCCGGCGGAGCGTCATGAAAGCTTCCTTCCGATCAAAATGATCCATCGATTGCAAAAAGAATAAAGGGGAAACCATAAACGCCCTCCTAATGCACAGGCGGTGGCGGGGGCTTTGGCGGCATTTTTCGCATTTTTCGGGACAGGCCTCGATATCTTCGCATTAACCGGATTTGTTCTATGCTGTATCGAAGTATTAACCAGTCTTCTTTATCAGTATTTTAAATAGACGCAATTCAATGGAATTTTAATCACAAAAACTTGCAAGTATTAGATCTACAAAAAAGAGCTTAGTGAAGAATAGAACAAGTTTTTTAACGGGGTGGTAAGCAGGCTCTGGCTAGATTGGGGCGAGTTCACGGGGGGTGTAGTGACAAGTACCCGTGAGCTGGTGCTGTCCAGTTAAGAGTAAGGAGGCTTGTAATGAGCCAGTTCGTGACGAAGTTTTTCAAAGATGAGTCGGGTGCAACCGCCATCGAGTACAGCTTGCTTGCAGCCGGCATGGCCGTGGCCGTGATTGCTGCCGTGGGCGCTTTCGGTGACTCGCTCGCAACGTTCTTCGGCCAGATCGCCGGTAAGCTTCAGCTTGCTGAATAAGATCGGTCGCAGCGCGACAACGAAAACCGGCCGCCTTTGCGCGGCCGGTTTTTTTATGTCTCTCAAAGCCGCTGTGCGCCAGGCGGTGTTTACCCGGTCTTTACGCCGTTTCGTCATGCTTGAGACCTGCTCTTCTTGGGCGAACCCATTGATTTAGCGTGTCCTTTTCGGAAATTCGTGATGGAACACCTGCTTTTATTGATCTTTCCCGCCGCCATGGTGCTGGCCGCCGTGCTCGATATTGGCACGCTGACCATCCCCAACCGGCTGACCGGTGCGCTGGCGCTGGCTTTTATGCCCGCCGCGCTTTTCATGGGCATGGGCTGGGGCGAGCTCGGGCTGCATCTGGCGGTCGGCGCGGGCGTGCTTTTGATCGGCATGGCGCTTTTTGCAGGCGGCTATATGGGCGGGGGGGACGCCAAGCTCATGGCCGCCGCGGCCCTTTGGATCGAATGGCAGAGCCTTGCCGCCTTCGCACTGACGGCGGCGCTCGCCGGCGCGGTGCTCGGCGTTTCGCTCTGGCTCTTCCGGTCTTTCCCGCTGCCGGTCTTCCTCGCGCAGCAGGGCTGGGTGATGCGGCTGCATGACAAGGATGAGGGGATCCCTTACGCCGTGGCGCTCTGTGCCGGGGCGCTTCTGGTTTTCCCAGAAACCCGGTGGATTGCGCTGGCTGTTTAGGAAAATCCCGTCCCGTGAGCGGACGAAAGCCGCAAATTGGGACAGAAGGGCCGAATTTGCAGGCGGAAATTAACGTTAAATTGATTGAAAACCGCTTGGATAGGGTGAGATCGCAAAGGGCCTCCCTTGAGGCCGGATGAAGGATGGGGCAAGTGAACGCGGTACGGATAGGCATTTTGGCAGTAGCGTTGGTCGCGGCAATCGCCGCCGCCTTCCTGGTGCGCGCCCTGATTTCCTCGGAACCCTCCCAGAAAAATGCGGAGCCGAAAGTCGTCGAAGCACCGAGCACGGAAGTTCTCGTGGCGGGCGACGATATCGAGCTTGGCCACCGGATGGGCCGCTCGGATCTGCGCTGGCAGAAATGGCCGCTTGATGCGGTGGCGGGCGCTTATGTGACGCGTGATGCAGAGCCGAATGCGCTCGACACTTATGCCGGCACCATCGCCCGCGCGCCGCTTCTGGAAGGTGAGCCCGTCACTTCCGGCAAACTCGTCAGCTTTGAAAATGCCGGCTTCATGTCGGCGCTGATTTCGCCGGGCCTGCGCGCCGTCTCGCTGCCCATTTCGCCAGAAACGAGCGCGGGCGGTTTCATTCTGCCCAACGACCGGGTGGATGTGATTATGACGGCCCAGCGCCGCAACGAGCGCACGGGCGAGGCGCAATATTCCAGCGAAACGCTGCTCAACAATATCCGCGTTCTGGCCATCGACCAGACCTTCCGCGAGCTTGAGGGCGAGCAGGTGGTGGTCGGCAAGACCGCGACCTTGGAAATGACCCCGGCCGACGCGGAAACCTTCGCCCTTGCTCAGCAGCGCGGTCAGGTTTCTCTGTCCTTGCGCAGCCTCGCCGATTCCAACCCGCAGCTCATCGGCGCGCAAAACGATCTGCGCGGCAACAAGAAGCCGCGGGCGGCTTCCGGTGCCGTCAATGTTATCCGCTATGGCCGGGCAACCTCTGTACAGCCCAATTCCTCGGGGGCGCGGTAAATGATGTCTCTTAAGTTCATGCATATGGCGCTGCGCTCTCTGGCGGTTCTGGCAACCGCATTGGTGCTGTCCGCCTCCCAGGATGTGGGCCGCGCGATTGCCGCGCCCGACGCGCAATTGGTGAAGATCGATGCCGGCGGTCTCGGCCCTCAGGCCCGCCGCCTTGTGTTGCCGCTTCATAAAGCCGCGATTGTCGAGCTGCCGGTCGGCGCGCGCGATGTGCTCGTCTCCAACCCCGCCGTGGTCGATGCCGTCGTGCGCACGCCGACGCGGACCTATCTCATCGGCATGGAAACGGGGCAGACCAATGCCTTCTTCTTCGATGGCAAGGGCGACCAGATTCTCAATCTTGAAATCGTCGTCGAGCGGGATGTGAAGAACCTCTCGAATGCGCTGGAAAAATACCTGCCGAGTGCCCGCATCAAGGTCGAGGCGATCAATAATCACATTGTGCTTTCGGGTTCCGTGCCGAACGCTTCTCAATCGTCCCAGGCGCGTGAAATCGCCGCCCGTTTCGTCGGCGATGAAAAGAACGTGCTGAACATGCTCGCCATCGAATCGAAAGAGCAGGTCATGCTCAAAGTGACGGTGGCGGAGATGCAGCGCACGCTTATCAAGCAGCTCGGCATCGATGTGACCTCGCAGGTCGAGCTCGGCGACCTTCTTTTGAGCTGGGCGACGCAGAACAACTTCTCCCTGCAGGGCCAGTCGCTTGGCGGCCTGACCTCGACGCCGCCCGGCCTGTCGCCGACCGGCGCCTCCGACGGCGGGGCGACATTCGATAGCTATCTCGTGCAGCTTGGCTTGCAGGCGCTGGAACGCGCCGGTCTCCTGCGCACGCTGGCTGAACCGACCCTGACGGCGATTTCCGGTGAAAGCGCAAAGTTCCTGGCGGGCGGTGAGTTTCCGGTGCCCACATCGCGCGACCGCGACGGCAATATTACGCTCGAGTTCAAACCCTTCGGTGTCGGCCTCGGTTTCACGCCGGTGGTTCTGAGTGAAGGCCGGATCAGCATGAAGATTTCCACCGAAGTCAGCGAGCTGACCTCGGAAGGCGCCTTCGTCTCGCAAGGCGGCACGGTGACGGATGAAGACGGCAACGTCATTCAGGTGCAGGGCGTTACCATTCCGGCGCTGCGTGTGCGCCGCGCGGAAACGACGATGGAGCTGCCGAGCGGCGGCTCGCTCGTCATGGCCGGCCTGATTTCGGAGAGCACCCGCCAGAACCTCGACGGTGTGCCCGGCGTCAAGGACGTGCCGGTGCTCGGCACGCTCTTCCGTAGCCGCGACTATCTGAACAACGAAACCGAACTTGTAGTGATCGTGACGCCTTATCTTGTCGATGCAACGAGCCGCGACAAGCTCGCCCTGCCGACGGACGGGTTCACGCCGGCCTCCGATGCCGACACCATCCTGATGGGTCGCCTCAACGCGACCTACGGTGTGGAAGGGGCGGAAGGCGTGAGCGAAGGCAAGCTTGAGGGGCCGGTCGGCTTCGTGCTGGATTAGGAATGACCGCGATGATGAAACAGCTTACCGGTGCGCTTCTTCTGCCGCTTCTTCTGGCGGCCTGCGGCGGCTTTAACGGTGTCGAGCAGGCGCAATATGATGCCGCGCGGCGCCATCCCATTGCCGTCGATCCGCAGATCATGACTTTCGAAATTCCCGCGGCTCCCGACAAGATCGCGCTGACACTGGATGACAAGGCGGCACTGCGCGCGCTTGCCCGCGCCTATAAGGAGCGCGGCCATGGCTCGCTGAATATCGCAGCGCCTTCAGGCTCGCCTAATACCGGCGTGGCGCTCAATCTTTCCTCCGAGATCGACAAGGTACTGCATGAAGAAGGTCTGGCTTATAGCGATATCAGCCATGGCACCTACCGCGCCTCTGCCGCGAACAGCGCCGCGCCGCTGATCCTTTCCTACCGGCGTTATGTGGCAACGCCCAGCCCCTGCGGGAACTGGAGCGATTATGCCTATAACCCGAAAAACGTGACCTCGGCCAATCTGGGCTGCGCGACGCAGAACAATATGGCCGCCATTCTGGCAGACCCGGCGGACCTCAAGGGCCCGCGCGGCACGAGCCCGGCATACGCGCCGCGCCGCGACGAGGTGCTGGAGAAATACCGCAAGGGCGAAAGCACGGCGACCGAGCGCGTGGAAGAAGAATCCGGCGCCGTCAGCGAAGTTTCGAAATAAGGGCGAAGAGAGATGACTGAAGCCATGCCCGTTTATGATGACTTTGAGGATGAGGGACCCTCGCTGGTGCTCAAGCCGGTACCCCGCATCACCATCGAAGCTTTTTGCGAGATGCCGGAAACCGGCAGCATGATTCAGCGCGGCGCCGAAGACCGGCGCCTGGCGAAAGCGCATCTGACCGTCCATATGGGCGGCGTGCCTGCCGCCATCGCCTATTTCCGCGACACGGCAACACCCAATCTTATTCTGGTGGAAACGCACCAGTCGGGTGAAGAGCTCTTTGGCGAGTTGATGCAGCTTGCCGAGGTGTGCGATGCGGGCACGAAAGTCATCATCATCGGCCATGTCAACGATGTGGCGCTTTACCGGGAAATGATCCGCCAAGGCGTGAACGATTATCTCGTGGCGCCGTTTTCGCCGCTGCAGCTCATCGAATCCGTTTCGCGGCTCTATATCGATCCCGATGCGCCGCCCATCGGCCGCTCGGTTGCCTTTATCGGCGCGCGCGGCGGGGCGGGCTCTTCGACGCTTGCCCATAATGTCGGTTGGTGCATTGCCGAGGCGATGCGCGAGGATACGACCATTATCGATTTCGACTTGCCGTTCGGCACCGCCGGGCTCGATTTCAACCAGGACCCGGTGCAGGGCATTGCCGATGCGCTGGTGCAGCCCGACCGCCTTGACGATGTCATGCTCGACCGGCTGATGGTGAAATACACGAACCGGCTCTCGCTTTTCACCGCGCCGGGCACGCTCGATCGGGACGGCGATCTCGACCCGGATGCCTGCGAATCGATCATCGAGATCGTCCGCCAAACCTGCCCGGTTGTCGTGGTCGATCTCCCCCATATTTGGGCGCCCTGGACGAAGCGCGTGCTGCTCGGTGCGGACGATGTGGTGATTTCCACCACACCCGACCTTGCCGGTCTGCGTAATACGAAGAACATCGTCGATCTTCTCAAGCAGACGCGCACGAACGACACGCTGCCCCATGTCGTGCTCAATCAGGTCGGTGTGTCCAAGCGCCCGGAAATTCCGGTGAAGGATTTCGCCGAGGCGATCGAAGTGGAACCGACATTGGTGCTCCCCTTCAATCCGCAGCTTTTCGGCACCGCGGCCAATAACGGTCAAATGCTGGATGAGGTGGATCCGAAGAGCAAAACCGTGCTTGGCCTGAAGCACCTTGCCAGCGTCGTGATCGGGCGCAAGGAAGTGCAGCAGCGCTCCAAATCCATTCTCCCCTTCCTCAGCCGCCTGACGGGCAAGAAGGAGGGCTAATCCTTGTTCGGTAAGAGGCAAGACGGCATCACGCAGAAGCGGCCGGCGGCACCAGCGCCCCAGCCGCCGCAAGAACCTGCGCGCGCACCTGCCGCAGGCGAAGCACCGCCGCCGCCTCCGCTGCCGGGCGATGCGCCGGCGGCCCCAGCCGCTGCCGCGCCGCCGCCCGCCGCGCCCAAACCTGCGCCCGCTGCGCCGCCCGTAAAACCGGCGGCTCCGGTAAAGGCCAAACCTGCCGCGCCGGTGGCAAAGGCCGAGCCCTTCCAGCGCGAAAAATCGGCGGATTATTATCAGATCAAGACATCGATCTTTAATGCGCTGATCGACACGATCGACTTGACGCAGCTTGCCCAGCTCGACCGGGAAAGCGCGCGCGATGAAATCCGCGATATCGTCAACGAAATCATCGCGATCAAAAGTGTTGTCATGTCCATCGCCGAGCAGGAAGAACTGCTCGAGGATATTTGTAACGACGTTCTGGGCTATGGGCCGCTCGAGCCGCTTCTGGCGCGTGACGATATTGCCGACATCATGGTCAACGGGGCGGGCCGCACTTTCATCGAAGTGAACGGCAAGGTGCAGCTCACCAATGTGCGCTTCCGCGATAACGCGCAGCTTCTCAACATCTGCCAGCGCATCGTGAGCCAGGTGGGCCGCCGGGTCGACGAATCGAGCCCGATCTGTGACGCGCGCCTTTCCGATGGCTCCCGTGTCAACGTCATCGCGCCGCCGCTTTCCATCGACGGCGCCGCCCTTACCATCCGTAAGTTCCGCCGCGACCGGCTGCGTCTGGAAGATCTCGTCAAATTCGGCTCGATCTCGCCGGAAGGGGCGACGATCCTGGAAGTGATCGGCCGGGTGCGCTGTAACATTCTGATTTCCGGCGGTACGGGCTCGGGTAAGACGACACTGCTCAACTGTATGACCGCCTTTATCGATCAGGATGAGCGCGTTATTACTTGCGAAGACGCGGCCGAATTGCAGCTGCAGCAGCCGCATGTGGTGCGTCTTGAAACGCGCCCGCCGAACCTCGAAGGCACCGGCGAGATCACCATGCGCGATCTTGTGAAGAACTGCCTGCGTATGCGCCCTGAACGTATCATCGTGGGCGAGGTGCGCGGCCCGGAAGCTTTCGACCTTCTGCAGGCCATGAATACCGGCCATGACGGTTCCATGGGCACCTTGCACGCGAACTCCCCGCGTGAAGCGCTCAGCCGTCTTGAAAGCATGATCACGATGGGCGGTTTCGCGCTACCCTCGAAAACCATCCGCGAGATGATTTGCGGTTCCATCGATATCGTCATTCAGGCCGCGCGCCTGCGTGACGGCTCGCGCCGCATCACCCATATTACGGAAGTCCTTGGCCAAGAAGGCGATGTCATCATCACGCAGGACCTGATGACCTATGACATCGAAGGGGAAGATGCGAACGGGCGTCTTCTCGGCAAGCACAAGTCCACCGGTATCGCGCGCCCGGCTTTCTGGGACAAGGCGAAATATTACAACGAACATAACCGCCTGGCCGCCGCCCTCGATGCGTCCCAGGATTAGGGGCGCGGATGGATCAGGCAACTCTCATCACACTCGCCGTCGCGCTTCTCTCCGCTCTTTGCATCGGAGGGGTGGGCTTCGTTCTATTCGGCTCGGGCGAGAACGCCGCCGCCAAGCGCGTTGCACGCGTCACGTCGGCCAATGAACGCGCCAAAAACGCTTCGAAGAAAATGAGCCGCGAGGACGGCCAGCGGCGCAAGCAGATCCAGGATTCGCTGAAAGACCTGGAAGAAAAACAGAAAGAACAGAAAAAGAGCCTGACGATCAAATTGCGGATCGAGCGGGCCGGGCTCGAAATCAGCCTGCGCACTTTTTATCTGGCAAGTGTCGGGGCGGGATTTGTGGTGATGCTGGCAATCCTCATCACCGGCATGTCGCCTATCGCCGCGCTGCTCGCCGGCTTTGCCGCCGGTTTCGGCGTGCCGCGCTGGTTCTTGGGTTTCCTCATCAAGCGCCGTCAGTCTGCTTTCTCCGAAGAGTTCGCCAACGCTATCGACGTGATCGTGCGCGGCGTAAAAGCGGGTCTGCCCGTCAATGACTGTCTGCGCATCGTCGCCCAGGAAAGCGCACCGGTTGTCGCCGCCGAGTTCCGCGAGGTTGTGGAAGGCCAGAAGGTCGGCGTCTCGCTGGAAGAGGGTTTGAAGAAAGTTTACGAGCGCATGCCGCTGCAGGAAGTGAATTTCTTCATGATCACCCTCGCCATTCAGGCAAAGTCGGGCGGTAACCTCTCCGAAGCCCTGGGCAATCTCTCGCGCGTGCTGCGCGACCGCAAGAAGATGCGCGGCAAGATCACCGCCATGTCTCAGGAAGCAAAGTCCTCCGCAGCGATCATCGGTGCCTTGCCGCCCAGCGTTGCCGTCATTCTTTATCTCGTCTCGCCTGATTATATCGGGCTGCTTTTCACCACCACGCTCGGGCAATTGATCATTGCGGCCGGTGTGACCTGGATGCTGATCGGCATTCTCGTCATGCGCAAAATGATCAATTTCGATTTTTAAGGGGGCGGATATGGATTTTCTCTTGAGCCTCGCCGAGCCTGAAAATGCGCTCATGATATTGGCGGGCCTTGCCGCTTTCGCCACGATTGTGACGCTCGCCATGCCGCTGCTCGTCTCCGACAAGCTTGGTCAGCGAATGAAATATGTCGCCACCGAGCGCGAGGCGCTGCGCCGCCAGTTCCGCGAGGATATGGCCCGCCAGCGCACGGACCGCCTGCGTCATGACCCGCGCGGCTTCGTGAAAAAAGTGGTGGACCAACTCAATCTGCATGAGCTCCTGGAAGGCGAGGAGATCAAAGGCAAGCTGAAGCAGGCAGGCCTGCGCGGTCAGGCCCCGCTTTATACGTTTCTGTTCTTCCGCTTCGTCGCGCCCATCATTCTGGGCCTTTTGACGTTGCTTTATCTTTTCCTGATCGACGACTTCGATATGCGCGGCACGGCCCGCATCGCCGTTGCCTTCGGCGCGACGATTATCGGCTTTTATCTGCCCAATATCGTGTTGCAGAACATGGTGCAGCGCCGCCAGGAATCCATTCAGCGTGCGTTTCCCGATGCACTCGACCTGCTGCTCATCTGCGTTGAGTCCGGTATGTCCATCGAGGCGGCCTTTGCCAAGGTTTCCGCGGAAGTCGGCAACAGCTCCATCGAGCTGATGGAGGAAATGACATTGACGACCGCCGAGCTTTCCTATTTGCAGGACCGGCGCGTTGCCTATGAAAACCTCGCCTCCCGGACAGGTCTTCCCGGTGTCAAAGGGCTTTGCATGAGCCTCATTCAGGCGGAACGTTACGGCACGCCGCTGGGCCAAGCGCTGCGCGTCATGGCGCAGGAGAACCGCGATATCCGCATGGCGGCGGCGGAAAAGAAAGCAGCCGCTCTCCCGCCGAAGCTCACCGTGCCGATGATCGCCTTCTTCCTGCCCGCGCTCTTTGCGGTCATTCTGGGCCCGGCCGCCATTCAGTTCATGAATTAAGCCGGGCGTCTTCTGAATACCGGCAAAAGAAAAGCCGCGCTGGCAGAGCGCGGCTTTTTCGTTTGGATAAGATCGGACTTACTGGATCTGCGTGTCGATCGGCGCGTCGAGCTGTTCCATCTGCTTCCAAAGTGCCGGCTGCACCAGCATGGAGCGGATGTAATCGATATTGTTGTTGACGACGGCAGGCGGCAGATCGGCCTTGGCAAGGCGGGCCGCTTCGTCGAACTCGCCTTTAAGGCCGAGCACGAGGGCGAGGTTCTGGCGCGCTTTTGCCCCGGCCGACGGGTTGGAGACCGCGCCGCGCAAAGTCTGCTCGGCTTCGGTCAACTCGCCTGCCAGTGCCTCGGAAAGACCGAGATTGGTTAGAATGCTGGGATGGTTCGGGGCGAGCTTCAGCGCGCTGCGGTATTTCATCTGCGCTTCGGCATGCTGGCCCTGCTGGTCATAAGCAACGCCCTGCGCGGTCAGCACGCGCCAGTCGCTCGGGTTGAGCGTGGCAGCTTTCACGAGCACTGGAATGGCTTTCTCGCTTTGGCCGGCGGCCACGAGCACTTTGCCGTATTCGGCCATGATGCCGGCATGATCCGGATGCTGGCGCGCGGCGACGGAGAGCACCGTCATCGCCTGCTCGAAGGATTTGAGCTGGCGCAGGGCTTCGCCATATTTGGCGGCGGTTTCCGCATCGCCTGGGTTCTGTTCGTATTGGCCGCCCCAATAGGCTGCATCGGCAATGGGGTTGCCGCTTTCCCCGGCGCTGACGCCCAGGTTTGCCGGGTTCACGGTGGATTGCGGGCCCTCGTTCGTCGCGCAGGCGCCGAGCAGAAGGGCTGAGGCCAGCACTGGCATCAGTCTGGCACGTCCTTTAAACTTGGGTTGCGCCGGTTTCCCCATGGTCCGATCCTTGAAAGCATGCATCTTAAGGCCGCAAAACGGCCTTTCTGACCCGTATTCTGCGCCAGAGGTCTCAAGAAAGGCTTAAACATAAAGCCGTCTTGCGCGGCTCGCCGCCGCCAAGGCTTTTGAAACCGGCAATTATGAAGTAAACGGAACGTAAACCGCCCGTCCAAGGCCCCGCGAGCCGGAGAAACAATAAGAACATGTCCGATCCAAGCGAGAACGATACGCCCAAATCCGGCTTCTCCCTTTCGCGGGTTTTGCGCCGGGGCTGGGAGCGCATGTCGAGCTGGGACAAGGAGCGGGTGGCTTATGTGCTGCTGGGCGCCATCGTCTTCGGCGTGTTGGCTTTGGGCGTTGTGCGCTCGGGGGCCTGGACGTCGGATGAAGCGGGCAAGGTCACTTTCTTCCGCATTGCCACGGGCGCGACGGGCGGCACCTATTTCCGTATGGGCGAGGTGCTGGCCGGGGTGATCAGCCGCCCGCCCGGCGGCGACCCGTGCGAGCTTGGCGGGCGCTGCGGTGTCGACGGGCTGATTGCCGTCGTCAAAAGCTCGCCCGGCTCGGTCGCCAATGTGCGCAATGTGGCGACCGGCATTTTCGAAAGCGGGCTTGTGCAGGCGAATGTCCTCGATGCCGCCTTCAAGGGAGAGGGAATTTTCAAGGGCGAGGCGCCGCGCGAGAATTTGCGCGTCATCGCCAATCTTTATCCCGAAGCGCTGCATCTCGTTGCCGCAATGGAAAGCGAGATAGAAACCGTCGCCGATCTGAAAGGTAAGCGCGTTGCCATCGGCTCCAAGGGCTCGGGCACCTGGGTCGATGCCCATGCGATCATGGACGCGTTCGGCATCCGCAAACGCAGCCTGACGCTGGTCGAGGAAGATGCGAACCGCGCCGCCGATCTGCTGCTGTCAGGCGAGATCGATGCCTTCTTCATGATTACCGGCGCGCCCGCCCCATTGATCCGCACCCTCATCCTGCGCGATGCGGGCAGGCTCGTGCCCATCGAAGGGGCGCCTGCCGAAGGGTTGCGCATTAAGAACGCGCATTACGAGGGCTATACGATCGAGGAAGGGGTCTATCCTGGCACCGGCGCCATAGATACGATCGCAGTCGGTGCCATGTGGGTGACGCGGGCCGACATGCCCGAAGAACTGGTGCACGACATCACCCGCGCGCTTTTCGATGAGCGCAACAAGGAAACGCTCGCCCTTTCCCATCCCGAAGGTGCGCAAATCGCGCCGGACACGGCGGTGCGCAGCGTGCCGATCTTTTTGCATCCGGGCGCCGAGCGCTTTTATTTCGAAAAAGGTATCCTCGCCCGCTGAGGGAGAGCGCCTTTATGCGATATCGCCCGGATCTTTGATGACGGCCTGAGCCGCGATCACGCGTTCGCCATTAAAAGTGAGGCTGGGCGAGCCATAAAGCCGGTAGCCGTTTTCCAGCGCCTCGCTCACCTTCTCGCAAAAAGCCTTGTCGTCGGGGCCGGTCAAGAGCCTGTAGCGCAGTTCGGACATGTGGTTTACTCCCGCTCCATCGCCCTCATTGCGTAAAAACCGGCCTCTCTATAAGGTCTGGCGGCAATGACGGCCTTTATTTCTGTAGGATGATTGTGCGCGATTTACTGATCAGCGAAAGCGAAAACAAGGCTATTCCGGTCTGGGCCCTGAAAAAAGACGGGCTCGATGCCTGGAAGGGCGAGCATGCCGGCGCGCGGGCCCATTGGGCTGAGACCCAGCGTTTTGAAGCGGAAGCCGGGCGCGTGCTCATGCTGCCCGCCGATGATGGCGGCATTGCCGGTGTGCTTTTGGGGCTCGGCAATGGTGAGGACGCTTATGCCTTCGGCGCGTTGACGCAGGCGCTGCCGCTAGGGGATTACCGGATTTGCGAGTTCTCAGGCGCCGATCCTTATCATGCCGCGCTGTCCTGGGTGCTGGGTGCTTACCGGTTTACCCGCTATGCCGGCAAGGCAAAGGAACTGCCGCGCCTCGTGCTGCCCGAAGGGGTGGAGAAAGAGGGCATCCTGCGCGATGCGGGCGCGGTCTTCCTCGTGCGCGATCTCGTCAATACCCCGGCGGGCGATTTGGGGCCCGCCGAACTTGAAGAAGCGGCCCGCCGCCTTGCCAAGGCGCATGGCGCTGAGATCGAGGTTATCACCGGCGATGCGCTGCTCGGCGCGAATTATCCTATGGTCCATGCCGTGGGCCGGGCGGCAGGCGCGGGCGCCGAGCCCCGCCTCATCGACATCCGCTGGGGCAACCCGGAAGGGCGCAAGGTGACGCTGGTCGGCAAGGGCGTTTGTTTCGACACGGGCGGGCTCAACCTCAAACCCGGCAATTCCATGGGTCTGATGAAAAAAGACATGGGCGGCGCTGCTCATGTGCTCGCCCTTGGGCAGATGATCATGGAGCGCGGGCTTAATGTTTGCCTGCGCATTCTCGTGCCCGCCGTTGAAAACGCGGTAGCGGGTAATGCCTTCCGTCCCGGCGACGTGCTGCAAAGCCGCAAAGGCCTGACCGTGGAAATCGGCAACACCGATGCCGAAGGTCGGCTTATTCTGGCCGATGCTTTGGCCGAAGCGGACGGGGAAGCGCCGGAACTTCTGATCGACATGGCGACACTGACGGGCGCGGCCCGCGTGGCGCTCGGCCCGGACCTGCCGCCTTACTATACGAAGGATGATGCGTTTGCCGGGGAGCTGCAGGCGCTTGCCGAAGCCCATGCCGATCCCATGTGGCGCTTGCCGCTTTGGGGGCCATACGACAAATGGCTCGATTCGCAGATCGCGGATGTGAACCACATTACCGAAAATGGTTTTGCAGGCTCGGTAACGGCGGCGCTTTTCCTCGCCCGTTTCGTGGAAAAGGCGAAGACCCACGTCCATTTTGATATCTACGCCTGGAACCCGGCGGCAAAGCCGGGCCGGCCTCAGGGCGGGGCAGCGCAGACGATCCTTGCCCTCGACCGCTATATCGCCCGCCATTTCGGCTGAGGAGCGCCTTTTTCGCGCTTTCGGGCGGGCTGACCAAGGCGCTTTATTTTAACCCTCGGCCCGGCTAGGATGAAACGCATCCGAAACGGATAAGGCAGCCGGGGGGATTTGCCGATGACACTGGAGCTCAAGCCGCTGCATGCGCTCAAGCTCTGGCATGATGTAATGGTCGATATGGTGCGGGATGAGGGCCCGGATCTGTCGGCCCGCCAGATATCCATTTTGCTGACGGTCTATCTGGAGCCGCCGCCGCATACGGTGCGCGGCCTTGCCGCCAAGCTGGGCGTCTCCAAACCGGCCATCACCCGCGCGCTCGATACGATGGGCCGGCTCGATCTTTTAAGGCGCAAGCGCGACGAGCAGGACAAGCGCAACGTGCTCGTCCAGCGCACAGTGAAAGGCTCCGTGTTTCTGACCGATTTCGCCGATTCCATTATCGAGAAGGCAAAGGTCATTCAGCCGTGACGCAGTCCAATGACAGCAAAAGCCCCGACCGGCGTCTCAATCCTTACCGGTCGGACCTTGCGGCGGCGCATTTGCGCGGCGAGGTGGAGGCGGCGCGCTTCGAAGAAGGCGAGGATCATTCGGTGATCATCGGGGCGGCGGCTTTGCGCCGCAAGCCCGCGCCCGACGGGGCGATGGACACGCAAATCTTGTTCGGCGAAACCTTCCGCGTTTATGAGGAAAAGAACGGCTGGGCCTGGGGCCAGTCCGCCTTCGATGATTATGTGGGCTATGTGGATGCGACCCATCTTCTGCCCAAGCGCGCCGAGCCCGAACACCGGGTGGTGGCGCTGCGCACTTTCATCTATCCGCGAGCGGATATGAAAACCCAGCCCGTCGTCCCGCTGCCGATGAATGCCAAGGTGAAGGTGACGGGGGCTGCCGGCCGCTTCAGCGAGATCGAAGGGGGCGGCTTTGTTTTCTCCGCCCATCTCGCGCCCATCGGCGCCTATGTCGATGATTATGTCGCCATTGCTGAAAGTTTTCTCGGTACGCCTTATCTATGGGGCGGGCGGGGCAGCATGGGGGTGGACTGTTCGGGCCTTGTGCAAATGGCGCTGGAGCGGGCGGGCATTCATTCCCTGCGCGACACGGATATGCAGGAAGCAGCCCTCGGCGAGCGGCTGGCCGAGCCTTACGATCTGACGGGCCTGAGGCGCGGCGACCTCGTTTTCTGGCGCGGCCATGTCGGCATCATGTGCGATGAAAAGACGATGCTCCACGCCAACGCCACTTTCATGGCGGTGACGCGCGAGCCTCTGGAAGATGCTGCAACCCGCATTGCCCGTACGGACGGGCCCATCACCTCGATCAAGCGCCTCACAAATGGTATCTAGTAGGCGGTATGTGGCGGGCGGTATCTAAAACCGCCTATTGGCGCACCGCCTTGTTGCCCGCCGCTTCCAGATCGAAGGCTGCGGCCATCAGCGCTTTTGTGTAATCGGTTTTCGGCGCATCGAAGATCGTGTCGGCAGAACCTGCTTCCACCACCTTGCCGTCTTTCATCACCAGCACATTATGGGCAAGGGCGCGCACCACCTTCAAATCGTGGCTGATGAAGAGATAGGCGAGTTTGCGCCGCTCCTGAAGATCGCGCAGAAGTTCCACGATCTGTGCCTGCACCGACATATCGAGCGCCGAGGTGGGCTCATCCAGCATCAGGAAGCGCGGGGAGAGAACGAGCGCGCGGGCGATGGCGACGCGCTGGCGCTGCCCGCCGGAAAATTCATGCGGATAGCGGTCCTGCACTTGCGGGTCGAGTCCCACCTCGCGCAACACCTCCGAGACGATTTCGCGCCGCTCGTCATAGGAAAGCCCGCGCTGCTGTACGAGAAGCCCTTCCTCGATGACCTGGCTGATGGAAAGGCGCGGCGAGAGCGAGCCGTAAGGGTCCTGAAAGACGACCTGCATGTTCCGCCGCAAGGGCCGCATCTCCTTGGCGCTGAGCCCTTGAATGTTGCGTGTGTCGAAATGAATGTCGCCTTCCGACGATAAAAGCCGCATCAGTGCAAGGCCGAGCGTCGTTTTGCCGGAACCCGATTCGCCCACGATGCCGAGCGTTTCCCCTTCCCGGAGCGCCAGTGAGACCCCGTCCACGGCCTTGATGTGGCCGACGGTTTTGCGCAGGAAACCTTTCTTGATCGGAAACCAGACTTTGAGGTTCTCCGTTTCCATGATCTGCGGCGCGCTTTCAGGATAAGGTCCGGGTCTCCCTTTGGGTTCGGAGGCGAGAAGATGGCGCGTATAGGCATGCGCAGGCGCGGAGAAAATTTCCGCCGTCTTGCCGCTTTCCACCACCTCGCCCTTGGTCATCACGTAAACGCGGCCGGCCATCTTCCGCACGATGCCGAGATCGTGGGTGATGAGCAAAAGCGCCATGCCCATTTCCCGCTGCAGCTTCTGCAGCAGCTCCAGGATCTGCGCCTGCACCGTCACATCGAGTGCGGTGGTCGGCTCGTCGGCAATCAGAAGATCGGGCTCATTGGCCAGCGCCATGGCAATCATCACGCGCTGGCGCTGGCCGCCGGAAAGCTGATGGGGATAAGCGCCGAGCCGCTCGGCGGCATTTTGAATACCGACTTTTTCCAGAAGTTCGAGCACCCGCGTGCGCGCCGCTTCCGGCTTCATGTTTTTGTGGCGGATCAGCATTTCCCCTACCTGCCGCTCGATCGTATGGAGCGGGTTGAGGGAAGTCATGGGTTCCTGAAAGATCATGGAAATGCGGTTGCCGCGCACTTCCTGCAGGTCTGCCTCGCCCGCCTGCATCAGATCTTCGCCGGAAAAGAGGATCTTGCCGCCCGGATGAAAGGCTTGCGGGTAGGGGAGCAGTTTGAGGATCGAGAGCGCGGTGACGGATTTGCCCGAGCCCGATTCGCCCACCAGCGCGACGGTCTCGCCTTTTTCGATATGCAGCGAAACGCCTTTCACTGCCTCCGTCACGGTTTCTCCGGAACGGAAGGAGACGCGCAGGTCCTGAATGTCGATCAGCGAAGTCATGCGGTCTTCTTTCTCATGTCAGCGTCTTGCGGGGATCGAAGGCATCGCGCACCGCCTCACCTATAAAGATGAGGAGCGACAGCATGATGGCGATGGAAAAGAACCCGGCAAAGCCGAGCCACGGCGCCTGCAGATTGGCTTTGCCCTGCGCCAGAAGTTCCCCGAGCGAAGGCGAGCCCGGCGGCAGGCCGAAACCCAGAAAGTCGAGCGAGGTAAGCGTCGTGATCGACGAGTTCAAAATGAAGGGCAGGAAGGTCAGCGTTGCGACCATGGCATTGGGCAGCAGATGCTTGAACATGATCACGATATTGGAAACGCCGAGCGCGCGCGCCGCTTTCACATATTCGAAATTACGCGCGCGAAGGAATTCTGCCCGCACGACGCCGACCAGCGCCACCCAGCTGAAGAGCAACAGGATGCCGAGCAATATCCAGAAATTGGGCTCGATGATCGCGGCGATGATGATGAGCAGATAAAGCGCGGGAATGGCGTTCCAGATTTCGATGAAGCGTTGGAAGATAAGGTCCGTCCAGCCGCCGAAATAGCCCTGCACCGCACCGGCCGCCACCCCGATGATGGAAGAAAGCAGCGTCAGCACGAGGCCGAAAATCACCGAAAGGCGGAAGCCGTAAATAAGCCGGGCCACCACGTCGCGCCCCTGATCGTCCGTGCCGAGCCAGTTTTCCGCGCTGGGCGGGGCGGGGGCGGGCACAGGCAGATCGCGGTTGATCGTTTGATAGGAATAGGGAATGAGCGGCCAGATGATCGTGCCATCTCCTTCCTTCTCGATCAGTTCCTGCACATAAGGGTCGCGGTAATCGGCGGCGGTGGCGAAAAAGCCGCCGAATTCCGTTTCCGGGTAATCGACGAAAACCGGGAAATAGAGTGCGTCGTTATAGGCAACAAGGAGCGGGCGGTCGTTCGCGATAAATTCGGCGAACATCGAAAAGATAAAGAGCACCGCAAAGAGCCAGAGGCTCCAATACCCCCGGCGGTTGTTTTTGAAATTGACCCAGCGGCGCTGGTTGAGCGGGCTGACGCGGACCGGGCGGCGCAGAAGGGTTTCAAGAACGCGCATGCTCACACCTCCCGCGTTTCAAAATCGATCCGGGGATCGATCCAGGTGTAAGTCAGATCGGAAATTAGCGTCACCACCATGCCGATCAGCGAAAAGATATAAAGCGTTGCAAAGACCACCGGGTAATCCCGGTTGACAATGGACTCGAAGGAAAGGAGCCCCAGCCCGTCCAGCGAGAAAATCGTTTCGATGAGAATGGAGCCGGCAAAGAACGCCCCGACGAAAGCGCCGGGGAAGCCCGCCACCACGATCAGCATCGCGTTGCGGAAGACATGGCCGTAAAGCACCTGGCGTTCCTTCAGCCCCTTGGCGCGGGCGGTGACGACATAGTGCTTTTTGATTTCATCGAGAAAAGAGTTCTTCGTCAAAAGCGTGGTCGTTGCAAAAGCCCCGATCACCATGGAAAGAACGGGCAAGGTGATATGCCAGAAATAATCGAGGATCTGCGCATACCAGGGCAGCTGCGACCAGTTTTCCGAGGTCAGGCCCCTCAGCGGGAAAATCTGGAAATAATTTCCCCCGGCAAAAACGACGATGAGAAAGACCGCAAAGAGGAAGCCGGGCACCGCATAGCCCACGATGATCGCCCCGCTTGTCCAGACATCGAAGCGGCTGCCGTCCCGCACGGCCTTGGCAATGCCGAGCGGAATGGAGATGAGATAAGTGATCAGCGTCGTCCAGAGCCCGAGGGAAATGGAGACCGGCATCTTTTCCAGCACCAGATCGACCACGGCGACATCGCGGAAATAACTCTCGCCGAAATCGAAACGCATATAGTTCCAGATCATCAGCCCGAAGCGCTCATGCACCGGCTTGTCGAAGCCGAACTGCTTTTCCAGTTCCTTGATGAATTCTGGATCGAGCCCCTGCGCGCCGCGATATTTGCTCGTCACGTCCCCGCCCGAGCCGCCGGACGTGCCCTGATTGGCGCCGAAATCGCCGCTGCCGCCGCCGACACGGGCGGTGGCGGACACTTCCGTGCCGGTAAGCTGCGCGATGACGCGCTCCACCGGCCCGCCGGGAGCAAATTGCACCACGATGAAACTGACAAGCATGATCCCGAAAAGCGTCGGGATCATGAGCAATAAGCGCCGCAGAATATAGGCTGCCATGGACGGTCCGTTTTCCCCTGCTGTTAGCCCCAGCCTATAGGAGGCCGCGCCCTTCCCCAAGGGCCTCAAGCTTATACGTCTATTCGTCTTTTATGTCTGTGGACCACCACGTGTCGATGGCGCCGAGCTGGTAGGCCGGCTTCTCCGCCGGCCGCCCGAACTGGTCCCAGAACGCCAGATGATGGCTTGCCTTATACCATTGCGGCACCCAGTAATGGCCGGCGCGCAAAACCCGGTCGAGGGCGCGCGCCGCCTTCTCCTGCTCCTCCCGGCTTGGCGCTTCGATCACTTTGTCGATCAGAAGATCGATCACCGGATCGGAAATGCCTGAGAGATTGCGGCTGCCGGGCTGCGCGGCAAAGGAAGAGCCCCAATAGGAGCGCATCTCGATGCCCGGCGTCAGCGCCATGGAATAACGCATGGTGGTCAGATCGAAATCATAGGTGTCGAGCCGGCGTTGATATTGCGCGGAATCGACGACGCGGAGTTTCGCGTCGATGCCGAGAAATTGCAGATTGCGGATATAGGGCGCGTTGATCCGCTCCCAGGTCGGCTCGTTCGTCAGAAACTCGATGGAAAGCACCTGGCCTTCCGCGTTGACGCGCTTGCCGTCCTCGATGCGCCAGCCGGCTTCCTCCAGAAGCTCGGCGGCTTTGCGCAGAAGCCTGCGGTCCCGGCCCGAGCCGTCTGAAACGGGCGGGCTGACCGGCTTACCGAAAACCTCATCCGGCAGCCTGTCACGGTAGGGCTCGAGCAGCGCAAGCTCGCCTTCGCTGGGCATTCCTTCCGCTTTCATCGGTGAGTTTTCGAAGAAACTCTCCGTGCGCTTATAAAGCCCGTAAAACTGATTGCGGTTTGTCCATTCGAAATCGAAGGCATAGGAAAGCGCCTCGCGCAGGCGCGGATCGGCGAATTTTTCCCGCCGCGTATTGATGAACCAGCCTTGCGCGCCGGACGGGCTTTCATCCGGCAGCACGAGTTGTTTGACACGGCCTTCTTTAAGGGCCGGGAAGTTATATTCCGTCGCCCAGACCTTGGAGGTGAACTCCTCGCGGAAAAGGTATTGTCCCGCCTTAAAGGCTTCGAACTGCGCCGTGCGGTCGCGGAAATATTCAAAACGGATTTCGCCGAAATTCCACCGGCCTTTATTCACATTGAGATCGCGCGCCCAATAATCTTTCACCCGCTCATAGGTGATGGCGCGGCCGGGCTCCGCCTTCTTGACCTTGTAAGGCCCGGAGCCTAAGGGCGGCTCCAGCGTCGTGCGGTCGAATTCATGTTCCGTGTAATAGGCTTTGGAAAAGACCGGGAGCTGCGCCAGAAAAAGCGGCAGATCCCGCGTCTGCTTGCCGGTAAACTCAATCACCAGCGTGGCCGCATCCGGCGCGGAAACGGAGGCAATCTCGCGCATGTTCTGCGCGATCAGGGGATGGCCTTTTTCCTTGAGAAGCTCGAGGGTGAAGGCCGCATCTTCCGCCGTGAGCGGCGAGCCGTCATGGAAATAGGCGCCGCCACGCAAATGAAAGGTGAGGCGGTTGCCGTCTTCCGACAGCGCAGCGCTTTCGGCTACGAGCCCGTAGAGCGCATCCGGCTCGTTGAAATTTCGCACCATGAGCGTATCGAACGTCATCTCCATGCCTTGCGCCGCGGTGCCGCGCAGGATGAAGCTGTTGAGCGAGTCGAAGCTCATGAAGCCTTGATTGTAAAGAACGGTCGGGCCGATCAGCGAAAGCGTGCCGCCTTTGGGCGCCTCGGGATTGGCATAGGAGAAATGCGAAAAGCCTTTCTCATACTCGAAGTCGCCGAAAATCGAGAGCCCGTGCTGCGCTTCGCCTGCATAGGCACCCGAAACCCCGGCGCTCAAAGAAAGGGAAAGACCGAGCGCAGCGGCGGTGCGGAAAAAGGTTCTGCTCATTCGCCCGGTCATTCACTGGCCGCCCGCGCGTCCCACCAGATATTCGGAAAGCCGATCGCGTATTCAGGTGTCGGTTCGGGATGTTTGATATGGGCCCAGCGCGCCACGCGCGTCACCGGTGAATGCCATTGCGGAATGACGTAATGGTTCCAGAGCAGCACCCGGTCGAGCGCTTTCGTGGCGGCGACAAGTTCGGCGCGGTCCTTGGCGAAGATGACCTTGTCGATCAGCGCTTCGATGACGGGATTGCAAATCCCCATCAGGTTGCGCCCGCCCGGCGCCTTTCCTGCCTCGCAGCCCCAGAAGTCGCGCTGCTCGTTGCCGGGGGAGAGCGATTGCGGGAAACTGCCCACCACCACATCGAAATTATAATTGTCGGTGCGGTTTTGATATTGCGCGGTATCGACGAGGCGGATGCTGCTTTCGATGCCGAGCCGCTCCAGGGAGCGTGCGAAAGGCTGCACCACCCGCTCGAAGGTCGGGCTGACGAGCAGGAATTCGATTTCGAGCGGCTTGCCGGTTTCCTTGTTCACAAGCTGGTTGTCTTTGACGCTCCAACCCGCTTCTTCCAGCAGCATCACCGCTTTGCGCAAGTTGTCCCTGTTGTTGCCGGACCCGTCCGTCACCGGGTTTTCATAAGGCTCGGTGAAAAGTTCTTCCGGCAGGCTCTCGCGGTGTTCTTCCAGAAGTTCCTTTTCTCTTCCTTCCGGCAGCCCGGTGGCGGCGAGTTCGGAATTTTCGAAATAACTGTCCGTGCGCGTGTACTGGCCGTAAAAGATGTTCTTATTCATCCATTCGAAATCGAAGGCATAGTTCAGCGCCTCGCGCACGCGCGGGTCCTGGAACTTTTCCCGGCGCAGGTTGAAGACGAAGGCCTGCATGCCCTCGCCCTGGCCGGTTTCAAGCTCGTCACGCACGATGCGCCCGTCTTTCACCGCCGGCACGTCATAGCCGGTCGCCCAGTTCTTGGCGCTGTTTTCAAGACGCACATCCACATTGCCGGCCTTGAAGGCTTCGAGCGCAATGGTCGGATCGCCGAAATAGATGAATTCCATTTCCCCGAAATTATTCGCGCCGACATTCACGTTGAGATCTTGCGCCCAATAATCTTCCACCCGCTCATAGGTGATGGACTGACCGGCTTTGACTTCCTTGACGCGGTAAGGTCCGGAGCCGAGTGGCGGCTCCAGCGTCGTCGCGTTGAACTCGCGCTCCGCCCAATAATGTTTGGGCAGCACGGGAAGCTGGCTGACGATTTGCGGCAGCTCCCGGTTGCCGGAGACGGCAAAGGTGAATTTCACCTCGAGCGGCGAGAGCTTTTCCGCCTTCACCACATCGGCGTAGTAAGCGTTATAGAAGGGGTGGTTGGCTTTCAGCGTTTCGAAGGTCCAGACCACATCTTCCGGCTTGATGCGCGTGCCGTCCTGAAAGGTCGCCCGCGCATTCAAGGTGAAGGTGACGGAAGAGAAGTCTTCGGGATAGGTCACACTTTCCGCGATCAGCCCGTATTCGCTCGATGGCTCATCCAGCGACAGCGTCATCAGCGTATCGTAGATGAGCTGAATGCCGGCGGCCGGGCGGCCTTTGACGATGTAAGGATTGAGCGTGTCGAAGCTGCCGATCGCCCCGTATCGCAGCTTGCCGCCTTTGGGCGCTTCGGGGTTCACATAATCGAACCGCTCGAAGCCTTTTTCGTATTTGACCGAGCCGAAAAGCGACAAACCATGGGCGGTGACGGGTTCGGCCGCTGCGGGCGCCGCCGAAACGAGAGCGCCGGCCAGAAGAGCTTTTATGAAAAGAGCGTTGCTGCGCCGCTTGGTCAGGCCTCTGGTCACTGTCACTCCGTCCTCTCCCTTGTCCCTTTGTCCCTTGGCTTTGTGATGCGCCCCATCGGGCCATACAATTAAGGCCATTCTGGGCCATTATTTGCGTCTTGCAACCGTGCCCGCCTCATTAGGCCGGTAAGCGGGCGGCGGTAGCGGGCGATGCAGCCGCAAAGAAAAACGCGCCCGGTTTCCCGGACGCGTCATTCAAACCGATCCTGGCGGTGATTCCGCCTGAATTTTTCGTAAGGTCTTATTCGGTTGCCGGCTCGCCTGCTGCCTCTTCGGCTTCAGGCGCAGCAGCTTCCGGTTCCGGCAGCGGCTGGTTGCTGCCCAGCGAGTTCAGATAGACAAGCAGGTCCGCCCGGTCGCCTTCCTTGCGGATGCCGGCAAAGGCCATGGCGGTGCCGGAAGCAAAGCCGCTCGGCTTTTCGATGAAATGGTCGAGCTTGGCGAAGGTCCAGCCGCCGTCGAGGCCCTGCAGCGCGTCGGAATAACCGAAGCCGGCATGACTTGCGATATCGCGGCCGACAACACCGTAAAGGTTCGGGCCGATCTTGTTCGCGCCGCCTTCCTCGAAGGTGTGGCAGGCTGCGCATTTCTTCGCCACTTTTTCGCCGTCGCTGACGGATGCGTTCGCCAGAAGTTCGGCAAGCGAGGGGCCCTGCTCCTCGGCTTCCGCTTCGCCGCCTGTAGCAGCGCCTTCATTCTCGGCCACCGCAACCTCGAAAGCCTTCGGATCGGCTTCTTCGGTGTGATAGAGCACACCGGCGAAATTGGCGACGCCCAGCACGACCAGTACCGAGAAAAGCACCGCGCCGGCGATTTTGTTGAGTTCGAAACTATCCATTGACCCCGAGCCTCCGCCCGTTTCTGCTTGGGGCGCGGCGGGTCCGCCTGCATCCCCTCGTGAAACGTAAATTGTGCGCGAGCGGCGGCCCCTTGGAGGGCCCCGCCCAGTTGGCGCGGAGATTAGCCGCTTCCCCCCGCGCGCCGCAAGCCGTATAAGTCCCGCCAGGCAAGGAAAAACAACGGGATAGGGGCCTGAGCGCGCCGGATTCGGCATTTGCGGCGATCCGTCGCAGGTTTTCTCCCGCAAGAGACGCAGTTCAGGGCCGCCCCGCCCGTAAAGCACGACCAGGATCGAACCAGACATGGCCGAGGCAGCATCCAATCCCATCATCATCATTCCGGCGCGTCTGGCATCGACGCGCCTGCCGAACAAGCCGCTGGCCGATATCGCGGGCGCGCCCATGATCGTGCAGGTCTGGGCCCGCGCGCAGGAAGCGGGCATCGGCCGCGTCGTCGTTGCGGCCGCGGAAAAAGAGATCGCCGAGGCGGTGGAGGCGGCAGGCGGCGAGGCGGTTTTGACCGATCCCGCCCTTCCTTCAGGCTCCGACCGCGTCTGGCAGGCGCTGGAGCGGGTGGACCCGGAAGGCGCTCACGACATCATTCTCAATGTGCAGGGCGATTTGCCGACGCTCGATCCGGCGCTTATCCGCATTGCGGGTGACCTTCTGGCAGAAGGCGAGGCGGATATGTCGACGCTGATCGCTGCGATTACCCTTGAAGAAGAAAAAACGAGCCCGGATGTGGTCAAAGCCGTGGTCTCGCTCGCCCCCGGCACGCGCACGGGCCGCGCGCTTTATTTCACCCGCGCCACGGCGCCTTCGGGCGAAGGGCCGCTTTATCACCATATCGGGCTTTACGGTTTCCGCCGCGCCGCTCTCAAGCGCTTCGTGGCGCTGCCGCCCTCTCCGCTCGAGCAGCGCGAGCGGCTTGAGCAATTGCGCGCGCTGGAAAACGGCATGCGCATCGATGCGGCGCTGGTCGAGACCGTGCCGCTCGGCGTCGATACGCAGGAGCACCTTGAAAAGGCCCGTGCTATATTGAGCGCAAAGGGATAAGAGGGGCACATGGCTGCAGAAGACACATCGCAGGATAGGGCGCCGGAGAACACCATCGCCTTCCAGGGGGAACTGGGGGCGAATTCGCATATCGCCTGCCGCGAAGTCTATCCCGATATGACGCCGCTGCCCTGCGACACGTTCGAGGATACGTTCGCCGCGCTCGCCGAAGGGCGCGCCGGCCTCGCCATGATCCCGATCGAGAATTCCGTCGCCGGCCGCGTGGCAGATATCCATCATCTGCTGCCCGATTCGCGCTGCTATATCGTGGGCGAATATTTTCTGCGCATCCGTCATCAGCTTCTCGGCGTGAAAGGCGCGGCGCTCTCCGGCCTCAAATCCGTGCAAAGCCATGTCATGGCACTCGGCCAGTGCCGCAACGTCATTCGCGAGCTCGGTCTGAAAGCGGTGATCGGCGCGGATACGGCAGGCTCGGCCCGCCAGATCGCCGAACTGGGCGATCCTTCCCGCGGCGCCATTGCCTCATCGCTGGCGGCGGACGTTTACGGCCTTGATGTTCTCAAAGCCGATATCGAGGATGCCGAGCATAACACCACGCGCTTTCTCATCATGGCGATGGAGCCGGACGATGCCGAACCCGAAGACGAGCCCGTCATCACGAGTTTCATCTTCCGCGTGCGCAACGTGCCCGCCGCGCTTTACAAGGCCATGGGCGGCTTTGCGACGAACGGCGTCAACATGACGAAGCTGGAAAGCTATCAGCTCGGCGGCGCCTTCACGGCAACGCAGTTCTATGCCGATATCGAAGGCCACCCCGCCTCGCGCCATGTGCGCTTGGCGCTGGAAGAACTGGAATTTTTCTGCTCGGAGCTGAAAATCCTCGGCGTCTACAAAGCCTCGCCCTTCCGCGCGACGCTGGAAACGCATATCGCGGATTAGGCGGCACTCTTCTCTACGCGTCACCCTCTGGCTTGACCCGAGGGTCCATTGGGCCGCGCCGCTTGTCCCGCGAACTTACCAGCCTTCGACGAACGCCTTCACAAGATGATGCGCAATGGCGAAGGGCGGGGGCACGAAGAAGCCTTTGCCTTCCCCGCGCAGCGCGGCGGCAAGCTCGTCGCGGGTGAACCATTTGCCGCCCGAAAGCTCTATCCCGTCGATGTCGAAGTCTTCCGATTCGGCCTCGGCGATACAGCCGATCATGAGGGAAGAGGGGAACGGCCAGGGCTGGGTGGAATGATAGCGCACGGATTTGACCGCGATCTTGGCTTCCTCGTCGAGCTCGCGGGCCACCGCTTCCTCGATCGATTCGCCCGGCTCCATGAAACCTGCCAGCGCCGAATACATGCCTTTCGGGAAAATTTTCTGGCGCCCGAGAAAGGCCTTGTCGCCATGGGTCGCCATCATGATGACGACGGGATCGGTGCGCGGAAAATGCTCTGCATTGCAAGAAGGGCAGGTGCGTTTGTAGCCGGCCTCGGCCAGCTCCGTCTTCGCCCCGCAGGCCGAGCAGAAGCCGTGGCGCAAATGCCAGTCGATCATGGCCTTGGCCTGGGCAAGGATCGCAAGCTCGCTCGCCGTGATCTCGCCTTTCATGGCAAGGCCGCGGATTTCCTCAAAAGCGCCGAAGCCTTTCAGAGGGCCCTCGGCTTCCGGATTGGGAGCGGCGGAAATGTCGATGGCAAAGAGCGCCTTGCCGCGCCGGTTGATGCCCAGAAAGACCTCGATGGCGCCGGGCCCGGCGAGCGGCTCGACCGCGGCGGCGGGCACCCAGCCCACATCCTTGCCTTGAGAGGGTACTTCTTCGGGCAGCACCAGCGGGTTGAGGTTCCAGAGCGGCACAAAGAGCGAGGAGGGGTCTTTGCGCTTTTCCGCCAGCCATTCGGGATTACCGCGCAAATGGCCTGCCCGGTCGATGGGGTTATTGGCGAAAATATTGGGATTGGGAGAAAGTGCCATGCCTGCCTCGCTGCGCTTGAAGCGCCTATTCTTCTTTTGAAAGATGGTCTTCTTTTGAAAAAGTTGGGCGGAGGGTGGCACAAGCCTTTCCGGCGCGCAACGGCCCGGCGCCTTGCCCCCGACGCCCGCACGGCGCCCGCACGGCGCGCCGCCGCCTTCCTCGGAAAAGGCGGGAAACTGCCGATTCGCGGGCTTTGAGGCGGCCGCTGCCGGGCGGTGGCTGCTTTTCTCCCGCGCCCCCTTGCTTTTCGCCCCTGAGGGCGTGATATAAGCGCCTCGGGAGGCTGGCGGTGGACGAGTTCCTCGCCAACCCGGTCAGATCCGGAAGGAAGCAGCCGTAACGAGTTTCGCTCGGGTCGCTGTCCAGTCTCCCACCTTTGCCCTTTGGCGCGGGTTTGAAGCGCCCCCGCCGGGCTTTTGCCGGACCATTCACAGAAAACCGGACTATCCACAGAAAAAACGACGCCGGGGATGCAGGCGCCAGCCCCAGGCTCTACACTGTGCCGAACCCGCAAAGGCAGGCGAGCAGGAAGGTCATGGACGAGTCCGTCAACGAGACAGAAGAAGGCTGGGACGCGGCGCCGGAAGAAAGCGCGCCGACTGATCCCGCGTCCGAACCCGGCCTGGGTCTTCTGGGCGGGGAGGGGCAGGCTCCTTCTTCGGCTAAAGCCTCCGACTACCGGGTGCTGGCGCGTAAATACCGCCCCGCCACCTTCGAGGATATGATCGGCCAGGAAGCCATGGTGCGCACCCTCTCGAATGCGTTCGAGAAAGGCCGGATCGCCCATGCCTTCATGCTGACCGGCGTGCGCGGCGTGGGCAAAACGACGACCGCGCGCATTCTCGCCCGCGCGCTCAATTACATGAGCGAAGACGGCAAGGGCGGGCCGACCATTCACCTGGAAGAGCCGGGCGTGCATTGCCAGTCGATCATGGAATCGCGCCATCCCGACATTCTGGAAATGGACGCCGCCTCGCGCACCGGCATCGACGATATCCGCGAGATCATCGAGAGCGTGCGCTATCTGCCCGTTTCCGCCCGCTACAAAGTCTACATCATCGACGAAGTGCACATGCTCTCCAAGGCCGCCTTCAACGGCCTCTTGAAGACGCTGGAAGAGCCGCCGGAACATGTGAAATTCATTTTCGCGACGACCGAAATCCGCAAAGTGCCGGTGACGGTGCTTTCCCGCTGTCAGCGTTTCGATTTGCGCCGCCTGACCTCGGAAGAACTGGTGCGCCTTCTCTCCCGTGTCTGCGAAAAAGAAGACGTGAAGATCGAATCGCCCGCTTTGACGCTGCTCGCCCGCGCTGCCGAAGGTTCGGCCCGCGATGCGCTTTCCATTCTCGACCAGGCGATCTCCCACGGGGTGGGCGATACGGGGGACGGCGAAATCAAGGAAGCCGATATCCGCGATATGCTGGGTCTGGCCGACCGGGGGCGAATTTTCGATCTCTATGACCTCATCATGAAAGGCGATGCGGCGGCGGCCTTGGGCGAGCTGCGCGCGCAATATGATGCAGGCGCGGACCCGGCGGTGGTGCTCTCCGATCTTGCAGAGCTGACCCATTGGCTCACCCGCCTCAAGCTCGTGGAAAGCGCGAGCGATGATATCGCCGCCACCGAAGCCGAGCGCGAGCGCGGCAAGGAAATGTCCGGCCAATTGCCGATCCGCGTGCTCTCGCGCGTCTGGCAGATGCTCTTGAAAGGCATCGGCGAAGTGGCGCAGGCGGCAAAGCCCATCGTGGCGGCGGAAATGGTCGTGGTCCGGCTTTGTCATGCAGCCGACCTGCCAGCGCCTGAAGACCTCATAGCGCAGCTTAAAAATTCCGGCGCCGGGGCGCCTGCGCGCGGGCCTGCTTCCAATGGAAACGGTGGCGGCGGGAATGGCGGCGCCCAGGCAGTCAGCCGCTCCGCGCAAGGCGGCGGCATGTCCTCGCCTGCCGGCGCGCCGCAGATGCAGCAAAACGCGCAAGCCGCCATCATGCTTCACTCCTTTGAGGATGTAGTGGCGCTCGCCGAAGAAAAACGCGACATCCAGCTTCAGCATGTGCTCAAAACCGGCGTGCGCCTTGTCAGCTTTCAGCCCGGCCAGATCGAAATCGGCGCCTCGGAAGATGCCAAACAGACCATGCAGGTGCTGTCCGAGCGTCTGCGCCACTGGACCGGCACGCGCTGGCTGATTTCCGTTTCCAATGAAGCCAAAGCCGCGCCCACCTTGCGCGAGCAGGAGCAGAGCGAGACGGAAGCGCTGAAAGAGGAAGTATCCACTCATCCGCTCGTCAAAGCGGCGATGGAAGCTTTTCCCGGCGCGAAGATTGTCGACATTCGCGACCCGTTGAAAGAAGCGGCGCAGGAAATTCAGGAGATGAGCGGGGCCGAAGGCGGCGATCATCTCGATGCCTTTTTCGATGACGAGGATATGTACGAGTGAAAAACCTCACTGATATGATGAAGCAGGCCCGCCAGTTGCAGTCGAAACTGGCCGAGGCGCAGGAAGAACTTGAAAAGCTGGAAGTGGAAGGCGTGGCAGGCGGCGGCATGGTGCGCGTCACGCTAACCGGCAAGGGCACGATGGCAGGCATCAAACTCGACCCGTCGCTCTTAAAAGCCGAAGAAGGCGAGATCCTCGAAGACCTGATCGTGGCCGCGCATAATGATGCCAAGGTCAAGGCGGAAGCCGCGACGGCGGAAAAAATGAAAGCGCTGACCGGCGGTCTGCCGCTGCCCCCCGGCTTCAATCTCGGCTGACCTCGCGCCTCTCACTTAACCGGAACACACCATGGCATCGCCCCTTACGGGACCGGAAATCGAGCGGCTGATAGATCTGCTCGCCAAGCTGCCCGGGCTCGGGCCCCGCTCGGCACGGCGCGCGGTGCTGCATCTCATCAAGAAAAAAGAAGCCCTCCTCGTTCCCCTTGCCCGCGCGGTGTCGGACGCGGCGGAAAAGGCGATGATCTGTTCCACCTGCGGCAATGTCGATACGCGCGATCCCTGCACCATCTGCTGCGATCAGCGCCGCGATCCTTCTTCCATCTGCGTCATCGAGGATGTGGGCGATCTTTGGGCGCTGGAACGGGCGGGCGCCCATAAGGGCTATTACCATGTGCTGGGCGGCACGCTCTCCGCGCTCGACGGGATCGGCCCCGATGATCTTTCCATCGGCAAGCTTGTCGAGCGCTGCCATGCGGGCGAAGTAAAAGAAGTCATCCTGGCCATGAACGCGACGGTGGATGGCCAGGCGACGGCCCATTACATCACCGATCAGCTGGAAAGCGCGGGCGTTGCCGTTTACCGCCTCGCCCACGGCGTGCCGGTGGGCGGCGAGCTTGATTATCTCGACGACGGCACGCTTTCCGCCGCCATGCGGGCCAAGCGGCCGGTTTGAATTTGCCGCAGCTGTCACCCCGGGTTTATCCCGGGGTCCACAAAACACCTGCAGCAAGGGCATGGACCCTCGGGTCAAGCCCGAGGGTGACGAGGAGGGGGGGGAAACCCCCTCCCTACTTCTTCGCGCGCCAATAGTCCCGCGTCAGGCGGAAGACCATCGGCCCTAGAATGAGCAGCCCGATCAGGTTCGGAATGGCCATCATGGCGTTCAGCGTATCGGCGAGGAGCCAGATGAACTCCAGCTTGATGACGGCCCCGACCGGGATCGCCAGCACCCAGAGCACCCGGTAAACCGGAATGGCCTTTTCCCCGAAAAGATATTCGACGCTCCGCTCGCCGTAATAAGACCAGCCGATAATGGTGGTGAAGGCGAAGATGGAAAGCGCGACCGCCACGATCTTATCGCCATGCGGCAGGACGGAGGCAAAGCCCGCGCTTGTCAGCTCCGCGCCGGTCAGCCCGCTCGTCCAAAGCCCGCTCGTAATAATGACGAGGCCGGTCATGGTGCAGACGATGATCGTGTCGAGGAAAGTGCCGAGCATGGCGATATTGCCTTGCTGCACGGGATCGTTGGTCTTGGCCGCCGCATGGGCGATGGCCGCCGAGCCGAGGCCGGCCTCATTGGAAAAGATGCCGCGCGCCACGCCGAACTGAATGGCCGCTGCAACGCCTGCCCCGGCAAAGCCGCCTGCCGCTGCCGCAGGCTCGAAAGCGTGATGGAAGATCAGCGCGAAGGCGTCCGGAATGGCCGCTGCGTTGACGGCGAGAATGGCAACGCAGGAGCCCACATAAAGCACGATCATGGCGGGCACAAGCGCGCCCGCTACATCGCCGATGCGCTTGATGCCGCCGATAATGACGAAGCCGACGATCGCGGCGATGACGATGCCGGTGACGAGCGGCGGCACGCCGAAGCTCGTCTCCATGGCGGCGGCGACGGAATTCGACTGCGTGCCGTTGCCGATACCGAACCCGGCGGCGGCGGCGAAGAAGGCAAAGAGCGGGGCCAGCAGCGCGCCGAGCCAGGGAATTTTCTTGCCGACGCCGTTTTTCAGATAATACATCGGCCCGCCGACATGCCGCCCGCTTTCATCCGTTTCGCGGAACTGGATGGCGAGCACGGCTTCGGAATATTTCGTTGCCATGCCGACAAGCGCGATCATCCACATATAAAAAAGCGCGCCCGGCCCGCCGAGAAAGATTGCCGTGGCGACCCCTGCGATATTGCCCGTGCCGACCGTGGCCGACAGCGCCGTCATCAGCGCCTTGAAGGGAATGATGTCGCCTTCGCCCTCGTGCTTTTTGAAAAGCAGGGAAAAGCCGTAAGGAATTTTCCGGATCGGGAAGAGCCGGAGCCCCACCGTCAGATAAAGCCCCGTGGCTGCCAGCAGCACCAGCATGGGCGGGCCCCAGACGATGCCGTTGATATAGGAAACCCAGCTATTGATCAGTTCCATCAAGCCCCCCTCGCATGATGCGGATTATTCTCCGGCCAGAAGATCCCTCTGGCTGCGTGCCTCGCGCGGGCGCGCTTCTTCCAGCGCGTCGCGTTTGGCGTCTTCCAACTCGACCTCGGCAATCTGCTCGCCCTTGCGCACGATCTTCGCCGTCGAGGTCTCGATATCCTTGATGTCTTTTTCAGCCTGGCCGAAATGCTTTTTCAGATTATCGACGCGGCTGTCCAGCCGTTCGACATCTTTCAGCATCTTGGCCACTTCATGCTGGATGATATGGGCATGCTCGCGCATCTCCGCGTCTTTCAGCACGGCGCGCACGGTGTTGAGCGTCGCCATCAGCGTGGTGGGGGAGACGATCCAGACTTTCTGTTTGAAGCTCTGGTCCACCACATCGGCAAAGCTGGCGTGAAGCTCGGCGTAAACCGCTTCGGAGGGCATGAACATCAGCGCAGAATCCGCCGTCTCGCCCGGCACGATATATTTCTCGGCAATGTCTTTGACGTGTTTGAGCACATCGCGCTTGAATTGGGCTGCGGCCTGTTTTTGCGCATGGGCGTCGCTCGCATTGCGGATCGCGCGGTAGCCGTCGAGCGGGAATTTCGCATCGATGACGATGGAGCCGGGCGGGTTCGGCAAATGCAGGAGACAGTCCGCCCGCACGCCTGAGCGCAGCGTCGTTTGAAAGGCATAGGCATTGGGCGGGAGCGCATTGACGATAATGTCGTTCAGCTGAATTTCCCCGAAAGCCCCGCGCGCCTGTTTGTTCGCCAGAATGTCCTGAAGGCCCACGACCTGGGTCGAGAGCTCGTTGAGGTTTTTCTGCGCCTGGTCGATCAGCGCCAGGCGTTCCTGCAGCTGGCCGAGGCTTTCCTGCGTCTTCTGGCTGGAATCGGTCAGGCTCTGACCCATGCGCTGACTGACCTGATCGAGCCGCTCATTGAGCGTGCGGGTCAGGCTCTCCTGCGTGGCGTGCTGGCCTTCGGCAAGGCTTTGCAGCCGCCCGGTCAGCTCGGACTGAGCCTGGGCAAGGCGGGTCAGCTCCGCTTCCATCAATGCTTTAAGCGCTGCGCCTTCCTCCCTGCCGCCTTTGCCGAAAAAGCGCGCGGCAAAGAAACCGGCCAGCACGGCAATGAGCACGGCAATCAGCGCAATCAAGATGTCAGGGCTGGAAAAATCCATGGATACCTCGAATTTCCGCCGACTATACATGATTCCGCCCGGCCCGCGCCTCTGCAGATATGCCGGGGCCCTTGCCCATCAAAAAGCCGTGCGAAATGGCAAAACCCCAAGGAATAAAGGCAGTTAACCCTTAACGGGCCGGAGCCGCGCTTGACGGGGCGGGGCGGGGAGATTATTTCACCCTTATGGCCATCAGAGAGATCATCACCGCGCCCGACCCCCGCCTGAAGCAGGTTTCCAAGCCTGTGGAGAAGGTGGATGACGCTTTGCGCGCGCTGATGGACGACATGCTGGAGACCATGTATGCTGCCCCCGGTATCGGCCTTGCCGCCATTCAGGTGGGCGAGCCTTTGCGCGTCATCGTCATGGACCTTGCCCGGGAGGATGAAGAGCCGCAGCCGCGCTATTTCGTCAATCCCGAGATCACCTGGCGCTCGGACGACAAAGCCGTTTACGAGGAAGGCTGCCTTTCCGTGCCTGAATATTACGAGGAAGTGGAGCGGCCGGCAGAGGCGACCGTGAAATTCCTCGATTATGAAGGCAAGGAACAGGTGCTGGAATGCGATGGGCTGCTTGCCACCTGCATCCAGCATGAGATGGACCATCTGGAAGGGGTGCTGTTCATCGATTACCTCTCCCGCCTCAAGCGCGACCGGGCCATCAAAAAGGTCCAGAAACTGAAGCGCCACAAGGAACTGGCCTGACGCCGCCTTGCCTTTGGGGGCCGCAGGCTTGCGGAGAGGCCCCGCCCGCGCTACTCACCTTTCATGAGCGCACTTCGCATCGCCTTTATGGGCACACCCGATTTTTCCGTCCCGGTGCTGGGCGAGCTTCTGGCCGCCGGCCATGAGGTCGTGGCCGTCTATTCCCAGCCGCCGAGGAAAGCCGGCCGGGGCATGGAAGAGAAGAAATCCCCGGTCCATCTTTTTGCCGAGGAAAACGGCATTAAGGTGCGCACGCCCCGCTCGCTAAAAGACGCAGCCGAGCAGGAGGCATTTGCGGCGCTCGATCTCGATGTGGCGGTGGTCGTTGCCTATGGGCTTATTCTGCCGCAGGCGGTGTTGGATGCCCCGCGCCTCGGCTGCCTCAATCTTCATGCCTCGCTTTTGCCCCGCTGGCGGGGCGCCGCGCCCATTCAGCGCGCCATCATGGCGGGGGATGCGGAGACAGGCGTCATGGTCATGCAGATGGAAGCAGGGCTCGATACCGGCCCCGTGCTGCTGGCCGAGCATGTGCCCATCGGACCGGAAGAGACGGCGGGCAGCCTTCATGACGAGCTTTCCCGCCGGGGCGCCGATTTGATGGTGCGCGCCCTTGCCGCTCTTTCCCGGGGCACGCTGGAAGCAACGCCCCAGGCAGACGAAGGCGTGACCTATGCCCATAAGATCGAAAAGACGGAAGCGCGCATCGATTGGCAGCGCCCGGCCCGCGAGCTCGATGCGCATATCAGGGGGCTGACGCCTTTCCCCGGCGCCTTTTTCGAGATGGCCCGCAAGGGCAAGAGCGAGCGGGTGAAAGTTCTGAGAGCCCGGCCTGTGGAGGACCTAAGTAGCGGCAAGGACGAGCCCGGCACGGTGCTGGAGGGGCTTACCATTGCCTGCGGCGAGGGCGCATTGCAGCTCCTTGAAGTGCAGCGGGCGGGCAAGGGCGCGGTAAGCGCGGAAGAGTTTCTGCGCGGCTTTCCGCTGCAAAAAGGCGAAAGGCTCGCCTGATGCCCCGCTACAAGCTTACCATTGAATATGACGGCACACACTTTAACGGCTGGCAGTCCCAGGCGGACCGGCGCGCCGTGCAGGATGCGCTGAGCGCGGCCATCGAAGGCTTTTGCGGAGAAAAGGTCACGGTCTTCGGCGCGGGGCGTACGGATTCAGGTGTGCATGCGCTGGGGCAGGTCGCCCATATCGATCTTGAAAAAGAGGCGGCCCCGGACAAGCTGCGCGATGCGGTGAACTTTCATCTCAAGCCTCATGCCGTCGCAATTCTAAACGCGGAACAAGTCGGCGTGGGTTTCGACGCCCGCTTTTCGGCAAGGCGGCGGCATTACAGCTACCGGATCATCAACCGCCGTGCGCCCTTGACCGTGGATAAAGACCGCGCCTGGCTCGTCCATGCCCCGCTCGATGCACCCGCCATGCATGAGGCGGGGCAGGTGCTCATCGGCAAACATGATTTCACGACCTTCCGCTCCGCCCATTGCCAGGCGAAATCACCGGTCAAGACGATGGACGAGGTGTCGGTCTCCCGCTATGGCGAAGAAATCGAGATCGTCTGCCGCGCGCGCTCGTTCCTCCATAACCAGGTCCGCTCGATTGTGGGCTCACTGAAACAGGTGGGTGAGGGGCGCTGGAGCGCGGCGGATATGCGCCGGGCGCTGGAAGCGGCAGACCGGGCCGCCTGCGGGCCCGTCGCCCCGCCGCAAGGGCTTTATCTTTTTCAGGTCGATTACGAAGACTGAGGCGGCTTAGGCGGGCGCCGGTTTCAAATCAACGAGCTCGACATTTTCCGGCTCGATCGCCTCTCCGAAAAAGACGCTGCCCACCCGGGCAAAGCGCTCGGGCGAATCCGTTGCCATGAAGCGCACGATGCTTTTTTCGTCCGCCGGCGCATGGGCAAGATCTTTGTCCTTAAGCGTCGCGGCAACGGCGCGCGCGGTTGTGGCGGCGGAATCGACCAGCGTCACTTTATCGCCCAGCACCTGGCCGATGGCCGGCGCCAGAACGGGAAAATGCGTGCAGCCGAGTACCAGCGTGTCCGGCACTTCACCGCCGTCCGGGAAAAGCGGCAGGAGGTAGCGCTTCACCGCGCCTTCGGTAACCTCGCCGTCCGTCCAACCTTCTTCGGCCAGCGCAACGAAAAGCGGGCAGGCAAGCTGCGTGACTTCCGCATCCTTGTTCAGTGCGTGGATGGCGCGTTCATAAGCCCCGCCTTTGACGGTGCTTTCCGTGGCGATAACGGCGATATGCCCGTTCTTCGTTGCCGCGCAGCCGGCCTCGGCGCCCGGTTCCACCACGCCGATAACCGGGAGGGGGCGGAGCGCGCCTGAAAGCGGTTCGAGCGCGACGGAGGAAGCGGTATTGCAGGCGATCACCACGAGCTTCACATCATGGCTCATGAGAAGCTGCACGGCTTGGAGCGCATAAGCGCGCACGGTCTCCGCGCTCTTGGTGCCGTAGGGAAGGCGAGCCGTGTCGCCGAGATAAACGAGGTCTTCACCCGGCAGCGCCGCGCGCAAGGCTTTAAGGACGGTGAGCCCGCCCATGCCGGAATCGAAAACGCCGATCGGCCTGTTATCGCTCATGAAGCCTGTCCCCCCCGGAAAATCTTACAAGGAAGCCTTAAAAGAACGCCGTGCCTATGGCGAACTCGACCATGATTTCGGTCCCGATATCAAGCAGGACGATGCCTGCGGCAAGCCCCGCGCCCCGGCCAAGGGCGGTCAGCGCGATTTTCCAGCGGTACCAGAGAACGCCGAGCAAGAGAAAGAGATGAATGAACGTCACCCCTTCTTTCGGCAGCATGCCGATACTGAAAAGAAGGAAGGGAAAGGAAATCGCGGCCAGCACCGGCAGGCTCGCCCAATTATAAGCGATGATGTATTGCGCGTAGCTGCGCGTGATGGCGAAGGGCCGCGCCAGAATACCGAGAACCACCGGGAAGACGATCCAGGAAAGCGCCGCGCTTAAAAATTGGGCGAGGAGGAAGCCGCTTTTATCGAGCGCCAGCGTCACTTCCGGCGTTTCGGAAATGATGCGCCATTCCGCCGTGGTGATCAGCAGGTAGAAGGGCAGGGCGGGGATGAACGCGAAGAAGGAGCGGAAAAAAGCCTCGGTGCTGACCTCAAAATGACGCATGGCGTTTTCATCGCCAAGGGCGATACCGATGGCACCGCGCAGCGCTTGAAGCATTTCATCGAGGCTTGGCATGAGTCAGGTTCCGAAATAGCCGCGCAGCACCGCTTCGTAAATATCGGTCAGCTGCTCGATATCTTTGACCGCGATGTGCTCGTCCACCTTGTGCATGCTCTGGCTGACAAGGCCGAATTCGATGACCCGTGCGTGGTTTTTAATGAAGCGCGCATCCGACGTGCCGCCGGAGGTGGAAAGCTCGGGCGCCCGGCCCGTCACTTTTTCGACGGCGCCGGCAACGATATCGGAAAGCCGGCCCGGCGCGGTGAGGAATGCATCGCCGCTTTTCTTGAAGACAAGATCGTAGCTGCCGCCCATCTCCTGACACACTTTGTCGAGGACGTCGCGCACCAGCACTTCAAGCCCCTCTGCGGTTTGCAGATCGTTGAAGCGGATATTGAAATGGGCGCGCACTTCCGCCGGAATGACATTGGTCGCACTGTTGCCGACATCGACCGTGGTGATTTCCAGATTGGATGGCTGGAAGTGATCGGTCCCTTCATCGAGCTTGAGACCGGCCAAAGCCGAGAGCATCGCCGCCATGCGCGGCACGGGATTGTCGGCGAGGTGCGGGTAAGCGACATGGCCCTGCGCGCCGTAAGCGGTGAGCCAGCCATTGACCGAGCCGCGCCGGCCGATCTTGATCATATCGCCAAGGGCGCGCGGGTTCGTGGGCTCGCCGACGAGGCAATCGTCGATCACCTCGCCATGGGCCGCGCACCAGTCCAGCATCTTCTGCGTGCCGTTGACGGCCGGGCCTTCTTCATCGCCGGTGATGAGAAAAGAGATCGAGCCTTTGGGCTTGCCCTCTTTGAGAACACGCTCGGCGGCGGCGGCAAAAGCGGCAATCGCGCTTTTCATATCCGTTGCCCCGCGCCCGAAAAGCACGCCGTCCCTGATTTCCCCGCCAAAGGGATCGGCGCTCCAGGCTGCTTCATCGCCGACCGGCACCACATCCGTGTGCCCGGCAAAACAGAAATTCGGGCCTTCCGTGCCGATGCGGGCATAAAGATTGTCCACATCGGGCGTCCCCTCATCGGAAAAGGGCAGGCGCGTGCAGGTAAAGCCCAGCGCCTCAAGGCGCGCCTGCAATAGATCGAGCGCGCCGCCTTCTTCAGGGGTGACGGAGGGGCAGCGGATCAGTTCGGCGGCAAAAGCGACCGGATCGAGGGGCTGCGAAGGGGAAGATGCCTGTGCCATGCCCTCGGATGTAGCCGGTGGCGGGCGGGGCGTCAATTCGCGGTTTGGAACGGCAGCTACAAATGAGGCGTGTCACCCCGGGCTTGTCCCGGGGTCCATGAGGGGTTTCGGTGCCCACAGGCTTTTGTGGATCCCGGCACGGGGGCCGGGATGAGAGCCGAGTGTGATGCGGCTTTGCGCCGGATGGGAACGGCGCGCTCCCCCCTAAGTTCCTAGTGCCTCAGTCGCGCAGCAGCTCGTTCGGGGAGGTTTTGGCGCGGGTTTTCTCGTCCACCGTCTTCACGATGACGGCGCAGTAAAGGCTCGGGCCCGGCGTGCCGTCGGGAAGCGGTTTGCCCGGCAGCGAGCCTGGCACGACGACGGAGAAGGGCGGCACTTCGCCCATATGCACTTCGCCCGTCTCGCGGTTGATGATTTTCGTGGAGGCGGTGATGAAAACGCCCATGGAAAGCACCGAGCCTTCGCGCACCACCACACCTTCGGCGACTTCCGAGCGCGCGCCGATGAAGCAATTGTCCTCGATGATCACGGGGCCGGCCTGCAGCGGCTCCAGGACGCCGCCAATGCCCGCGCCACCGGAAATATGCACATGCTTGCCGATCTGCGCGCAGGAGCCGACCGTCGCCCAGGTGTCGACCATCGTGCCTTCATCCACATAGGCGCCGAGATTGACGAAGGAGGGCATCAGCACGACGCCGGGCGCAATATAGGCCGAGCGGCGCACGACACAGTTCGGCACGGCGCGGAAACCGGCGGCCGTGAACTGATTGGCGCCCCAGCCTTCGAATTTGGAGGGGACTTTGTCCCACCAGGTTGTGTTCTCGCCGGGCCCGCCCTTGATGGGCTCCATCGCGTTGAGGCGGAAGGAGAGCAGCACGGCCTTTTTCAGCCACTGATTGACGGTCCAGTCCTTGCCGGATTTTTCCGCAACGCGCGCCTCGCCTTTGTCGAGCAGATTGAGCGCTTCGTCCACCGCCTCACGCACGTCGCCTTGCGTGGAGGTCGAAATCGTGTCGCGGGCTTCGAAAGCCTCTTCGATGACGGATTTAAGGTCGGCGCTCATGAAGATGTCCTTTGCTCGGCATGGGGATCGGCGGGCAAGATAGCGGCCTGCCCCGATCTGTCAACAAAGGAGGGGGCGGCAGAGGGCAGGGGAAAGAGCCGGAAAGCCAGAAGGAAGGCCAGTGCCCCTTTCGCCGCACACCGGGCGGCGGCGCACGGCAAAAGAGGTAACCGGCCCGCAGGCTAGTTTATCGTATGAAACTGAATTTCCCCGTTCTGTAGAAAACAGGCTTTGTTAAAAAGTGTCAGATCAAGTCTGTTGGGCAGCCGGACATCCTCAATACTTGGGAAGGATTTGGCGGCAGAGTCATATGTCCGGTCGATCTGGGCAATCATGACGATGATGAGGCCTTTGTGCCGGGCAAACTCTTTCAGAGAGCGGACTTGCAAGGACAGCTCGGGTGTCTCGCGTTTTTGGTCAAGCAGTTGAAGATAATCTACGGCGATAAGGGTGCCGCGAGGGGTTGCCGCCATTCTGTCTTCGATGTAGGCGGCATGGATCGCGTCCGAGCAGTCGATCTGGAACATTGACCTGGCCTCGTCACGCATCGCGCCCAGAATATCCAGCCGTTCTTCGACGTCCGCTGCCGTATATTCGAGCGTGAAGAAAGCCGCCCGATTACCCGCATTTACTGCTTCGGCGGCAAGCTCGAGACTTAAAAGGGTCTTGCCGTGGTTCGGCCGCGCGCCCACCAGAACCAAATCGCCCGGTTCCAGGCGCCTGAATAATTTGGCAGATGAGGCGGATGCCGAATGTTTTGCGGCAAGCAGGCTCCAGCCGCCGGGATAGCCCTCTTGCGCGGCGATCGTGTCGAGCGCCTGATGTAGCGGGATTTTTTCTTGCCGGGATAAAAGTTTGGCTTTGCGCTTCAGTCGGTAAACCGGTGCAGAAAGTTTCATCTCAAACCTCCTATTGCGGGCGATGATCGCAATCCCTCCTTATGCGCGGTGCCCGAATAGTTGGCTGAGCGGTTTGAAGGCCCTGTATGGAAAGATACTTTCCCGGCGGAGGGGGGAGGCGCGGGCTCTGCGCGAATCGAATGATAGCTCAGGAGCGATCTGCCGGGAACCTGTGCGTATCCGGCGCAGGAGTGGCCGGGGAAAAAGGGCCGAAAAGTGAGCTTGGCGGCCTTACAGCGTTTCGAGGAAATCTTCCAGCGCGTCGGTGACGTGATGGACATGGGGGCCGTCCGCCCCTTCATGGGCGAGCTTTTCATGGCGGGCGGCTTCCGGGTGAAGCGGCGGGCGCACCCAGACCGTCGTCATGCCGAGCGTGTGGGGCACTTCGAGGTTGCGGGCGATATCCTCAAACATCGCCGCGCGCAGGGGCTCGGTGCCGCTCAGTTCCAGAAAGCGGTCATAGGCGGCGGCATGGGGTTTGGGCGAATAGCCGAGCGCCTCGATGCCGTAAAATTCGTCGAAATGCTCTGTGAGCCCGAGTTGGCCCGTCACATTCAGCGCATGGCCGCGGCTGCCATTGGTCAGGACGAGCTTGCGCCCCTTCAGCCGGTCGATGGCTTTGGAAAGGCGCTTATTGGCCTCCAGCATCGAAACGTCGATATCATGCACATAATCGAGAAAGGCTTCCGGCTTCATGCCGTGTTCTTTCATCAGCCCGTTCAGGGTCGTGCCATGCTCGACATAATAAAGTTTCTGGATGCGGCGCGCCTCCACGCGGTCGACCTGCAGATAATCGGCAATGAAGGCGCTCATGCGCTGATCGACCTGCGCGAAAAGATTGCAGCGCGCGGGATAAAGCGTGTTGTCGAGATCGAAAATCCAGGTATCGACATGGGAAAAGTCCGGGCTCGCTTGCCGGTTTTCCAGAACGTTTTCAGGCTCGTTCAGCATGTCGCTCACTCAAATCTCCAGACGGGGAGGCTAAAAAGAAAAATGGGGCGCGGGCGGGGCGTTGCAAGTCCCGCGCTTTCAAGGCACAGGCTTTAAGGCGCAGGCGCCGTCAGCGTTTCCTGCCAGATCAGCTTTTCGCCCGTATCGATGCGCTTGAACCCCGTCGTGTCGAGGCCGCGCTCCACGCAGCGCTCGCGGCCCTGTATTTGAAAGCGGGTCGGCTTGGTGCAGAACGGCGCATCCCCGCCCCAGATCAGCTCGCGCCCGCCGATAACGGGAATGAGCCCGTTTTCATCCACAGCTTCCGCATAAGTGAAATAGTCGCGCTTCTTGAGCTGGCCTTTGATCGCTTTCTCGCAGGCGCCCGGCTCCACCCGGATCCAGCCGCTCGATTCCGGCCCCCGGTCGGTCTCATAGCCGACCGCCGCCCAGACGAGATATTCGGTCTGATTGCAGAAGGAGAGCCCTGCTTTGCGCTGGTTCTGTTCGGCCCCGGCGATGAGCTGCTCGAAAAGCGCATCGGAAATATCGCCGTCCGGCTTCACATTGATCGAGCGCTGAAACGACATGATGGCGCGCGTTGTGTTGCGCCCGTCATAACCGTCCACCCGGTTGAGCTTGTATTCATTGTCGATGAGAAGGCGCTGAATGCCTGCGATCTTCGCCTGCTTGATGGAATAATCGCGCGGCTCGGAGAAGGTCGTCGTCCAGTCCTTTCCCGGTTTTGTGTCCACCTTGGTGAAGTGATGGGCGTCATAGCCTCGCGCCACGCAGGTCTCCCGTCCCTCGATCAGAAAATCGCCGGGCACGGTGCAGAAGCGCTCATTGCCGCTGAAATATTTCGTGCCGCCTTTATGCGCCGCGATGGAGCGGGCAAAGACGTAATACATGTCTTCGGTAATGTCGCCGCGCAGTACCGGCGCGCAATTGCCGGGCAGGATCTGGTGCCAGCCCTGGCTTTTCCATTCCCCGTCCGATTGATAGGCAATGGCGCTTTTGAGCACATAGCTCGTCGCGTTACAGAATTTGTAATCGGCTTTGGCAGGCGCGGCGGCAAGAAAGAGAAAGGAAACGGCAAGCGCGAAGGCCGCAGCCAAAGAACCCGCCGAGGAGAGGCGGGGGCGTACTGCGCTTTCATTCGGATATGCCGCCGATCTTCCCATGCCGTTTGCCACCCTTTACGCGGTTTATTCGATCAGTGTGCCGGCGCCGTGCTCGGTCAGGAGCTCGAGCAGCACCACATGAGGCACGCGCCCGTCGACGATCACCACCGCTTCCACGCCCTTTTCGACGGATTCGATGCAGGTTTCGAGTTTCGGGATCATGCCGCCCGAAATCGTGCCGTCTTTCATCAGGGCCTCGGCCTCGGCAACGGTCAGACGCTGAATGAGCTTGCCATCCTTGCCGAGTACGCCGCGCACATCCGTCAGCAGTAAAAGCCGCTTGGCGTTCATGGCGCCGGCAATGGCGCCCGCCGCTGTGTCGGCATTGATATTGTAGGTGTCGCCCTCTTCGCTCACCCCGATGGGGGCGATGACGGGAATGATATCCGAGGCGATGATGGTCTGCAGGATTTCCGGATTGACCCGGTGCGGCTCACCCACGAAACCGAGATCGAGAATCTTTTCGATATTCGATTCAGGATCGTGAATCTTGTGATCGAGCTTGCGCGCGACGATCAGGTTGCCGTCCTTGCCGCACAGCCCGACGGCTCTGCCGCCTGCCTGGTTGAGCGCGCCGACGATCTGCTTGTTGATCGAGCCGGCCAGCACCATTTCCACGATATCGACCGTGCTCTTGTCGGTGATCCTGAGGCCGTTTGCAAATTCGCTTTCGATATTGAGCCGCTTCAGCATGGAGCCGATCTGCGGCCCCCCGCCATGAACGACGATGGGGTTTACGCCGGCCTGCTTCAAAAGCACGATGTCGCGGGCGAATTTCGCGGCGAGATCGGCATCCCCCATGGCATGGCCGCCATATTTCACGACCACGGTGCGCTTGTCATAGCGCTGCATGTAGGGAAGCGCTTCGGAGAGAATGCGGGCCCGGTCGAGCCAGGCCTCGTTGAGAGCTTCCGTCGTGTCTTTGATCTTCTCGCCCATTGCGCGCTTTGCCTTGTCCGTTTGGCCTTGCCTACCCTTATAACCGAGGCGTCAGCGCTCTGCCAGCGCCGAGCCCATATCCAGATCCGGCACGAGCGCGGTGATATGGGCGCGCAGTTCCGCGATCCCGTCTTTGGTGACGGAGGAGGTGGCAATGACTTCCGGGTGGGCAGCTGGGTGCTTTTTCAGCTCGGCGGCCGTCGCTTCCACAACCTTTTTCAGCTCGGAAGGTTTCAGCTTGTCGGTCTTGGTCAGCACCGCGAGATAGGAAACGGCGGCTTTGTCGAGCAGGCTCATCACTTCCCTATCGTTAGGTTTGACGCCGTGGCGGGAATCGATGAGCAGGATGACCCGGTGCAAATTCGCCCGGCCCTGAAGGTAGGACATGACAAGGTCGGTCCAGGCTTCCACGCGGGTTTTCGTTTCGCGCGCATAGCCGTAGCCCGGCAGGTCGACGAGATAGATAGCCGGGCCGTCGCCGCTTTCGGTATGGGGCCCGAGGCGGAAATAATTGAGCTCTTTCGTGCGCCCCGGCGTGTTGGAGGTGCGCGCCAGCGTCTTGCGCCCGGTCAGCGCATTCACAAGGCTCGACTTGCCGACATTGGAGCGCCCCGCAAAAGCGACTTCGGGCAGGTCCATGGGCGGCAATTGCTTCATGGACACAACGCCCAGAAGAAAGTCGCAGGCCTGGGCAAAGAGCCAGCGGCCCTGTTCCAGATAGGCGGCGTGTGCCGCCTCGTCTTCCGGGCCGCCTTCTTCTGCCATTGGCTTAGCTCTTCGTCTGATCGTCGGCTTCTTTTTTGCCGAGGATTTTTTCGAGGCCGAGATTGTTGAACAGCTCGATCTTCACACCGTTGCGCCGCATGATGACGCCCTGCTGCACGACGGAGAGGAAGTTATTCCAAGCCCAGTAGATGACGAGACCGGCCGGGAAGCCCGCGAGCACGAAAGTGAAGATGAGGGGCATCCAGGCGAAAATCTTCTGCTGCATGGGATCAGCGGGCGCCGGGTTCATCTTCATCTGCACGAACATCGTAAAGCCCATCAGGATCGGCCAGACGCCGAGCATGAGGAAGCTGGGCGGCGTCCAAGGGATAAGGCCGAAGAGATTGAAGATCGTCGTCGGGTCCGGTGCGGAAAGGTCCTGGATCCAGCCGAAGAAGGGCGCGTGCCGCATTTCGATCGTCACGAACAGCACTTTATAGAGCGAGAAGAATACCGGGATCTGAATGAGGATCGGAAGGCAGCCGGCCAGTGGATTGACCTTCTCTTTCTTATAAAGCTCCATCAGCTCCTGCTGCTGCTTCATCTTGTCGTCTTTGTACTTCTCGCGCAGCTTTTCCATTTCCGGCTGAAGTTTCTTCATCTTGCTCATCGCTTCATAGGAGCGGTTGGCAAGCGGGAAGAAGACGAGTTTCACGAGCACAGTGATGATGAGAATGGCGATGCCGAAATTGCCCGTGAGGCCGGCAAAGAAGTCGAGACCGATAAAGAGCGGCTTCGTGAGGAAGTAGAACCAGCCCCAGTCGATCAGAAGATCGAGCTTGAAGACGCCCGCTGCGTCATAGGCATCGACGATGCTCACGACTTTCGCACCGGCAAAGATTTGCGAGCTGACCGAAGATGAGCCGCCTGCGGGCACGCTCACGCCGTCCAGGAGATAATCGGCCTGGAAGGTTTCCGATCCCCCGGTTTTGTTTTCGCTGAAGCGGCCTTTGAAAGCGGCGTCCTGCGGCGGCACGAGCACGGCGGCCCAGTATTTGTCGGTAATGCCGAGCCAGCCGCCGGCTTTTGCTTCCTGGGAGACGTCGCCGTCTTCGATCACATCGTCATAATCGACTTCCGAAAGACCGTCCTGGCCGAAAACGCCGATCAGACCTTCATGGAGAATGTAATAGCCGGAGGTCTCCGGCAGGCCGTAGCGGCGCACGAGACCGTATGGGTAAAGCGTCACAGGTTTGGTGCTTGCGTTCGCCACCGACTGCGTGACGGTGAAAAGGTAGTTCTCATCGACGCTGATGGTGCGGCGGAAGGTGAGGCCCTGGCCGTTTTTCCAGACAAGCGTGACCGGGCTTTCCGGGGTCAGCGTGCTGCCTTCTTCCAGCGACCAGACCGTGTCTTTGTTGGGCAGGGCAATGCCTGCGCCGCCCGCCGCCGTCCAGCCTTGCTCGGCGAAATAGGCGCCTGGCGTGCCGAGCGGGCTGAAGAGCACGATCTCGTCGGAGGATGTGTCCACCGTCTCGTGGTAATTGCGCAAAAGCAAATCATCAAAGCGCGCGCCTTTCAGCAGGATCGAGCCGCCGAGCTTCGGCGTGTCGATGGCAACGCGCGGCCCGCTTGTTACGGCCGTGGCGCGGTCCACTTCGCCGGTAAGGCCGCCGCTGCCCGGCAGGCCCGGCGTACCCGTGCCTTCGACGGCGGGCAGGTTGCCGCTCTCGCTCGCCTCTTCCTGAGCCTGCAGCACTTCCTGGCGGGCCTGCTCTTCGGCGACCCGGGGCTCGACAATGAAATATTGCCAGGCCAGCAAAACACCCATCGACAAGGCGATAGCGATGATGAGGTTGCGATTGTCGGACATGGAAACGCCTACTCTTTGGGTTGCGGCTTGGATGGTGAAGCGGTTTGGTCTTCGAGCGCCTCGGCCTGAACGTGAACGGGACGCGCCCCGCGCGGGGAGGCCCCCCGTTTTGCCCCGTGGACCCGGGCAAGCGCAAGGTGCAAATCGTTCAGCAGCGCGCTATAGGGCCGGGTAATCGTTCCCTTGCGCCCGATCAGCACATAATCGAAGCCGATTTTCCCCGCTATGGGCAAAACGTCGCGCGCCGCGGCCCGCAACCGGCGCTTGGCCCGGTTCCGGATCACGGCATTGCCGACTTTTTTTGTAACGGTAAATCCGACGCGCATGTCTTCGCGCTTCTCGCCGCCATCCAATTCCTGGCGGGGCCGCGCACGTGCTTGCAGGACAAGGCCGGGAGCGGCCCATTTATGTCCTTTGGCGGCATTTAGAAAGTCGCGGCGTTTCCTGAGACGGTCCATGAGGCACCTCTCGGAGGCCGCGCCGGCCTATTAGGCTGACAGGCGCTTACGGCCTTTGGCGCGGCGGGAGGCCAGGACCTTGCGGCCGTTCTTCGTGGCCATGCGGGCCCGGAAACCATGACGACGCTTGCGGACAAGGCGGCTAGGTTGATACGTCCGTTTCACGGCTCTTCTCCGGCATGTTGGGGCCCGCCTTTACCGGCGGCTGCCCGGATACCACCACCAGCTTTCCGGCGGGCATCCTGAATAGAAAAAACAAGCCGCAGACGGATGTCGCGGCAAGACTGGGGCGGTGTATAGGCAAATGTGCGGGGGAAGTCAACGGGAGGCCGGCGCGCGCGCCAAAAATTCGGCGAAAAGCGGCATTGAGCGGAAAGGTCTCGCCCAAACCAGCGTCAAAAGGTGAGGGGCCTTCCCCAAGGGCGGCGGCGCCCTACCGTTCACTCCTGGTGAAATCAAGTCACGTATCCGTGAGATCGCGGTGGATTCTATCCCCGGCGCTGTATGTATGCCTCAAGATGGCGTATTTGCCCCGAAAGCGTAAGCAGGTTCCCAATATGAGCAAAAACCGATATTTCCCTTATGGCCGCTTATCCGGCGCGCTTATGGCGTTCTTCGCGGCGGCGCTGCTGATATCCGCGCCCGCCCGCGCAGAAGAGGCCTGGCAGGAATGGACGGCATTTGAGGAGGCAAGCCAGATGAGCGTCGACCACGGGCCTTGGGCGAAACTGCTCAAGAAATATGTCAAATCCCGCAAAAAAGGCCCGAATCTGGTCGATTATGCCGGGCTGAAGGCGAATGGCGCCGATAAAGCTGCGCTCGATGCCTATGTGGCCGAGCTGGAGGCAGTTACCGTCTCTGAGTTGAACCGCGATGAGCAATACGCCTATTGGGCGAATCTCTACAACGCGCTGACCGTCAAAGTTGTAACCGAGCATTATCCAGTGGAGAGCATCAAGGATATCGGCATCTCCCCCGGTTTCTTCTCAACCGGGCCCTGGAAGGCGAAGCTCTTGACCATCGAGGGGCGCAAAGTGTCGCTCGACGATATCGAGCACCGCATTTTGCGGCCGATCTGGAAGGACCCGCGCACTCACTACGTCCTCAACTGCGCCTCGATCGGCTGCCCGGACCTGCCCCTTACGCCGCTCGACCCGGCAAAGCTGGGCAAGCAGCTCGATGCAGCGGCCAAGGCCTATATCTCGGCGGAGCGCGGCGCGCGATTTGAGGAGGGGCGGCTCATCCTTTCCAGCATCTATGACTGGTATGGCAGCGATTTCGGCGGCAAGCCCGCCGCCATCATCGCGCATCTGAAGGAATTCGCGCCGGCGGCGCTGAAAGCTAAGCTCGAAGCAACAAGCCGGATCTATGATTATGAATATGACTGGTCGCTCAATGAATGGCGCGGCGATGACAAAGAGGCAGATGAATGAGCGGCGCACCCGAAATTACCCCGGAAGAGCCTTCCGCCCCGCAGGTCAAGAAATCGGTTTTCAAAAGGCTCCTGCCTTTGCTCATTCTGGGCGCAGGGCTTGCGGCTTTCTTTGGCCTCGGGCTGAACGACTATGTCAGCCTCGATACGCTGCGCGATAACCGCGAGGCGCTGGGCGCCTGGGTCGCGGCCAATCTGGCACTGGCCGTTGGCATCTATGTGCTGGCTTACGCCCTCTCCACCGCCTTTTCGCTGCCCACGGGCGCGCTTCTGACGCTGACGGGCGGCTTCCTCTTCGGCACCTGGCTCGGCGGCTTTCTGACCGTGATCGGCGCAACGATCGGCGCGAGCGTGGTCTTCCTTGCCGCGAAAACCGCGCTTGGCGATGTGCTTCGGGCAAAAGCGGGCGGCGCGATCCGCAAGATGGAGGAAGGCTTCCGCGAGAACGCCTTCAATTATCTTCTTGTGCTGCGCCTCGTGCCGCTCTTTCCCTTCTTCGTGGTCAATCTCGCCCCGGCCTTTCTCGGCGTGCCGCTGCGCACTTATGTGGCCGCGACCTTTATCGGCATCATTCCGGGCACTTTCGTCTATGCCAGCGTCGGCAACGGGCTCGGCGCGATTTTCGCCGCCGGTCAGGAACCCGATCTCGGCATCATTTTCAAGCCGGAAGTGCTGGGCCCCATCGTGGCGCTCGCCGCGCTCTCGCTGGTGCCGGTCTTCTATAAAAAGATCAAGGCGCGCAGTGCGGGCAAGGCCGGAGCCTGAACGCCTGCCTTTGCTTTCTTCACGATATTCTCCGTAAACGAATAGTTCTGGAAAAGGTCTGGGAATGACGGAAACGATCAAGACGGATATTTGCGTGATCGGCGCGGGCTCGGGCGGCCTTTCGGTGGCCGCGGGCGCGGTGCAGATGGGCATGGGCGTGGTGCTGATCGAGCGCGGCAAGATGGGCGGCGATTGCCTGAACTATGGCTGCGTGCCCTCCAAGGCGCTGCTGGCCGCGGGCAAGCAGGCGCATGCGATGGGCAAGGGCGAGGTTTTCGGCATCAAGCCGGTAGTGCCCGAAATCGACTTCGCCAAAGTGCATGATCATGTGCACGGCGTGATCGGCGCCATCGAGCCTAATGATTCCGTCGAACGATTCGAAGGACTGGGCGTCAATGTCATAAAGGGCGCGGCCCGCTTCATCAATGAAAAGACGGTGGAGGCGGATGGCAAGCGCATCGAGGCGCGCCGCTTCGTGGTGGCGACGGGGTCTTCCGCCGCGGTGCCGCCGATTCCCGGCCTTGAGAGCGTGCCCTATCTGACGAATGAAACGATTTTCGAGCGCAAGGAAGCGCCGCAACATCTGCTCATCATCGGCGGCGGGCCTATCGGCATGGAAATGGCGCAGGCGCACCGGCGTCTCGGCGCCGAGGTGACGGTGATCGAAGCCTTTAAAGTGCTCGGCAAGGATGATCCGGAACTGGCCGCCATTGTCGTTGCGCAGCTGCGCAAGGAAGGCATTGCGATCCGCGAGGGCGTCGGCATCGAGCGGGTGGAGAAGGACGGCGAGGGTGTTGCCGTTCTCCTGAAAGGCGAAGAGGGAAAACCGGGCGAACGTCTCACCGGCTCGCATCTTCTGGTGGCGGCAGGCCGCAAGCCCAATGTGGACGGGCTCGATTTGGAAAATGCCGGGATCGAGTTCGACAAGCGCGGCATCAAGGTCGATGCGCGGCTGCGCACCTCTAATAAGAAGATCTTTGCGATTGGCGATGTGACGGGCGGTCTGCAATTTACCCATGTCGCGGGCTATCACGCCGGCATCGTCATCCGGAACGCGCTCTTTAAAATTCCGGCCAAGGCCGATCATTCCAATGTGCCCTGGGTGACTTATACCGATCCCGAGCTTGCCCATATCGGGCTGACGGAAGAAGAGGCGCGCGGCAAATACGGCAAGGTCGAAGTGCTGCGCTGGCCGCTTGCTGAAAACGACCGGGCACAGGCCGAGCGGCGCATCGAGGGCATGGCGAAACTCATTGCCGATTCCCATGGACGCATTCTGGGCGCGAGCATTGTGGGGCCGAATGCGGGCGATCTGCTGCAGCCTTTGGTGCTGGCCAAGGCGAACGGGCTGAAAATCTCGGCGCTGGCCAGCGTCATCGCGCCTTATCCGACCATGACCGAAGTGAGCAAGCGTGCGGCGGGCAGTTTCTATACCCCGACGCTTTACAGCACGAAGACGCGTCTTCTCGTCCGTTTCCTCAAGCTCTTCGGTTAAATTGTCCTGCCGGAAGGCGCGTCAGTCTTTTGGCAAAAGGCGCGCAATCGCTGTATAAGAGGGGGCCGGGCATTTGGCACCGGCAGGCAAGTGGGCGCGGCATGGGGACAGAGGACCCGGAAAAAAAGCCAGAACAGACGACCGGCGGGAGCAAGGGCTTTGCCGGTCCGGGCGGCTTTGCGGCGCGTTATTCGCGTTCCCTCTCTTCCCAGCTTCTGCTTTTGACCGTCATTTTCGTGATGGCGGCGGAAGTGCTGATCTTCTTTCCCTCCATCGCCAATTTCCGGTTGAACTGGCTCGAACAGCGCCTCGCCAATGCTCAGATCGCGACGCTGGCGCTGGAGGCGACGCCGGACAATATGGTTTCGAGCGCCTTGCAGCTCGAGCTTTTAAAAAATGCCGAAGCCTTTGCGATCGTTCTGCACCGCGATGCGACGCGCCGTCTCATTCTGACGAAGGAAAACCTGCCGGAAATCGACGAGGGCTTTGACACGCGCGAGCGTTTCCCTCCGCTGTTGATCTGGCATGCGCTTGAAACGCTCTTTGCCGGAGACGGGCGCACGATCCGCGTTATCGGCGAACCGCGTTTCATGGGCGGGGACGTGATCGATCTCGTGATCGACGAAACGCCGCTTCGCCAAGCGATGATCGGCTACGGAATTAATATCTTTACGCTCTCACTGGTGATTTCCGTCATCACGGCGGGGCTTCTCTTCTTTGCGCTCAACCGCTTTCTGGTGCGCCCGCTCCGGCGGATTTCGGAAAACATGGTGGCCTTCCGTGAAAAGCCGGAAGACATTCGCCGCGTCATCACGGCATCCGGGCGGCGCGATGAGATCGGCGTCGCCGAAAGCGAGCTTGAAGCGATGCAGCGCCAGATCCGCTCGACGCTGAACCAGCAGGCGCGCCTTGCCGCGCTCGGCGGCGCGGTGAGCAAGATCAATCACGACCTGCGCAACATTCTCTCCAACGCTCAGCTTATCTCCGACCGCATTGCCGGGGTGAGCGATCCGACCGTGCAGAAACTCGGACCCCGACTTTTCGGCTCCATCGACCGCGCCATCGATCTGTGTGAGAAGACGCTGAAATTCGGGCGGGCCGAGGAAGATCCGCCGGAACGCCGCTTCTTTCTGCTCGCCAATCTCATGGAGGAGCTTAGGAGCGCTTCCGGTCTCGACGATGAAGCGCGCATCGCTTTTGTTTGTGATATTCCGCAGGATCTGCGCATTCATGCCGATCCCGATCAGCTTTTCCGTATCCTTCTTAATCTCGTGCGCAATGCCGCCGAGGCACTTCAGGGTAGCGACGGCGAAATCATGGTGCGGGCCTGGCTGGAGGAAGACGACAAAGTCGAAATCGAAGTCTGGGACAACGGCCCCGGTCTGCCGGAGCGGGCGCGCAAACATCTCTTCCAGGCTTTCGCAGGCTCGGCGCGGGCTGGCGGTACGGGGCTTGGCCTTGCCATCTCGGCGGAACTGGCCGAAGCCCATGGCGGCAAGCTGACCTTGATCGAAAGCGTGCCGGGCAAGACGGTGTTCCGCGTCTGCATCCCTCAAGATACGGCCGCCGCCAAGCTGGCCGCGCAATAAAGGAGAGCGCGTGAGCGGTAAGGCGATGTGCGGCGATCTGATCCTCGGCGATATTGGCGGCACCTATGCGCGGCTCATGCGTGTGCCTGCCAATTTCCGAGAAGAGGCGGGGGAGTTGCCTGCGCCTGCGCTTTTCGAGCTTTCCAATTTCAAAGATGCCGAGGCACTGCTGGGCGCCTTTCTGGAAAGCACGCCGGGGCAGGGGCCGCTCGCTGCCATCGCCCTTTGTGCGGCAGGACCGCTCGAGGGGGAAGGCTGGGCCGCCTCCATCCATATGACGAACACGCCCTGGTCGCTCTCAGCGGAGGTGATGGGCACGCGCTTCGGCGCGCCGGTGCTGCTGCTCAATGATTTCACGGCCTGCGTGCTCGGCCTGCCGGATTTGCGGGCCGGTGATCTGGAACCGGTCGGGGAGGGCGTGCCGGAAAAAGGCCGCCCGCTGGCCGCCATGGGGCCGGGCACCGGGCTTGGCACGGCAGCGCTTCTGCCGCAGGGAGAAAACTGGGTGGCACTGCCCGGCGAGGGCGGGCAAACCAGCCTTTGCGCGGTCAGCGAGGAAGAGCGCGCGGTGCTCGACCATCTCTCCCGTGTGGGCACGGGGCCGGGCGGCCATGTCGCCGCCGAACATATTCTCTCAGGTCCCGGCCTTGTGCGGCTCTATAAAGCACTTGCGGCATTGGCAGGTGCTGTCGCCCCGCTTGCCAGCGCGGCTGAGATTGCGGCATCGGCGGAAGAGGGTGATGCGCTGGCCGTGCACACGCTTTCCTGTTTTTCAGGCTGGCTGGGTGCCATGGCGGGTGATCTCGCGCTCACCTATTGGGCGGCGGGCGGCTTTTATCTGGCAGGCGGGGTCTTGCCGAAGCTTGGCCGCCATTTCGACCGGGCGCTCTTTCGCGCCCGCTTCGAGGCGAAGGGTGTCTTCACGCCGCATCTGGCGCGCATGCCCGTCTATCTCATCAAGGGGCGGAACCCTGCCTTCTCCGGCCTCGCCCGCGCCGCCCGCATGGGGCTTGCCGCGCGCGCGGATTAAGGGCGCCCTTCAAGCACAATGCCCTCGCGCCGGGGATCGGCGCCGCCTTCAAGGCCCTGCGGCGTTCTGCGGATGCCGTGCAGCCCGCTTGTCAGCTCGCGCACCAGCACCCGGTGTCCCCGAGTCTGCAAGTCCGTCTCGATCGCCTCAAGCGGTGTTCCCTCTTCAAGTTCCGTCGCCCCGTTGCGGTTCGCATGGCGGGGCAGCGCGATGGCCGCCTGCATGTCCATCTCCCAGTCGAGCAGCGCGATCAGCGACTGCGTGACATAGGTAATGATGCGGCTGCCGCCGGGCGAGCCGATGGCGGCATAGAACGCGCCCTCCCGGTCGAAAACCATGGAAGGCGACATGGATGAGCGCGGGCGCTTGCCGGGCGCTACGGCGTTGGCGACGGGCACGCCGTCGATTTCCGGCAGGAAGGAAAAGTCGGTGAGCTCGTTGTTGAGGAAAAAGCCGCCCGCCATCAGATGGCTGCCGAAGGGCCCTTCAATGGAAGCGGTCATGGAAACGACATTGCCCCAGCGGTCCGTCAGGCTGAAATGGGTGGTGGAAGGGCGGGAGACGGACTGGTTGGGCGCAAGGGCAGCGCTCGCCCGCGGCGGTGTGCCTGCTTCCGCCTTGCCCATGGAGGCGGACATGTCGATGCGTTTCGCCCGCTCGGCGAGATAATTTTTATCGAGCATGCCGGTGATCGGCACATCGACGAAGGCTGGATCGCCGATATAGGTGTCGCGGTCCGCGTAAGCGAGGCGCGAGGCTTCGGAGATGAGATGCACTGCTTCCACGCTGCCGGGCTCAAGCGCGGCGACATCGAAATTTTCAAGAATGCCGAGAATCTGAAGACTGGTGAGCCCGCCGGAGGTGCTGGGCCCCATGCCGCAAACTTTATAAATGCGGTAGGCAAGGCAGACCGGATCGCGCTTGATGGGTTTATAGGCGCGCAGATCGCTCATCGATAGCGTGCCCGCACGGGTGGGCGCACCGCGCACGGCAAGCACGATCTCCTGGGCAATGTCGCCGGTATAAAAGACCGCCGGATCCTGCTGCACCTGGCGCAAGGTTTCCGCATAGGCGGGATTTTTAAGCAGCGTGCCGGCGGGATGCGGCACAAGCTCGCCTTCCGCATTTTGCGTGAAGAAATAATCCCGCGCGGCGGGAATGTTCGGCAGGGCAGGCGACCAGTCGATCAGCGCGGCAAGGCGCGGAGAGACGATGAAGCCTTCTTCGGCAAGTTTGAGCGCCGGTTCGAAAAGCCGCGCCCAGGGAAGGCGCCCGTGATCCTTATGGGCCATATGCAGCATGGCAACGACGCCCGGCACGCCGACCGATTCCCCGCTCACCACCGCCTCGATGAAGGGGCGCGGATTGCCGCCCGCATCGACAAAGACATCCGGCGTGATGCCGGCCGGCGCGGTTTCGCGCCCGTCATAGGTCTCGAGCCTTTCGGCTCTCGCGTCCCAGTGAAGAAGATAAGCCCCGCCGCCGAGCCCGGAGGATTGCGGCTCGACAAGGGTGAGCACGGCTTCGACGGCGATGGCGGCATCGATGGCGCTGCCGCCTTCTTCCAGAATTTCGAGCGCGGCCTCGGTCGCGTAAGGATTGGCGGTGCTGGCCATGAAGGGCTGTTCTTCCGCCCGCAGCAAAAACCAGCCGGCGACGGCCAGAATGAGGGCGGCAAGAATGGCCGCGGCGGGAATGAGTTTTTGTTGCTGCATAACGTGTCCCTGCTTGCCCTTTTGGGAAGTGCCTGCGCCGTGCGCAAAACTATACGCCATATAAGAAGTGCCGTCGAAACCGCCAGCCTATCTGTCCGAACAATTCTGCAAACCTGGCCGAAAGTTCGGCAATACGGCGTCTCTTCTTGTAATTGACCTCTAAGAAGGCGCTCTTTAGCGTGCCTTGTCATCTGAAGGAGCCGGATATGCCGGATAAGAATGAGGCGGAAAGCGGCCCGGGTTTCGTCAAACCGGGCCCGCGCAATCTGATCACCGATATTGCAGGCCTGGCGGTCGGCCAGGCGGAAGATGAACGCGCGCGCACCGGCGTTACCGTGATCCTGCCGGAAGGGCGCGTGAGGGCCGGCGTCAGCGTGATGGGCGGCGGGCCCGGCACGCGGGAGACCGATGCGCTCGATCCCGACCGGCTGGTGGAGGAAGTGGACGGGGTCGTCCTTTCCGGCGGCTCTTCTTACGGGCTCGATGCGGCGGGCGGCGCGGCGAACTGGCTGGGCGCGCGCGGGCGCGGTTTTCAGATGGGCGCCTCGCCGAAAGTCTCACCGGTCGTACCTGCCGCGATCTTGTTCGATCTGACGAATGGCGGCGATAAGGAGTGGGGCGAGGCGCCGCCTTATCATGCGCTGGGGCGGGAGGCTTGCCAAAACGCGGAAGAGAGTGCGGCCAAGGGTGCGGGCCAGGAATTTGCGCTGGGCGCGGCAGGCGCCGGGCTCGGCGCGCTTGCCGGTTCTGTGCATGGCGGCATCGGCTCCGTATCCGCAGTAACCCCCGATGGGCTGCAGGTCGGCGCGCTGATCGCGGTCAACGCGTTCGGTTCCGCTTTCATCCCCGGCACGGAGCAGTTCTGGGCGGCACCTTATGAATTGGAAGATGAGTTCGGCGGGCGGGGCTGGCCGCGTGACATGGCGTCCCTTTCGGCGCTGCACCCTTTCGAGGCGACAAAGGCGGCGGGCGCTGTGCCGCCTGCGCCCGGAACCAACACGACCATTGGTGTGATCGCCACGAATGCGCGCCTGACCCAGGCCGAGTGCAAACGGGTTGCCTTGATGGGCCAGGACGGCATGGCGCGCGCGCTGCGCCCCATTCATACACCCGTCGACGGCGACACGCTTTTCGTGCTGGCGACGGGCGAGCATGAATTGCCGGAGGAGATGCGCCCGCTCGCCCTTGCCGCGCTCGGCTCGATTGCCGCCGACTGCGTGGCCCGCGCCATTGCCCGCGGGGTTTATGAGGCAAATAAATAAACGGCAATAAAAAGGCCGGTGCGGGGCACCGGCCTTTCTTCAACTCATGTCTTTCGCCTTAGCGCACGAAGATGCGCACTTCGTTGGTGCTGACATCGGCGCTGGTGGTCGAGGAAATCTGCACCCGATCGGCGGGCAGGCCCATATCGCTCATGGACTGGAAGACTTTCTCGGCGTTCTTGCGGCTTTGCGACTGGGCAAGCTGGGCATTGCCCGCCGAGCCGCCGCCGGCAGCCACGGCAAGCACCGTGAACTCGGAAGCCGGGCGCCGCTCCAGTGCCTGGGAAAGGGCGGTGTATAGGGCGCGCTCATATTCAACATCCGGACGGTCGAAACGGATCACCACAAGCGGCGGTGTGCCGGACGGAATGGCGTTGCCGCGCCCGGCGGAAACCGGCTCGGCTGTGACATTGCTGACGCCGGAGGTGAGCGGGCGGCCGAAGAGCTGGCCGCGCTTGATGGCGTTGGACAGTGTCGTCAGGTTCGAGCGCTCATTTGCCAGATAGGTCGTCTGGCGGGCGATATCCTGGCGAAGCTCGCTCAGCAATTTGTTGATCAGCACGACGGTCTGGTTCGTGTCCACCTGCAGCCGTTCCAGCTGGCGGTGGTCCTGATCGACGGCGCCGGAAAGGCCGAATGTCGCCTGCGTCGTGTCGAGCAGATAATTGGAGGTCGCCGCATCGCCGGCAATCTCGTTCGACAGTGAAGTCATGTTGTTGACGTCACGGGCGATCTGGTCGAGCTGCGACTGGGAAAGGTTCCAGGCCTGCACGAGCTGCGGGTTGCCGGGCGTGGTGCCGACCTGCAGCTTGGCTTCGATGCCGGCTTTGGTCGTGTGATAGGCCTCGGCATGGGCGCGGGTTTCAGCGCGCACCTGCTCGAGACGGGCGCTATGGGCCTCGATCTGCGATTGCAGAGAGGCAAGCTCGGAGCGGATCTGGCTGACTTTCTGGCCGACGGCGGTATTGCTCGTCGCGCCGGTGCCGACAGACAGGCCCGAAATCTGGGTATCGCCGAGCGGCGGCGGATTTTGGGCCGCCGGCTGGCTGGTTTCTACATCATCGCCGGAAACGGCCGGCCAGAGCACTTCATCGGCAAAGGAACAGCCGCCAAGCGCGAGGAAAGAACTCGCTGCCAGAACCTTCAGGCTTGTCATGACCCGGTGGCCGAAAGAAGGGCCGTAAGAGGAGGGGCCGTGGGGGGAGGTCTGCCTCGACATATTTTTTAAACCCGCATCTTGAGTGACTGCCTTGCTCCACAAGCGGCCCGGCCCGTCTTCAAAGCGGCATCTCCTTCAAGGAGCGCTGCCTTTAAACCGGCCCGGAACGCGCGCATGGGCGCATCGGTGGCGCATCGGTTCGGCGCATCTGTTTTAGCCTTTACGGGGAAAACGCTTCCAAGGAAAACCGGATAAATGCCCCTCACCCGATCTCACCCTCGAATCGTGGCCCCCGCGCATGCCAAGTGACTTTACCTAAAGGGGTTTTGCGCCACAAGCTCTTATAAGACAAAGAAAAAGTGTCATTGAAGCTAGGTTGCGGGCTCTTTCCTCTATCTTAACGAGGCCTGCATAAGGGCGCATACAGGTGGCAGGCGGGCACCGGCCCGCCCAGCCGGAAACAGGCCGAAAGGAAGGCAGATGCAGAAAATGGGACGGAAAAAGAACATCTTGGCCGCAGCGATGCTGGGGCTTGGCGGGTTTTGGGGCGGCTTATGGGGCGACTTGTCGGTGCCGGGCGCGCTCGCCGATGAGGCGGGCAAGGCGGGTGCCGATGCGCCTTTTGAGGCATATACGCGCGAGGCGACGAAAGCGCTGGGCCTGCCTTTTTCAGAAGCGGTGCGCGCGGGCAACATTCTTTATCTTTCCGGCCAGATCGGCGTGAAGCCCGGCACGATGGAGCTCGTGCCCGGCGGCATGGAGGCCGAGGCGCGCCAGACGATGGAAAATATCGGCGAAGTGCTTGCCCATTACGGCGCGGATTTTTCCAATATCGCCAAATGCACGGTGATGCTGGCCGATATGGGCGAATGGGCCGATTTCAACAAAGTCTATGTGACCTATTTCGGTGACGGCCCTTTTCCTGCCCGTTCCGCCTTCGGGGCCTCGGGCCTGGCGCTGGGCGGTAAACTGGAAGTGGAATGTATGGCAGTGCTGCCAGAAGAGAGTTGAGGGGGAACTAAGAGGGGCGAGCCCTGGAGAAGCCTCCGCTGAAAAAAGCCTATGACAAAGCATGTGAAAAAAGGCTGGGATAAAGCCCGCAGGCCTCTTGCCATCCGCTTTTCTAGGCATTAAGAGTACGCACCTCTTGAGGCGGGGCCGCTTGTCAAGCCGCCCGCCGCCTCACCTTGCGCCGGTAGCTCAGCTGGATAGAGCACCAGACTACGAATCTGGGGGTCGGGAGTTCGAATCTTCCCCGGCGCGCCACTTCCCTCCGAAATCCTGATAAATGATACCGCCTTAGCGGCGGGTGTTTGGCTGCCTCTTGGGCGCCGTGGTTAGGGGCGCCAGAATTCGGGATCGAGCAGCAGGAGAAGCGTGAAAATCTCCAGCCGGCCGAAAAGCATGGCGAGCGAGAGGAGCCATTTGGCGCCATCGGGCAGCGGGGCGAAATTGCCGGCCGGGCCAATGGTCTCGCCGAGCCCGGGGCCGACATTGGTGATGGCGGTGGCGCTGGCGGTGAGCGCGGTGATGAGGTCGAGCCCCATCAGGGAGAGGGCGAAGGTAAAGACCGCGACCGTTCCTAAAAACGCAGTGAGGAAAGCAAGCACGGCTTCCGGCACGTCGCTCGGGATGCTGCGCGAGCCATAGCGCATGGAAACGATCCGGTGCGGGCTCATGAGCTGCCGCAATTTGGCGCGCAAGACGATCCAGAGAACCTGAAAGCGGTAGATCTTGATGCCGCCGGAGGTTGAGCCCGCGCAGCCGCCGACAAAAGTCAAAAATAGAAACCCGCCCAGTGCCGCCGGTCCCCAGAGCGAATAATCGGTGCTGGCAAAGCCCGTGGTGGTAACGACGGAAGTGACGTTGAAGGCGGCCTCTGTCAGCGCCGTGAAAGGCTCGGCATCGGCCGAGGCGACGCGCCAGACCGTGAGGATCAAAATGATGCTCGTTAAAAACCTTATAAGTCCGCGGATCTGCACGTCATCCCAGATCTTGCGCTCGTCGCCCCGCAGTACGCGGATATAGGCAACGAAGGGCACGGCGCCGGAAATCATGAAAAGTGTGGCGATCCATTGCATCAAGCGGCTGTCGAAAAAGCCGAATGAGGCATCGTGAGTGGAATAGCCGCCAGTCGAAAGCGTCGTCATGGCATGACAGATGGCATCGAACCCGCTCATGCCGGCAACCGCGAAACTGAGCGCGCAAAGCGCGGTGAGCGAGGTATAGGCAGCGGCGATATAGGCGACGAAATGAAAGGCTTTCGGAATGATCTTTTCCGATTGCTCCGAACTTTCCGTGCGGAAAAGCTGCATGCCGCCGACGCGCAGGAACGGTAGCAGCACGATCGCCATGACGATGATGCCGATGCCGCCGATCCATTGCAAAAGCGCGCGCCAGAACAAGATGCCGTATGGCAGCGTGTCGAGCCCCGTCATCACTGTGGAGCCGGTAGTCGTCAATCCCGAGACGGCTTCGAAAAAAGCATCCGTATAAGAAACACCGACGCCGATCAGCGGCAGCGCGGCAAAGGCGGGCAGCACGACCCAGCTGCTGGCGGTCAGCAAAAAAGACTGGCGCAGATCGAGCTCTACCGGCTCGGGACTATAGGTGATGATGGCGAGAAGGGCGCCGACGCCGCCGGTCACGCCGGCCGAAATGACGAAGCTTTTCCAATCCGGATGCGCCACAAGCGCGTCGAGCCCGGCAGGCAGCAGCATGACCGCCGCAAGACCGCAGAGCAGAAGGCCGAGAATATAAAGAACGGGCGGGGTGTGCATGAAACCTGCTCTAAAGGCCGCGCGGCGGGGGGCTGTACCCTTTTCTCACGTCCGGTCTTTTAGACCTTGGAGGAGAAAGACGAAAGCGCAAAGGGCGCGCGCCGCTAAGTTCAAGCCATGGTTGCAGAAATTAAACAGAGGGGCCGGCCTTTCGTCCCGCAAGGTCTCATCATGCAGGTGAAAATAGGATAGGGTATCATGCCCGTTCCGCCCCCGCTTTATTGTGCGGGCGCGCAGGTTACAAGATGCCGGCCATAAGGAGCACCCGATGCGCAAAAGAATAAACAGCCGCTCGCATGTGACCCTGAAAAAACAGCGGTGCCTTTCCGCAAAGACGGGGATAGGGATTGTCTTTGCCGGGCTCATGGCGTTTGGGCTTGCAGCTTGCGAGGAGGGCGGCAATCAAGGCCCGCCGCCGCCCACCGTGACGGCGGTGCATCCCACGCTGAAGGAAATCGTGGAATGGGAAGTCTACACGGGCCGCTTTGTGCCCGTTTCCCAGGTGGATATCCGCGCGCGGGTGTCGGGCTATCTCGATTCGGTGCTCTTTGAAGACGGCCAGATCGTCGAAAAAGGCGATCTGCTTTTCGTCATCGATCAGCGTCCCTTCAAAGTCGCGCTGGAAGAAGCCGAAGCGCGTGTTGCCAGCGCCGAGGCGAGTCTCAACCTTGCCGAGCGTGAGCTTGCCCGCGCGTCCAAACTGCTCAAAAGCTCCAATGTCTCCCGCTCGACATACGATCAGCGGCTTCTGGAGCGCAAAGTCGCCGATGCCTCTCTTGCTGCGGCAAAGGCTGAGCGCGATCAGGCGCAGCTCGAGTTCGATTTTACAGAGATCCGCGCGCCCATTCGCGGGCGCATTTCCGACAGCAAGGTGGATGTCGGCAATCTCGTCACTCAGGGCAGCGATGCATTGACGCGTATCGTCTCGCTCGATCCAGTGCTTTTCGAATTCGATGTGTCGGAAGCCGATTATCTGAAATATCAGCGCCTGAACGATGAGGGCCGGCTGAATGCCCGCTCCAGTTCGGTTGCCGTGTCGGTAAAGCTGCTGGATGAAAAAGAATTCAGCCATGGCGGCAGCATGGTTTTTGTCGATAACGCGCTCGACACCGCTTCGGGCACGATCCGCGGCCAGGCGCAATTCGGCAATGCGGACGGGTTTTTGACGCCCGGCCTGTTCGGTCAGGTGCGGGTGCCGGGCTCGGAAGAATATGAAGCCATTCTGGTGCCGGAAGTCGCCATCAATTCCGACCAGTCGCGCAAATTCGTTTATGTGCTGGGCGAGGAAGGCAAAGCTGCCGCGCGTTATCTGGAGCTTGGCCCCGTCATCGAGGATATGCGCGTGGTGCGCGCCGGGCTTACGCCGGAAGATTGGGTGATCATCGACGGGCTGACGAAAATCCGCAACGGCGCGCCGGTTAATGCCGACAAGCAGGGTGAGGGTGCACCTGAACAAAACGCACCTGAGGCGGATGAAACCGGAGGGAAAGCGGAATGAAGTTTTCCCATTTCTTCGTCGACCGGCCGATCTTTGCGGCCGTTATCGCCATCCTCATCACGCTGATCGGCGGAATGTCGTATGTCGGCCTGCCCATTCAGCAATATCCGGAAGTTGCCCCGCCCACCATTCAGGTTTCCGCCTCCTATCCCGGCGCATCCGCGGAAGTCGTGGCCGATACCGTGGCAACGCCGCTCGAGCAGGAGATCAACGGCGTCGAGAACATGCTCTACATGTCTTCGCAATCGACCGGCGACGGGCGCGTGTCCATCACCGTCACCTTCGCGCTCGGCACCGATCTTGATGCCGCGCAGGTGCTGGTGCAAAACCGCGTGGCGGTGGCCGAGAGCCGCCTGCCCGAAGAAGTGCGCCGCCTCGGCGTGACGACCGTCAAGCGTTCGCCCGACATGCTGATGGTCGTCAATATGAATTCGCCGGACGAATCCGTCGATCAGCTTTATCTTTCGAATTACACGAAGCTCAACATCACCGATGTGCTCTCGCGCCTTGGCGGTGTGGGCAATGTGATCGTGTTCGGCAGCGCCGATTATTCCATGCGCATCTGGCTCGACCCGCCGCGTCTGGAAGCGCGGCGCATGACCGTCTCGGATGTGCTGGCGGCGCTGCGCGCGCAAAACGTTCAGGTTTCTTCCGGGGTGCTCAATACCTCGCCCATGCCGGACCAGGGCGCCTTTGAAGTTGCGGTGCAGACGCTTGGCCGGTTGATCGAGCCGGAACAATTCGGCGATGTGGTAGTGAAGACGGACGAGGAAGGGCGCGTCACGCGCCTTGCCGATGTGGCGCGCATCGAGCTTGGCGCGCAGAACTATGTTTCCAATTCCTATCTCGACGGCAAGAAGGGCGTGGCGCTCGGTATCTTCCAGCGCCCGGGCTCGAACGCGCTGGCGACGGCAGAAGAAGTGAAGGCAACGCTGGAGCGGCTTTCGAAAGATTTCCCGCCCGGCATCGCCTATGCCATTCCTTATAACCCGACGCAATTCGTCGAAGAATCGGTCTCCGAGCTGACGCGCACGATTTTCGAAGCTGTGGCGCTCGTCATCGTTGTGATTGTCCTCTTCCTGCAAAGCTGGCGCGCGGCGATCATTCCCATCGTCGCCATTCCCGTTTCGCTGATCGGCACGTTCGGCGTCATGGCGGCGCTCGGCTTTTCTCTCAATACGCTCTCGCTTTTCGGGCTTGTGCTAGCCATCGGCATTGTGGTGGATGATGCGATTGTCGTTGTTGAAAATGTCGAGCGGCATTTGCGCGAAGGGCTCTCGCCTTACGATGCCGCGCATAAGACGATGGATGAGGTGGGCTCGGCGCTTGTTTCCATCGTGCTCGTGCTCAGCGCCGTTTTCATCCCGACCGCTTTCATTCCCGGTATCTCGGGCGCTTTTTACCAGCAATTCGCCGTGACGATCGCAACGGCGGTGGCGATCTCAGGGCTGATCTCGCTCACCTTAAGCCCGGCGCTTGCCCGGCTGCTTCTGCGCAAGGAAGAAGCGGAAGAAGGCGGCGGGCCGCTGCGCCGCGCGGCGAACCGGTTTTTCACGCGCTTCAACAGTTCTTTTGAGGCGCTGTCGGGCTGGTATAGCGATGTCGTGGCGCGCGCCGTGCGCGTCAGCGTCATGATGCTTCTTATCTATGGCGGCCTTATCGGCCTGACGGTTCTGGAATTTGCCAAGACTCCGACCGGCTTCATTCCCGAGCAGGATCAGGGCTATTTCATCGGCGTCGTGCAATTGCCGCCGGGCTCGGCGCTCTCGCGCACCGACGATGTGGTGCGCCGCGCCTCGCGCATGGCGGTGGAGACACCCGGCGTCAACCGCGTGACGGGCTATGCCGGTTTCGACGGGGCGACATTCACCAATGCGCCCAATACCGGGGCGATGTTCATTTCGCTGCGCTCTTTCGACGAGCGCGCTGATATCGGCGTTGGCTGGCAGGACGTCTTGCAAGACCTGCAGCGCCGCTTTTCTTCCATCCGCGAGGCGACGATCTTCGTCGTCGTGCCGCCGCCGGTGCGCGGCGTGGGCACGGGCGGCGGTTTCAAGATGATGGTGGAGGACCGCCAGGGCCGCGGACTGCCGGCGCTGGAAGCCGCCGCGCAAAACCTTGCCATGGCTGCGAACGGCCTGCCCGAGGCAACGCGGGTCTTCACGCTCTTCAATACGAAGACGCCACAGATCTATGCCGATATCGACAGGGTAAAGGCGGAAAAGCTGGGCGTGCCCGTCTCGCGCGTCTTTGAAACGCTCGGCGTTTATATCGGCTCGTCTTACGTCAATGATTTCAATTTTCTGGGCCGGACCTTCCAGGTGCGCGCGCAGGCGGACGGCCCGCACCGGCGCGATGTGGACGATGTGGCAGCTCTGCGCACCCGCTCGCAATCGGGCGCCATGGTGCCGCTCGGCTCCATAGCCACATTCCGCGACATTACCGGGCCCTACCGCGTTGCCCGCTACAATCTTTACCCGGCAGCCGCCGTGCAGGGGAACACCAATCCGGGCTTTTCCACGGGCCAGACCTTGAGCGCCATGGAGGGGCTCGCCGATCAGGTTCTGCCCGACGGTTTTGCTTATGAATGGACGGAGCTTTCCTTTCAGGAAAAGCAGGTGGGCAACACGGCGATCTATATTTTCATGGCCGCCGTCGTCTTCGTCTTTCTGGTGCTTGCCGCGCAATATGAAAGCTGGCTCCTGCCGCTCGCCATCATTCTTATCGTGCCCATGTGTTTGCTGGCGGCGATGAGCGGTGTGCTCCTGCGCGGGCTCGACAACAATATCCTCGTCCAGATCGGCCTTGTGGTGCTGATCGGCCTTGCGGCGAAGAACGCAATCCTGATCGTGGAATTTGCCCGCCAGGGTGAGGCCGAAGGGCTCAGCCGTTTCGATGCGGCGGCGCAGGCGGCGCGCACGCGTTTGCGCCCCATTCTCATGACCTCCTTTGCTTTCATTCTGGGGGTCGTGCCGCTCGTCATTGCGGCGGGCGCGGGCGCCGAACAACGCCAGGCGCTCGGCACGGCGGTTTTTTCCGGCATGATCGGGGTGACGCTTTTCGGGTTGCTATTCACGCCGGTCTTTTATGTGGCAACGCGGGCGCTCGCACGCCGCCGCGAAGGGGAGTGATCCTTCAGGCAGGCGGGCGCTGGCGAAAGCCCGGCAGCGTCAAATCGAAGGTAAGGGCCGCCGCCCGCAAGGCGAAGGCTGCGGCGATAGCGATGAGTGTGCGGACCGTCTCGCTCAAAAAATCGAGCGGGCCGAGCGCGGCATAAAGCGCCGCGCCGGTAAAGGCGGCGGTGATGTAGATCTCCTTGCGCAGGATGGGCGAATCCTCCCGGCAAATGACATCGCGGATGATGCCGCCGAATGTGGCCGTGATGACGCCGAGAAGCACGGCGGCGCTTGGATCTATCCCGGCACTGAGCGCGCGTTTCGCTCCTTCCACGGCAAAAAGCGACAGGCCGATGGCATCCGCCCAGAGCACTGCGCGGTAACGCGAATTCACCATATGATGGAAAAAGAAGACGAAGACGGCGCCTGCGATGCAGAGATATAGATAGAAAGACTTATCGAGCCAGAAGACCTCGATGGTACCGGTCTTGACCGTGCCGAGCAGCAGATCGCGGATTGTGCCGCCGCCGAGCCCCGTGACGATGCCGATGAGGCAGAAGCCGACAATATCGAGCTGCTTGCGCGCGGCGACAAGCGCGCCGGACATGGCGAAGACGAGAACGCCTGCAATATCGATGAAAAATAAAAGGCTCGCGTAATTCAGGCTCATCTCATCCCTCAGGCCGCAGCATTCCTCTCCGCCCGTGTGAGGCTAAAGCGGGCAAAGCTTAAAACCCAGCTTAAACATCCCCGCCTAGCGTTTAGGACATGGAAATAGCCCGCCGCCCGCATCCCGCTGGGCGGCCTGCGGGCCCAAGGAGGCTTGAAAAGATGCAGCAAGTGAGCGCGTATCTTGAAACGAAACAGCAGATTGTCGACCCGCGCCAATCCGAAAGCCTGATTTTCAGGCGCGTGACCGACCAGCTTAAAGATGTGGTGGAAGCGGAACGGCGCGATGAGATGTATCACCGCGCGGTGCTGGACAATCGCCGGCTCTGGACGGCGCTTGCCGCTGACGTGTCCGACCCCAGCAACATGCTGCCCGATGAGCTGAAATCCAATCTTCTCTCGCTCGCCATCTGGGTGGAACGGGAATCGGGCGCCGCTCATTCCGGCGGGGCGGATATCCGCTCCATGATCGAAATCAACGAGGCGATTATCGCCGGGCTGAATGCGCGCCAGTAAGGCGTTTCAGCCTCGCTCGAGAAGGAGCAGACAATGGGTTTGAACATCCGCCTTTTGCATGGCGATAAATGCGTGATCAACGGTGCGGTGATTACCTGTAAATCCCAGCGCACGACCTTGAGCGTGGAAAACTTCGCGCAGGTGATCCGCGCCCCGGAAATTCTCGATGAAAAAGATGTCAGCACGCCGACCGAGCGGGTTTATTTCGCCGTTCAGCTGATGCTTCTGGAGCCCGCGCGGCATGACCATCACCGTATTTTCTTCAATACCGTGATGGCGCAGCTTCTTTATGCCTTCGAAAACGGGGAAGTTTTGCAGCTTCTGCATGAGGTCATTGCCTTTGTGGAAGAAGAAGATTTCTACCAGGCGCTGAAACGGCTCAAACGCGTGCTCGATTACGAAAAAGATCTCTTGGGCCAAATGCCGGCGCTGGAAGTGGCGGGCTAAGCCCCGTCCTCCGCTGCCCGGGCCGCGGCTGAAAGGAAGGACGCCATGTCCACGCTCACCGAATATGCCCAGGTCGGGCGCACTTATAGCCAGCAGCTTGGCGCGATTGCCAAGGAAGGTTTCGTGCAGCGGGAAGTGGAGTATTTCCGCGCCAACATTTCCAAAATCTCGACCGGCGACGAGCTGATCGACGATTACCGGCTTTACACTTTCGCTATGAAAGCCTTCGGCCTTGAAAGCCAGACCTATGCGAAAGGTCTGATGCGCAAGGTGTTCGACGAGGGCATCGTTTCCGACAAATCGACCGCTAACCGCCTGCAGGACGGTGCCTTCCGGGAAATTGCCGAAGCTTTCGGCTTTGCCGAGACGGGCAATCTTAACATGCTGATCCACAAGAATGTGGACGCGGTGGTCGAAAAATACCTCAAACTCGAGCTTGAAGAGCGCATCGGCGAGAGCAATCAGGGTGTGCGGCTCGCCATCTATTTCGAGCGCAAGATTGCCGACGTCGATAATTGGTATGAAGTCATCGGCGATGCGGCGCTTTATGAAACCGTACGCACGATGATGGGTCTGCCGCAGGAATTCGTGAGCACCAATATCGACCGGCAGGTGGAATACTTCGAAAACCGCATTCCGCTTGAAGACCTGAAAGACCCTAAGAAGCTCGACAAATGGATGCAGCGTTTCACCGCCATGTGGGATGTGGTGCAAGGCCCGCAATCGGGTGTCGATCTGGCGGCAAGCGGCATTGCACCGATCCAGCCTTTGGGCAGCGCGCCCGCGATCGTTTCCATCGATCCTTCTTTGCTCGCGGATCTCAGCAAGTACCGGCTTTAAAACTAGGCTTTCGCACAGGTGAAGGCGCCCGCCCCGAAAGGAGCGGGCGTTTTTTTTAGAGCGTATCGGCGAGATGGATGAGCTTGCCCGTCTCATCGAGAAGGCGGCGTACTTTTTCAGGCGCCGTCAGCTCGTCCGGCAGAGGCGTGCCCGGTATCGCCGCCATGGCGGCAAGCGGCGGACGGGCCTCGTCTTTCTTGTCCTTACCCAGGAGCCGGGCAGCTTCCGCCTCATGGCCGGAAAGCAGCGCGGCAGCGGCAAAGAGATCGTAATAGTTGCCGGGAAGTGCCGCCTCGCGGGCGCCCTCGCCAACCTCCGCTATCGGTGTTTTGAGGAGATGGAATGCCTGCTCCCAATCGGCGCTCTTGCCGTAGGCTTGGGCAAGCTGCAGCGCCTGGGCGGGGGTGAGCGCCGCGCCAAGCTCCACATTCGCCTCGTCGAGACGGCCAAGGGCGATAAGTGCGGCAAGCTTTGCGCCGGTTGCTGCGCGGGAAGGGCCCGCATCGACCGCGTCCGGCAGCGCGGCAAGGGCGGCGAGCGCGGCTTCAGCATCATCTGCGGCAAGATCGGTCTCGGCTTTCTTGACGATCAGTGCCTGATGGCGCGGGGTGCCGGGCGCTTCTTTTTCTATCTCGCGGATAAGGCCAGCGAGAATAGCGCCCGCTTTGTCATGCGCGCCGGCGCCCAAAAGCGCCCCAGCGTAAGACTCCGCTTCCTGACGGCGGATCGCATCGTCTTTAAGAAAGGCAAGATAGGCCAGGCGGTCGCGCCGCCAATGATGAAGGTTCGTTTCCTGTCCCTCTGCAAGACCGCCGAAGAGCCTCGCGGCCAGACGCGCGGCCGATTGGGAAAGACCGGGATCGTCAAGGCTTGCGGGAAAGCGGTCGGCCAGGAGGCGCAGCCAGCGGAGCGCCGCGCGCGGGTCTTCCTCTTCCCGGTCGATCAGGGCAAGCGCCCGGAGTGCGCCTTCCTCGATCGTGTCGCCCTTCCAGGCTTCCTGCAGCGCCATCATATCGGCGCGCACCGTTTTGCGCGCTTTGGCGCCTGCCATCAGATCGAGCAGAGCCAGGCGGAGCCTGCCATGGGCGGCGCAGCGGTCGGCGGTTAAGGAGAGGCGGGCATAGCGGGCGCGGGCGGCTTGCGGAAAGCCTTCATATTCGGCAAGGCGCGCGGAAATCCATTGCTGGCAGGTGGTGGGCAAAAGCGCGGGCGCTCTTTGGGCAAAGAGCGTTGCAAAATGCCGGAGAAATTCCCCGTCGCTTCCCGATGCCGCCGCTTCGGCGAGAAGCGGGGCGAGCTCTTCCTGCGCTGTGGCGGGGAAAGCGAAAAATCCTTCAAGGCTTGCCAGTGCTTTTCGGAAGGAAAGTCCTTCGGGCGGTACGGTTTCGCCTTTCAGCGCGGCGGTGATAAGCCGCTCGAGCGGAGAGGGGGCAGGGGCTGTCTCCTCATATGCCCATGCACCCCGGCTGCGCCCATGGCTGGCGATCAGGGAGATGAGTGTCAGTTTTTCCTGCAAAGCGCTGTCCGTAAGCGCGCTGTCGCCCGGCTTTAAGGCGCGGTCAAGCTCGAGGGCTGCTTCGGGGTAAAGCCCGCGCTCAATGTAAAAATTAGCTGTCATATGTGCGGCTTCAATGCGCGCCTTTCCTGTCGCGGCATCGAGCATGCCGTGCAGCGCCGCGCGCTGGGTAAGGTATGAGGCGGCGCGCAGCGGCAGCACGGTTTCTGCCGCGCTGGCTGTTTCGCTCTCGCTTTCCGCGAATGCCGGAAAGGCACTTGCGCTAACAAGCGCGCTCGTGCTCATGCAAAAAGCCAGTGTTCTGGCCGCAAACCCGCTGAACTTACGCGTCTTCCGCATTGCCATATCGCGTCAAATCCCCTGCTCAGATGCCGCTCTCGAAGCGGAGCAAAACCGAAACTCGCGTTTAACCTCCCCGTTCCAGGTTAAACCTGCGTTCAAAACGGCGCGCTTTGCACTTCGTCAGGAAATGAAACGATGCAGACGCAGATTTATGTAGGTCTTTCCGGGCAATTGGCGCTGCGCCGCCAGCTCGATGTGGTGGCGAACAATATCGCCAATATGAACACCGCCGGTTTCCGTGCCGAGAAAGTGCTTTTCGATGCGCATATGGAAAAGGCTCAGGAAGGCCGCTCGGTGTCTTTCGTGGTGGACCGCAACAGCTATACCGATATGCGCGCAGGCAAGATGGAGCGCACGGGCAACCCGCTCGATGTGGCGATCAACGGCGATGCCTGGCTGCAGGTGGGAACGCCCGAAGGCCTGCGCTATACGCGCGACGGGCGTCTCAATCTCGATGCAGATGGCCGCCTTGTGACGATGGACGGCAATCCGGTGCTGGATAATGGCGGCGGCGAGATCACCATTCCGCAGGATGCCGCCCGCGTTGAAATTCTCAAAGACGGCACGATCGGTGACGGCGAGCGGGTTTTCGGCCAGATCGGCCGCGTGCGTCCCGCCGACAATCAGACCATGACGCGTGAGGCAAACGGTCTTTACAGCGCGCCGGGCCAGCCGGAAGCAGCCGAAGATGCCGAGTTTCAGCAAGGCATGATCGAAGGCTCGAATGTGCAGCCGGTACTCGCCATGACCGAACTCGTGGCGATCTCGCGCGCTTATGAACAAACGAAAACCATGGTGGAAGGCGGCGATGAAACATTGCGCGGCGCCATTCGCACCATTGGCAGGATCGACTAGACCCCGGCCCGCTGAAACGGGCGAAAGACATGAACGTGTTTGATGTAAGGAGAGCAGCATGAGAGCGCTCGGTATCGCCGCCACCGGCATGATGGCCCAGCAGACGAATGTCGAGGTCATCTCAAACAATATCGCGAACATGAACACGACCGCCTTTCAGCGTGCGCGGGCCGAGTTCACCGATCTTTTCTATATGAACCAGCGCCGCCAGGGCGTGCAGTCGACCGACGAGGGCAATATCGTGCCCGCCGGTATTCAGGTCGGCCTCGGCGTGAAAACCGCCGCCGTGCGCCGCGTGTCGCTGCAGGGCAATCTCGCCAATACCGGCAACACTTATGACTTGGCGCTCCAGGGGCGCGGTTATTTCATGGTCGATCTGCCGGGCGGGGAGACGGGCTATACGCGCGACGGCGCCTTCCAGAAATCCCCCGACGGTCAGCTTGTGACCGCGGACGGCTATGTGCTGCAGCCCGGCCTTGCCATCCCCGACAATGCGGTGGATGTAACGGTCAATCAGAGCGGTGAAGTGCTTGCCTATGTGGACGGGGAAGCCGAGCCGCTCAATCTCGGCCAGATCGAGCTTGCGGTCTTCCCGAATGAAGCCGGCCTGAGCAGCGTCGGTGACAATATGCTCAAAGAAACGCTTGCCTCGGGCCCGGCCATCGTCGGCGTGCCGGGGGAAGTGGGTTTCGGCTCCATCCGCCAGAAGTTTCTGGAAAGCTCCAACGTCAATCCGGTGCAGGAAATCACCGATCTCATTTCCGCCCAGCGGGCCTATGAAATGAACTCGAAGGTGATCGAGACGGCGGATCAGATGTTCAGCACCGTCACGCGGATGAGGTAAGCCCATGCGCGCGTTTCTTCTCGCTTTGAGCTTTCTGTTCGTCCTGCCGGCCGCGCCGCTTTTTGCCGAAGAAGAAGCGGAAACGCCCGTGCCTGCGCGGCGGATCGAGCGCGGTGAGGTCATTCGCGAGGCGGATTTGCGCCTTGCCGCGGTGGAAACGCGCCAGCTGCGTCCCGACAGTCTTTTGGATGAAGGCGCGATTGTCGGCATGGAAGCGCGGCGCACCTTGCTGCCCGGCCGCGTTATTTCCTCCCTCGCATTGCGGGCGCCGCTCATGGTGGAAAAGAACTCACAGGTCTCCGCCCTTTACCGGGACGGCACGCTGGAGCTCAACCTTCTGGCGCTTGCCCAGGATGACGGCATGAAAGGCGACACGGTGCGCCTCACCAATCCTTCCACCGGCAACACGGTCTATGCCGTGGTCACCGGCCCCTCCCGGGCCCGGATCACCCATTAAGGGAGCCTGCCCATGCGCCGCCTCTTTGTTATTTGCTGCACTCTTCTTCTTGCTGCCGGCTGTTCGCGGCTGGAGCGCGTGGGTCAGGCACCGGACTTTTCTCCCATGGTCGTGGGCGAGCACGGAGAAGGCGCGCCGCGCCAGATTTCCTTTCCCATGCCCGGCGATATGACGAAAAAGCGCAATTACGCCTCGCTCTGGCAAACGGGCGAGCGGGAGTTTTTCGCCGATGTGCGCGCCAAGAAGATTGGCGACATCGTGACCGTGCTCATCGATATCGATGACAAAGCACAGCTGCGCAATTCCTCCGAGCGCTCGCGGGAAAATTCCGAAAACGCCTCGCTCGATGCAGGCCTCGGCTTGCAGCAGGTGGTGGAAGATAAGATCCGAGAGCTCGATTTCGACCAGGGCGTCGATCTGGGCAGTTCCAGCCTGTCGCGCGGGCGCGGTGACATCAACCGTAACGAACAGATCAATCTGCGCATTGCCGCCGTGGTGACGGATGTGCTGCCCAACGGCAATCTGGCCATTGCCGGGCGGCAGGAAGTACTGGTGAATTACGAAATGCGCGATCTGCGCATCACCGGCGTCATCCGGCCCATCGATATCGATGCGGAAAACCAGATCGAATACAAGGACGTGGCCGAGGCGCGCGTTGCCTATGGCGGGCGCGGCATGCTCTCGGATGTGCAGCAGCCGCGCTACGGCCAGCAGGTCTATGACATCCTGATGCCCTGGTAAGGTCCCACGCGAAAGAAGAAGAGGCCGCAATGGCGCGTATGGCAGAAACCCCGCAGGAAGTCGTGATCGTCCGCGTGAAGCGGCACGACCATGAATTGGAAGGCGTTCATGGCGGCGTCTGGAAACTGGCTTATGCCGATTTTGTCACCGCGATGATGGCGTTCTTCTTGCTGATGTGGCTCGTCAACGCGACGACGGAAGAACAGCGCGACGGGATTTCCGCCTATTTCAACCCCATGGCCGTCGCGACCGGCGCTTCCGGTACGGACGGGCTGATGGCGGGGCGCACCGCCGATACCGAAGGTTCGATGACCGCGCCGAACGGGGAGGGCGAGCGCCCGCATCCTGTTTCCGCGCCGCCCTCCGTTTCCACTATCGGAACGGAAAAGCGCCGTCCTCAAGGGGCGGAGGACGGCCGCGGGGTGAGCGCGTTCAAAGATTCCGCCGCCCAGCACGAGCCGCCGCTCACCGCGCAGCTTCCCTCCGAGCCCATGAAAATCGGCGAGACGGCGCCCGTGGCCGTAGCCGCTTTCAACGATCCCTTTGCCGAGCCGAGTGAAAAAATGGCGCAGCTTTATCAGGATGAGCGCGCGCCCGCCGAGCTCGATGCCGCGGCCTTCGAAGAACATGAAGGCGAAAAGTCAGCTCAGAAAATCGAACCTTTCGATGGACTGGAAGCGGGCACGCCCGGCAAGGCCGCGCTCAGCGAAAGCGAGCTTCTTGCGCATCTGGAACAGGGCGAGCAGCTGGAAGGGCTGAAGCAGAAGCTCCTGGAGAACCTGCGCGAGCTGATGGAGAAAAAGGGCCTCAATGAAAATATCCGCCTCAATATCGAGGAGGAGGGCCTGCGCATCCAGATCATGGATGACAATAAGTTTTCCATGTTCGCGGTTGGCTCCTCGGATGTGACGGCGGAAACGGCTGCGATCATGCAGGCCGTGGCCGAAGTGCTGGAAGATGTGCCGAACGGGCTGATGATCACCGGTCATACGGACGCATTGCCTTACAAGGGCACACGGAATTATTCCAACTGGGAGCTTTCTGCGGATCGGGCGAACGCCGCCCGCCGCCAGCTTCTTCTCAATGGGCTGGCGCCCGAACGTGTCCTGCGTGTCGAAGGGCATGGCGACCGGCGCCCGCTTATCGAGGAAGATGCGCTCGATCCGCGCAACCGCCGGATTTCCATTCTGGTTCTGGCGAAATGAATGCGAAGGGCGCGATTTTTTATTCCCAGCTTAAACATCGCGCTCTAGCGTCAATCTGCGCCGGTTAGACGGCGCGGCATCCCAAGAAGGGCTCTGCGTCCCCAAGAAAAGGCGGGGCATGCTTGCGAGAGTAACAGGAGCTTGCAATGAGCCTTTTGGGTGCCATGCGCGCCGGCGTTGCCGGGTTGAAAGCGCAGTCGATCAAATTCGGCGCGATTGCCGACAATATTTCCAATTCCAGTACCGAAGGGTACAAGCGCGCCAGCGTCGAGTTTACGACCATGGTCACGCAATCGCCGAGCCGCACGAATTATACCGCCGGCGGCGTGCTGCCTTCCGTGCGCACCGAAATCGGTAAGTCCGGCAGTCTCATCACCTCGACGAGCGCCACAGATATGGCGATCGGCGGGCGCGGCTTCTTCACGGTTTCCAAAAATCCGGGTGATCCGAACCGAACCTTCTCGCTGACCCGCGCAGGCTCCTTCATTCCCGACAAGAACGGCAATCTCGTCAACCGGGCAGGCTATTACCTGGAAGGTTTTGCGCTGAACCCGGACGGCACCTCCGTCATTCCCTCTCCCTCGCGCGACACGTTCGGCGATATGGAGACGGTGAATATCGCCAATCTGGGTTTTGCCGGTCAGGCAACGGCAAATATCGACTTTGCCGCCAACCTGCCCCAGCAATTGACGGGCACGGCCACGCCCACGGCGCCGGTCGAAACCTCCATGACTTATTTCGACCCCCTCGGCGCTTCCCGTCGCCTGACGCTCGAATGGCAGCCGGATATTGCAACGCCCAACCAGTGGACGCTGAACGTCATCGACTATGACGGCACGAATATCGGCTCCATCGACTACACGTTCCACAATGCCGGCGCGCTGGCTGGGGCGCCGCAGACCATCACGACGGCGCTGCCGTTTGCGAACGGCACGGCGACGCTTACCACCGTGGACGGGCAGAATATCGACCTCAAGCTCGGCGCCGTGGACAGTTTCAACGGCGTGGTGCAGTTCGTCGGCGATTATGCGCCGAACCGCATCAACGCGGACGGCTCACAGATCGGCCAGCTCCAGAAAGTGGAGATCGACAAGGACGGCACGATGTTCGCGATCTTCAATAACGGTCAGCGCACGCCGGTCTATCAGATCCCGCTCGCCGATGTGCCGAACACCGATGGGCTCGTCTCCGAAGATGGCAACGTTTTCCAGCTTTCCCAGGCCTCGGGCGCCGTGCGCCTCTGGGATGCCTTGAGCGGGCCGACGGGCGAGGTGATCGCCAATGCGCTGGAAGCTTCCAACGTCGATATCGCCGAAGAGCTGACCGAACTTATTCAAACCCAGCGCGCCTATTCCTCGAACGCCAAAATTTTCCAGGCGGGCGATGAAATGCTGACAGAACTGAGCAGGCTCAAGCGCTAGGCGTATTCTGAGGAAGCTGCCTGAGTAAAAAACTCGGGCGGGGAAACGGAAAGACGATGAGTATTTCACAGGCCATTCAATCCGCCTTGAGCGGACTGAACGCAACCCAGACCCAGGCGGCGATCGTCAGCCGCAACATTTCGAACGCGCAGACCGAAGGCTATGTGCGCAAGGATGTGGAACTGGGCAGTCTCGTCGTCGGCGGCAGCGGTGCGGGCGTTTCGGTGCTCTCCATCTCGCGCACGGTGGATGAATTCCTCATCCGCGATGTGCGCACCGCCGCCTCCCGTGTCGGCTATCAGGAAACCTTGAGCGCCGCGCTTTCCCTTTATACAGACCTTGTCGGCCAGCCGCAGGACGAGCGTTCGCTTGCCTCGGCGCTCGGTGAGTTTCAGCGCGAGCTGGCGCTTCTGGGTGAGAACCCGGAAGACGTGGCACTGCAGCAGGCCGTTGCCGCCAAGGCGCGGGATCTGACGGGTGTTTTCAAAAACACCGACAGCGCCATCCGCCAGCTGCGTGAAGATGCCGATGCGCAGATTTCCGGTACGGTGATCAATATCAACCGGGACCTGAGTGAAATTCACCGGCTGAACCTCGAAATTCAAGGCCGGGGGCGTGACGGCGATATTGGTGATCTGCTCGATCAGCGCGACAGGTTGATCGATAAGCTGTCGCAGGAAATCCCGATCAATGTGCTGCCGTCCAATAATGGCGTGACAATCCTGACACGGGGCGGGGTGACGTTGCTCGATAGCGAAGTGCATCCTCTTTCTTTCGCCGCCTCGCCGGTTATCCCGCCGAATGCCGCCTATACACCGCCGCCCGGCCCCTCCGCCTTGAGCGGGCTGACCGTGGACGGGGTGGATATCGCGCCGGGCAGCAATTACCCGGGTGCGCTCGATGGCGGCAAACTTGCCGCGCATTTTGAAATCCGCGACCGGCTGATGCCGCGCTTTCAGCGCCAGGTGGACGAGCTGGCAAGTCAGCTCACCGCCGCCTTTCAGAGTGCGGATGCGACGGTAACGGGTGTGGCGCCCAATGATACCGGCCTCTTTACCGATGCGGGCGCAGCGCACGATCCGCTGGCCTATGCGCCGGGGCTTGCCGGGCGCATAGGACTCAATGCTCTGGTTGACCCGCTGGCGGGCGGCGATCCTTCACGCATCCGCGACGGGGTGCATGCGGCCGTGCCGGGCGCGGCGGGGGACCCGACACAGATCCAGGCATTTAGCTCGGTTTTCACGCAAACCTTCGGCTTCGATCCGGCAGCAGGCATTCAAACCTCCGCGACGCTGCTCAATTACGCTTCCAATGCTTCCTCGGACGCACACACATTGCGCAGCACGGCGCAGAACAATGCGAAGTCGGAAACCATTGCCTTTGACAGCCTGTCCAATTCGCGCCTCAGCAAGGACGGGGTCAATATCGACGATGAAATGCAGAAAATGCTGAGCATCGAACGCAGCTATGCCGCCAGCGCGCAGGTCATCTCTGCCGCCAACCGCATGCTCGATCAGCTGCTGGCCTCGTTCTAAGCGGGAGAGAAAAGATGAATATCGGCTCCGTATCCACGCTCGCCATGTCCCTGCAGGCCCGCAAAAGCGTTGCCGACACACAGCGCGAGCTTTTGCATTTGCAAGGCGAACAGGCGACCGGCAAGAAACGCGATGTGGCAGGCGATCTCGGCGCCTTGACCTCCCGCGACATTCTGCTGCGTGAAGCCTTCAGCGAGGCCGAAGGCTTCATCACCTCCAACAAGACGCTGGCCTCGCGCCTTGAAATTACCCAGGCAAGCCTGACCGGCGCGCGGGGCAATGCCAATGCCTTCATTTCCAATATCGTGGCGGCACTGCACGGCGAGGTCGCCATCGAACTTATTCCGGACGCCGCGCTCGATCTCATCGGTAATCTGGAAGGCGCGCTCAATACATCTTTCGGCGGGCGCTCGATTTTCGCGGGCACCGCGGTCGACCAGCAGGCATTGCAGCTCAACGATCAGGTGAATGGCGGGACGGGCTTTTCGCCCATGCAAGTCATTCAGGATGTGATTGCAGCCAAGCCCCCGGTAACGGACGCGGCCACGCTGAACGACCTTCTAACCGGGCCCGACGGTATTTCGACCGTTTTCGACAGCACGCATACCAATGCCGCCTACCGCTTCAACACGACTTTTTATAATGGCAACACCCAGGGCGTGACCGCGCGGATCGATGCGGAAACGACGGTGAATGCCGGTGCGCGGGCGGATGATCCGGGCGCCCGGCTGATCATGGAAGCTGCTTATACGCTGGCCGCCATCGACCCTGCCTCCATGCCGAGTGTGGAATACCGCACGGTGCTGGAAAGCGCGCTCGACAAAGTGCAGCGCGGCATCGGCCTTCTGGAGCAAACCCAGGCCATCTTGGGTCTTTCCGAGCAGGCCATCGAGCGGGCGCAGACGCGCCACGATCTCACCTTGAATGTTGCCACCCGCCAGATCAACGAGCTGGAAGGTGCCGATCCTTATGAAACGGCGGTGCGCCTCTCTAACGCGACGACACAGATCGAGGCGACCTTCTCCATCACCGCGCGTCTCAGCCGCCTGTCGCTGATGAATTATCTTTAAGGGCGTAAAACCGAAACCCGGGTTTAAAGCCGCGCCTCTAGGCTGAGCTTAGTCAAAAGGAGACGGACGGATGGAACCTTTCGGTATCTCGCTTTTCGGTCTTGCCAGCGACCGCATGTCGTATCTTGCGATGCGCCATCAGCTGGTGGCGGAAAATGTCGCCAATGCGAACACGCCGGGCTATGCGGCGCGCGACCTCAAGCCCTTCGATCAGGAATTGAGCGCGGCGGAAGTGCGCCTTGCGCAGACCCGGAAGGGGCATTTGGAACTTGCGAGCACGGCAAGTGGCAATCTGAAAGTCGATGCGAAAACCAAGACCTGGGAAATCGTGCCCTCCGGCAACAGCGTCTCGCTGGAGCAGGAAATGCTGAAAGCCTCGGAAGTCGTCACCTCCCATGCGCTGGTCTCCAACGTCTATAAAAGCAGCTTCAACATGCTGAGCACGGCGCTCGCCGGGCCGCGGTAAGGGAAAGGAATAATCTCATGTTCGATCCTTTAAACGCGGCCATGTCGATCGCAAGCTCTGGCCTGAAGGCTCAAAGCCAGCGCCTGCGCGTCGTCTCGGAAAACGTCGCCAACGCCAATTCCACGGCGCAGGTGCCGGGCGGCGATCCTTACCGGCGCAAGACCATCACCTTCGATGCCGAACTCGACCGGGCGCTCGGCGCATCCAAAGTGCAGGTGAAGTCCATCGGCGTCGATAAATCCGATTTCAAACTTATCCACGACCCAAGCCACCCGGCGGCGGCTGAGGATGGATATGTGAAACTGCCCAATGTCTCCGCGCTGGTCGAAATGGCCGATATGCGCGAGGCGACGCGGTCTTATGAAGCCAATCTCAACATCATCGATCAGGCCCGCAAAATGATGATGCGGACCACCGATCTGATGCGCCGGGGTTAAGGAGAACGATCATGGCGGCTGTCGGTTTCGTCGGTCAGGCGGCAAAACTCTACGAAGAGGCAAAAACCTTCGGCACGGGCGTGACCAACGGCCCGGCCAAGGTGAAAGAGCCGAGCAAGGCGGATGCGGCCGAGTTTTCCAATTTCGTGGAAAACATGGTTTCCCAGTCCGTCGGCACGCTGCGCCAGGCGGAAAGCGTGTCGGCAGCCGGCATCAGCGGCAAGGCAAGCGCCCAGCAGGTGGCCGAAGGCGTGATGGCGGCAGAGCTGACGCTGCAATCGGCTGTCGCCATCCGCGACAAGCTCGTCTCCGCCTATCAGGAAATCATGCGCATGCCGGTTTGACGGCGGATAAGTGTGGGGCAGTCATGAACGAAGCAGATGCCATTGACCTGATCCGCGATGCGGTATGGACGGCTTTTCTCGTCACCTCACCCATGCTGGTGGTGGGCATGCTGGTCGGCATCGTCATTGCGCTCTTACAGGCGCTGACCCAGGTGCAGGAGATGACGCTCACCTTCGTGCCCAAGATCGGTGCCATTCTGGCCGTCGGCGTGATTTCCGCGCCCTTCATCTATCAGGGGCTTTCCCGCTTTGCGTTCGATCTTTTCGAGCGCGTCGCCACAGGATTTTAGGAGAGCCCATGCCCGCGCCCATGTATCACGCAACGCTTGCGAGCCCCGGCCCGATGAAGGCGGACCGGGCGGGCGCCGTGCAAAAGGGCGGCGGCGATCTCGATTTCGGCGATTTTATCGATGCCATCAACCCGCTGCAGCATTTGCCGGGTATTTCCACGCTTTACCGGGAAGTGACGGGAGACACGATCAAAGCGCCGATGAAAATTCTGGGCTCGGCCATTATGGGCGGCTCGCTCGGCGTGATCGGCGCGATTGTCGACACTGTAATCGAGGAAGTGACGGGCAAGGATATGGGTGCCCATGTCATGGCTTTTTTGACGGGCGGGGACGAAGGCCCGCAATCCCCGGTAACTGTTGCCGGGGCGCAGCCGCCCGAAGAAAGAGCCCGCGTCACCATCGATATTGCAAGCGCCCAGCCTGTGCCCGGCGCCGAGGAAGCGCGTCTCGATCTTGCTGCTGCACCCCCGCCGCCGGCTCCAGCTGCAAGCGTGAGGAAGCCGGAAGCTATGCCGGCACCCGGCAAGGTCGCGCCGCTTCAGCTTGCCTCCGTGACCGAGAGCAGCGCTTATGAAGGCACGCAAATCCCCCGCGAGCTGATGGAAGCGCTTTACCGCATGCACCAGCAGCAATACCAGGACGCCCATTATGAGCGCCCCGGCATGGACACGCGGTTCTAAACCCCTTCTTTCAGGCCGCAGAACTTATACCCCCGTTTAAACGCCGCTCTTTAGCGTTGCCTAAGGCCGGAAACGGCTCTCTTTTTTGGCAATGGCAGGCATCATGCGGCGGCTCGAACAATTTCAGACAGTGCTGGAGCAGCTTCCCGGGCCCGTTTACCGCGGCACGGTGACGGCCTGCAGCGGCCAGACGATGCGGGTGCGCGGGCTGGAGCGTAAACTCTCGGCGGGCGACCGCTGCGATATCCTGGCGCAGGACGGGCGGCGCATCGCCTCCGAGGTGATCGGTTTTGATGGGGAAAGCAGCCTTCTCATGCCGTTCGAGGCGGCAGAAGGCATTGCCCTTGGCGCCCGCGTGGAAACCCAAGGCACGGGCGCAAGCGTCAAGCCGCATCCGGGCTGGATCGGCCGGGTGGTGAACGGGCTCGGCGAGCCGGTGGACGGCAAGGGCCCGCTGCCGCAGGGCGAGATCGCCCGGCGTCTGCGCGGCGTGCCGCCCTCGCCTTATGGCCGCCGGCGGCTCGGGCCGAAGCTTGAAACGGGCGTGCGCGCGCTCAATGTCTTCGCGCCGCTTTGCCGGGGCCAGCGCATCGGCGTTTTCTCCGGTTCCGGTGTCGGCAAATCCACCCTGCTTTCCATGCTGGCGCGGGGCGGCGGCGCGGATGTCGCCGTTATCGGCCTCATTGGCGAACGCGGGCGCGAGGTGCAGGAATTCCTGCAGGAAACATTGGGCGCCGAGGGGCTGGAGCGCGCGGTCATGGTGGTCTCCACCTCCGATGAGAGCCCGCAAATGCGCCGCCAGGCGACTTACCTGACGCTGACCGTCGCAGAAGCCTTCCGCGACCAGGGCATGCAGGTCGTCTGTCTGGTCGATTCCATTACCCGCTTTGCCATGGCTCAGCGCGAGATCGGCCTGACGGCGGGCGAGCCTCCGGCCTCCAAGGGTTATCCGCCCAGCGTCTTCAGCGAAATGGCACGGCTTCTGGAACGGGCGGGGCCGGGCATGGAAGACCAGGGCGACATTACCGGCATTTTCACGGTGCTTGCGGAAGGGGACGATCACAACGATCCCATCGCCGATGCCGCCCGCTCGATCCTTGACGGGCATATCGTGCTGGAACGGGCAATTGCCGAGCGCGGCCGCTTTCCCGCTATCGACATTCTCAAAAGCGTTTCACGCGCGCTGCCCGCCTGCCATACGCCTGAAGAGGAAGCAGTTTACCGCGAGGCGCGCCGCTATCTCGCCGCCTTTGAAGAAATGCGCGAGCTCATTCAGCTCGGCGCTTATAAGGCCGGCGCCGACCCGCTGGTGGACCGGGCGATCGAACTTGAGCCGGCGCTCGAAGCCTTTCTGGCGCAAAAGGCCGATTGCCGCGCGTCGCTGGAAGAAAGCTTTGCCGAACTTGCCGAATTGCTCGGCCATGCCGGCGCGGGCGAGTTGCCGGAAGAAGAGGCGGCGGAGCTTGCCCCGGTGCCGGTACCGGAACCGGCATTCGAGCATGAGTTGCCGCCCGAACTTCTCGCCGATCTGAGAGCAATGGAAGAAGACGGCGGCATCGTCATTGAAGAACCGATCATGAAAGAGGCGCGCTCGTGAGCGAAACATTCGTCCAGAAATTTCCCGCCCTCGATCAGTTCACGCGCGGCGGGCTGCAGCACCGGGACATCTGGTTTGCGGTGGGCATCATCTTCATGCTCACCATTCTCTTTTTGCCGGTCCCTTCCTGGGGGCTCGATATCGGTCTTGCAATCTCCGTTGCCTTCTCCGTCCTGGTCTTGATGGTGGCGCTCTGGATCAATAAGCCGCTCGACTTTTCTTCCTTTCCGACGATCCTGCTGGTCGCGACCATGTTGCGCCTTTCGCTCAACATCGCCTCGACACGGCTTATTCTTTCCGAAGGACACGAGGGGCCGACGGCAGCAGGGCATGTGATTTCCGGCTTCTCGCATTTCGTCATCGGCGGCAATTTCGTCATCGGGATGATCGTCTTCGCCATTCTCGTGACGGTGAACTTCCTCGTGATCACGAAGGGTGCGACCCGCGTTGCCGAGGTTGCGGCACGCTTTACCCTTGATGCCATTCCCGGCAAGCAGATGGCCATCGATGCCGATCTTTCCGCCGGGCTCATTGACGATAAGCAGGCCCAGCAGCGCCGCTCGGAACTGGAACAGGAAAGCTCATTCTTCGGGTCCATGGACGGGGCCTCGAAATTCGTGCGCGGCGATGCCATTGCCGGTCTCATCATCACTTTCATCAATCTCGTCGGCGGCATTCTGATCGGCGTTGCGCAAAAAGACCTCAGCTTCTCCGAAGCAGCACACGTCTATTCGATCCTTTCCGTGGGGGACGGGCTTGTCTCGCAGATCCCGGCGCTCATCGTCTCGCTCGCCGCCGGTCTTCTTGTTACCAAGGGCGGCAACCAAGGCTCGGCCGATCAGGCTTTACTCCGCCAGCTCGGCGCTTACCCGAAAGCTTTGCTGCTTGCCGCGATCCTGATGGGGCTGCTCGCCATCACGCCGGGCATGCCGTTCTTCCCCTTCCTGCTGCTCGGCGGCTTCTTCGGCGGCATCGCCTGGTGGTTGCCCCGGCTTTTCGAAGAGCAGGAACGCGAGCGCCAGCGCGAGGAACTTGCCGCGGCGCAGCCCAAAGTTTCCGAGGAAACGCCTATCGAAGAGCTTTTGCGCATCGAGGATATTCAGCTTGAAGTGGGCAGCCAGCTCGTTCCGCTGATTGTCGGCGAGAATACGGGGCTGACCGCCAAGGTCTCTCTCCTGCGCCGCCGTTTTGCCAAGCAGTATGGGTTCTACCTTCCCAAGATCCGCGTGAAGGATAGCGGCTTTCTGGAGCCCAAAGCCTATGAGATTTCCGTGCAGGGCGTGATTGTCGGCAAGGGCGAGGTCTGGCCGAAATATATGCTTGCCATCGACCCGAGCGGGTCTGCCGAGCCCATCGAAGGCCAGGAAACGCGCGAGCCTACATTCGGCCTGCCGGCCCGCTGGATTTCCCGCTCCATGGCCGAGCGGGCGGAAAGCAAGGGCTATACGGTGGTGGATGAGGAAAGTGTCGTCATCACGCACCTGACCGAGGTCATTAAAGACAATCTAAGCTCGCTTCTGACTTATGCAGCGCTGCAGAAGCTCCTGGACGGGCTCGACGGGGACTATCAAAAACTCATCGCCGATCTCGTGCCGGCGCAGATCACCATGGCTGCGCTGCAAAACGTGCTGCAAAGCCTGCTGGCCGAACAGGTCTCGATCCGCAATCTGCCGCTTATTCTGGAAGCGGTGGCGGAAGCCGCCCCCCATTCGCGCAATGTCGGGCTCATCGTCGAGCATGTGCGCGCCCGTCTTGCCCAGCAGATTTGCCAGACGCTTGCCGGGAACGACGGTTTCCTGCGCGCCGTCACGCTGCAGCCGAAATGGGAGCAGGCCTTCATGGACCATATCGAGCAGCAGGGCGAGGACCGCGTCTTCACCATGCCGCCTTCCATGGTGCATGATTTCGTGCTGGCGGCCCGGCCCGCCATTCAGCAGCAGATCGGCGCGGGCGATCCTTTCGCCATTCTCGTTGGCCAGGAAATCCGCACCTTTGTACGGTCCCTGCTTGAGCGGGTGAGCGCGGCAACGCCGGTCATCAGCCATGCCGAATTGCACCGCAAGGCGCCGGTCAAAGTGGTGGCGCAAATATGAGCGGGGGCGGCATGAACCAGAAACCGGAAAACAGTGCATTGAGCCTTGCCGATGAAATCGTTGCGCTGGCGCGGGAAAGCGGGCGGCAGGTTTCCGCCGATACCGACCTTGCGCTGCTGTTGGAGGATATGGCCGGCGATATGCAGATCAATGTGCCGGTGCTGCTTGCCCTCTCCGAAATCGCCACGCCGCTTTTCCGTTACGAGATGACGGAAAACCTTCCGGCGCCCCGCCCGGATGATGGGCACGGCGACTGAATTTTGACGTAGAACTGATCAACCCGACGGGAAAGACCCATGGAAAAGCAAATTCGCCTGAGAGAAGACGTCACCAGCCTGACGGGACCGGAACGGGCCGCTGTCATTCTCTTCGCGCTGGGCAAGGACCGCGGCGCCAAGCTGATGGAACAACTCGATGAAGACGAGATCCGCATGGTCTCGCGCTCCATGGCGCAGCTCGGCAGCATTACCTCGACGGTCTGCGAGCATCTCTTGCGGGACTTCACGGACTATTTCGTCAATAGCGCTAGCGTCGTGGGTACCTATGACAGCACCGAGCGCATGCTCTCCCAGTTCCTGCCCGAAGAGCGGGTAATGGAAATCATGGGCGACATTCGCGGCGCGGCAGGGCGCAGCATGTGGGAAAAACTGTCCACGGTGAATGAGCAGATCCTTGCAAGCTATCTGCAGAGCGAGCATCCGCAAACCGCAGCCGTGATCCTCTCCAAAATCCGCTCCGCGCACGCCGCCCGCGTAGTGGCGGCGCTGCCCAGCGAGTTCCGCGCCGATGTCATGCGCCGGATGATCGAGATGGATTATGTGCAAAAAGATGTGCTCAAAGACATCGAGGAGACGCTGCATTCCGAATTCATGGTCAATTATGCCCGCATGCTCGGCAATGACAGTCATATGCGCATCGCGGACATTCTCAACCAGGTGGACCGGGCGCGCCTGCCGGAAATCATGGGGGAGATCGAACAGGAAGTGCCGGACTCCGCCGATGCGATCAAGGCGCTGATGTTCACCTTCGACGATCTTTTGAAGCTCGATGGCCGCTCGATCCAGGTGATCGTCCAGGCGGTGGAGATCGACACGCTTATTCTGGCGCTGAAGGGCCTGAAGGACGAGGCGCGCGAGATCGTCTTCCAGAATATGTCAGAGCGCGCCCGCGCCATCGTCAAGGGCGAGCTGGAATTGATGGGCGCGATCCGCGCGAGCGATGTGGACGAAGCCCAGAGCCGGGTGCTGCGTCTCGCCAAGGAGCTGGAAGCGCGCGGCGAGATCATTCTCAACCAGCAGGGCAAATCCTCTCCCCGCCGCATGATCGCTTAAGCGGCTGGGTCATTTCTCAAAAGAAAGGCGGCGCTTTCGGGCGCCGCCTTTTTCTATGGAGTAGAGGGAAGGGCTCAGTTCTTTTGGCGGGCCGGCGTCTTCTGGCCGAGGACATAGGAGATGATTTCGGCAACTGCCTTGTAGAACTCGCTCGAGATTGGATGACCGACCTCCATGGAAGCATGGAGCGCGCGGGCAAGCGGAGGTTCTTCCACCACGGGCACGCCGTGCTTTTCCGCCGTCTCGCGGATTTTAAGCGCCACGAGATCGAGCCCCTTGGCAACACAGACCGGCACCGCATCCACCCCGCGCTCATAGCGCAAGGCTACGGCATAGTGGGTCGGGTTCATGATGACGACGGAGGCGTTCGGCACCGCCTCCAGCATGCGCCGGCGCGCCCGGCTCTGGCGGATTTCGCGCAGGCGGCGCTTGACCATGGGGTCGCCTTCGACCTGCTTCATCTCGTCTTTGATTTCCTTATGCGACATGCGCAGGTTGCGCCGCCAGTCAAAGCGGCGCCAAAGAATGTCCACGGCGGCGATCAGCGTCATGGAGGAAGCAACAGCCACGAGAAGCCGCATGGTGAATTCCCGGATCATGGAAGGCAGGGAGGTCACATCCTTGAAGACGAAGGATTCAGCCTGCGCGATTGCCGGCCAGAGCACGAAGGTGGTGATGGAGCCGATCAGCGTCAGTTTGATGAGCCTGAAGGAAAACTCCACCAGCGCCGCCCGGCCGAAAATACGCTCCGCCCCTTTTTTGGGGGAGATGCGCTCCAGTTTCGGCTGAATGCGGTCTGGGGCAAGGCGCGCATTGCCCTGCACCAGCATGGCGAGAATACCCGCCATCATGAAAAGCAGAAAGACGGGCAAAAGCGTCAGCGCCGTTTCGGCAATGAAATTACCGATCATCTGCGACAGATCGCCCACGGTGGGCCCGGCAATCAGCTCGTCCGGCCGGTCGATCAGCGGCACCATGGCATGGCCAAGCTCTGCCATGGCCCAGGAGCCTGCACCCGCCACCAGCGTGAAGGCCGCCAGAAACGTGAGCAGTGTGCCCACCTCGCGCGAATTGGGCGTATTGCCCTTTTGCTTGGCATCGGACTGCTTTTTCTCTGTCGGTTCCTCGGTTTGCGAGGACTTGTCTTGCGTTTGATCGGACATGTCAGGTGGCAAAGCTGTTGAGCCAGGCGCTCATGCTGCCTGCAAAGGAAAGCATGATGGCCGAAGCGGTTGCGAAAAGAACGAGAAAGCCCGTTGCGAGCAAAAACGGCATGCCGACGAAGAAGACGGGCAAGGACTGCATCAGCCGGTTGGTAAGCCCGAGGCCGAGATTGAAAAGAAAGGCGATGATGAGAAAGGGGCTTGCGAATTTCACCGCAAGAACGAACGCCTCGCTCATCACATGGATGAAATCTTCCGAGAGCCGCGCAAGATCAGGCAGGCGCGCGGGCGCAAAAAGCCCGTATGAAGCGGCAATCGCATCGATCATGAGAACATGCAGATCGGCAACGAAAATCAGCGTCATGCCGCACATGACGAGGAGGTTCGTGGTGGCCGTCGAGCCGCCGAAACCCGCAGCAGCCTCCGGCACCAGCGCGGAAAGGCCCATGGACTGGCCGATAAGCTGGCCGCCCATATGAAGAGCGGAGAAAATGAGCCGTGTCGAGGCGCCGATAAAGGCCCCGATCAGGAACTCCGTGCCGATGGCGCCGAACAGCGCACCTGCATCCTGCGGCACGGCGATATGGGAGACGGGGGCAAGCGGCAGAATGATGAAACTGATGGCAAGGGCAAGGACGAGGCGGACCTGCGGCGGGATGATGCGCTCACCGAAACCGGGCAGCAGCAGAACCGCCGTGCCGGCACGGGCGAAAACCAGCATGAAAAGGAAGACCTGATGCTGGGCGAAAAGCTGCAATCCCTCCATCGCCGCCCCTATAGGAATGATCTGACGAGGCTGGAGGTCAGCAGGTACCAGCCATCAATCAGAACGAAAAAGAGCACTTTGAACGGCAGCGAGATCACCACCGGCGGCAGCATCATCATCCCCATCGCCATCAGAACCGTGGCAACCACAAGATCGATAACGAGGAAAGGCAGGAAGATCAGAAAGCCGATCTCGAAGGCCCGGCGCAGCTCGGAAACGAGAAAGGCGGGAACCAGTACGCGCAGGTCCACCCGGGCTTCCTCTTCTTCCGCCTCTTCATTGGCGGAAGGGGCGGGGAGAACGCTTGCCTGGTCTTCCTCTGTGCCCGCGGGGCGGGACTTTTCATAAATTACCGCCGAGAGCCCGTCGAAAAGCGCAAGGTCCTTCTCGCGCACATTGCGCTGCATGAACTGGCGGAAGGGCTCGACGATCCGCCCGAACGCTTGTTCTTCGGTTACCTGGTCGTTGAGAAGCGGATTGAGCCCATCGCGCCAGGCCTGGTCGAATGTCGGCGCCATCACATAAGCGGTGATGAAAAGCGCCAGGCTGACGATCACCATATTGGGCGGCGATTGCTGCAGCCCGAGGCCGCTGCGCAGGAAGGAAAGCACGATCACGATGCGCGTGAAGCAAGTCACCATGATAAGGAGACCGGGCGCGATGGAAAGAACCGTAAGAATGCCTAAAAATTGAATGATCCGCGCTGTGAGCGGCCCGCTGCGCTCGCCCCCGGCAAGCGAGGCAATGTCGAAATCGGCGGCGCTGGCAGGCCCGGTTGCCGCCAGAACGAAAGCGCCCAAAACGCCGATTGTGAGGAAAAAAACCCGCCTGCTCATTGCAGCACCAGATGGTGAATGGCGAGACGTGAAATTTTTCCCTGTTCATCGACCAGCGCGACACGGCGCTCGATCTGATTTTTAAAACGGGCGGCGGCGTGGCTGCCTTCAAGGTCGCGCCCATCAAGCCCTCTCAAAAAAAGAATGAGCGCTTCTTCGATATCACCCTTCATTTGTTTGACGTCGGCAAGGTGGCTGCGGCGCGTCTCCAGGCTGATGCCGATCTGGATGAACCGGGCTTTCGCCGTCTCGCGCAAATTCGTGGTGATGGGCCCGATTTCGAAAATCTGTGCGGGGTCCGTCTCTGCAAGCGTTGCGGGCTTTCCATGCGCCAGAATTTCCCAATAGGAAACGGCAAATTCGCTGACAGTTTTATCGGTTTCCACAGCCGAGGACACCATGACCGTGAAAGCCAGTGCCAGCCCGAAAAGAATGAAGAGCGGGGGCACTGAGTATTTGAGAACAAGATCGAGAATTTTCTTTCCCGCAGATTGGGTTCCACTTTCGACTTCTTCGCTCATCCCGCCGCTTCCTGCTGTCTGCAAACTTAAATCACGCTGAAAACATTGCCCGATAGCTTGGGCCTCAACGCAATCACGGTAGCTCTCGCCGTATTCGGAATCTTTAAAGAATGGGGATGCAGTGAAGTCGCTTCTCGAAAACCTTCAGGCACTGGGTACGCGCCGCTTGATAATGCTGGGCGGTGTGGGCGCATTGATCGTGGTGGGCATCGTTGCCGCTTCGATCATGATGTCGCAGTCCTCCATGACCGTTCTTTATTCCAAACTCTCGCCGGCGGAAGCAGCGCGGGTGGGGCAAGCGCTGAAAGAAATCGGCATCGATTTTGACATGCAGGAAGATGCTGGCGCCGTCCTCGTCTCCCCCAACGAAGCGCGCAAAGCGCGCATGGCGCTTGCCGAGCGGGGCCTTCCCGCCAACAGCTCCGCGGGTTGGGAGCTTTTCGATGATGCAGGTGCCCTGGGCCTTACCTCCTTCATGCAGCAGGTGACGAAAACCCGCGCGCTGGAAGGCGAACTTGCGCGCACCATTCAGACCATGGATGGGGTACTCGCCGCGCGTGTGCATCTTGTTCTCCCCGAGCGCGATGCGTTCAGCCGGGCGGCGGCAACGCCGAGCGCTTCCGTCTTCGTGCGCATGGGCGACGCGGCCCATATGGCACGGGAAAAGGCGCTTGCCATTCAGCGCCTCGTCAGCGCGGCGGTGCCGGCGCTCGCGCTTAAAAACGTGACGGTTCTCGACAGTTCCGGCGAAGTGCTGGTTGCCGAAGGCGAAGGCAGCGCGAATGCCGCCCGCGGTACGGAATACCGCGCGGAGCTGGAAGAGGGGATGAGCGAATCCATCCGCCGTCTTCTAACGCCTTATCTCGGCCAGGGGAATTTCCGCGTCGCGGTGACGGCGGATATCGATCTCGACCGGGAGGTCATTGCCGAGGAGACCTTCGATCCCGACAGCCGGGTGGAGCGTTCGCGCCGCAATTTCTCCGAAAACGAAAACGCGACCGATACCAGCACGGAGCCGCCCGTCTCCGTTGCGCAAAATTTGCCGGAAGAGGAAATCAGCAATGGCGCAGGGTCCTCTTCTTCCTCGACCACGGAACGCGTGGAAGAAACGATCAATTATGAAATTTCCTCCGTGCGCCGCGAGCGGGTGAGCGAAGCAGGTAAAGTCGAGCGGCTCAATGTCGCCATTCTGGTGGATGGGGTGCGCGGGGTGGATGCCTCCGGCGCGGAAACCTATGAACCGCGCTCGGAAGAAGATCTTGCAAAAATCGCCACCATCGTGCGCACGGCGGCAGGTTTCGATGCGGCGCGCGGCGATGTCGTTACCGTGGAGAATGTAAAATTCATCGAGCGGGTGCAGGATCTCGAGCCGGTGGGCACGCCTACTTTGACCGAAGTCGTCATGCATAATCTTGGCACGGTCATTCAGTCGCTCGTGCTGCTTCTCATTGTCGGCCTGCTCACGGTCTTCGGCCTCAAGCCCGTCGTCTCCCGTCTTATGGAGACGAACCGCGAGCGCAAGAAAACCGCGCTCGAGGCGCTGGAAGAAGAAGCGGGTGAGGGCGAAGCCGCCGCGGCGCTTGCCTTTGAAGACGGGGCGGAAAATGTTGCCGGCGCGCTCGAAGACCGCAGAGCCCAGGCCGAGGCCCAGCTTTCCGGCGGCACCGGTACGGACAAGTTCATGGAAAACATGATCCAGCTGCGCTCGGTGGAAGGGAAAGTGCGCGAAAGCTCCATCGCCAAGCTCGGTGAGATCGTCGACGAATATCCCGAAGAGGCCGTCAATATCCTGCGCGCCTGGGTCTATGAGGAAAGGAGCGCGTGATGGGCATGGCTGCAACGCGTCCTTATGCTTTCGAGCCGCTGGATAAGCCCGCCCGCCTCGCTGTCGTCGAGGCGGAGGAAACGGCTGAAGAACTGGAAGCCCGGCTGCGGGAAGAATTCGCCCGCGTGCTTGACGAAGCCCGCGCCGAAGCTTTTGAAGAAGGTAAGGTTCAAGGCATGCGGGAAGGCCGGCTCCTGGCCGAGCGGGACAGCTCGCTCCAGGCCCGCCAGGTCACGCTCAATCTTCTCAGCGAGATCACCCGCGGCGTCGGCATGCTCGATGAAGAAACCTGCCGCCTTGAAAAAGAGGCGCTCGGCGCCGTGAAAGCGTTTTTGGGCCAGCTTGCCCCCCGTTTTATGGAAGAAACCTTGGCGGCGCGCTGCGAGGCTTTGCTGCAGGAAGCTTTTTTGCAGCTCGGTGACAGCCGGCAATTGCTGATCGGTGTCAATGCAGGCGCGGCATCCTCCATCGAGGCATTGCTTACCTCCGTTGAAGTGCCGCCTGGCGTGGAAGTTCTGGTGCAGGCCGAAGAGGCACTGCCTGCCGGCGGCATCGATATTCGCTGGACCCATGGCGGCGTCCGCTTCGATCCCGAAGCGGTTTTGGCGCTGCTTACCCCCGAAGAGGGTCCGGCTTCCCAAGAGACACATCTGACTATGGAAATGCGTGAAGAAGGAGACGCGTGATGAGCGACAAGGATACCCCCATCATTTCCGGCACCGGTGCGGAAATCGAGGAAGGCGCCGAAGCGGCCTCTCCGGCGGCGGCGCAAAAGCCCCAGCCGTCCCAGATGCGCCAGACGCGCGAGGCGGAGTTCGATGTCAGCGCAGCTGTCTTCCCGCGCGGCGAACTCGATGAGCCGGAAGCCGCCTCCCGGCGCACGGTGGAGCAGAACCTTGCCGTCGTCATGGGCGTGCCGGTCAAGATGCAGGTCGTGCTCGGCGCCGCCACCATGCCGGTGGCAAGCCTTCTGAAGCTCGGGCGCGGCGCTATTGTCGAGCTCGATCACAAGGTGGGCGAGCCTGTTGCCATCATGATCAATGACCGGGTCATTGCCCGGGGCGAAGTGGTGGTGGTTGATGAAGACCGTTTCGGCGTGACGCTGACGGATATCGTCGCCGACCCTTTCAGCGGCGCTTCGGCGAAGCATTAAGCAAGCAAGAGGTTGCCGATGGACGAGACCACACCCCCTCACACCCAGGATGAAGCGGCCTGGGCGGGCCGCGCCGAAGAGGGCGATCTGGCCGGTGCCGTTATGGGCGGGCGCCGTCAGGCGGCCTCCGAAGCGCTGAGCAAATTGACGGATTCGGCGGGCCTGCACGAGCGCCTGCCGATGATGGATGTGATCGTCGACCGGCTGGTGCGCCTTCTGACGACGGGCCTCAGGCAATTCACTTCCCACGGCGCGCGCATCAATGTCGCCGATTATTCCATTCACCGGTTCGGCGATGTGCTGCAGTCGCTGCCCGAGCGCTCGCTCATCAATGTCGCGGTGGCCGAGCCCTGGGACAACAAGCTGCTCATTACGGCCGATTCCGACATGGTCTATGCGTTTGTGGATGTGCTGCTCGGCAGCCCGAAATCGGCGCGCATGTTCGATCCGAGCCGTTCCTATACTTCCATCGAGCGGCGTCTTGCGGGGCGGGTGCTTGATCTCGTGGCAGATAATCTGGCAAGCGCGTTCGAGCCCATCTCGAAAGTCAGCTTTAAAAGCGAGCGGCTGGAGGTCAATCAGGAATTCGTCGTCATCTGCCGGGAAAGCAATCCCACGGTCATGATCGATCTGCAGGTGGATTTTGAATGCGGCGGCGGCAAGGTGCGCATCGCGCTGCCTTATGTGACGCTGGAGCCGGTACGCAAAAAACTGGTGCAGATGTTCACCAGCGAAAAATTCGGCCGGGACCCTGCCTGGGAGCGCCATTTCCACAGCGAGGTGCAGCGCACGGAGCTTGCCATTACCGGTGTCCTGCATGAGCGCATCGTGACGCTCGGCGAAGTGGCGGGCTGGAAGCCCGGCATGACGATTTCCCTTCCCATTTCCGTCCGCAAGCCCGCGGCCCGTCTCATGTGCAATGGCGTGCCGCTTTATGAGGGGGAGATGGGGCAATCCGGCGGCTCGCTCGCCATCAAAGTCGAAGAAGCAACCAATCTGGAGCAGGAGTTCATCGATGCTCTCTTATCTGATTAATATCGCGCTTCTTTGCGCATTGCTGGCCTGCACGACCTATATGTATTTCGTCAATCAGCGCCTGCGCCTCTTGCGCAGCGGGCAGGACAATATCGGCCCGATGATCGAGAAATTCGCCAAGATCACCGGCGATATGACCGAGAGCCTGAGCACGCTGAAATCGGACGCCGTGGCGACCGCCCGCCAGCTCGAGGAAATCGTCTCGCATGCTCATGCGCTGAACGGCAAGATCGAGACGACGCTGAAAGAAGCAAAGGCCATCGAGCTGCGCCTTGCCGCGGCCAATGCGCTGCACCCGGCGGCCCAAAGAAGCCCGGCGCAGGATGAAAGCATCGAAGGTTTGACCGATCTTCTCAAAGCTTTTGAAGAAGAAGTCGCCCGCCGCCCTGAGAATAAAGCAAAGGACGCGCCGGTGCGCGCCGATCAGGTGAAAGAGGCGGCCTCCCGCCCGCTCCATGCGGTGGAGCCGCGCCGGGCACTGGGTTTCCGCGCCCGCCAGCATGATGAAGAGGGGGAGAAGGGCGTGCGGCGCTGGAAGCCCGCTTTCGCCAGCAAGAAGAGCCTGATGAATGAGGCGCTCGATCTCTTTTACAAAGCTCCGGGGGATGCCTGATGCGTATTTTGCCCATCGCGCTGACGGCGGCGTTTCTGGCGCTGCCCATGCAAATGGAAATCGTGGTGCATGAAAGCGCGGCACTTGCCAAAGGGGTGGCCGGAGACGGCTTTGGTGATCACCCGCGCCCCTGGGCTAACGATCTTTTGAATAATGGGCAGAAACAACCCTCTGAAAGCACGCAACATGCTGAAGAAAGCCTTAAGCGCGCAGCAGTGGAGACCTCGGCAGGGAAGGCGCAAGTGGGGGCAATGAGTGCTGCCGCAGACCTTTCGCCGGAAAACTGCGCCGCAACCGGTGCCGATATGGAAGCCCGTCTCTCCCGGCTCCAAGCGGCCGAGCGGCGCCTGCAAAAGCAGCTTGCCGGTCTCACCGCATTGCAAGGAGCAATTGAAACCCTGCTCGTGCAGCAAACAGAGGCGGAGAAACAGGATCTTCAACAGCTTGTTAATCTGTACCGGAATATGAAACCTGTAGAGGCTGCCGGTATTCTGGGTGACATGGAGCTACCCATCGTGGTGTCCGTGCTGCTGGCCATGAAGGAGCGCGAAGCCGCGCCCATCCTGGCGCAGATGCCTAAAGCGGCAGCTCAGGACGTGACGCGGGAAATTGCGCGGCGCCGCAGTCTTGAGCGGCTGGATATCAGCCAGCTTTGATGGGGCCGCAGAGTAATGAGGGATTTCATGCGATTTGGCCGGAACAGACCCACCTTGACCCTGATCACGGATGGGGAGCGGCGCGTCTATCCCGATGAGGCCCAGCATTCGGCAAATGACGTTCTGATGTCGCGCCTTCTCAGCGCGGTCATGGAAGAGGCCATGCAGGATATCTTTTCCGTGGACCTGGCTCATTTCGTCGGTGAGCTGCGCAACGGCTACAAGGATATCCTGATGGATATCGTCAAGGATTGCCTCTCCTCCTCGCCCTATGGCGCTTATGTGAATTTCTCCGGCAAGGGCACGTTCGAGCTCGACTGGAACACCGTGCCGGCGGTGCGGCTCGAATTCGTCTGGGCCGGCCCCTTCTACGAGGTTTTCTTCGAGGTGGAGCGGCGCGGTAATGAAATGCAGTGCTATTTCGGTGACGTGCGCCCGCAGGGCGGCCAGTCGCCGGCAAAAGCGACCAAGCATTTCATCGAGGAGCTGCAGCGCGGCCTCAATGAGGGCGCGCTCTGAACTCTTAAGAGCCCGGCTAAACACAGAAAAAGGCGCTGCTGAGAAGCAGCGCCTTTTCTTTTACCCATGCAGGGAGATCAGAAGTTCGCGGCAACCGCTTCGGTTTGAGCGGGCGCGGGGCGGACCAGCGCGATCTCCTCAGGGGCTTCGAGCTTATAGCCGCGCCCATAGACCGTCTCGATATAAGAAGCGCCGTCCGTATAGCTCGCAAGCTTCTTGCGCAGCTTGCAGATATAGACATCTACCACCTTGTCGAAGGGCTGCGTGTCCCGCATCCCGTAAACGGCGTCGTAAATCGTTTCTTTGGCCACCACGCGGCCGACGCGCAGAGCAAGCTGGGTGAAGATCGTGTGTTCGCGGTGGCTGAGCTTGACCCGTTCGCCCCGGATTTCCGGATCCCGCCCGTCGAGATAGGCGGTGATCTCTCCGATCTCGATGGAGGTAGTGGGATGGCCGTGGGCCCGGCGGATGACGGCATGGATACGCTCGATCACCTCGCCTGCGTTCACCGGCTTGACCATCACATCGTCCGCCCCGGCGTTCAAAAGTGCGATGGAAAGCGCGCTGTTCTTATTGTCGATCAGCGCCACAACCGGCACATCGCAGCCCAGTTTGCGCAGCAGCCGGATTTTCTCTTCCATTTCTTCGCTCTCGCCGATCAGTGCGCCCTGGAAATTGTTCAGGTCCGCGGCGAAAGCGTCGGTAATGTCATCGACCCCATACTCTTCCACGATGGAAAGCTCGGCCCGCTCTTTGGCGAAAACACGCTGCAGCGCGGCTGCAACGCCGGCATTCTTTTCTAGAAGCGCCAGGTTCGTCTTTTTACGCTTGTTGCCCATTGTGCCCTCGATAGTGATACGAAATCCTTGTTGCCTTTTCCCGTTTCTGGGATCCCTGCTTAAGGAAAACTCCGCAGTGTTGACTCACTGTTTCGTGACTAATAAGGGGCACCGCCTGTAAAGGGCTGCTTAATTCATTCGTTGCATTTCGTCTTAGATTTCAAAACTTCATATGTTTTTCACGTTCCACAAGGTTTCGACAGATATTGTTCGAAAACTTCTTTCAACTCTTATGAAAATTCTTTTTTGGAATCTTGTTAGAAGCTTGCAGCGAGGCGCAAAGAGGCCCGTCTTTTTAAGCCAGTTTAAACAGCGCCGCCTAGCGTGAGGCTCAACGACACTTTTGCGGTTGTGAGCAATGAAAAAGAAATCCCCTCTCGCCCGTCTCGCGCTTCTGGCCTTTTTGGGCATGGCGCTGACAGGCGCCGGTCTGGGCGAGGCGGCTGCCAGCCGGATCAAGGATATTGTGCGCGTTGAAGGCGTGCGCAAGAACATGCTGGTCGGCTATGGGTTGGTGGTCGGGCTCAACGGGTCGGGGGACAGGCTGCGCAACATTCCCTTCACCGAGCAAAGCCTGACAAGCATGCTGAAGCGCATGGGTGTCAATGTGCGCGATGAGGAATTGAAGACGAAGAATGTGGCGGCCGTCATGGTAACGGCCGAGCTGCCGCCTTTCTCCCGCCAGGGCGCTTTGATCGATGTGTCGGTCTCCACCTTGGGCGATGCGACGAGCCTTGCGGGCGGCGCGCTGCTCGTTACACCGCTCATGGGCGCGGACGGTAATGTCTACGCGGTGGCTCAAGGACCCGTCGCCATTTCAGGCTATAGCGCGGACGGCGATGCGCAATCCGTGACGAAAGGCATTCCCACGCGCGCGCGCATTACGAATGGCGCGATCGTCGAGCGGGAACTGCCCGAGCAGCTCGATCAGCTTGAGATCGTCCGGCTTAACCTGCGCAATCCCGACTTTACGACGGCGATCCGTATTGCCGACACGGTGAACCGCCGGTTCGGTGCGCCGCTCGCCGACCCGCTCGACCTCAACAATGTGGAAATCCGTGTGCCGGCGAAATATCGCGGCCAGGTTGCCCGGTTCATTCACGACATCGAAGGGCTCGATGTGCGCCCGGATGCGGTCGCCAAGGTCGTGATCGACGAAAAATCCGGTACGATCGTGATCGGCGCCGATGTGCATATCAGTAAAGTTGCGATCACTCATGGCAATCTGACCGTGCGCGTCACCGAGACGCCCCAGGTCTCCCAGCCCTCGCCATTCGCCGAAGTGGGCGAGACGGCGGTCGTGCCGCGCACCGATATCGAGATCGAGGAAGGCAAGAAGGGTTTTGAGGTTGTCGGCGGCACGACGACGCTGGAATCCCTCGTCTCCGGCCTCAATCGGCTCGGCATGTCGCCGGGCGATGTGATCTCGATCCTGCAGGCGATCAAGGCGAGCGGCGCGCTGCAGGCGGAAATCGAGGTGATCTGATGAGTATCCTGCCTCCCACAGGGCCGGTCCCGCCCGGCGGTTTTACCGAGCTTCTGGAGCGCCCCTTTCTGGAGCGGCGTGCGGAAAAAGCTTTGCCCCCGCCGCTGGAAACGTTTGCCGGATCGCAGCGCTACAGAAAAAGCGCACCGTCGCCTTCGCTGACGGCGTCCCTCACGAGCGAGGCGCCCCGCGCGCGGGTGCTGACCGGCGCAGGGCACGATCCGGCCGATCCTGTCTGGAAAGCGGCGAAAGAATTCGAAGCGCTCATGCTCTCTGAAATGTTCACCCACATGTTCTCCGGCATAAAAAGCGACGGGCTTTTCGGCGGCGGCCATGCGGAAGAAACCTACCGCACCTTTCTTATGCAGTCTTATGGGGAAAGCGTGGCGGAGAATGGCGGCATCGGGCTTGCCGAAGCCGTTTACCGGGATATTGCCCGCACCTATGGCGGGGGCGGCCGAGGAGAGGATCAAACATCATGACGGACGGCGCCGATCTGAAACAGCATATCCAGGATTTCGAGCTCCCGCCCGCGCCGGCTGAGGCGCCGGCAGAAGAGGTGCAGGAGGAAGAAGACCCCTCCACCGCTTACCGCCAGGAGCTTTTGGCGCGCGCCCATGCGCATCTGCGCGAGCTTGGCGATGTCCTGAAAGCCGAGAACGAGGCGGTGCTGAAACTCGACACGCTGGCGCTCGAGCGTTTTGCCGATATCAAGGAAAGCCTTTTCATTCGCCTTTCTGCATTGGAAGAGGCAGCCCATGCGCAGCAGGTGGCTTTGATGGGAAGCGGGAGCGCGCTTGAAGAGGAAATCAGGGCGCTTACCGCCGATGTACAAAAAAGCGCGGAAGAAAATCTCCGCCTTCTCAAAGATCTGGGATCGGCAGTGCAGAAAGTCGCCGCGCTCCATGCCCGGGCCGTGGAAAACGTGAACAGTGAAGGGCTTTACAGCGCCGCCGGCCGCAACCTGCGCGCCGCCGAGCTCTCTCCCGCCGGCATGAAGCTCGAGCTTTAAGCGCCCCCTTTATTCAATCTCAGACAACGAAAAAGGCGCCCGGTTTCCAGGGCGCCTTTTCTATGTTGGAGAGGTGGGAGACTTAGAAGATGCGCATATCCGCCGTCACGTCGAGTTCCTGGCCCGTTTCCAAAACCAGGCGCGTTGCACCGCCTTCCTGCACCACTTCGGTGATGGCGTGGTTCATGAAAGTCTGACCGGGGATAAGATCGCCGTCCCCGTTGCGTGCCTCGATCTCGACCGTATAAAGCCCGTCATCCTGATCGATGCCATTATCGTCCTTACCGTCCCAGGTAATGGTCTGGCCTTCGCCTTCATAAACGAAGCTTTGCTCGCGGATGACGTCGCCGCCTGCATTCTTCACCCGGTAAACCGCCTCGCTCGGCGTTTCATCGAGGCGCAGGCGGAACTCCGCGCTGCCCTCTTCCAGCTTCATGCGGTAATTCTCCGTCTCGACCGACCGGCCGATCATGCTGGCGCCAGCCTGTGAGGAGAGGGAGGAGAGCATGGTGGAAAGATTGTCCAGCCGCTCGTTCATCTGTACCGACTGTTCCACTTGCGAGAATTGCGCAAGCTGGGTGACGAACTGCGTCGCGTCCAAGGGAGCGAGCGGGTCCTGGTTCTTCATCTGCGCCGTCATCAGCTTCAAGAAAGACTGATAATCGGTCGTCGTCTGGGGTACCTGGGTCATGTCCTGTCCTGCCGGTTGATCCTGGGGGAATTAAAGGCGCAAATCGATCCCGCCATCGAGGGAAAGAAGCTGAGGGCTCTCCTCGCTTGCGGCATCGCCAAACGCGTTATTGAGGGAAAAGGCCTGGCGGGATGTGCCGGGCTCTCTTTCACCGCCCTGCGCGCCGCGCTCGGAAAAGGAAAGGTCGGCGCTGCCGCGTTCAAAGCCCGCATCGGCAAGCGCCCGTTCCAGATCGCGCTGGTTCTGCTGCAATTGCTGCAGGGTTTCCGGCCGCTCGGCGGCAACGACGATCTTAAGGCGCCCATTCTGCATTTCGAGCGTCACATCGATGGAGCCGAGCTCTTCGGGGAAAAGCTGCAGCGTCAACTTGTCCTGCCCGTGGCGCACCGCCTGAATAAGCCCGTCGGCAAGCTGCTGGACGGGGCGGGGCGCATGGGCAGCGCCCGCTTGCGCGGGAGAAAGCTGTGCGAGGCGCTGTGCCGCCTCGCCTGCCGTGCTTGCGGTGGGAGAGGGCGATGGCGCGCTCTCGCTTGTGCCGCTTCTGCCGGTGTCGGAGAAAAGGGAAGCTGTGGCGGATTGGGTTTGCGGCGCGCCCGCGGGCTGAGGCCCGCTCGGTGTCTTGCCTGTACCGGAAAGTTCTTTTGCTGCTTCCTGCGCGGCTTCCTTGGCGCCGGCTTGGCCTGTGGCAGAAGCAAGTTCACCTTTTGCGGTGTGTGTGTTGCCGCTGCCTTCTTTCTTTTCATTTGTGCGGGCACCCGCCTCCTTGCCGCCATGAAGCGGGGCGGCGGGGAGGCTCGCCTCGCGCGCGGAGGTTTGCGGGCCCTCCGCTTTGCCTTCGGCGGTGCCTGCGAAAGAAGATGTCCAGGCATCCGCCGCCCGGGCGGTGTTGGCGGAACCTTGCAGGCTGCCTGCCGGGGCAGGGTCCGGATTTTTCGCCTGTGCAGCTCCCGCGCCGGGGGCGGCGGGAAGGGTGCCTGTCTCGTGACCGGCCTGCCCCTTCCCGGCAGAAGCGGGGGACGTGTTTTTTTGTACAGTCTCGCCCAGCGCCGCTTGAGCGGTGTTGGCCGCGTTTGCGGTCTGCGCGGCGGCTTTCTGCGGCTTTGCCCCCTCGGCAGGGGGTTCGCTCTGACCTTTGCTCTGGGCCGCATCGGGCTTTTCTGCGCGCTCGTTCGCTGCGCGTTTCTCCGCATGCCCCGCAGACGGATTTTCTTTAGCGCGCGCCGGGGCTTCGCTTGTCTGCTCGGGTTTCGGTGCGGCACGCTCCTGCGTTTCCGCCGCACGCCGGTCGAGATAAGCGGAAAAGCTCTCGCCCGGATCTTCCTCGCTTTTTTCCTTTGCAGCGGGCGCGCTGCGGGGCGCGCGCGTTTCAGGCGCGTAAGAGGAGGGAGCGGGGAATGTAAGCCGGCTGTCAGCGGACATGATCAAAGCCTTTCCTTGATGGGCTAAGGCTAGATGCCAATCTCTAAACTGGGGTTTCGGTTTTGCTACCCTGCCTGCGCGCCGCTGGGTTGTGTTTCAGACGGCTCGATCGAGACTCAAATTTTTGACAAATGGAATCCAAAGCCCGCTGTCATAGGAAAAACCGATCTCACCGCTCATGTGATGATGGGCGATAATGGCGGGCACATTGCGTCGCAATGTTTCTTCAAGGCCGGCGGGCAGCGGGCGCGGCGTCAGGCAAAGAATGTCGATCGTCTGGCCGATCACGTGCCCTGAAAACTGGACGGGCCCCAAACGCTCGAAAGGCAATTGCAGCGCAAAGCGGTGGACGGGCAGGTGGCTTCTGTGGCCAGTGATGGATTCCTGAACCGCCCAGACGAATTGCGACATCTCTTTCAGCATGAAAGGGGCAATTGCCACAGCCCATTTGCCGTAACCTGGGATATCATGCATGCGCGGGAAAACCTGCTGGTCGAGATAGTCCATCATTTCTTCCATTTCATGCAGCTCGAACTCCCGTTCCGCGTCCCGCCCGAGCCAGCGCCGGATGCCGCCATGGCGCAGGCACAAAAAGAAAAACATCAAGCCGATGCCGAAACTGGAATTGGCTTTCGGTATCTTTGCGGTGAGCGCCGAAACGATGGCCGGATTGAGCAGAAGCAGCGCTTCCATCATCGTGTGATAGGGCTGGGAGAGATTGCGGAAACTGCTCACGATCTGCTGAGCGGGGTCGGTATGGCGCAGCTGACTTGCATCCTGAAAGGCTTTCAACATGGAAGGATCGCGGAACCCCGTCTCATCGCGCCCCGCCGCAAGGCTGCTTTGATACCAAAGCTCGCTGCTTTTGATGGAGCCGACCACGGAACCTTCGAATTGGGCAATTGGCCGCGCGCCCATCGGCGGCGGGTCGCTTGGCCCGCGGGCGGGCGCCGGGTTCTGCATGGAAAGTGCCGGCGCCATGCTGTTCTGGACGATGCGTGCAGCTGCCGTCTGAGCAAGGGCGATGGCCGGGCGCACGGCTTCACTCGTCAGAACTGCCTGGCCTTTGAGCGTTTGCACCTCCGTGCCGATAGGGGCGGTGCTGGTTTTGGGTGCGGCAAGCTCTGCGCGCACGCTGGTGCCGGAGGGCGAGACCGTCAGCAGCAGCGTCTCGCCCGCGCCCGGCACGCGCGCGCCATTTGCGGGGATCGCCTGCGTGCCGCCGGAATAACGGATGGTGAAGGCACCGAGATCGGTCTGCACCTGAATGAGGTTGTTCTGCAGCTGGCGCGTTACCGTGCCTTCAAGCGAGAAGGCTTCGGAACCGGGCACGAAAAGCGGCGGGCGGCTCAGAACGACGGCGTTCGCCCGGATTTGCGTGGCCTCGCGGTAAATGCCCGGGGTGAGCGACGGCCCGTCAGCCTCTGCCGTTGCAGGCGCAATCGCTTCTGCCATGGGCCTTACCTCCGCACATTTTCCTGCAGCAGCAGCCGGTCGAAGAGAACCTGTGTGATGGCTGCCGTACCCAGTTCCCGGTTGAGCGCGCGCTTGAGACTGTTTTTGAGCGTTGCAGGGTCCGCTTTATTCGGCAGGACGCGGCCTTCTTCCGCCGCCTCGAAAAAGTGCCGCAGCATGATATCCCGCAAGATGGAGGTGTCGGCGCGGTGGCGGGCGGCGGTTTCCTTGTCCGCAAGCTCAAGCGTAATTTCGGCAAGAAGAAAGGCTTCGGTACGCCCTTCTTCCAGAAGCGGCACCACGAATTGCCCTGTTTCCACATGGGTGGAGGATGGCGTTGCCTCATTCGCTTTTTCTTCCGCCGGAGCTTCGGCAGCGCGCAGCCTTGCCGCCGCATCGAAGGCCATGGCCGTGCCGATGCCGCCGCCGATCAAAAGACACACGAAAACGAAGCGGAAGACTTTCAAATCCGGCATGGGAGCTCCTTAAGCAGCATCGCGGGCTTTGGCGTGCCGGATGACGTCGTTTTCGAGCACGGTGGATTTTTCGACCGCATCGAAGCTCGGCTGTGCATCGATATGCAGGACCTTGCGGCCATATTCGATGGCGACCTGCGCGGCTGCGCCGTTCAGATGGGCGAGCAATGTGGATTTGATCGCCAGGAAATAGCTGATCTGCGCATCCTTATTGGTGCGCACGAGCCCGGCCAGCGGGCTGACGACGCCGTAGGAAAGAAAAACACCGATAAATGTGCCGAACAGCGCCCCGCCGATCAGATGGCCCAGCACTTCGGGCGGTTGGTTGATCGCGCCCATCGCTTTGATGACGCCAAGGACGGCGGCTACGATGCCGAGCGCGGGAAGGGCATCGGCCATGACCTGCAATGCATGGGTCGGCCGGTGCAGGTCTTTTGAAAGGATGCGGATTTCCTCATCCATGAGAGATTCGATTTCATGAGGCTTGGCGGTGCCGAGCGAGAGAAGGCGCAGATAATCGCAAAGAAAGTTGACGGCGCGCGGATTGGCGAGGACACGCGGATATTGCTGGAAAAGCTCGCTCTCATGCGGGCGCTCGATCATGCTTTCAAGCTGCAGCATGCCCTGGCCCTTTACGGAGCGCAAAATCGCGTAAAGCAGGCTGAGAAGTTCGAGATAATCCTCTTCCTTCACCTTCTTGCCATTGAAGAGATCGCCGACCGAACGCACGGTATCTTTCACGACCGGGAGCGGATTGCCGATGATCAGCGTGGAAACGGCAGCGCCCGCCACGATCAGCATTTCGAAGGGTTGCCAGAGAACGGAAATTTCCCCGCCCATGCCCATATAGCCGCCGATCACGGCGATGATGAGAAGCGGGATACCGATAAGAGGACCCATGACGCTGTTCCCTGTCTTTAGGCGGGGCCGTGAGAGACCCGCGCATTTCACACGCAATGCACGCAAGGCAACGCACCTCGTGCAGCATCAGGCGACGCTAGGAAGGGGCGGTTAAATCAGGTTTTAAGAAAAGCGCTCCGCGCGCCGGACGTGGAGCGCGCGCAAACTTAAACCCGCGTTTAACCGAGGGCGGGAAAGCTCAACCTGTCATCTCAGGTCCGGCCAGTCAGAAGCACGGCGGATCTTTGCAGGTCGTCAGAAGGCGGGACACCTCTTTAAACCTAGAAAGAAGGAAACAGAGCTATGACGGCTTCTATTCTCACCAATGTCGGCGCAATGACCGCGCTGCAGACTCTCACCAGCACGAACCAGCAGCTGGAAATGACCCAGGACCGTATTTCGACGGGCATGCGCGTCGCAAAAGCCAAGGACAACGCGGCTTATTGGGCGATTGCCACGACGATGCGGACCGACCTCGTGGGCTATCAGGCGATTTCGGATGCTATCGGCCTCGGTCAGGCGACCGCGGACGTGGCTTCCACTGCCAACGAATCCATCGTGAACCTGCTCAAGGATATGAAGCAGCGTCTCGTGGCGGCCCAGGATGCCGGTGTGGACAAGGAGAAGATCAACGACGATATCCAGCAGTTGAAGGGGCAGATCCTTTCTGTGGTGAACTCCGCCAACTTTAACGGCAACAACTGGCTGGACGGGTCGATCAACGATACGAACAACAACGGTAACCCCGTGAACATCCTGGCCTCGCTTGTGCGTACGGGTGCCACGGTTACGCCGCAGAATATCGTGTTCGATCCGGGCCAGACGGCCTATGTCGGCGCAGCAGTGGGTGATGGCCACTTCACCACGCAGCTTAGCGGTGGTGCGGCCGGCCTGATCGCCAACGGTATCCTTGATGCCGCTTTCGCGATCGACAACACCACCACGGCTGCCGATCTTGCCGATGCGCTGGGTGAAGTCGAAGCAGCTGTTGCCAAGGCGACCGAAGTCGGCTCCACGCTGGGTTCGATCGAAAAGCGTCTCGGCATTCAGCACGACTTCGTGCAGAAGCTCGCCGACGCCGCAGAACGCGGTATCGGTGTGCTGGTCGATGCCGACATGAACCGCGAAAGCGCTCGTCTGAAAGCCCTGCAGGTTCAGCAGCAGCTGGGCATCCAGGCTCTGACGATCGCCAATGGCGCGCCGCAGAACATTCTGGCGCTCTTCCGTGGCTAACGGACGCGGCTAACAGAAGCACTCAAGATGGGGCCTGCCCTCCGGGGCGGGCCCTTTTTCGTTTGGGTTTATTTCTGAAAAGAAACGGAAACGTCGGGCCGCACGCCGTACCAGCGCTCGGCGGCGCCAAGTACCCGGTCGAGGTATTTGCGCGCATGAGAGGGCGTGCGCGAATGATACCAGCCCATGCCTTGCCAGATATTGCCGCCTGCCTCGTCGATATTGACCCGCAGGATCCAGGTGCCGACGGCGATGTTGAAACAGGCATCGTTCTGGAGCTGGCGGCGCAGGAGAGCGCGCGGGCGCTCATAATGCTCTTCGATCAAGGGCAGCCAGAACGTGTTGATCTGCATAGGCCCAAGATCGTCCGTGCCGTTGCTGTTACCTGAGACGGTGCCGGCCTCGCCCCCTTCCACATCGAGGATGAGCCAGATCAGCGGCTCGGGCACCTCGTAATGCGCGGCAGCCTTGGTGATGCAGGTTTTAAGCTCCGGCGTGCTGGCCGCCGCCTTTACCGCATGGGCGGGCGAAGCGCCAAAGCCGGAAAGGGCGAGGCAAGCGGTGAGTGCGGCAATGCCGGTGGAGCGGGGCATGGCTCTTCCATTTTTGATGAGATGAAGAGTTTCGCCGCCCGGCTTTAAAACCGGATTTCGGTTTTGCTTTCTTGTGAGGGGGGCTTCGCCCATAATAGATCGGCTGTTCTAAAAGGTGAGTGATGAAAAAGCCGCAAAAAACGAAGCCGGACGGGCAAAGCGAGACCTCTGCAGAGCCGGCAAACAAGCCCGCGAACAAGAAGATCAGCAAGGGCCAGAAAACCCGCCAGCAATTGATCGAGGTCGCGGCCTCTCTTTTCCAGAAGCAGGGGTTCCATGCGACCGGCATTTTCGACATTGCCGAGGCCGGGAACCTGCCCAAGGGCTCGATCTATTATCACTTTCCGGGCGGCAAGGAAGAGATCGGCGCGGCCGCTGTTGCCTTTGCCGGCGCCCAGATCGCAAAGGCGCTGGAAGAGGTGGCTGGTAAGGCAAAAGACCCGGCGGACCTTATGACCAAAGCCGCAGCTCTTTTGGGGGATATCCTGGTCGAGAGCGATTTTCAGGGCGGCTGCCCCGTCTGCCTTGTCGCGCTGGAAGTCGCGGGCAAAGTCGAGCCCATCCGGCAAAGCGCGCTGGAGGCTTATGCCCGCTGGCAGGCAATCATCGAAAAGCAGCTCTGTCTCTTTGGCATGGAAAAGAAAAAAGCCGCTGCGCAGGCAGAACTGGCCATTGCCGCCATCGAAGGTGCGCTCATCCTCTCGCAGGTTCAGCGCTCCCCGGCGCCGCTGAGGCGCCTCGCCCGTCAGCTTACCCTCTCCCTCGCTTAAGAGCCGAACGCCCGCATCGGTGAGACCGCTCTGCCTCCTGAAGTGGCGGAAATCCGCGCCCGGCAGTATTTTTCTTGACAAAAATAGACCGGACAACATAAAAAATATCCGAAACACAGGAGAGATATCATGAGCCAGTCCCGCAGCCTTCCCTTTACTCCCCGCTCCCTTCTTTTGGCGGGCCTGGCTTTGCTCACCGGTCTCGTTCTGGTGATCGCGGGGTTCACCGCCTATCAGCTTTGGCCGCGCGTGATCGACACGTCCGCGCTTGCCGGGGAAGGGGACTACCACCTGCCTCTGCCGGAGCCGGGCGCGCCGCAAGTGGAGCTTGGCTATTTCGTGACCGGGCAAAATGTCTCGCCTCAGGCGTTTATTTTCAGCGGCGGCAGTCTCCTGAAAGAGCACACCTCTATTTTCTCCGGCGTCGTGGTGCGCCATCCCGAAGCCACCTTCCTTTTCGAAGGCGGCATCGGCTCGCGCATTGCCGGAGAGTTCGAGCGGAATTTTTCCGGTCTCAATGCCAAGCTCTTTGCCTATGAAGGGAAGACCCCGGCGCTTGAGCAATTAAGCGCGGCGGGGCTCACGCAAGCCGATGTCGAGTTCGTCCTGCTCACGCATTTGCACTGGGATCATGCGGGCATCATCAAGGATTTCCCCGGCACCCCTGTCCGTATTCTCGAGGCCGAATATGAGGGCGCGGTGACGGCGGGCGAGATCGGTAATCCCGGCTTCTTTCCCGAGCAATATATGGACCCGGCCATCAATTGGGATTTCGTTACGCTCGATCCAGTTCCCTTCGGGCCTTTTGCTCGCTCCAAGGACATTTTCGGGGACGGCACCGCCGTGCTGGTCGAGCTTGGCGGTCACACCATGGGCTCGCTCGGCCTCGTGCTGAGCCGCAGCCCGCAAGAGCGCTATTTCTTCATCGGTGATGTTTCTTGGTCGGCTGAAGCGGTTTCCATTCCTGCCGAAAAAACACCCTTCGCCCGCTCGCTCGTGGATCGGAATGCCGAGGAGACGGCGCGCACCGTGGCGCTTCTTCACGAAATCGCGAAGGCCAATCCGGGACTTGCCATTGTGCCTTCTCATGATGAGGCGGCTTTTGCGGCGCTGCCGCGCCTTTAAAGCCGCGCGTCCTTAAAACCCTTCGCTTTGATCTGCCGCAATAAAGCAGGTGGAGGCAACATGCCGCCTTTGCCGCTCTGGCCCGAGCCTTTATGGTGAGCGCGGGTGGCTCGGCGGGTGAATGCAAAAGCGCATTCGCGGGCAAAGGGACGGCAATGAAAATACTGATTGCAGGCGGCGGCATTGGCGGCCTTACTGCGGCACTGGCACTGCTTGCCAAAGGGCATGAGGTTGCGCTTTTCGAGCAAAGCGCGGACATGGGAGAAGTCGGTGCCGGGCTGCAGCTCGGGCCGAATGCGCTGCGGGTTCTTTTCTCCCTCGGCCTCGAGGAAGAGCTGGCGAAAGTCTCTTTCGAGCCGCAAGGTATCGAGCTGCGCGATCATGTCTCGGGCCGGCTTTTGACGCAGATCCCGCTGGGCGCGCGGGCGCGGGCACGCTACGGGCTTCCCTATTTTCATATTCACCGGGCGGACCTCCACCGGCTTTTGCATGAAGCGGTGGCAGCGCGCAGTCCCGGCACGATCCGCACCGAGGCGAAAGTGAACGGCCTTTATCAGAATACCCGCTCGGCAACGCTCATCTTTGAAGACGGTGCGGTGGAAAGCGGCGATCTTATTGTCGGCGCAGACGGTATTCATTCGGCGGTGCGTACGGCCCTTTTCGGCGCGCGCAAACCTACCTTCAAAAAGATGATGGCCTGGCGCGGTCTTGTGCCCGCCGAGCGGCTCAAAGATGTGGGTCTGCGCCCCGTCGTCACAAGCTGGCTCGCCCCCCATGCCCACGCCATCACCTATTATGTGCGCGGCGGCGAGCTGGTGAATTTCGTCGGCGTGGTCGAGCGGGACACCTGGGTCTCTGAAGCCTGGATGGAACCGGGCAGCCGCGAGGAACTGCGCCGGGATTTCGGGTCCTGGCATCCAACGCTCAGCGCCGTGGCCGAAGCGGTGGAAAACCCCTTCCGCTGGGCGCTCCATGCGCGTGCGCCGCTTGCCTCCTGGAGTTCAGGCCGCGTCACGCTGCTGGGCGATGCCTGCCATCCGATGCTCCCGTTTCTCGCGCAAGGCGCGGCTATGGCGATCGAAGATGCTTGCGTCCTGGCGGCCTCTCTTGAAACGGCACCCGTGCCGGATGCCCTTGCCCGTTATGAGACGGTGCGCAAACCGCGCGCCTCCAAGGTGCAGGCGCAGTCCGAGGCGAATGCGGGGCTCTTTCATCTTGCTCATCCGGTGCTGCGCCGCGGGGTGCATTTTGCCATGTCGGCAGGCTCGAAATTGCTGCCGGGCTTTACGGCATCGCGCTATGACTGGCTGATGAAATATGACGCGACAGCGGCGTTATGAGCCCTGCTTTGCCTTGCGCACCGTCTCTTCCAGCGCGCTGAGAAAACGGGAGCGGTCTTTCTGCGTGAAGGCGGGATTGTAACTTTTAAAATCGCTCGTCTCGCGCAAGGTGCTCGTCAGATCGCGCATCGCGAGTGACATGCCGATATTTTCCGGCGAGAAAGGTTTACCGCTCGGACCGAGCGCAAGGGCCTGTTTTTCAAGGCAGCGCGCGGCAAGGGGAATATCGGCGGTGATCACAATGTCGCCCGCGCCGATATGATCCGCAATCCAGTCATCGGCGGCGTCCGGGCCCTCCGGCACGATCATTTGCCGCACAAGCGGGCTGCGCGGCACGCGCATGCCGCTATTGGAAACGATATAGGTCAAAAGCCCGTGCCGCTCGGCAACGCGCAGCGTTTCCTCTTTCACCGGGCACGCATCGGCATCGACATAGATCGTGGTCATGTGCCCTCCAACTCCTCGCGCAGCATTTCAAGAGCAAGCCAGTCTTCTTCTTTTTGCGCAAGTTCGGCCTCTGCCGCTTCCAGCACCTTGGCGGATTTGGCAAAACCCTCCGGGTCTTTGGAATAAAAATCGGGTGCGGCAAGCTTTTCTTTCAGCTGCGCGATTTTACCGCCAAGCTTTTCCATCTCGCCGGGCAGGGTTTCAAGCGCATGTTTTTCCTTGAAGGAGAGCTTGCGCTTTTCCTGTCTCTTGGCGGGCGCGGCGGCAGCTTTGTCGCCGCCGGATTTTTGCTTGGCGGGCGCGGCTGCTTTTTCTTCCTTTTTGCGTGTGCCGCGCTGGCGCTCCATATCGCTATAGCCGCCGGGATAGACCTGCCATTCGCCATCTCCTTCCGAGGCAATCGTATAGGTCACGATCCGGTCGAGAAAATCGCGGTCGTGACTGACGAGCAAAAGCGTGCCTTCATAATCGGCGAGCATTTCCTGTAAAAGATCGAGCGTTTCGATATCGAGATCGTTGGTCGGCTCGTCGAGGATCAGAAGGTTGGAGGGCCGGGCAAGCGCGCGGGCGAGCATCAACCGCCCGCGTTCACCGCCCGAAAGCGCATGGACGGGCGTGCGCGCCTGTTCCGGGGCGAAGAGAAAATCTTTCATATAGCCGATGACATGTTTGCTGGTGCCGCCGACTTCCACCATGTCGCCGCGTCCGCCGGTCAGCACATCGCGCAAGGTCTCGTTCGGATCGAGACTTTCCCGGTTCTGTTCCAGCGTCACCATCTGCCGGTTCGTGCCGAGCTTGATGCGGCCTTCATCGGGTTCGAGATCGCCTGTGATGAGTTTGAGAAGCGTGGTCTTGCCCGCGCCGTTCGGCCCCACAATGCCCACCCTGTCGCCGCGCAGAATTTTGACGCTCAAGGATTTGACGATGGGCGCGCCGTCATAGGATTTGCTCACCTCTTCAAGATCGGCAACGAGTTTGCCGGAGGTTTCTCCTTCGGTTGCCGCCATCGTGACCGTGGCGGTGGCGCGGCGCAGCGCTTCGCCTTGGCTGACACGTGCGGCGCGCAGTGAGTGGAGATCGCGCAGCCGCTTCTGGTTGCGCTTGCGGCGGGCGGTGACGCCGTAGCGCAGCCAGTCTTCTTCCTGCTCGATTTTACGTTCGAGTTTGTGCTGGGCCTGCGCTTCTTCCTCGATCAGCCGGTCGCGGGTCTCCTCAAAGGCGGCAAAGCCGACATTGAAGGCGCGTGTGCGTCCGCGGTCGAGCCAGACGGTATTGCGCGAGAGATTGGACAAAAAGCGCCGGTCGTGGCTGATGAGGACGAGGGCGGATTTCAGTCCGCGCAATTCACTTTCCAGCCATTCGATGGCGGGCAGGTCGAGATGGTTCGTCGGCTCGTCGAGGAGCAGGATATCGGGCGAGGGGGCAAGCGTGCGGGCGAGAGCGGCGCGGCGTGCCTGACCGCCGGAAAGATGGGCGGGATTTTCATCTCCTGAAAGTCCCAGCCGCTCCAGAAGATAGCGCGCCCGGTAAGGATCGTCCCCGGGCCCAAGCCCGGCCTCGGCAAAGGCAAGAGCGGTCTCGAAGCCGCTGAAATCCGGCTCCTGCGGCAGATAACGTATGGTGGCGCCGGGCTGCAGGAAAATTTCGCCGCTATCGGGCGTCGCAAGCCCGGCGGCGACTTTCAAAAGGGTCGATTTTCCCGATCCGTTCCGCCCGACAAGGCAAAGCCGGTCACCGGGCGAGACGGCAAGCTCCGCCCCGTTCAGAAGCGGTGTGCCCCCGAAGGTCAGGTGAATGTTTTTCAGATGTAAAAGCGGCGGCGCCATGGCCTTGGGCTTACTGGCCCCGCCGGTGCCTGACAAGAGGCTTTCTTGACCCTGAAGGGAGTTTCGGGAGGCGCTTAGCGCAGGCGGCCGTCCTCCGCGGCATCTTCCTCGAAGCGTTCCAGCTCTTTCTCGCTCAAGGCCTCGTCCCGGTCTTTGTCGTAATAGGCGTGAAAGCCTCTGGAAAATTCACGCTCATCCACGATGCCGTCCTTGTCGAGGTCCCATTTCTGGTAAATGCCCTGCGCGGCGAATTGCTGCTCGAAGGCACCGGCATTGATCCCGGCAGGCCCCGCCGCCCAGGCGGAGGTGGCGAGAATATAGGTCATGGCGGCCAGAAGAGCGGCCAGCCATTCGTTGTTGACGATAAAAGCAATGATCGGCTTGCGGTCCATGGCAGCCTCCCATTTCTGCATCCCAAAGTGGCACAGGCCGCCGGCACAGGGCCGTACGTTACCTGTTTTATTTTAAACGCGCGGGCAGGGGTGTTGGTTCCCGCTTGTGATGCGGCGAAACGGGTAAAGAAAAACCGGCGGGGAGGCCCCGCCGGTTCATCCGTTTCACGCTAAGGTGCGGTGCTTAGAGACGTTCGATGATCGTCACATTGGCCAGGCCGCCGCCTTCGCACATGGTCTGCAGGCCGTAGCGCTTGTTCTGATTTTTCAGCGCATGAACCAGTGTCGTCATGAGCTTGGCGCCGGAGCCGCCGAGGGGGTGGCCGAGCGCGATGGCGCCGCCATTGACGTTGAGCTTTTCCGGATCGGCGCCGGTTTCCTTCAGCCAGGCAAGCGGCACGGAAGCGAAGGCTTCGTTCACTTCATAAAGATCGATATCGTCGATCTTCATGCCGGCTTTCTGCAGCGCCTTCTGCGTGCCCGGAAGCGGGGCTTCCAGCATGATGATGGGATCGCCGCCCACAACGGTCATGTGGTGGATGCGGGCCATCGGCGTCAGGCCGAGTTCCTTCAGCGTCTTTTCATTGACGATCATGACGCCGGCCGAGCCGTCGCAGATCTGGCTGGAGGTCGCCGCCGTCAGCCGGCCGCCTTCGGCGAGCAGCTTCACGCCCTTGATGCCATCGAGGCTTGCATCGAAGCGGATGCCTTCATCCACTTTGTGCATTTCCTTGCCATTTTCCGTTTCCACTTCCACGGCAAGAATTTCATCGTCGAACGCGCCGGCCTGGGTGGCGGCAATCGCGCGCTGGTGGCTCTGATAACCGAACTCATCCAGCTGATCGCGGGAGATGTCGTATTTCTTCGCCATCATTTCAGCGCCCATGAACTGGGAGAACTGAATGTCGGGATAGCGCTTCTGCATTTCCGGGCTCATATAAACGCCGAAGCCGTTTTTGGCGGGCAGCGACGCGGGCAGGCCCATCGGCACGCGCGTCATGCTTTCAACACCGGCGGCGATCACGCAGTCCATGAAACCGGACATCACGGCCTGAGCGGCGAAGTGGATCGACTGCTGGGAAGAGCCGCACTGACGGTCGACGCTGGTGGCCGGAATGCTTTCCGGCAGACCGGCAGCGAGCACGGCGTTACGGCCGATATTCACGGCCTGCTCGCCCGCCTGGCCAACGCAGCCCATGATCACATCGTCGATGCGGGCCGGGTCGATGTCGGTTTTCTTGACTAGGTCTTTCAGCACCGCGCCGGCGAGGTCCGCCGGATGCCAGCCTTTGAGTTTGCCGTCGCGGCGGCCGCCAGCCGTGCGCGAAGCGGCAACGATATATGCTTCTGCCATGAGTGAGTTCCTTCCTGTTAACGCAATCCGTTATGGGTCAGGGCTTTTGCCCTTTATGCGGATAAAAGCTGCCCTTCCTTTACACCCTTTGAAACGCACGCTCTAGCTCTCTCGCCGCAGATTTGATCACTTCGCGCCCCTGACGTAGGGGAACATTGGAGAGAAGCGGGGGCGGAAAGATAGGGGCTGCGCGGCGCCGTTAAGGGCGTTTCACGCCGGTTCGAGCAATTTCAAAATCGCCTCGACCGTACAGGCCTTTGCATCTTCGATACTGAGCTTTTGCTCGTTTCGCAATTGATCCCAAGCGGCAAAAGAAGCGGCCATTTCCACCCCGGCCCGCGCCGCGGGGGAAGCGCTCGCGCATTCGGGCAGGCAGGTCCAGAGCCAGAGGCGCATTTCCATGCTGCCAGAGGCGCGGCGGCGCTCGATTTCCGGCGTGTTCCAATGGCGGGAACGGTCCGAGCGGATGAAGGGCCCGGCGCGTTCGTAAAATTCGCCCCGGATATCCATCATTGCGCGGGTTCGTTCTTCAAGATTGCCTTTGATCTTTTCCTGCGCGGATTCGATGAGGGGGCGCAGCGAGGCATCCAGCCGGTCCTGAATAGCGGCATAAAGCGTGTCAATATCATCGAAGTGCCGGTAAACGGAGCGAAGGCCGACTTGGGCTTTCTCGGCCACCTGCTCGCCGGTCGGCGCAGACTGGCCGCTTTCGATCAGCTCGAACAGCGCGTCGATGATTTTCTGTTTCGTTTGCGCGCCCCGTGCGGCACGGCCATCGGTTTTTTTGACGAAACTGACTTTGTGGGTCTTCGACACCCTCTTGGCTCTCCCCTGCGCCTGATCTCACTGAATAAGCGTAAGGCCTTGCGCGCCGGGCTGCGAGTATTTAGCCGCCGGGTTTGGTCTTTTCATGTTTAGGCATTGAGAGTGTCGATTTTTATGAGAAAGATCTGTCCATGATATTTTGTCATGATTCCACGTGGGGGGCGACGAAGTGCTGGCAGGTGCGGCACAGCGATATTTCGTATGAAGAAAGTCTTTAAGAATCAGCTAGTTCATTGATTTAACTGATAAATTATCCGGTTTTCGTATATGCTGATTTGTCACAGTTATATTTAAACTGAGTCATTACAGCCCGAAGTTATTGACAAATAGCGTGTCTATTAATCTCCTAGGGTGTGCTTGAGTGCCGAGGGGCTCGCAAAGCACCAATCGAAGTAATCGAGGTATGCGGGGCGCGAATCGCTTCGCGTGAGGAGGGAAATAGATGATCGGAAAGATCAGCGGACGCGGCGCGCTGGGCGCGGCGTCGCTGCTGGCGATGACATGTCTATCGGGCATGCCGGCCAGCGCATTGGAATATCAATTCGGCGGTGTGCAGATTTACTTCGACACGACGGTTTCGGCCGGTGTGTCGGCGCGCGTCTCCGAGCGTAACGACCTGTTTTTGCCCACAGGCAACGGCGGTCCGCGTGAGAGCACGGCGGACGTTCAGGATATCGCGGCTTCTTTGGGCTTTCCCGGTTTGCCGACCGCAGATTCGGGCGGGGCTCCCACTCAGAACATCACGCTCGACACTGAGACCGGCCCTGATGCCTTTGCCGGTTCGATCAACACCGATGACGGCCGTTTGAACTTCGACAAATGGGACCTGACGTCCGGTGTCGTCAAAATGACGAACGACATTCAGGCGAACTGGCAGAACTACACGCTCTTTGCCCGTGTGAACTCGTTCTATGACGCGGTTTTGGACAATGACAGCTCTTACGAGCGTTTTGCCCTGAACGAAGGCGGCAAGGTGGATGCGGCCCGCGATATCGACCTGCTCGACCTTTATGTGTCGGCGGACTACAACATCGGCGACCTGCCGCTCAACCTGCGTATTGGCCGCCAGGTGATCAACTGGGGCGAAGGCACGTTCATTCTGAACGGTGTGAACTCCGTTTCCCCGCTCGATGTGAACGCGTTCCGCCGTCCGGGCGCTGAAATCAAGGAAGGTCTGCTTCCTGTTTGGGCCGCCTATGGCTCCATCGGTCTTCCCTACAATCTCGCGCTGGAAGGTTTCTATCAGCTCGAATGGGAAGAAACTCAGCTCGACCGTCCGGGCACGCCTTTCTCCGGCTCCGACGTAACGGCGCAAGGCGGTGTGGCGAATGCACAGTCCTTCGTGACGGGCGGTGAGTTCATTTCCGGCTTCTTCAACCGGAACTGCTCGACTGCAGGCAACATCAGTGCTGCTTTTGATGCGGCAGTCACAGATCAGCGCTTCAACTGCGGTGGCGGGGTGAACCCTTTCCTCGATTACTCCGTTGCTTATCCGACAGGGAACAACGAAGCTCTGCGTCTGGCACTGAAAGACGGCACGGGTGACATCGCCCGCGATCAGGACCGGGAAGCAAGCGACAGCGGCCAGTATGGTCTCGCACTGCGCTGGTATTCGGAAGAACTGAACTCCACCGAGTTCGGCTTCTACTTCATGAACTACCATAGCCGTGTGCCGATCGCGAGCGAACGCTATATCAACCGTCCGACGAATACCTCGCTGCAGGTTTATAACGCCACCGGTCTCAACGCTGGCGGTACAACGCGTGGCGCCTTGTTGCAAGGGTGTCAGGGGGCTGGTTTTGGCCCCGGTGCAGGTACGTTTAACGCCAATCCGGCCAAGCTTGCCTATTTGAACAATACGCAGGTAAACGACCCGGATGGGCTGATCCAAGCTGCGAAGAATGGTCTGGCACTGAACGGTAGCCCGACGAATGCTAACGTCATTGGGCCGGCGGCAGCGCTAGCAACGGGCGGTGTTAATGGTGGCAGCCTGCTTGAAGCAATGTTGCTCAATTGTGCGCTAATTGCGGATCAGGCGGTCACCCTTGGTGCTAACACTCTTGCTGTTGACAGTGCCGAGATTCTGGCGGCAACCACGACAGCAGGTGCTGCGAGCAATATCGGTCTCTTCCTGGAATATCCGGAAGACATCAAGCTCTTCGGCTTCTCCTTCAACACCACGATTGGTGATTGGGGCGTGCAGGGCGAAACCTCGTTCCGCCCGAACCAGCCGCTGCAGCTCGATACGGACCAGCTGACGCTTGCCGCTCTTGGCGCATCTTGCCTGCTTGACTTCATTCTGGGACCGGACACTGTGTCCGCACAGGTCGATGCCGGGCAGACGTTCCGTCCGAACTCTTCCTGCGGCAGCGTTGGTGTGGGCCAAAGCGCGGAATATTCCGGCTTTGTCCGTGAAGAAGTCCTGACGGCTCAGATCGGCACGACGGCGACCTACACCCAGTCCAACCCGCTGATCGGCGCGCTTGGTGCCGACCTCGGTATCCTGGTGACGGAAGCCGGGGCGATGTGGGTGCCGGATGTTCCGGATGAAGCCGACTTCTCCCGCAAGCAGCTTGCTAACGTGTGTACTGCCGGTACGGACCTGCCGCTCGGCGCCTTCCTTGCGCTCGACAACCGTCAGGGTTGCCGTCCGACCAGCCTGTCCTGGGGCTATGTGCTCCTCGGTCAGCTGCAGTACAACAACGCGTTCGGCACGCCGATCACGCTGAACCCGACCATCGCATGGCAGCATGACGTGGCCGGTAACGCGCCGGCACCGCTTGCCAACTACCGTGAAGGCCGCAAGCGCGTCAGCCTGTCTCTGAACGGGTCGTATCAGAGCTCCTGGCGTGGCGGGATTTCCTACACGAACTTCTTCGGTAACGAGAAATACTCGAAAGACGGCGACCGCGACTTCGTCTCCGTCAACGTGTCCTACTCGTTCTAAGACATGAGGAGGGCGGTTCCGGCCGCCCTCTTCCAAGACCTCTTCGTTGTGCCTCGATGTCAGCATCCCTCAAATGCGCATCCGCGCAGCGATCTAAGAGCGGAGATGGAGCGATCCATCTCCGCTCTTTCTTTTGCGGGCTGCCTTGGCTTTTGCAGGCTCCTTCAACTGGACAGGCTTCTCTTTCTGACTTAATGTAAAGCATTAAATCGGGGGTGGAGGATATAGATGACGATCGGGAAGAAGACCGGCGGCCTCTTGGCGGCAGCTGTGTTGGTGGGCGCAGCGCTTTGGTATCTGGCGGCGCAATACTGGATCTATCTGCCGGGGATCATTGGCGAATGGCGCGACCCCATCGGTCCGAACCGTCCCGTCGTTTGGGAAGAAGGGCCGGCGGAAGCGGATCGGCCTGCGGGCGAACGCGCGCCCAATGTGATCCTTATTCTGGCCGACGATCTGGGGTTCAACGATCTGACCTTTGCAGGCGGCGGGCTTGCCGGCGGCAGCGTGCCGACGCCAAACATCGATTCCATTGCGAGGAGCGGCGTCACCTTTGCCAATGGTTATGCGGGCAATGCCACCTGCGCGCCCTCCCGCGCGGCGATCATGACCGGGCGCTATGCGACCCGTTTCGGCTACGAGTTCACGCCCGCTCCCGTCCCCTTTCACCGGCTGATCGCGAGCTTTAACGAGGACCGCGACCCGCCGGCCTTCTATCACGCCGAGCGCGAGGCGGAGACGCCGCCGGTCGATGATATGGGCATCCCTCATTCTGAAGTGACGGTCGCCGAGCTTCTTCAGGAGCGCGGCTATCACACGCTCATGCTCGGCAAGTGGCATCTGGGCGGTGCGCCGGGCATGCGCCCGGATGCCCATGGCTTCGATGAATATCTCGGCTTCATGCCGGGGGCGGCCATGTTCTTACCCAAGGACCATCCGGATGCGGTGAACTCCATTCAGGACTTCGACCCGATCGACACCTTCCTCTGGGCGAACCTTCCCTACGCTATCCGCTTCAACGGCTCGGGCCGCTTCGAGCCGGATGGTTACATGACCGACTATTTGAGCGCCGAGGCTGCCAAAGCCATCGAGGCGAACAAAAACCGTCCTTTCTTTATGTATCTTGCCTATAACGCCCCGCACACACCGCTTCAGGCAACCCGCGCCGATTACGACGCGCTCTCTCATATCGAGGATCATACCGAACGCGTTTACGCCGCGATGATCCGCGCCCTCGACCGGGGCATTGGCGAGGTACTTGGCGCGCTGAAAGAAAACGGCCTTGAAGATAACACGCTGGTGATTTTTACGAGCGATAATGGCGGCGCCCATTATGTGGGTCTGCCGGATCTCAACCGGCCTTACCGGGGCTGGAAAGCGACCTTCTTTGAAGGCGGCATTCATGTGCCTTACTTCCTTAAATGGCCCAAAGTGCTGCCCGCCGGTACGCAGCTAGCCGCACCTGCCGCGCATATCGATATTTTCTCGACCGTGGCCGCCGCCGCGGGCGCCGCCCCGCCCAAAGACCGTCAGATCGACGGTATCGACCTTGCCGCCCTGGTAAAGGGAGAGCCTGCGCCGTCCCGTCCGCTCTTCTGGCGCTCGGGCGATTATATGGTCCTGATGGACGAGGGCTGGAAACTGCAGCGCTCCGGCACGCAAGACAAAGTCTGGCTCTTCAATTTGAATGACGATCCGACCGAGCAGCAGGACCTTTCCGCCAGCGAGCCGGAAAAGCTGGCCGAGATGACGGCAAAACTCGATGCGATCAATGCCCGGCAAGGCAAGCCGCTCTGGCCGTCCCTCATCGAAGCGCCTATTGCCATCGACCGCCCGCTGAACGCGCCGCAGGTAGAAGGAGAGACGTTCATCTACTGGTCGAACTAAAAAGAGTAGCGCGGCGTAGCGCTTGAAAAGAGCGGAGGGGGAGAATATGTTACAACATAACATTTCCCTTTTCCGGAGGAAGCCTATGCCGGCCAAGACACGACCGCGTCTCTTTTTCTCCGTTGCATCGCGCAGTGCTTATGCGGCGCTCGCCCTTTGCGCTTTGTCTTTTTCGGCGGGCGCGGAGGAAAGGCGCCAGGCAGACGCTCATGTGCACGGACAGGCTGAGCTTTCCATGGCGCTTGACGGCGAGGTGCTGCAGGTCGAGCTGCATAGTCCGCTCGCCAATCTGACGGGGTTCGAGCACAGCCCGGAAACGGACGAGGAGCGTGCAAAGCTGGCTACGGCTAAGGAGACGCTGAAAGACGGCGATGCTCTTTTCAGCTTCGCGGGTGGGAACTGCGTGCTCAAAGAAGCGGCGCTCTCCGATCTCAGCTTCGAAAAACTGGGTGATATGGAAGAAGGGCACGATGCCCATCATGATGAGCACGATCATGATAAAGACCATGATCATGATGCCCATGATCACGAGGCGCACCACGATGCGGGTGAGGCTCACGCGGAAATACGCGCTGCTTACACATTCACCTGCGCTGCGCCGGCGGATATTGCCGGTTTTGAAACACGCCTCTTTTCTCTTTTCTCCGGGTTTGAGAAGATCGAAGCCGTGTTCTTGAGCGCGGACCGGCAGGCGGCAGAAATTCTGAACCCCGCCCGTCCCGGATGGGAGTTTGAATGAGGCCGAATTTTCAGTGCCACATTAAAGAGGCGATATGAGCCGGACGCTTGCGCAAGCGCCTCAAGGCGAGGTGGCGATTGCCTTGCAGGATCTCAGTTTTGCCTGGCCGGGCGGGGCGCCGGTGCTCGACATCCCTGCTCTTCATATTGCAAGGAACGAGAAAGTCTTCGTCGAAGGGCCCTCGGGCAGCGGCAAGAGCACACTGCTGGGCCTCATCGGCGGGGTGCTGACGCCGGCACGCGGCAAAGTCATGCTGCTCGGGCAGGATCTCGGCGCGCTTAGCGCGGCGGGCCGTGACAGGTTCCGCGCGGAGCATCTCGGCATCGTCTTTCAGATGTTCAATCTGCTCCCCTATCTCTCCTTAATCGACAATGTCATTCTTCCTTGCCGCTTTTCGCTGCGCCGCAGGGAGGCCGCCCTTGCTGCAACGGGCACGCTCACCGGCGAGGCGCGCCGTCTTCTGGCCCATCTCGGGCTGCGCGATGAGGCGCTGCTGCAGCGCCCGGTGACGCAGCTTTCCGTCGGCCAGCAGCAGCGCGTTGCCGCAGCCCGCGCGCTGATCGGCGGGCCGGAAATCCTGATCGCCGATGAGCCTACTTCCGCCCTCGATGCGCGCGCGCAAGGCCGGTTTCTGGAACTTCTGATCGAGGAATGCGAGCGGGCGCAAAGCGCGCTCGTCTTTGTCAGTCACGACACCTCGCTCAGTCGGTTCTTCACCCGCGCCATTGCGCTGCCCGAGGTGAACCGCGCGGCGCAGGCGTCGGAGGAGGGAGCATGAACCGTTTCTTCTTTCTGCCCCTGGCCGCCCGCTCGCTGATGAACCGGCGCGTCACCGCGCTGCTCACGCTTTTTGCCATCGCGCTTTCCGTCATGCTGTTTTTAGGCGTCGAGAAGATCCGCCTCGGCGCAAAGGAAAGTTTCGACAACACGATCTCGGGCACAGACCTTATCGTCGGCGCGAGCTCGGGCTCGGTCAATTTGCTGCTTTATTCCGTCTTCCGCATCGGTGATGCGACGAACAACATCACCTGGGAAAGCTACCGCGAATTCGCAGAGCATCCCGACACGGCCTGGACGGTGCCGATCTCGCTCGGCGATTCCCATCGCGGTTTCCGTGTCATGGGTACGACGGGAGGCTATTTCGAGCATTACCAATACGGCCAGCGCCGCCCGCTCGCATTCAGCGAAGGCGCGCCCTTCGATGATGTTTTCGATGCGGTGCTCGGCGCGGAAGTCGCAAGCCGCCTCGGCTATAAGCTGGGGGATGCAATCACGCTGTCCCATGGCATCGGCGAGACGAGTTTTGCCAATCATGAGAACAAGCCCTTCCGCGTGGCCGGTATTTTAAAGCGCACGGGCACGCCGGTGGACAGCACGGTGCATGTGCCCCTGGAAGGGATCGAGGCCATTCATCTGGGCTGGGAAAGCGGCGCGCGCAGTCCGCTTGCCGCGCTTTATACGCCGGAGCGCGTGCGCCAGATGGAATTGCAGCCTGCCGAGATCACGGCCTTCTTTATGGGCCTGAAATCGCGTATCGCCGCGCTCAAGGTCCAGCGCGAGATCAATCAATATAAGAGCGAGCCCTTGCAGGCCGTCATTCCGGGCGTTGCCCTTTCCCAGCTTTGGCGGGTGGTTTCGGTGGCCGAAACGGCGCTCACCTCCATTGCCGCTTTTGTGGTCTTTACCGGGCTTTTGGGCATGCTCACGGCGATCATGACGAGCCTGAACGAACGGCGGCGGGAAATGGCGATCCTGCGCTCGGTGGGCGCCCGGCCCTGGATGATTTTCGCGCTTTTGATGAGCGAGGCGGCGCTATTGGCGCTGGCCGGTGCACTCGCAGGCATTGCGGCCATCTATATGGCACTTACCGCGGCCCGGTCCTTTATCGAGGCACAGCTCGGAATTTTCCTCGGCACCCTTCAACCTGGCCTTTATGATCTCTATCTTGTTCTGGCCGTCGTCGGCGCGGCGCTGCTTCTCGGGCTCTTTCCGGCCCTGCGCGCTTACCGCAATTCGCTTGCCGACGGTCTGACGGTCAGAGTTTAAAGGTGGTGATGATGTTTTTGTTCCGGCACTTCCTGTTCCTTGCGGCCTTTGTTCTTTCGTTGGGCGCAGCGCTGCCGCTCAGCGCGGCGGAAGACGAGGGCGAGCAAGTCACCTTGTCCTGGGAGGATTTAATGCCGCCCGGCGAGGAAGAGCGGCTCATGGAGCTTTACGAGCAGCAGATGAGCACCATGCCGGATATGAGCCTCATCCCTGAAGGCAGTGCCGCCGACAAGCCCATACAGTTCGGCACCTATAATGTGGTGGAAGACCTGAACGGCAAAAATATCCGTATCCCCGGTTTCATGGTGCCGTTCGAGCTGAATGCGGGCGAGGTGACGGAATTTTTGCTCGTGCCTTATTTCGGCGCCTGCATTCACGTGCCCCCGCCGCCGCCCAATCAGATCATCTATGTGACGGCGAAAGAAGACGTGCTCTTTACCTGGGACGCGGTCTGGATCGAAGGGGTCCTGAAAACCGACAAGCATCTCAACGATCTCGGCAATGCCGCTTATACGCTGGAGCTGACCAAGGTCGAGGCTTATGAGAGCTAGGCGCGTCTCCTAATTCTCTTTTTCCGAAGCGCTCTTGCCTTCGATGACATCGGCGATCGGCGCATATTGATCCTGGCGGATGCGTTCGATGATCGTGTTGACGGCCTCCATGGGCGTGCCCAGCGCATGGAGCACCTGGCCGGAAAGCTGCAGGCTCGCCTCCAGCGTTTCGGGCACCACATGGCGGGCACCGAGCTTCATATAGCGGTCGGCTTCCTCGGCATTTGCCGCGCGCACGAAAACCGGCACATCCGGCCACATATCCCGCACGATCTCGAAAGCTTTGTGAGCGGCCTGCGGCGCATCGAGCGTGATGACGATGGCGGCGGCTCGGGAAGCGCCGAAGCGTTCCAGCACATCCGGGCGTATGGCATCACCGTAAAAAACCGGCTCGCTGCGCGCCCGGCAGGCCTTGATGAGCGAGGGGTCGAGATCGAGCGCCACATAAGGCACGGTCTGCAGACGCATGAGGTCCGCCACCGTCTGGCCGACCCGGCCATACCCGCAAATCACCACATGGTCGCGCAGCGTGTCGTCATGGGCCGGGCGTTCGCGCGCGGCCTGCGCGCCTTCATAGCGTTTGACGAGCCAGGCACTGAACGGCACGAGAAGCGGCGTCAGCGCCATGGAAAGCCCGGCCAGCACCGCCATGAACTGGCCCGTCTCCGGCGGAATGAGCTTGAAGGTGAGCGCCGAAGCCAGAATGACGAAAGCAAACTCCCCGGCCTCGGCAAGTGAAAGGCCGGTGCGCACCGCTTCCGGCCGCGTCAGCCCGAAGGCAAGGGCGAGGCCCGTGGTAATCGCCGTCTTCAGCGCCAGGAGCCCGGCGAGCGAGAAAAGCAGCCAGCCTAAACTGTCGAGCAATACGGAAAGATCGAGTGCCATGCCGACAGAGATGAAAAAGAGCCCGAGCAAGAGCCCTTTGAAGGGCATGATGTCGGCTTCCACCTGATGGCGAAATTCTGTTTCCGCCAGAATGAGCCCGGCAAGAAACGCCCCGAGCGCCATGGAAAGCCCGGCCATTTCCGTCGCAGCTGCGATGCCGAGAATGATGAAAAGGGCGGTGGCCGCATTCAGCTCCGTGCTGCCCACATTGGCGACGATGCTAAGAAGCCCGCGCAAGACGATCCGCCCGAGAAAGAGCAGAATGACGACGGCAAGCGCGGCTTTACCGAGCGTCCAGAGCCCATCGGCAAAAAGATTGCTGCCTTCCACCGAGCTGCCAAAGGCGGTGACGAGAATGAGAATGGGGGCGACGGCAAGATCCTGAAAAAGCAGGACCGAAAAGCTCACCCGGCCGAAGCGTGAGGCAATCTCGCCCCGCTCGCTCAAGGTCTGCATGACCATGGCGGTGGAGGAAAGGGCAAGGCCCGCGCCGATGAGAAGGGCGGCAGCCGGCGCATTGCCCCAGGCATAGGCAACGGCGGCAATGGCAATGGCGGTGATGAATACCTGCGCCGCGCCAAGGCCGAACACATAGCGGCGCATGGCGCGCAGCCGCTCGACCGAAAGTTCGAGCCCGATGGTGAAAAGCAGAAAGACGACGCCGAATTCGGCGATCACGCGCACCCCTTCGATATCCGCGATCACCGCAAAGCCGGAAGGACCGATAATTGCCCCAGTGATGAGGAAGCCCAATATGGGGCTCGCTTTCAGCTTCTGGAAGAGCGGTACCAGAATGATGGAGGCAAGCAGGAAGGTGAGGATTTCACGCAAGGCTGGAATGCCATGACCGATTTCACCAAAACCCATTTCTTCCAGCATCAAGACCCCCGGCTTTTTCCTTTAATGAGCTAAGCCTTTCTTGCCATTCAAGGCAAGACGGTGTGCCGGAAGCGGCAATATAAAATAGAAAAAAGGAGCGCACCGAGATGCGCTCCTCTTTGATTCGGGCTTTATGACCGGGCGTCTTTGGTTTACTTGGCTTCCTCGGCGCCCTCGCTAATGGCATCGCCCGTATTTTCCACATCCTGACCGAACCCTTCGACCGTGTTGCAGGCGCCGAGCGCCAGCGCAAAGGTCATGAGGGTTGAGGCCAGGAAGGCTTTAACAGCTGTGTCCATCCAGGTCATGAGATCCTCCGTTTCATATCGCCAAACAGGCCGGTCTCCTGCAGCACGCAGCGCGTAGCTTACGGATTGTTGCCATCGTCCAGATCTTCGGTTGCCTCATCCATGGCATCGCCCATTTCTTCCGCCGCTTCGTCGATGTTTTCCCCGGCCCGTTCGGCGGGGCCTTCTTCTTCACAGGCGGCAAGCAGCCCGCCGCTCAAAAGAAGGGCGGCAAGCGTGGCAGAGAGTTTGGCATTCGGTTTCATAGCGCTGCTCCGTTTTGCGTCGTTGTAACTGTCAGCACGATTAACGGAGAAGGAGACCGGAGGTTCCCGCATTTCGGTCCGCGGAACCTCTCACGGCCCTGCGCGTTGTTAGAGCCAAGACAGCAAAGGAGATTTTCATGCTTGGATGGGCTTTGACTTTTTTCATCATCGCGATCATCGCCGGTGTCTTCGGCTTCGGCGGTGTCGCATCCGCCGCAACGGGCATTGCGCAGATTCTGTTCTTTATCTTCCTGGCGCTGCTCGTGATCTCGCTGATCGCGCACGCGGTGCGCGGCAGACCTCCGGTCTAAGCCGGAAGCGCGGGAAAGTTGAAAGGCCGGTCCGTTATTCAAAGGCGGGCCGGCCTTTTCGTTTCAGTGAGGTTGGTGCTTTTCGGTGCGGTCGAGCGCGCCGACGGAAAGAACGGGCGAGGCATCGAGCTCGCCGGCATCCAGCATACTTGCCACCCGCTGCAGGGCGGCGAGGATGAAGGATTGTTCCCAATCTTCCAGCTGGTCGAACTGCACGATGAAGCGTTCCTGCAGGATGGTGGGCGCCGCCTCGATCATGGCGCTGCCTTCCTCGGTCAGATAAAGCTCGACGCGCCGCCGGTCGAGATCGGAGCGCTTGCGTTGCACGAGGGTGCGGCTTTCCAGCTTGTCGATGAGCGCCGTCACCGTTGCCTGGCGCAGCGACACGCGTTCGGCCAGCTTGGTGATGGTCAGGCCCGGCGAGCGCTTGAGCAGCTGCATGACGACGAGCTGGGAGGTGGTCAGGCCCGTCTGCTTGGCCAATTGACGCCCGTCCATATCCGTCGCCCGGATGATCTGCCGGAGGGCGACAAGGGCATCGGCGGCCAGTTTCGATTCCATAGACATCTCCACAAGTTCGCGCAGCGTGCGGGCGCGCGCATCGGAATCCTGCCATTTCCGTGCATTCGGTGTGAGTGTCAAGGACCTTGTTCCTTTCGTTGGCGTTCTTCACGTCTGTTCAACCATTTAAACAGATATATAGATTGAAAATATAGATTGATGGTGTATTTAAAAGGGTGTCGCGAGGCAAATGGCGGAAAAAAGCCATTTTTCTCTCCTAAAAGTTTAGATAATTGATTGAAATGGAACGAGATTCGACGGTGGCACAAGCAAAACCCATAGATTCCCTGAAGGAATCGCCCGCAGGTGACGGCCTTGTTCTAAGGGCGCCGACGGCGGAAGACGGGTACCGCGTTCACGATTTGATCGCAAATTGCAAGCCGCTTGATGAGAATTCGCTTTATTGCAACCTGCTGCAGTGCTCCGATTTCCAGGACACCTGCGCGATTGCAGAAAAAGACGGGGAAGTGATCGGTTTTCTCTCCGGTTACTGCCCGCCGAAAAAGCCGGACACATTTTTCGTCTGGCAGGTGGCGGTGTCGGAAAAGGCGCGCGGCCTTGGTCTGGCGCGCCGGATGATGCTGGACATCGTTTCCCGTCATAAAGATGTGAAATTTATCGAAGCAACGATCACCGAGGACAATGAAGCGTCTTGGGCGTTGTTCAAGGGGACTGCCAAGAAGCTCGACACCGAGTTCCAGTCCTTCCCGCGGTTCGACCGCGAGCGCCATTTCAATGGACGGCACGATAGCGAGTTTGCCATCAAGATTGGCCCCTTTGCCGTCCAATAAAAATAAATGCTTTCAGGGGCACAAACGAGAGAGGACTTAGTCCATGAATCCCTTAGCTGCTGTTTCGGATATCGATGATAGCGACACTTCCATCTTTGCCCGGAAGGAATCGAACGTGCAGACCTATGCGCGCTCCTTCCCGGTCGTGTTCGGAAAGGCGCAAGGCGCGCATCTTTATGATGTCGACGGAAAAAAATATATCGACTTCCTTGCCGGCGCGGGCACGCTCAACTACGGGCACAACAACCCGGAGCTGAAAAAGAAGCTGCTCGAATATATCGAGGCGGACGGGATCGCCCATGGCCTCGACATGCACACGGACGCCAAGGAACAGTTCCTCGAAGCGCTTGAAGAGTTGATTCTCAAGCCGCGCAAGCTCGACTATATGGTGCAGTTTACCGGCCCGACGGGCGCCAATGCCGTGGAAGCGGCGATGAAGCTTGCCCGTAAGGTGACGGGCCGCCACAACATCATTTCCTTCACCAACGGCTTCCATGGCGTGACCATGGGCGCGCTCTCGGCGACGGGGAACGGCCATCACCGCGGCGGCGCGGGCCTGCCGCTCGCCGGCGTCACGCGCATGCCCTTCGCCAATTACCTCGGCGAGGATGTCGACACGATCGACGTGCTTGAAAAAATGGTGACCGACCCCTCAAGCGGCGTCGATATGCCGGCCGCCGTCATTTTCGAGGCGGTGCAGGGTGAAGGCGGTCTCAATGCCGCCAGCATGGACTGGATCAAGAAGCTTGCCGCTTTCTGCAAGCGTCACGACATTCTGCTGATCTCGGACGACATTCAGGCAGGCTGCGGGCGCACCGGCACCTTCTTTAGCTGGGAGCCTGCGGGCATCACGCCGGATATCGTCACGCTGTCGAAATCGCTGAGCGGTTACGGTCTGCCCTTCGCGATTGTGCTGATCAGCTCCGAGCTCGATATCTGGAAACCGGGCGAGCATAACGGCACCTTCCGCGGCAATAACCACGCTTTCGTCACGGCGACGGCCGCGCTCAACACCTACTGGAAGGACGATACTTTCGCCAAGAGCGTGCGCGAGAAAGGCGACTATATTACCAAGCGCCTTGAAGCGATCATCGAGAAGGCGGGCACCATCGATCTGAAGCTCAAGGGCCGCGGCATGATGCAGGGTATCGAATGTCCGACCGGCGAGTTCGCCAGCGAGGTGACCTCGCGCTGCTTCAAGGAAAACCTGATCATCGAGACCGCGGGTCCCAATGACGAGGTCGTAAAATGCCTCATCCCGCTGATCATCGATCAGGAAACGCTTGAAGAAGGTCTCGATATTCTCGAGAAGGCCTTTGCCGAGGTCGTGCAGATCGCCGGCCGGAAAAAGAATCTCGTTTCTGTCGCTTGAGGAAGAAGAATGATCGTAAGAACGCTGGAAGAAGCGCAAAAATCCGACCGCAAGGTACAGAGTAAGACCTGGGACAGCGTCCGTCTTCTTTTGAAAGACGACAATATGGGCTTCTCGTTCCACATCACGACCCTTTATGCGGGCACGGAAACCCGGATGCATTACAAGAACCATCTGGAATCCGTGTACTGCATGGAAGGCGAGGCGGAGATCGAAACGCTGGCCGACGGCAAGAAATATCAGATCAAGCCGGGCACGATTTACATTCTGGACCAGCATGATGAGCACATCCTGCGCGTCCACAAGGAAGTGAAAATGGCCTGTGTTTTCAATCCGCCTGTTACAGGACAGGAAGTGCACGATGAATCCGGGGCTTACCCGCTTGTTGTGGATTGATCATAAACGCTTCGAAAAAGCCTCCCGCCCTGAAAAATGGCGGGGGGCTTTTTCTCATTGCGGGAAGGGGGCGCCGTGATTGTTATCAGCTTCGTCGTATGTCTGGGCCTGATCCTGATGATCGGGCTTTCGTCCGTTTTTCTCTCACGCGGTACGAAGAGCGATTATTACCTTGCCAGCCGTGACGTCTCGCCCATGTTCGTGGGCCTGTCTGCGGTGGCGACGAACAATTCAGGCTATATGTTCATCGGTGTGATGGGTTTCACCTACACGGTCGGCCTCAGCGCCGTCTGGTTGATGGTGGGCTGGATCGTCGGGGACTTCGTCGCCTCTCTTTTTATTCACCGCCACTTGCGTCGCCGCTCGGAAGCGGAAAACGAAGTGACTTTTGCCGGGGCGATTTCTTCCTGGCACGGCACGAATTTCCGTTTGCTGCGCGTCTTGATTGCGCTGATCACGCTCGCCTTCCTCGGGGCTTATGCCGCCGCGCAAATGAGCGCGGGCGGTAAGGCGCTGCAGGCGCTGCTCGGTTGGCCGCCGGCAACGGGCGCCATCATCTCCGCGGTCATGGTGGCCGGCTATTGCATGGCGGGGGGCATCCGCGCCTCGATCTGGACCGACGTTTTGCAGTCGGCGATCATGATCGTCGCCATGGTGCTGCTCGGCTATATCGCCATCAATGCCGCAGGCGGTATCGATGCCTCTTATGACAAGCTTGCCGCCGTGCCGGGCTTCCTCGATTGGTTCCCCTCGGATCTGCCGTTCGGGGATTTCTGGGGGCCGGCGCTCTTTGCCCTGGGCTGGCTCTTCGCCGGGTTCTCCGTTGCCGGGCAGCCGCACATCATGGTGCGCTTCATGACGCTCGACAATGATGACCGGCTTGCCCATACGCGCGCCTGGTATTACGGCTTCTTCACGCTCTTTTATGGCCTGGCAACCGTCGTCGGTCTGATGACGAAGATCCATCTGCCCGATATTGGCGGCATGGACCCCGAGCTTGTACTACCCACCATGGCGATTGAGCTCATGCCGCCGCTTCTTGTGGGGCTGATGCTGGCGGGGATTTTCGCGGCCACCATGTCGACGGCGGACTCGCTTGTGCTCAGCTGCTCTTCTGCATTGACGCACGATCTGATGCCGCAGCGGATGGAAAAGCCTTTCCACCTCAAACTCGTCACCATCATGATCACCGCATTCGCGCTTGCCATTGCGCTCTCGGGCACGCAAAGCGTTTTCTCGCTGGTGATCCTCGCTTGGTCGCTTCTGGGCGCAAGCTTTGCCCCGCTTCTGGTGCTGCTCGCCCGCGATGTGAAGCTGAGCGAGCCTCATGCCATCATCATGGTGCTGGCGGGCGCCATGACGGTCATTCTCTGGCGCGAGCTTGGTTGGCAGTCCTACATTTTCGAAGGGATGCCCGGCATCATTGCCGGCTTTGCCGCCTTCGGTATCTACCGGCTTTTCGCCGGGGAGTATGAGCCGGCGGAGAAAGTCCAGCAGGATACGGCTTAAAAGCAGAACACTGCTTAGAAGAATGGCTCACGCCCGCAGGGGAAGCTCCGCGCTTTTCTCTGCGGGCGGCGCGCTCAGCGCCGGCAGGCCGGGCTGTCCGGCTTCTTCCGGGTGCGCGCGCACATAATCTTCCTTCAGCGTTTCCGAGCTCAGCCGGCTGCCGTCATGGCTCCAGCCGGGCGGGGCGAAGAGATAAAGCAGCCGGTCCCTCATGCTCCGGCCTCTTGCAAAGACGTCTTTGCCGATCCCCACATATTCATGAAAGCCGATCCGCAGCGGGTTGAACGTGCCGAGCGAGCGCACGATGCCGTAGCGTACTTCCTCGCGCTCGGTCTCAGGCACGAAGGTGCCGAAGAGCCGGTCCCAGATGATCAGCGTGCCTGCGTAATTCGCATCGAGATAGCGCGCGTTCCGTCCGTGATGCACCCGGTGGTGGGAGGGGGTGTTGAACAGCCATTCGATGGGCCGGGGCAGTTTCCCCACGGCTTCGGTATGAATGAAGAACTGATAGACGAGATTGAAGGAATAAACGAAGGCTATCGCCGCCGGATGAAAGCCGATCAGGACGAGCGGCATGCGCAGCAGTACGAGGCCGGAGATCGGCCCGGTCCAGGACTGGCGCAGCGCCGTTGAAAGATTGAAGTGCTGACTTGAATGGTGCACCACATGCGCCGCCCAGAACCAGCGCGAGCGGTGCATCAGCCGGTGCGCCCAGTAATAGCGCATGTCGTCGATGATGAAGCAGAGGACGAGCGCGCCCGCCGAAAAGCCGATCGTCATGACGCGGTAATCGTAAAGCACGAGCAGAAGATAATAGCCCGCCCCGCCGAGCGCTGCACCGAAGAAGACGCTGCCCACCCCCATGATGAGGCTCGCTGCCGTATCGCGCGTCTCATAAACGCCTTTGACGCGCCCGAACAGGATCAACGTCATCTCCAGCAAAATGGCGCCGATGAAAATGGGCGCCGCCAAAGTGGATGCATCGGGAAAGGAAGGAACTTCGGTCATATCGCGGCCCTTGGGGATGTTTGAGGAGGGACGCGGCTGGGCGCGCCAAGCAGTCTGCCAAGTTTTTCTTCCCAGCGGGCGGCAAGCTCATCCCCAAGCTGCAGCGTGATGGCCGGGTCGGTGAAATCGTCGAGTGTGATGCGAAGCGTGTCCGGCGCGGGCCGGGTAACAGCTTCGATATCGCCGGCGCCGAGCGCGCGCGCCGCCCAGAAGGCGCCCATGTTCTGCAGCACGCCGATATGCTCCGCCTCCGAGAATTCGAGCACGGCATCGCTTCCCGCCGCGCTCAAGTTCACGGCTTTGATATCGGCATCCGGATAATCGGTCAGGAAGAGCTGGCGCGCCTTTTCCTCGGTCAATGCCGCCCGCTTGGAAAGGCCAAGCAGGTGGAGAAGAAGAACGGTGCCGCCGATCAGGGCAGCGCTGAGGCCGAAGAAAAGCGGCAGGCTCATAGGACGTCCAGACGTTAGGCGTTTCCGGGTTTTTGAGTGTTTCATTTTCATTACACTCATTTATGTTGTTTTATTATTGAGTTTTGAGAATGAATTGGTGCGCGCGCCATGGATCTAAGGCAAATCCGTCATTTCGAGGCGCTTTACCGGCTGGGCTCCTTTCGCCTTGCCGCGGAAGAGCAGGGGCTGACCCATTCGGCGCTGACCCGCTCCATCCAGAAACTGGAAGAGGACCTTGGCGTGCGCCTTTTCGACCGCACGACCCGCGCCGTCCATCCGACCGCAGGCGCCGAGCGTCTTCTCCCCCGCGCCCGCGCGCTTCTTCAGGATGCCCGGGAGCTGACACGCGAGGCAGGGCTCTTGAAAGGCGGGGAGGCGGGCCGCGTCTCTCTCGGCGCCGCGCCTTTGCCGACCGAGGCTTTGGTGCCGCCCGCCCTGGAGCGGCTGGTGAAGGCGGGGGACTGGCATGCGGAAATTTCCGTCGTCACCGATCATCAGGACGCCCTGATGCGCCGGCTCATGGACCGCGAGCTCGACATGGTGCTGCTCGGCGGGGTGAGCTTTCAGCCCATCGCCCATCAGGACGCGCTCACCATTCAGTTCCTCTCCAGCGAGCCTGCCGTCATTCTGGCACGGCCCGATCATCCGCTCGTTCTTGCCGATGCGCCGTCGGAAGATTATCTCGATCATCTCTGGGCGGCGCCTCGGCTCTTTGCGGATGATTATGCGCGCTTTCCCGATTTCTTCCGCCAGGCGATGGAAGAGCGCGGCATTCCTCAGCTGAGACTTGAAAATCTTTCCGCCTGCATTCGCCTTGCGCTCGATGCGCAGGTGCTGACCGGCGCGCCGCTTTCCGTTGCCCGGCGCATCGGGGAAACCGAGCGCGTGCATATGGCTGCCTTTCCCTTTCCCGTCACTTGTTCTTACGCCGTGCTGCGGGTGAAGGAACGCTCGCTCAGCCCGGCGGCGGAGCGCCTGCGCGAGGCCATCGTCGCCGCCGCGCGCGCTCTTGCAGCAGATTAGAAATAAAGAAGGGCTGCATGATACGCATGCAGCCCTTCGTGCCGTAGAGGAGGGGTTCTTCTAGTCGGCAGCTTGTAGATTGGGGGGCTTGCGGTGGCGTTTCACCGCTTGCACGAAGTGCGCAAGATCGGCGCGGCGCATCTGCCACCAATATTTCATGGTGAAGCTCGACCAGTTATTGGTGATCTTGCCGCTTTCGGTCTTGTACCAGCTCGTGCAGCCGCTCGCCCAAACGGATTTCTTGATGTCTTCCTGAAGCTGCGTGTTGAACGCGCTCATCGCATCGGGTTTGACATCCACATAGGCCAGGTCCTTGCCGATCAGCGCCTGCACGCATTGCATGATGTAATTCACCTGGCACTCGATCATGAAGATGATCGAGTTGTGCCCGAGATTGGTGTTGGGCCCGTACATCATGAAGAAGTTCGGGAAGCCGGAAACGGCAACGCCGCGGTAAGCTTCCGCGCCCTCCCGCCAGGCTTCGTTCAGCGAGCGCCCGCCAAGGCCTTTGATTTCCATCGGGCAAAGAAAGTCCGTGGCTTTGAAACCCGTGCCGTAGATGATGACGTCTGCCGCATGCGCTCTGCCGTCCTTGCCGATCAGCGCGCCGTCTTCCACATGGTCGATGCCGGCGGTCTCCACGCTCACATTGGGCCGCGCCATGGCGGGGAACCAGTCGTTTGAAAGCAGGATGCGCTTGCAGCCGGCCGGAAAGTCCGGCGTCAGTTTTTCGCGTAGCTCCGGGTCCTCGATATGGGTTTCGATTTCCTTGCGCGCGGCTTTTTCAAACAGCTTGCCGAAGAAACTGTCCTTCAGGAAGGCGAGGAAATTACGCTCCAGCGTCAGATAGATCATGTAGCGGTGGAGTTTGGCGAGCGCCGGAAAGCGCTTGAAGAGCGCCTTTTCAAGGCGCGTATAGGGGCGGTTCGCTTTCGGCACCACCCAGTTGGGCGTGCGCTGGAAAAGCGTCAGATGTTCCACCTTCGGCGCGATTTCGGGCACGAACTGAATGGCGCTTGCGCCGGAGCCGACAACCGCGACCGTCTTGCCCGTCAGATCGATGTCATGGTTCCAGCGGGCGGAATGAAATGCCGCGCCGTTGAAGTTTTCGATGCCTTCAAGATGCGGCGTGAAAGGCTGGTTGAGCTGACCTGCGCCGGAGATGAAAAGCGCAGCGCTCACCTCTTCGCCGTCTCTCATGCGGATGCGCCAGAGCGCTTCTTCTTCATCGAAGGCGGCCTCGGCGATTTCGGTGTTGAAACGGATATGGGGCAGGAGGCCGTATTTTTCCGCACAGTGCTGGAAATAAGCCTCGATCTCCGGCTGCCGCGCGAATTTGCGGCTCCAGTCGTGCTTCGGCTCGAAGGAGAAGGAATAAAGATGCGAGGGCACATCGCAGCCGGACCCGGGATAGGTATTGTCCCGCCAGGTGCCGGCGACGCTGCCTGCCTTCTCGTAGATCGTGAAACTGTTGATGCCGGCTTTTTTGAGCTGAATGGCCATGCAAAGGCCCGCCGCGCCAGCGCCCAGAATGGCGATTTGCGGGGTGGCGGTGCCGGCTCGGGCCAAAGATGCGCCGTGTGTCGTGGGGGCAGTCACCACATTCCTCCAAATGTCGGTTGCGGCGCGGCCGGGCGGTTTGAACGCTCATCCGGCCCGCGCTTGGCGCTTTATACAAACGCGGACCTGCCCTCACAAGAATTTTTGGGGTATCACCCTAGAATTATTCTAATACTATACCCAGCCGTAAATCGGCACCACGGCGCCCGAGACGGAGGCGGCATCCGGGTCGCAGAGGCTCAACATCAGCTCGGCAATCGCGCCGGGCGTTACCCAGGTGGAAAAATCGGCCCCGGACATGGCCTCCCGGTTGGCGGGCGTGTCGATGATGGAAGGAGCGACCGCATTGACCGCGATGCGCTCGTCTTTCAGCTCTTCGGCAAGTGCCGTCGTCAACGCGGCAATACCGGCTTTGGCCATCAAATAAGCCGTGACGTTCGCCCCGCCTCTGGGCTCCAGCGCCGGGCGGGCGGAGACATTGACGAGCCGCCCGCCGGCCTTGCCCGCTTTCATATTGGCGGCCGCTTCCTTGCAGCAAAGATAGGCGCTCACCGCATTCATCTCGAATTGCTGGCGCAGGGTTGCCGCATCCGTCTCGCTAATGGGCGCAAAGGCAAAGCCGCCGGCAATATGGATGGAGGCCCAGAGCGGGGGCAGCTTGGCGTAGAAATCTTTGACCGCCGCCTCATCCGAAAGGTCGATGCCGGTGGTGACGGAGACGGCCTCACCGAGCCCCAGCGCGGCTTTGTCCACTTCGTTTTCAATGGCGGGAATATGCACCTGAGCCCCTTCATCGGTCAGGCGCTTGGCAACGACACGGCCAAGGGCGCCGGTGCCACCGGTCAGTGCGATGTTACGGCCTGTCAAACGTCCCATGTCAAACGTCCCATGATTTTTCCTTTGCGCGTTAAGGCGGGTTTCCTCCGCGATAGCGAATGTTATGGCGAAGGGCAATGCCGCGGCGTCATTTTTTGCTATGCTGGGGCAAATCAGAAAGCCGGACCCGCCGGAAACGGAAAAAGCCGGGCCGGCTGGGAGGACCTTTATGCCGCATCCATCCGCCGCCTCGAAAAAGGTGGGGCTTTTTGCCACCTGCCTTGTGAACACCATGCGCCCGCGCGTCGGCTTTGCCGCGCTCAAACTGCTGGAAGAGGCAGGCTTTGAAGTGGAGGTGCCGAAAGAGCAGACCTGCTGCGGCCAGCCCAATTATAATAGCGGCGACCGGAACGGCGCGCGCGCCATGGCGGAGCATTTCCTGAAAACCTATGAAGGCTTCGATTATGTGGTCGTGCCCTCGGGCTCCTGCGGGGCGATGGTGCGTGTGCATTATCCCAAACTTTTTGAGGAAGGCGATCCGCGGCGACCCCGCATGGAGGCGCTCGCCGGACGCACTTACGAGCTGGTGAGCTTCCTGAGCGATGTCGTCGGCATAGAGCTTGCGCCCGCCACTGTTCCCCTTTCCGTCACCTATCACGATGCCTGCTCGGGCCTGCGCGAACTGGGCATCAAGGCCCAGCCCCGCGCGCTGATCGGCCAGAAGAAATGCGAGGTGAAGGAAATGGAAGATGCGGAAGTCTGCTGCGGCTTCGGCGGGCTTTTCTGCGTCAAATATCCGGAAGTCTCAGGCGAGATGGTGCGGCGGAAAACCGAAGCTGCCCTTGCCTCCGGCGCCGAGGCGCTGGTGACGGGCGATGTCGGCTGCCTCTTGAACATGGAAGGCGCGCTCCTGCGCGAAGGCAAGGAGATAAAGGCACTGCATATCGCCGAGCTTCTTGCGGATATGACGGAGTAAGCCCCATGCATGTCACGACGGAAAAATTCCACGGCCGCGCGAAAAAAGCCATCGCCAATAAGAACCTGCAGGGCGGGCTTTTCATCATCGGCAAGATTTTCACCGCCATGCGCGATCATGCAATGGCGCAAATGCCCGAGTTCGAGGCACTGCGCGATCAGGCCCGCGACATCAAACGCCATACGCTGGAAAATCTCGACACTTATCTGCAGCAATTCGAAGAGCGCGTGATCGAAAATGGCGGGCGTGTGCATTGGGCCCGTGATGGGGAGGAAGCGAACCGCATCATTGCCCAGCTCTGCAAAGAAGTGGACGCGCAAACCGTCATCAAATCGAAGTCCATGGTGACGGAAGAGCTGGAGCTCAACCCGGCTTTGGAAGCCGAAGGGCTGGCCGTCACCGAAACCGACCTTGGCGAATACATTATCCAGCTGCGCGGGGAAAAACCCTTTCACATCGTCGCCCCCGCCTGGCACCTGACGGCTGGCGAGGTGGCGGACACGTTCTACGAGGCGCACAAAGCCCATGGCCGCACCGAGCGGGTGGAAGACAAGGTCAAGCTCGTGGAAGAAGCGCGCATCGTGCTGCGCGAGCGATTCAAGAAGGCCGATGTCGGCATTACCGGCGCGAACTTCCTCATCGCCGAAACGGGCTCCATTGCGCTTGTGACGAATGAAGGTAATGCCGATCTTTGCGCCACCTTGCCGCGCAAACATATTGCCGTGACGGGGATCGAGAAGATCATCCCGACGCTCGATGATTTGGCGCTCTTCTGGCGCGTGCTGCCGCGCTCGGCGACGGGCCAGGACACGGCGAATTATCTCTCGCTTTATTCCGGCCCCCGGCGGGAGGGCGATGCGGACGGGCCGGAAAGTTTCGACATCGTGCTCGTGGATAATGGCCGCTCGGACATGCTCGGCACGGCGGTGGAAGACATGCTGCGCTGCATCCGCTGCGGCGCCTGCCTTAATGCCTGCCCGGTTTTTACCAGCGTCGGCGGCCAGACCTATGGCTCGGTCTATTCAGGGCCAATGGGCTCGGTGCTCACCCCGGCGCTGACCAGCGTTTCGCAGGCCGCCATGCTGCCCAACGCCTCGACCTTTTGCGGCAAATGCGAGGAAGTCTGCCCCGTGCGCATTCCCCTTCCTTCCATGATGCGGCATTGGCGCGAGGAAGAGTTTTCCAAACACTATTCCCCTGCCGCCCAGCGCTGGGGGCTCGGGCTTTGGGCCTATGCCGCGCGCACACCCTGGGCCTACCGGCTGGCGACCACATGGGGCCGTAAAGTTCTGGCGCTGATGGGCGGCAAGGAGCGCGTTGCCCATGCCTTACCTTTTATAGGCAAGGGTTGGAGCGAAAAGCGGGATTTGAACGTGGGCGAAGGCGCCACATTCCTCGAGCAATATGAGCGGCGCAAACGGCGCGGCGGCGCAAAAGGAGAGCGGGTATGAGCGCGCGTGAAGATATTCTCGGCAAGATCGCCCGCTCGCGCGGGGCAAGCGCTGGCACGGCAAAGCCCGCCCCGCTCCGCCCGGCGCTTGGCGCGAAAGAAGGCGCGGCGCGGCTCGCGCAGTTCTGCCATCTCGCCCTCTCGCTCGGCTGCACCATCGTGCCGGTGCGCGAGATGCGCGCCGTGCCCGCCTCCCTTGCCCATGCGCTTGGCGAGCAGAGCTTGAAAGGCGATGTCTGGCTGAACGATGAGCCGCAATTGACTGCGCTCGGCTGGCAGGAAGCCGGACTCTCGCTGCATAGCGAGCGCGGCAAAGACGATCTTGATGGGGTGATCTCCGTCACCGGCGCGCTTGCGGGCCTTGCCGAAACCGGCGCCGTCATCATGCAGTCGAGCGCCGTGCATCCGTTCGCCATGGGGCTTTTGCCGGATGTGCATGTCGCCGTGCTCCGGACCGATCAGATCGTGGCAGGCATGGAAGATATCTGGCCGCTCGCGCGCAAGGCGGGCGGCAACAGATTGCCGCGCGCGCTCTCGCTTGTCGGCGGGCCCTCGCGCACCGGCGATATCGAGGCAACCCTCGTCATGGGCGCGCACGGACCGCGCTCTTTGCAGATCCTGCTTGTCGGTGAGGAGGCGGAAGCCGCGCTCGAGCCTAATTGAGCCAGAAGCGCAGGCCCGCCCGCACCACAAAACTATCGGGGTTTTCACCTGCGCGCTCGGCAATATCCCGCGTGCCTGAAAAAGTGCTGCGGTAATTGAAGTCGAGATAAGGCGCGAATTTGCGCGTGATCTCGTAGCGCAGCTGCAGGCCCGTATCGATATCGGCAAGGCCGGAGGCCTTTTCCTGCTCATCCACATCCTGGAAATAGAAATTGGCTTCGCCGTAAGGTTCCGCGATCAGGCGCTGGGTGATCAGAAGATCGTAAGAGACTTCTGCCCTGAAACTGCTGTCCCCTTCGTCGCTTAAAAAGAACGCCGCTTCCGTTTCAAAGAAGTAAGGGGCAAGGCCCTGCACGCCGAGAACGGCATAATGGGTGGGGTGCGGTTTGAAATCGTGCCGCACACCTGCCTGCACATCCCAGAAATCGGCAATAGGCTTGCTGTAAAGCAGCTGAATTTCCGCCTCGTGCCAGGAGCCGTCTTCCCATTCGCCTTCCGTTTTCAGCCAGGCGCGGTGGGTGTCGTTGCCGAGCCAGCCTTCCCCTTCGAAGGTGACTTCGCGCTCCGCCTCTCCCCAATCGGCATAGTCGGTTTCAAGAGAGAAGTAATGGAAGAGCCTGTCGTCTTCCATGGCAAGCGCGGGCGCGCTCATCAGGGAAAGCCCGAGGGCGGTGGCTATAAGCGTCTTCTTTTTCATGGATCACGCTCCTTCCGGCAGTTCGGCCACGACGACCTTGCGCATCATGCCGGAGGCCATGTGATAGAGGAGGTGGCAATGGAAGGCCCATTCGCCGGGTTCGTTCGCCGTGATCTCCACCGAATAGCTGCGCCCCGGCCCCACATTGACGATGTGTTTGCGCGGCTGTTTCGCGCGCGGCTGGCCGTTTTCCAGCTCGACGAACATGCCGTGCAAATGCATCGGATGGTTCATCATGCTTTCATTGATGAAAGTGAGGCGGGCGCGTTCGCCGTAATTCAGTTTGATGGGCTCGGCTTCGGAGAATTTCTTGCCGTTGATGGTCCACAAATAGCGTTCCATTGTCCCGCCGAGCCGCACTTCGATCTCGCGCATGGGTGCGCGCAAATCGTCGTTGTCTTCGAGCGCGCGCAAGTCGGCATAGGAAAGCACGCGCGCCCCTTCCGGCGCGCCCACGCCCGGCACCAGTTCATGATCGCGCGACAGGGCGGAAGGCGGCACGCTGTCATTCTTCATGGGCATGGCACCATGGCCCATCTTCCCGTGGTCCATGGTCTCGTGACCCATCGCCTCATGGTCCATCTCGCCATGGTTCATCGAGCCATGATCCATCGTGTGGCTCATATCTTCCTGAGGCAGCGCGTCGTGGGACATCTGGCTATGGTCCATCTTACTATGGTCCATGCTGCCGTGATCCATATCCCCTTGATCCATGCCGGCATGGTGCATGCCCATATCGCTCATCGCGAGTTCGCCGCGCGGACGCTGCTGCGGCCGGGGCAGGTTTGCGGGCGCGCCGTCCGTGCTCAGCGTACCGAGCGCAAAGCCGCTGCGGTCCATGGCCTCGGCGACGAGCTGCAAGGGCGCGGCGGAATGGGGCGTGACGATCACGTCATAAGTTTCGGCAACGGCGATGCGCAGCTCGTCCACGCTAACGGGCTCGACATTCTGCCCGTCCGCCTGCACGACCTGCAGTTTGTGGCCGGGAATGCGGAAATCGAAATAGGTCATGGCCGAGCCGTTGATGAGGCGCAGGCGCACCCGCTCATGCGGCTTGAATGTGCCGGCCCAGGGCGTGCGCTCCGGCTGGCCGTTCATCAGGAACGTGTAGCCCGAGACATCGGCAATATCGCTCGGCATCATGCGCATCTCGCCCCAGGCGGCGCGTTCGGCAAGCGTTTCGCTGAAGCCTTCTTCGCTTGCCTCGCGGAAGAAGTCGAAAAGCGTGTTCTGTGCGTAATTGTAATAGTCGGGCATCGCTTTCAGGTTGGCATGCACCTGCGCCCCGCGCTCATCCGTCCAGTCGGAGAGAAAAATGACGTGCTCGCGGTCGGCTTTCACCGGGTCTGCGCCTTTCGGGTCGATGACGAGCGGCCCATAGACCCCTTCCTGTTCCTGATAGGCGGAATGGGCGTGATACCAATAGGTGCCCGCCTGGCGGATGGGGAACCGGTAGGTGAAGGTCTCGCCGGGCGCGATGCCCGGAAAGCCGTTGAAGCCGGGCACGCCGTCCATATCGCCGGGAAGCAGCAGCCCGTGCCAGTGAACGGAAGTCGGCACATCCAGCGTGTTCGTCACATGAATGGTGACCTCTTCGCCTTCCTCAAAGCGCAAAAGCGGCCCCGGCACCTCTCCGTTCACCGCAAAGGCCTGGGCTTTGTTGCCCGAGAAGGAGACCTCGGTTTCCCCGATCGTCAGCTTATAAGTACCCGCGGCTGCCGCCGTGGAAAGGCCCGCCGCCATGGTGATGCCGAGCCCCAACCCTTTCAGCCATCCGGCGTATTTTATCCGCATCTGCCTCTTCTCCGTCGAAAGTACATGGTTGGGCGTAAGGTGAGGCTTCCCCTTACTGGAAGGTCAAGCAGTGAGCCAGGTTTGGGAAGGGCTTGACCTTCCAGTGGCTGGAAAGACTACATCTGAACCATCATCACTAGGTTTCGAGGTAGTCCCATGTCCTGCTGCGCCCATCACGACCATTCCGCCGCCCCTCACGCGGGCACGGTGAAGGACCCCGTCTGCGGCATGGATGTGGATCCGGAAAAGACCGTGCATAAGACGGAGGCGGAAGAGGAGACGCATTACTTCTGCTCCGCCCGCTGCCTGGAAAAATTTGAGGCGGACCCCGCCCGCTATCTCCATCCGGAAGGGGCCGCGCCTGAGGACCCGGACGCTATTTACACCTGCCCCATGCATCCAGAGATCGAGCAGGTCGGTCCCGGCTCCTGCCCGATTTGCGGCATGGCGCTCGAGCCCAAAGAAGTAAGCCGGGATGCCGGGCCCAACCCGGAGCTTGTGGATTTTACCCGCCGCTTCTGGATCGGCCTTGTCTTGACCCTGCCGGTCTTCGTTCTGGAAATGGGCGCGCATCTTTTTCCGGGGTTTCATATTCTCCCCCCTGCGATGTCGAACTGGGTGCAGTTCGCGCTGGCGACACCGGTGGTGCTTTATTCCGGCGCGCCGTTTTTCGAGCGCGGCTGGGCCTCGCTGCGGGCCATGAATTTCAATATGTTCACGCTCATCGCCATCGGCACGGGCGCGGCATATCTCGCCTCAGTCACGGCGGTGTTTGCACCCGGCCTTTATCCGGAAGCGTTTTTGGGAGAAGGCGGTACGCCGCCCGTCTATTTCGAAGCAGCCTCCGTCATCATTGTGCTCGTTCTGCTTGGTCAGGTGATGGAGCTGCGCGCCCGCGAGGCGACGGGCAATGCCCTGCGCTCTTTGTTGGACCTGACGCCTGAAACCGCGCTGCGCATCGAAGGCGGCAAGGAAGAAGAGGTTGCGGCAAGCGAAGTGCGTGAAGGCGACAAGCTGCGCGTCAAACCGGGCGCCAAAGTGCCGGTGGACGGCCATGTCGTGGAAGGGCGCAGCACGATCGACGAATCCATGGTGACGGGCGAGCCGGTGCCTGCCGAAAAACAGGAAGGCGACAAGGTTATCGGCGGCACGGTCAATGGCCGCGGCGGCTTTGTGATGCAGGCCGATCATGTGGGCCGCGACACGCTCCTCTCGCGCATCGTGCAGCGCGTCTCCGATGCCCAGCGCTCGCGCGCGCCCATTCAGGGTCTCGCGGATAAAGTGGCCGGCTTTTTCGTGCCTGGCGTCATCGCTATTGCCGTCATCGCGGCTTTGATCTGGGGGCTATACGGGCCTGCTCCATCGTTTTCCTATGCGCTTATCGTGGCGGTCTCCGTTCTCATCATCGCCTGTCCTTGCGCGCTTGGCCTTGCAACGCCCATGTCCATCATGGTCGGCATGGGCGAGGGTGCGAAAGCGGGCATTCTCATTCGCGATGCCGAAGCGCTGGAACAGTTCGAAAAGATCGAAACGCTGGTGGTGGATAAGACCGGCACTTTGACGGAAGGCCGTCCGAAGCTTGTTCACATCGAAACGGTGGGGGGCGGGGACCGCGCCGAGCTTTTGCGCCTTGCCGCCAGCACCGAGCGGGCGAGCGAGCATCCGCTGGCCGATGCCGTACTGGCCGCCGCCGAAGAAGAAGGCCTCGAGCTTGAAGACGTCAGCGCCTTTGAAGCGGAAACGGGGCAGGGCGTGCGCGCTTCTCTTTCCGGCAAAAACGTGCTCATCGGCAATGCCCGCTTCATGAAAGAAAACAGCATCGATACGGAGGCGCTGAAAGAGGCCGCCGCCCGCCAGGCCGAAGAGGGCGCGACGGTCATCTTCACCGCGCTTGATGGCCGCGCCCTCGGCTTCCTGGCGATCAAAGACCCGGTAAAGGAAACAGCCTGCGAAGCGGTGGACGCGCTTCATGCGAGGGGCCTCAAGATCGTTATGATGACCGGCGACGGCGAGGGCCCGGCCAAGGCCGTGGCGCGCGAGCTTGGCATTGATGAGGTGCATGCCGAGCTTTTGCCCGAAGACAAGCACCGCCTTGTCAGCGAAAGAACGGCGAAAGGCGAGCGGGTCGCCATGGCCGGCGACGGCATCAACGATGCCCCCGCGCTTGCTGCCGCCCATGTCGGTATCGCCATGGGCGATGGCTCGGATGTGGCGATGGAGACGGCAGCGGTCACGCTTTTGAACGGCGAATTGCTGGCGCTCGTCAAAGCCCACACGCTCTCGCGGAATGTCATGGCGAATATCCGCCAGAACCTCTTTTTCGCCTTTGTCTATAATGGCGCGGGCGTGCCGGTCGCCGCCGGTATTCTCTATCCGCTCTTCGGTATCCTGCTCAGCCCCATGATCGCGGCGGCGGCCATGTCGCTCAGCTCCGTTTCCGTGGTCGGCAATGCATTGCGCTTGAGGCGCCGCCCGCTTTAGTCTGGTCCTTGGCTCGCCATTGCGAGTCTCTGGGGCAGTCGCATGGGGCGATTGACGCGTTTAATGTTAGTCATTAATTTGTTCTCATGGAAAATGTAAAACAGGACCTGCCGACACGGGTAAAGCTTATCCTGGCGGCTGAACGGCTGCTGGGCGAGCGTGGCTTTCAGCATGTGTCGGTGAAGGAAATTTTGGCGGCAGCGGGCCAGCGCAACGAAAGCGCGCTGCAATATCATTTCGGCTCCCGCGCCGGGCTCATCTCGGCGGTTTTCGCCTATAGGGTGGATCAGATCGAGGCGCGCCGCATCGAGCTTTTGAACGTGCTAGAAGCGGAAGGGCGCAGCGGCGATCTGCGCGCGGTCCTCGGCGCGGCGCTCGGCCCGCTTGTCGAGGTGATGGACAGCGAAGATAAATATTATCTTCTCTTTGCCGTGCAGGCGCTGTTCGATCCGAAATTCGATCTGCCTTCTTTTATCGAAGCACCTTCCATGGACGGGCTCGGCCGCGCCGTTTCCTGGATACGCGCGTCGGTACCGGATCTGCCCGATCACGTTTTCGGGATGCGCCTGCGGCTTGCCATTGAAATGTCGATCGGCGCAATGGCACGTTGGATCAGGGCGGAAACGGCACCGGACAGTAAGGCGCAGGCGCTCTTTGTTTCGAACTTGCTCGATACGGGGGAAGCCATACTGCGCGCGCCGCTTTCCGAGGAAACCGCCCGCATAATAAAACAAACCGCGTCTTAAAAAAGGCGCGGGGTAAAAACAGGGAGGCCCCCATGGCCATCGCACCGACAGAAGACCAGCTCAACCGCTTCATGAAAGCCGATCAGGACGCCCCGCTCGTCATGATCAATCTTCTGAAATTTAAGGAGAAGGCGGACTATCCGGCGGGCACACCCGACAGCGACATTTCCGGCGCCGAGGCCTATGGGCGCTACGGCGCGGTGGCGCAGAAAAAGATCGAGGAAGTGGGCGGGCGCATCGTCTGGTCCGCGCCGCAGCAAATGGTCATGATCGGCGACGATGCGGACGATGAATATGACGCCGCCGCTCTCGTCTTTTATCCCTCCCGCGCCGCCTTCCTGCGCATGGTCGCCATGCCCGATTATCAGGAAGCGGCGAAACACCGCGAAGCCGGCCTTGCCTTCCAGAAACTTCTGCAATGCGACGGCTCGGCGCTGGTGAACAGCTAAGCGTCAGTCTTTCAGGAAGTCTTCTGCCAGCCCCAGAAACTCTTCCAGCCGGTCATGGTGCACCCAGTGACCGGCGCCTTCCACATTCACGACCTTGGCATTCTGGAAATGGGCGGCGCGGCCGTCCTTTTCCGGATCGCTCGCCCAGCTTTCCGTGCCGCGCACGAGAAGCGTCGGGCAGGTGATGCGCCCCCAAAGCTGTTCGGCTTCCTTCGGGCTGAAGCCGTTGGGCGAGAAGGCGCGCACGTAATTGTCGAATTTCCAGCTATAGGTGCCGTCTTCGTTCTGGCTGACGCCATGGACGGTGAGATGACGCGCACGCTCCGGGCTTAGATGCGGGTTCTCGCCCTGCATGCGCTTGAAGGCTTCCTCGATCGAGGCATAGCGGCGCGGCAGGCGGCTGGAAAGACCGCGAATTTCTTCCACCCATTTACGCAGGCGTTCATCGCGCGGCGTCTTGCCGCGCTCGGCAAGCATTTTTGGCGAGGGGCCGAGCCCTTCAATGGCGATCAGCTTCGAGACGTTTTCAGGGTAAAGCCCCGCATAGCGCAGGCAGAGATTGCCGCCGAAGGAATGAGCGATGATGCGCAGCGGCGCCAGGTTCTTTTGATGAATGAGCTGGGCGATGTCATAGACGAAATCCATCGGATCGTAGGTGCCGCCCACCATCCATTGACTGTCGCCATGGCCGCGCAAATCCGGCGCGATGATGTGATAATCCTTGCGCAGCGCTTCGGCGACCCAGTCCCAGTTGCGGCAATGGTCCCGCCCGCCATGGACGAGCAGCAGCGGCGGCGCGTCTTCATTACCCCAATCGACATAATGCAGCCGAAGCCGTTGAGAGAAATAAGTATGGGATGTGGGTCCGTGCTCGATGAAAGATGTCATGGCGGCCTCTAAAATTTCGATGCGCGCACTTTACCGGAAGGCGGCGGCGCGCCCAACCGGCTTGACGGGGTCTTTGCCTTGCAAATGTGAAGGTGCGGCGGGCCTTACCCGACAGGCGGCAGCGTGATGGTGACGGCAAGTCCGCCTTCCGGGCGATTGGCAAGCGCAATCTCACCGCCATGGCGCAGGATCACGGTGCGGGCGATGGCAAGGCCGAGCCCCGTGCCGCCCGTCTCCCGGTTGCGCGAGCCTTCCACCCGGTAAAAGGGGCGGAAGACATGTTCGAGCTGGGCATCGGGAATACCGGGGCCTTCGTCTTCAATGCGAATCTCGATGCCGCTTTCATCTTTGCTGAGGGTGACATGGGCGCGCTTGCCATAGCCAAGCGCATTGACGAGAAGATTGCGGAACGTGCGCCGCAGCTCCGTCGGCCCGCAGGGATAAGAAAGCCGGGCCAGCCCCTCATATGTCAGGCGCGGGACTGTCTCGCTGGTGCCCTCGGCAGGAGCGCCGAGATCGCTGGCCAGTTCCTTCAGCATCAGCGCAATGTCGCAAGGCTCGCGCGTTTCCGTTTCCGCTTCGCCGCGTGCAAAGGAAATGGAGACATCGATCATGCTTTGCATTTCTTCGATGTCGCGGGCAGCTTTCTCGCGCTGTTCGTCTTCCTCGATGAATTCGGTGCGAAGGCGCAGCCGCGTCAACACCGTGCGCAGATCGTGGGCAATGGCGGCGAGCATCAGATTGCGGTCGTCTACCATGCGCTGGATGCGTTTCTGCATGCCGTTGAAAGCGCGGCTTGCCCGGCGCAGCTCGCGCGAGCCCGTCTCGGGCAGGGGCGGCGCGTTCAAATCCTTGCCAAGCCGTTCTGCGGCGTCGGCAAAACGGCGCACGGGCCGGGCAAGCCGTTTGCCCGCCCAGAAGACGAGCATGAGAATGAGCAGCCAAAAAAGCGTGCGCGTAAACCAGCCATCCTCATATTCATCAACAAAAAACGCTTCCACCGGCACCCGGAAGACCGCCCAATTGCCGTCTTCAAGCGCGATGGAGATAACGCCATGCCAGCGCCCGAGCGGTTCTTCCGCCATGCCGAAAATATAGCCCTCCCTGCCGAATTCGCGGTTGAGGAGGGCGAGCGCCTTCACGTCCTCTTCGTCTTCGCCAATCTCGGCATCGAAGCGTTCTTTCGGCTGAACCGGCTCCGGCGCAACCGAAACGATGAGCGCGACGCCGGTCAGCGCCTCCGCCAGGGCAGGGCGTTCGGCGGGCGGCGTCTTATCGATGACGCCCGTTGCTGCGATGACTTGCCGCGCGATGCGCATTTCCGGGCTTTGATCCACAGGCGGATCATCGGAAAGCATCCAATCGAAAATCTGGACGATGAAAAGCAGCAGCAGAATGGAAACGATGATGCGCCCGGCCAGCCCAAGTGCCATGCGTTTGCGCATGGCGCGGCTGCGCGCGTGCCATCGCCCATGACGGGGGCCATGGCGGCGCCCTTCGCGGTTTGCCTTGCGCCGGGCGCGGCGGTGCTCTTTGACGGAGCGGCGGGTCAATGGCGCACCACTTCGGCGGTCAGCATATAGCCGCCGCCCCGGATCGTTTTTATGAAGGCGGGGTTCTTGTGATCGGGTTCGATCTTCTTGCGCAGCCGGCTGAGCTGCACATCGATGGAGCGGTCGAAGGGCGAGGCCATGCGTCCGCGCGTGATATCGAGCAATTGGTCGCGGTTGAGGACGCGGCGCGGGCGTTCGAGAAAGGCGGCGAGAAGATCGAACTCCCCGGCGGTCAGCTCCACCAGCGCGCCCTCAGGGTCGGTAAGCGTGCGCCGCCCGGTATCGAGCCGCCAGCCCTCGAAGCCGAATATGGGCGCGGCATTCGGCGTTTCAGCCGGAACAGAGCGGCGCAGCACTGCCTTGATGCGGGCAAGCAGCTCGCGCGGATTGAAAGGCTTGGCGATGTAATCATCCGCGCCCATCTCGAGCCCGACGATGCGGTCCATATCCTCGCCCATGGCGGTGAGCATGATGATGGGCAGCGCGCGCCCTTCCGTATTCAGCCTGCGGCAAATCGAAAGCCCGTCTTCGCCCGGCAGCATGAGATCGAGAATGGCAAGATCGAAAAGGCCGCTCTCGAGCGCCTTATCCATTTGCTTGCCATCGGCCGCCGCTGTGACCCTGTAGCCGTGCTTTTGCAAAAAGCCCGTCACCAGTTCGCGGATTTCCTTGTCGTCATCGACCAGCAGAAGATGTGCGCTTTGTTCCATGCTGCAAGCTTAACCCTCTTCCTCAAACAGAATCTTGCCGCTCTGTAACGAAGTGTAACGGGTAAGAGGGCGCGCGCCATCCTCCTCTTTCCCTTGCGTTACATTTCGTAAAACACGCGACATGCCGCAGAAACGCCGCCCCTTGATAGTGCCTTCCATCGGCGCTTGCCGGACATCTGCGCACCGGCGCGAAACCTAAGGAGAGAGGTATGGCTAGGATTGGGAGAACCTATGTTCTGGTAATTGCGAGCGCGTTATTGCTCGGCACGGTATTCATTGTGCTTAGTCAGAGTGAGCGGGCCTGGTCGGATGCGGGCCCGCCGCTTGTTGCCGCCTCCATCTTCGGGGCTTCCCATGGCGGCTGGCGCCACCGGGGCGCGGGCCGGTTTTGCGAGGGCGGGGCCGAGCGGCATTTGGGCAAGCTGGAAGAATATGTAGATGCCTTTGGCGGCTTCACCGCGCCGCAGCGCGCAGCCTGGGATGAGCTTGTCGGCTCGCTGCGCGCCTCCGTTCTACTCTTCAACGATGTATGCGCCGAGCTGGAAACGGCGGAGCGTGAGAGCACGGCTCCCGGCCGTCTGGCACTTGCCGAAGAGGCCATTCAGGCGGCAGCGGCGGCGATGCAGAAAGTGCGCCCGAGCTTCGAGGCATTCTATGCCACGCTCGATGAGGACCAGCGCGCTTTGCTCGACAGAGCTTTCGCGCATGGCGAGCATTGAGCTGCGTCTGAGCGTCCTTACCACCGGGGAGAGCGCCGGTAGCGCGGCTCTCCCTGCGGCATGTAGAGGGGATTTGTCTTAAGACAGTCTCACATTGCAAATGCCGCTTGAATGCCGGCGGCTCTTAAGGCCGCAAATCTCTTTTCAATCCCGCCTGCGGAATGTATTCACATTAGGCGGGAGGATGAGATGGGGAATCGCACACGCATCGTCGAGATGTGTCTGGATCTGATGAACGAAGAAGGATCGCGGGCGGTCGGCACTTCGCGCATTGCGGATGAGCTCGGCATCAGCCCGGGCAATCTCTATTATCATTTCAAGAACCGCGAAGAGATTGTCATGGTCATCTATGAAGATCTCGATGCCGATTTCCGTGCCGCGCTGGTGGAAGACGTGCATGCGCCCATTTCACCGCAGCGCTTTGCCGGGTTCTTTCTGCGTACGCTTCAGGTTGCCTGGGAGTACCGCTTCTTCTTCGGCGGCATGCTGCATCTTTTGCGCCGGGATGAAGAACTGGCGGCGCGCTACGCCGCGCTTCAGGCTTGGGCGATCGATGCGATAGAAAATATCCTCAGGCAACTGATCAAGGACCGCAGCCTGACCGGCCCCAAGGCGAAGACGGGCCTGCGCTCCATGGCGATCAATCTGTGGATCGTCTGGAGCAACTGGATCCGCTTCGTGCAGGTCTCCGATCCGAAAGGAGAGGTCCGGCGCGACCATCTCATTCAAGGGGTGGGACAGCTTCTCGATATTCTCGCGCCTTATCTCGATCCCGGCTTCGAGAAGGCGGGCCGGCGCGTGCTCACCCGCGAGCTGAAAAAATTCGCCGAGGAAGCCGCCGACCCTGCCTCTTGAAGAAGAGGCTTCAGAGCTTCTTGAAGCCTTCGGTCTCCGCTTTCTTTACATCCGCGCCCAGCACCTTGAGCTTGGAAAGGCCTTCGTTGAATTTGGTCATATGCGGCTGTTTGAAATGGGTCTGCAGCGCCGCTTCGTCTTCCCATTCTTCGTAGATGCGGAAGCGGGCCGGATTTTCGATATCCTGATAGAAGGCGTATGAAAGGCAGCCTTTTTCCGCGCGCGTTGCTTTGGCCATGGCGCCGGCAAGTTCTTTGGCCGGTGCGATGCTGCCTTCATCGAGATCGATGGTGCCCGTTACGATAATCATGGCTGCCTCCCTAAAAGCTGCCCGGTCAATCGCCGGGACCGAGCAGGCCTTTCTTGAAAATGAAACCGTAGCCTGCCGGGAAGAGGCGCTGAAGCAAATCAATTAGCCGTGCATCCATGCCGATGAGAATGCGCCGCCGGTCTTTCTGGATGCCCCGCACGATAATTTCCGCCGCCTTGGCGGGGGAGGTGCGGGCGATCTTGTCGAAATTGCTCGCCGCTTCCTGCCGCTCGCTGGAGCTTGTGCTTTGCAGGAAGCGGGCATTGCGCACGATATTGGTTTTGATGCCGCCGGGATGAACGGAGGAAACGCGGATCGCCGTCTCCCGCATTTCATGGGCGAGCGCTTCGGTAAAACCGCGAATGGCGAATTTCGCCGAGTTATAGGCGGCCTGGCGAGGCGCGGCGATGATGCCGAAAAGGCTCGACACATTGACGATGTGACCGGCGCCTTTTTGTTGAAGCTGCGGCAGGAAAGCCTTGGTGCCATAGACCATGCCCCAGAAGTCGATATTCATCACCCATTCGAAATCGTCGTAAGTGAGCTCATCGACACCCGCGACCTGGGCGACGCCGGCATTGTTGATAACGATATCCGCGCCGCCGAATTCCCGCGCCACCGTCTCGGCAAAATCGTAAACCCCGTCCTTATCCGATACGTCGAGAAGAAAGGTTTCCGCCGTGCCGCCCGCCTTGCGCACCTGATCGGCGGTTTCTTCGAGCCCCTCCCGGTTCACATCGGTCAGGATGACGCGCGCCGCCCCTTCCCGCGTGAGGCACAGCGCCAGGGCGCGGCCGATACCGCTGCCGGCGCCGGTGATCAATGCGGTCTTGCGGGTGATATCGGTCATGGCGGGCTCCCCTCTCTTATCCGTCTTTATATGACAAATTGTCATTTGCATTCTTATAGCGTCGAAGGACTGGTTTGTCGCGGAAAATTAGACCTTTCCCGGCCCCGCCCTTAGGCTGACGCCAGCTAACGAATAAGGGAGGAGAATGTCATGCAGGTGCAGCCCATTGCGGATCTGGACGATGAGGTGAACGAAATTCGTCTGCGCACGGCCAAAATCGTGACGGAGGAGGTTATTCCCGCCGAGCCCGCGCTTTATGCAGGCGGCGATGAGGCGAAAGAAGCACGAGCGCATATTTCCGCCAAGGTGAAGGAAGAAGGCCTCTGGGCGCCGCATCTGCCGGAAGAATATGGCGGCATGGGCATCGGCTTTCTGAAGCACGCTTACATGAACGAGATCTTGGCCTGGAGCCCGTTTTCAGCGCGGCTCTTCGGCGTGGTGGCGCCCAATGCGGGCAATCAGAAGATCCTGGTGAAATACGGTACGGCGGAGCAGAAGAAGAAATGGCTTGAGCCATTGATCGCGGGCGAGCTTGAAAGCTGCTTTTCCATGACCGAGCCGGATCAGCCGGGCTCCAACCCTTATGCCATTCAGACCCGCGCCGTGCTCGACGGCGATGAATGGGTGATCAACGGACATAAATGGTTCACGTCGAACGGCAAGCGCGCGGATTTTGCCATCGTCATGTGCCGCACCGAACAGGATGACGGGGCAGGGGGCACGAAAGACAAGATGACGCAAATCATCGTGCCCATGGATGCGCCCGGCGTGAAATATGTGCGCTCCGTGCCGGTTTGGGGGCACACCCACGGCGATCATGCCGAGATCATTTATGAGAATGTCCGCGTGCCGAAGGAAAACCAGCTCGGGCGCACCGGTTCCGGCCATCAGGCGGCTCAAGACCGGCTGGGCGCGGGACGCGTCTTTCATTGCATGAATGCGATCGGCTCCATGTGGCGCGCCTTCGATCTGCACTGCAAGCGGGCCATCTCCCGGGACGTGCATGGCGGCAAGCTGGAAACGAAACAGTTCACGCAAGGCGACATCGCCGATTCTTATATGGATATTCAGGCCGCACGGCTGATGACCATCCACTGTGCGAACCGTATCGAGGCGGGCGTCGATGCGCGGGCGGATATTTCCGCCATCAAGATTTTCGTGCCTGCCGCGTTTTCGCGCGTGGTGGACCGGGCGATCCAGGCCCATGGGGCGATGGGTGTTTCCGGCGATCTGCCGCTTGCGGGCATGTATACCGGCGCGCGCACGCTGCGCATTGCCGACGGGCCGGACGAGGTGCACCGCATCCTCATCGCCCGCACGGTGCTGAAAGCATACCATGCAGGGGAAAGCTGGGATTTCGGCGTTTGAGACGAAGGCTTATCCCCGCTTTCACGGAAGTGACATAGAATGGCGGTTAAAAGGAAGCTTCAGTGACTCCGTCCCGATTCGCGCGGGGCGGCGGTTTTAAACGGCGGCAGGACAAATGGCCGATCTTCAAGGCAGTCAGGGAACATATGACGGCACGCGCCGGCGCGGGAACCGGCGGGATGAGTTCGTCCGGCGTCTGAAAGAGCAGCGCTACCGGCTCATGGGCGCCGCTCTGCTTTTTGCCGCCCTTGCCGTGGCCGGTGCCATGAGCCCGCCCATCGCGTTTTTTGCCTTTCTCGGCCTTGCCGCGCTGTTGATGGGTGAGGAAGCGCAAGAGGTGAAAACGGCGGCAGGCCCTGCCGAGCCCCGCCTGCGCGATGCACTGCCGCCCAATGGCCGTCTTGGCGCGCTGGTGGTGGAGCATCTGCCCGACCCCGTCGTTCTGCTGGATAAGTCTAGCCGCATTCTTTACGCCAACCGCGCCGCCCATGATTTGATGGGGCATATTCCGGCGGGCCGTCCCGTCGCCTCCGCCTTGCGCGCGCCGGCGGTCCTGTCCGCCATCCAGAAAGTGCAGGAGGAAGGCGGGACGCTCTCCATCGATTATGAGCTGCCAGTGCCGGTCGAGCGGCATTTCCGCGCCATGATTTCCGAGATCGGCCCGGAAACGGGCGGCGAGCTTGCCAGGGAAATGAACGGTGTGCCCGAGGCCTCGCTCCTCATCATGCTGCATGACCTCACCGACATGCGCCGGGTGGAGCAGATGCGGGTGGATTTTGTGGCAAATGCCAGCCATGAGCTGAAAACGCCGCTCGCCTCGCTTTCCGGCTTCATCGAAACCATTCAGGGTCATGCGAAGGACGATCCGGAAGCGCAGGCCCGCTTTCTCGGCATCATGTCCGAGCAGGCCGCGCGCATGCAGCGGCTGATCGAGGATCTTCTCTCTTTAAGCCGGATCGAGATGCGCGAACATGTGCCGCCTGCCGGCGAGGTGGATTTGGCCGCACTCACCGGCGATGTGACGGACGGGCTCGGGCCGCTCGCCGCGACCCATGGCGTCGAGATTAATGTCGATGTGAAAGAAGGCGTCGAGCCGGTACGCGGGGAATGGGACGAGCTTCACCAAGTGGTGCAGAACCTCACCGAAAACGCGCTGAAATATGGCCGCGCGGGCAAGCGCATCGACATTACCATCGCCCCTGCGCTCAATCAGGCCGGGCGTAAGATGACCGAACTTGCGATTCGCGATTACGGGCCCGGCATCCCGCGCGAGCATATTCCCCGGCTTACCGAACGCTTCTACCGCGTCGATGTCGCCAAAAGCCGGGAGCGGGGCGGCACGGGGCTCGGCCTTGCCATCGTCAAGCACATCGTCAACCGCCATTCCGGCACATTGACCATTGACAGTCAGGTAGGCGAGGGCAGCACGTTCAAAGTCCGCCTGCCGGTGCGCGCGTAAGGGCGCGCCTGAGTCTCCGCCCTTAGCTCTTCGCTCTCCTTCCAGGCCGGTCCCGTGTTTGTGACCGTGCCTATGACACCGCTTGCGGGAGCGGGGCAGCCGTTAACAGAAAAACAATAACTATTTCAATGGTTTGACGGTGTCATGGAACTGTCACACAACTGTCGTAAACCTTTTGTGAGCCGCTCCTACGGTCATCGCGCTCAAGGGCACGATGAGACCGGCTAGCTGGCAGCCTCAACCCCGGTTGCAAGTTTGGGGGGCAAAGCAGCGGTCTGATCGACAGGGATATCCGATCCAATTGACTGGAGAGAAATCGTGAAACTCAACAAACTGGCGATGGCGGCGACTTTTGCTGTCACGACCGCTGCTACGGCGGGTGTTGCGCAGGCGCGCGACCAAATCCAAATCGTAGGTTCCTCGACCGTGTTTCCTTACACGCAGGCGGTCGCGGAAGAATTTGCCAACAAGACCGGCATGCAGGCTCCCGTGGTGGAATCCACCGGTACGGGCGGCGGCATGAAGATTTTCTGCCAGGGCCTGGGCGAAGCCAACCCGGACATCACGGGTGCCTCGCGCGCAATGAAGCAGTCCGAGTATGAGCTTTGCCAGCAGAACGGCGTGACCGACATCACCGAAGCGCTGATCGGCTATGATGGCCTTTCCATCGCCGTTTCCAAAAAAGGCGATAAGCTCGACGTTTCCAAGAAAGACCTGTTCCTGGCGCTGGCCGCTGAAGTGCCGGTTGACGGCAAACTGGCCGCCAACCCGAACCAGACCTGGAAAGACGTGAACGCGTCGCTTCCGGACACCAAGATCCAGGTTTTCGGCCCGCCCCCCACCTCCGGCACGCGTGACGCTTTCGTCGAGCTGGTGATGCGCGAAGGCTGCAAGGAGATGGATTTCTACAAAGACCAGGACAAGAAATTCATCAAGGCGAACTGCTCGCGTATGCGTCAGGACGGTCCCTTCATCGAAGCCGGTGAAAACGACAACCTGATCGTGCAGCGCCTGGAAGCCGATGCCACGGCTTACGGCATCTTCGGCTACTCCTTCCTTTATGAAAACCAGGACAAGCTCCAGGGCATCAATGTGGAAGGCGTTGCGCCGTCCTTCGAGACTATCGCCGACGGTTCCTACTCCGTCTCCCGCCCGCTCTTCTTCTACGTGAAGAATGCGCATCGCGGCGTGATCGCAGGTCTTGAAGAATTCCTGACCGAATATGTCAGCGAAGAAGCCATGGGCCCCGGCGGCTACCTCAACGAGCGCGGTCTCGTTGCCCTGGCCGACGACAAGCGGGCCGAAGTGCAGGATGCTGTGAAAAACGGCAAGCACATGACCCGCTACGAAACGACGAACTAAAGACATGGGAGAAGGGTGGGCGGCGTGCCGCTCACCCTCCTTCTTTGCCTTAAGGCCGCAAATGTCGGCCGGGCAAACCCCGCAAGACCTACGGAGCAGGCGTATCCATGCTGACCACCCTTTTCATCTGCCTTGTTGCCGTTGCCGCCGCCGGATATTTCTTCGGCCAGCGCAAGGCGCGGGGCCTGGCGGCCAGCCAGAACACGCGGCTTCATTCGCTTCCCGGGTATCACGGCGCCTATGTCGCTTTCTGGGTGGGGCTGCCGAGCCTCGTCCTCGTGCTCTTCTGGCTGCTCTTTCAGGATGCGGTGGTCGAGGGGCTGGTGGTCTCCGCCATTCCAAGTGAAATCACGCAAGGAATGAGCGGCAACCGTATCGATCTTCTGGTTTCCGAAATCAAGAGTGTTGCCGCCGGCCGCATCTTCGTCGAGCCGCAGCCTTATGTGCTGGAAGCCGCCGCTCACTACAACATTCTCAATAATACCGCCGAAAAGGCGATGCTGGTTGTCGTGCTGGCGCTGGCCGTGCTCGGGCTCGGTTATGCGCGCCGCAATCTTTCCGCCGATTTCCGTGCCCGCCAGAAAGTGGGCCTGACGATGGACGGCCTGATGATCCTTTGCTCGGTCATCGCCATCGTCACGACGCTCGGCATCATCGCCTCGCTGCTTTTCGAGGCTATCCGCTTCTTCGAAAAAGTGCCGGTGGGCGAGTTTTTCTTCGGCCTGTCATGGGAACCGCAAATCGCTATCCGCGCCGACCAGGTGGCAGGCACGGGCGCCTTCGGCGCGGTGCCGGTCTTCACAGGCACGCTGCTCATCGCGGCCATTGCCATGGCGGTTGCCATTCCCATCGGGCTCTTCTCGGCGATCTATCTGACTGAATATGCCGGTGACCGCTTCCGCTCCGTCATCAAGCCGGTGCTGGAAATGCTGGCCGGTGTGCCGACCGTCGTTTACGGCTTCTTTGCGGTGCTGACCGTGGCCCCCGCCTTGCGGGAGGCAGGCGCCGCCATCGGCCTCGATGTGGCGCCGAACAGCGCCCTTGCCGCGGGCGCCGTGATGGGGATCATGATCATTCCCTTCATCTCCTCGCTTTCTGACGATGCGATCACCGCGGTGCCGCGCGCCATGCGTGATGGCTCTTACGCGATGGGTGCAACGAAAGCCGAAACCATTATACGTGTACTTCTGCCTGCCGCGCTGCCGGGCATTGTGGGCGGCATTCTGCTTGCCGTCTCCCGCGCCATTGGCGAGACCATGATCGTGGTGATGGCAGCCGGGCTTATTGCCAAGCTGACCGCCAATCCGCTCGATGCCGTGACCACCGTGACGGTGCAAATCGTCACACTGCTTATCGGCGATACCGAATTCGACAATCCCAAGACGCTTGCCGCCTTTGCGCTGGGCCTGGTGCTCTTCGTCGCCACGCTCCTGCTCAATATCGTCGCGCTGCGCGTCGTTCAAAAATATAGGGAACGTTATGAGTGAGGCCGCAATGACGACGGGCGCCGCCCCGGCCAGTTTTGTTTCCGATGCCGCTCTGAAGCGCTTGCAAAAGCGCAAGGCGGCGGACCAGCGGCTGAAATATTACGGCCTCGGCGCCATCGGCATCGCGCTTTTGCTGCTGGCAACGCTGGTGACGTCGCTCATCATCACGGGCCACACGGCCTTCCTGCAGACGCATGTCACTTATCCGGTCTATCTCGATCCGGCGAAGATCGATGCGCAGGACCCCAGCAAAGGCAATTACCGCTCGATCGTGCGCGACAGCTTTACCGCGCTCTTTCCGGAGGTAACGGCGGTGCGCGAGAAGCGCGCGCTCACCGATATTCTCACCTCCGCCGCCCCTTATATCCTGCGCGATGAAGTGGTGGACGATCCGGAGCTGATCGGCCAGACCATCGATTTCACGGTGCCGGTGTCCGACCCCTTCGATCAGTTCATGAAGGGCAATATCAAGCGCGAGACGCCGGAAGACGACCGCCGCGTAAGCGACCAGGAAATTGCCTGGGTGGACCAGCTTGTGGCCGAGGGGCGTCTGTCCAAGCCGTTCAATATCGGCCTCCTGACGAATGCCGATAGCCGCTTTCCAGAAATGGCGGGCCTTGCCGGTGCGATCACGGGTTCGTTCTTCGCGCTGCTCGTCTGCTTCCTGATTTCCTTCCCGACCGGCATTGCCGCGGCGGTCTATCTGGAAGAGTTTGCGCCGAAGAACAAATTCACCGATCTCATCGAGGTGAATATCAACAACCTCGCCGCCGTACCGTCCGTGGTCTTTGGTCTTCTGGGCCTTGCGGTGTTCCTCGGTACGTTCGGCCTGCCGCGTTCCGCCCCGCTTGTCGGCGGCATGACGCTGGCGCTGATGACGCTGCCCACCATCATCATCACGACGCGCGCCTCGCTGAAAGCCGTGCCGCCCTCCATCCGCGAGGCCGCGCTGGGCATCGGCGCCTCCAAGCATCAGGTGATGATGCATCATGTGGTGCCGCTGGCCATGCCCGGCATTTTGACCGGCACGATTATCGGCCTTGCCCAGGCGCTCGGCGAAACCGCGCCGCTGCTGCTGATCGGCATGAATGCCTTTATCACCTCGCCGCCCGGCGGCATTCTCGATCCCTCGACCGCGCTGCCCACGCAGATTTTTATCTGGGCGGACAGCCCGGAGCGCGGGTTCGTCTCGCGGACCTCGGCCGCCATTCTCGTGCTGCTCGGGTTCCTTGTCGCGATGAACGCCATTGCCATTTATCTACGCCGCCGCTTCGAGCGCCGCTGGTAGGAACGGAGAAACCGGAATGAAAACCGCGCAGAACACCGCTCAGGCAGAAAGCCAGACTGCAACCAACGGGGCAACCATGACGCCAGCCGAAACCGCATCACCGCAAGTGACCGAGATGCATCCCATCAAAATGACGGCCCGCAAGGTCGACGTTTTCTACGGGACCAAGCAGGCGCTGTTCGGCGTCGATCTGGAGATCCGGGATAATGCCGTTACCGCGCTGATCGGCCCCTCGGGCTGCGGCAAGTCCACTTTCCTGCGCTGCCTCAACCGCATGAACGACGTGATCGACAATTGCCGGGTGGAGGGGGAAATCAGGCTCGGCGATACGAATATTTATGGCGCCAATATCGACCCCGTGCTGCTTCGGGCCCGCGTCGGCATGGTTTTCCAGAAGCCCAATCCCTTCCCGAAATCCATTTACGAGAACATCGCCTATGGTCCGCGCATTCACGGCATGGCCGAGCGGCGCGCGGAGATGGATGAAATCGTCGAGACGAGCCTGCGCAAGGCCGCGCTCTGGGATGAGGTCAAAGACCGCTTGCAGGAGCCGGGCACCGGCCTTTCCGGCGGCCAGCAGCAGCGCCTTTGCATCGCCCGCGCGATTGCGGTGAACCCGGAAGTCATTCTGATGGATGAGCCCTGCTCGGCGCTCGACCCGATTGCGACGGCGCGCGTGGAAGAGCTGATCGACGAGCTGAGAGAAAACTACACCATCGTCATCGTCACGCACTCCATGCAGCAGGCAGCCCGCGTCTCCCAGCGCACGGCGTTCTTCCACCTCGGCAATCTGGTGGAAGAAGACGAGACCGACCAGATTTTCACCAATCCGCGCGACAAGCGCACCCAGGATTACATCACCGGCCGGTTCGGCTAAGGCAAAACGTTCAAGCGGCCCGGCGCAAGGAGGCAGGTGTGAGAGAGCAGGAACATATCGTCAAATCCTTCGAGGAAGAACTCGAGGCGATTTCAACGCAGATCGCGCAAATGGGCGGCATGGCCGAAGCGCAGCTTGCCGCGGCCATCGACTGCGTGACGCGCCGCGATATCGCGCTGGCCGAGCGCACGGTGCTCGAAGACCGGCGCATCGACGAGATGGAGCACGACATCGAAGAGCAGACCGTGCGTCTCATCGCGCTGCGCCAGCCCATGGCGCTCGATCTGCGCGAGGCGATTTCGGCGATCAAGATTTCCGCCGATCTGGAGCGGATCGGGGATCTGGCCAAAAACATCGCCAAGCGCTCGATCATCGTGATCGGCGATTATGAAACACCGGCCCGCCTGATGCAGGGTCTGGCGCGGATGGGCAAGCTCGCGCAAGGCCAGCTCAAGGCCGTGCTCGATGCCTATGCCGGGCGCAACGCGGAAGAAGCGCTGCATGTCTGGCGCTCGGATGCGGAAATCGACGAGATGTACAATTCCATCTTCCGCGAGCTGCTCACCTATATGATGGAAGACCCGCGCACCATCGGCGCCTGCACCCATCTTCTCTTCATTGCCAAGAATATCGAACGGATCGGCGATCATGCGACCAATGTCGCCGAGACGGTCTCTTATCTCGTGACCGGGGAAATGCTGGTGGATGAGCGGCCCAAAAGCGACCAGACCACCACAACCGCTATTTCCGCTTTGAGGGACACGCAGTAACCTCGGGAAGGACGCATGTCATGCAACTTGAAACGAACTGGACGCACACCGCCCCCCGCACGGTCGATATCCATGCAGCCAGTGATTCACGGCCGAAACGCACGCCCATGAAACCAACAGTTCTGATTGTCGAAGACGAAGAAGCGCTCTCCACTCTCCTGCGCTACAACCTTGAAAAAGAAGGGTATGACGTGGCCGTGGCCATGGACGGCGAGGAAGCGGAAATTCAGGTGCGCGAGCATCTGCCCGATCTCGTGCTCTTGGACTGGATGCTGCCGGGCGTTTCCGGCATTGAGCTCTGCCGGCGCTTGCGCGGGCGGCCCGAAAGCCGGAACCTGCCCATCGTCATGATCACTGCGCGCGGGGAGGAGGCGGACCGGATCCGCGGTCTCGATACCGGCGCGGACGATTACATCACCAAGCCTTTCTCTACGAGCGAGCTTTTGGCGCGCATCCGCGCCGTCATGCGCCGCATCCGCCCGGCGCTGGCCGAGGATATCGTCACCTTCGGGGATATCGTGATCGACCGCGCCGCGCACCGGGTGCGCCGCGCCGACCGCGAAGTGCATCTGGGGCCGACGGAATACCGTCTTCTCGAGCATCTCATGCAGCATCCGGGGCGCGTCTTCTCCCGCGCCCAGCTTCTCGACACGGTCTGGGGCTCGGATGTTTATGTGGAAGCGCGCACGGTGGATGTGCATATCGGCCGGCTGCGCAAGGCGCTGAACGCCAAGGGCGAGCACGACCCGATCCGCACCGTGCGGGCCGCAGGCTATGCGCTCGACGAGCAGGTGCCCGGCGCTTCGGGCGAGTAGCCGCTCCTGAATTCCAGAAAGCCGAACCCCTAAAATAAAAGCCGGCCCACCTCCCCCTCGAGGTATCGGGCCGGCTTTTCCCCTGCGCGCCTCTTGCCTTTGCAGATTACGCCTGAACAAAGGCAGGTGGGCGCACCGCCAAGAAACGGGGCTTAGACGGCGAAGTCGCGCCGCCGGTCGTTGCGTTTGCGGGCCTGCACGGGCTGATAGGCCAGCCGCGCGTGTTCGGCGCAATAGGGCATGCCGGGCGCCGAACGGTCGCCGCAGAAATGGAAGCTTTCCTCGCCCGGATCGCCGATGGGCCATTTGCAGGTGTGCTCGGTCAAGGAGAGGACGGTCGCCCCGTCGCCGATGGCCACATCCGTCAGGCGGCGCTGCGGGGCGGGTGCGGGCAGCGGCTTTTCCTTGGCAAGCGCCGCGCTTTCGCGGGCTTCGCTCGCCTGGGCGGGCTGCGGACGGGCGGCGGGCGCTGCGGCAGCGGCGGGCTGCTGGCGGGCCCGGCTTGGCCGGTTGGAGGTGGCGCGGCCGGAAAGGCCCAGCCGGTGGACCTTGCCGATCACCGCATTACGCGTGACGCCGCCCAGCTGCTTGGCAATCTGGCTGGCGCTCAGGCCTTCGGCCCACAATTTCTTGAGAGTTTCGACCCTGTCTTCCGTCCACATGCCTTTTATCCCTCGTCTGCGGGCGCGCGCCTGCGTGCCCCAGGTTTCCCCGAGATTCCCGGCGTCATGCCCGGTACGCGCTGCTGACGCCGACACTACATATCGTGTTGCGATTGGGTTAACACTACAAGATAGGGGCAGGTTCCCGCAAGGCGCGCATGCCTGCAAAGCCGCCTTATCCACAAAAAATCGCGCTTAGCGAACGCAAAACCACAAAATATGGGCTTGAGCGCCCGATTTATCCCCAGTTTGACGCGAGTGTGCATTGCCAAATCGCCTGCGAGTGACTATTTGGGGTCGCAACGGGAAGGCAGGGCAGATGAGTTTTCAGGAATATCCCCCGCAGGGAACGCGCCGCTTCGGGGCCATCAACTGGCTCGGCATGTGGACGCTTTACGTGAAAGAAGTGCGCCGCTTCATCAAGGTCATCACCCAGACCGTGGCCGCGCCCGTTATCACGACCCTGCTGTTTCTGGCGATTTTCTCGCTGGCGCTCGGCCGACTGCGCCCGGACGTGCAGGGCGTGCCCTTTGCCGAGTTCATTGCGCCCGGTCTCATCATGATGACCATGCTGCAAAACGCCTTTGCCAATACCTCTTCCTCGCTGCTGATCTCCAAGGTGCAGGGCAATATCGTCGATATTCTGATGCCGCCGCTTTCCGCGGGCGAACTGAATGTCGGCATCGCCATGGCCGGGGTCACGCGCGGCGTCATGGTCGGTATTGTGACCGCGCTCGGTATGATCGCCTTTGTCGATATTTCCATCACCCATCTTTGGGCGGTGGTCTATTACGCCATCGCCGCCTCGCTGATGCTCTCGCTGCTCGGCATGCTGGGCGGCATCTGGTCGGAAAAGTTCGATCATTTGCAGGCGGTAACGAACTTCATCATCACGCCGCTCGCCTTCCTGTCGGGCACGTTCTACTCGATCCGCCAATTGCCGGATTTCGCCCAGGAAGCGGTGATGTACAACCCCTTCTTCTATCTGATCGACGGTTTCCGCTACGGCATGACCGGCCATGCGGACGGCTCGGTGGCGGTGGGCGTTGCCTTCACGCTGGGGCTGAATGTCGTTCTCTGGATCATCACGGACTATGTGCTGCGACGAGGATACCGTCTCAAAGCCTGAGCAAGGCTCGGGTTTTTGAGGCGGGGACCTCTCAAGGCACGAGTAAGTGGTTGAGATGAAAGAGAAAATACCTGCTCGCCCGATCCAAGAACGATTGACAGAACAGGACTTCTCCAACATACTCTAGCGCTTCTCGGACGCCGCCAGGAAAGGCGGCTTTTTCTATTCTGTTCGGGAGCATCGGGAAATGATTACGCCAGTCCTGCCAACTTATGCGCGGGTAAATATCGAGTTCGAGAAGGGCGAAGGGCCCTATCTCTATACGCCTGAAGGGGAAAGATATCTGGACTTCGGTTCGGGCATCGCCGTGAACCTTCTGGGCCACGCGCATCCGCGCCTTGTCGCCGCGCTTGGCGAGCAGGCGGGCAAGCTCTGGCACACCTCAAACCTTTACCGCGTGCCGGGCCAGGAAAAACTGGCTGAGCGCCTCGTCGCGGCAACTTTCGCCGACAGCGTCTTCTTCACCAATTCCGGCGCCGAGGCGATGGAATGCGCGATCAAGATGGCGCGGAAGTACCATTCGGCGAGCGGCCATCCCGAGCGCTATGAGATCATCACCTTCGAAGGCGCCTTTCACGGCCGCACGCTCGCGACCATCGCGGCGGGCGGACAGAAGAAGCATCTGGAAGGTTTCGGGCCCAAGGTCGAAGGCTTCCCGCAAGTGCCGCATGGCGACATGGACGCGCTGAAAGCGGCGATCGGTGAGAAAACTGCCGGCGTTCTGCTGGAGCCCGTGCAAGGGGAAGGCGGCATCCGTCCCTTCACGAATGAGCAGCTGCGCGCCATCCGCAAGATTTGCGATGAGGCGGGCATCCTTTTGATTTTCGATGAGGTGCAGACCGGCATGGGCCGCACGGGCTGGCTTTTTGCCCATGAGCCTTCCGGCGTCACGCCCGACATTATGGGTGTGGCGAAAGGCATTGGCGGCGGCTTTCCGCTCGGCGCCTGCCTTGCCACCGAAGAAGCGGCCAAGGGCATGATCGCGGGCAGCCACGGCTCGACCTATGGCGGCAACCCGCTTGCCATGGCCGTCGGCAATGCCGTGCTCGACGTGGTGCTGGAAGAAGGCTTTCTGGAGAAAGTCCGCCAGACCGGCATCAAGCTGAAACAGAAACTCGCCATGCTGGCCGATGAGCATCCCGCCATCATCGAAGGGGTGCGCGGAGAAGGACTGCTGCTCGGCCTTAAATGCAAAGTGCCGAACGGCGATCTCATCGGCGCGCTTTACGACGAACATCTTTTGACGGTCGGCGCGGGCGACAATGTCGTGCGCGTCATTCCCCCCCTCATCGTCACCGATGCCGAGATCGACGAAGCGATCGGCGCCATCGACCGGGCCTGCGCCAAACTGGAGGCGGCAGGCGCGGGTGACACAGACAAAAAGGAGGGCGTGGCATGAGCAGTGCGCCCGTTATCGACATGCCGGTAAAAGATACGGCGAGACATTTTCTCGATCTGGATGCCATCGACAAGAAAACCCTGCGCCGGATTCTTGACGCCGCCCATGCGCGTAAACGCAAACGCAAGGGTCTCTCGCACGGTGCGCGCGATGCGGATGCGCCGCTCGACGGCAAGATGCTGGCGATGATTTTTGAAAAACCGTCGACGCGTACTCGCGTTTCCTTCGATGTGGCCATGCGCCAGCTCGGCGGGGAAAGCATGCTGCTCAACGGCAACGACATGCAGCTCGGCCGGGGCGAGACGATTGCCGATACCGCCCGTGTGCTCTCGCGTTATGTGGATGCGATCATGATCCGCACCCATGCCCATGAGATGCTGGAAGAGCTGGCCGAATGCGCGAGCGTGCCGGTGATCAACGGGCTGACCGATCATTCCCACCCCTGCCAGCTCATGGCCGATGTCATGACTTTCGAGGAGTACAAAGGTCCCATTGCCGGGCATGTGGTGGCCTGGTCCGGGGACGGCAACAATGTCGCAACGACCTGGGTGCAGGCGGCGGTGCAATTCGATTTCGAATTGCGCGTGGCTTGCCCGCCCGAGCTCGACATTCCCGAACATGTGATCGACTGGGCGCGCAAGGCCGGCGGCAAGGTGAGCGTAACCCGCGATCCTTTCGCGGCGGCGGACGGCGCGGACTGTGTCGTCACCGATACCTGGGTGTCCATGGGCGATGATGAGGCAACCGCCGAGCGCCGCCACAATTTGCTGGCCCCTTATCAGGTCAATGAAAGACTGATGGCGGCTGCGGCCAAAGATGCGCTTTTCATGCATTGCCTGCCTGCGCACCGCGGCGAGGAGGCTAGCGAAGCGGTGATCGATGGGCCGCAATCGGTGGTGTTCGATGTGGCCGAGAACCGGCTTCATGCGCAAAAGGGCGTGCTTGCCTGGTGCCTCGCTTAAATCTCAACTAAGGGACGAGAGTTTACGTGTCCTATATCGGTGACGATCTTATCACGCCCTTCCAGATCGAAGGCATGAGCGTGCGCGGGCGTGTGGCGCGCCTTGGCCCGCTCGTCAATGAAGTGCTGACCCGCCATAACTACAAGGAGCCGGTTTCCGTGCTTCTCGGCGAGGCGCTGACGCTTGCCGCACTGCTCGGCAGCGCGCTGAAATTCAACGGACGTTTGACCTTGCAGACGAAGGGGGACGGACCCGTCTCCATGCTGGTTGCCGATTATGAAGCGCCGGGCAAGCTGCGCGGCTATGCCCATACGGATGAAGAGGCGCTCGAGACGGCGATTGCGGAGGGGCGCCTGACAAGCGCGGATCTGGTGGGCAGCGGCTATCTTGCCATGACCATCGACCAGGGGCCGGACATGGAGCGGTATCAGGGCATTGTCGAGCTCGACCCGCGCGGGCTTGCCGAATGCGCGCATGCCTATTTCGCCCAGTCCGAACAGATCGCCACATCGATCCGCCTTGCCGTGGCCCCGCTTTTCGACCGGGATGCGGAAGGCCATGGCCAGACCGAATGGCGGGCCGGGGCCATCATGATCCAGCATCTGGCCCGTGACGGCGGCCTGACCGGCCACAAAGAAGACGAGGAAACCGAGCAGCCGCTGACCCAGGAAGAAAAAGACTGGGAACACGCCGCCGTGCTGCTCGACACGGTCGAAGATCACGAATTGCTGGACCCGCAAGTCACTCCCGACCGGTTGCTCTTCCGGCTTTATCACGAAGACGGGGTCAGGGTTTATCCGCCCCATGAAGTGGCCTTCGGGTGCCGCTGCTCGGCCGAGCGCATGGAAGAGGTGCTCAAGCGCTTCGACGATGCCGATATCGACGAAATGACCGTGGATGGGGCGATCGAAACGCGTTGCGAGTTCTGCGCGCAGGTTTATCATTTCGATCCCGAAGCGCTGAAAAACGCGGGGAAGGAAGAAGCAGAATGACTTTCTGCCGGAAAGCTGCAATCGGGATCTTCATGGGCGCGGGCATTGCCCTTGCCGGCTGCACCAGCGCGCCGCCGCCGGCGAGCCCCGTGGACATAACCTATCAGCACCGCACACCCATTACCTTGAACGTCGCCGCCATCGATGTGGTGGACCGTTCAGGTTCGGGCTCCGGCGCAAACCGGCTCGAACAATTGCACCGGCAAAACCCGGCAAGCCTTGCCCGGCGCTGGGCCGAGGAACGTCTTCAGGCGGGCGGTACCGGCGGCCAGGCGACGCTGATCATCGATGAGGCTTCGGTGCGCGAGGAGCATCTGGAAGTGACGGCGGGCTTTACCGATCTTTTCAAGGATGAAGTGGACACACGTCTTCATGCGGTGCTTGCCGCGCGGCTTGAATATCAATTGCCGGGGCAGGGTTCCGGCGCGGTGGATGTGAAGGTCGACGCGCGCCGGGAAGTGCTGGAAAGCGCCTCGCTCAATGAGCGCGATATGGCCTATTTCCAGCTCATGGAGCGCGTGGCAAGCGAGCTCGACAACAGGCTGACGCCGGATGTCGAGCGCACCTTCGCCCCTATCATTCTGCGTTAGGCTTTGCCTCAGCTTGCCAGATGCGCTGCGAGCCGCGTGAAGAAGCGCTCGCAGGCGGCGACTTGCGCAAGCTCGATGAATTCATCCGTCTTGTGTGCCTGCTGAATGCTGCCCGGCCCGCAAATGACGGTGGGAATATCCGCCATCTGGAAGAGCCCGGCTTCCGTGCCGTAGGAGACCGCCTCGGTCTCGTTGCGTTCGGCAAGCTGCAACACCAGCGCCTCGCCCGGTGCGCCTTCTTGCGGTTTGAGCGGCGGCACGAAATTGCGCGCTTTCGTTTCGATGGCGGCGCCGGGAAAGACGGCGCGCATGCGCGGCAGGAGCTTTTCTTCGGCAAACGCTGCAAGGCGGGCCGGAATTTCCTCCGGATCCTGATCGGGCAGCGCGCGGAACTCCCAGCGGAAATCGCAGTGACGCGGAATGATATTGACCGCCGTGCCGCCATTGACCGTGCCGATCTGCATGCTCGTATAAGGCGGATCGAAGCGGCCCGAAGCATCGCCCTTGGCCTGCATTTCTTCCCCGATCCGGGCAAGAAAGCCGATCAGCTCGGCGGCATAGACGATGGCGTTGACGCCTTTGTCCATGGCGCTTGAATGCGCCTCAAGGCCCGTCACCACCGTATGGAAAGCATGGATGCTCTTATGCGCGTTCACGACTTTCATGTCCGAGGGCTCACCCACGATCACGATTTGGGGCCGGGGCAGGGCGCGGATGATCTCGTCGATCATGGAACGCACGCCGAGGCAGCCTACTTCCTCGTCATAGGACAGCGCGAAATAGAGCGGTACTTTGAGCTCGTGTTTCAGGAATTCCGGCACGAAGGCAAGGGCGATGGCGATGAAGGACTTCATGTCGCTCGTGCCGCGCCCGTAAAGACGCCCGTCTTTTTCGGTGACGGTGAAAGGATCGCTCGACCAGTCCTGCCCGTCCACCGGCACGACATCCGTGTGGCCGGAAAGCACGATGCCGCCTTCTTTTTCCGCAGGTCCCAGAACGGCAAAAAGATTGGCCTTGGTGCCGTCTTCGTTCATGACCCGGCGCGAGGCGACCCCCCAGCCTGCAAGATAGTCTTCGACGAACTCGATTAGCTTAAGATTGGAATGACGGCTGACCGTATCGAAGGAAATCAGCTTCTCGATCATCTGGCGCGGGGTGAAACGTTGCGGCATGGGGAGCTCCTTTGCGCGCATCCTAGCGGGCGCGCAGGCGGGCGCAAGAACCAGTTTACCCCCAGCTCAGCCGCGCCAGAAAGACGGCATGAAAATCACCAGAACGGTAAAGACTTCCAGCCGCCCCATGAGCATGGAAAGGGAAAGCAGCCATTTGGCCGCATCGGGCAGGCTGGCGAAATTGCCCGCCGGGCCGATAATGTCGCCAAGGCCGGGGCCGACATTCGCCATGGTCGTGGCCGCCGCCGAAATCGAGGTGAGCACATCGAGGCCCATGAGATTGAGCAGGACGGCGATCACGGAAAAGGCAAGCATGAAGAGAAACATGAAGCTCATCACCGAGGCGATGACCCCGTCGCCGATGGGATTGCCGTTGTAACGCGGCACGAAAACCCCGTTCGGATGCACCATGCGGCGCATTTCGGTAAAGAGCGAGGCGAAGACGATTTGGAAGCGGAAAATCTTCATGCCGCAAGAGGTCGAACCCGAGCAGCCACCGATAAACATAATGACGAAGAAGATCGCAATGGCGAGCGGTCCCCATTCGGAAAAATTATGGGTGGCGTAGCCCGTGCCGGTCAGGATCGAAATCGAATTGAAAAGCGCGTAGCGGAACTGGTCGGGCAGCGGCCCATTGATGCCCTGGAAGACCTGATAGGCCGTGAGAACGGTGGCAAGCGTCGCGACGATGTAAAAGAAGACATGGACCTGCGAATCCCGCAAGAGCGGGCGGGCATCGCCGCGCAGCGCCCGGAGATAAAGCGCGAAGGGCAGGGAGCCGACGATCATCGCGGCCACAACGGTATAATCGATCGCCGCGCTTTCGAAATGGCCTACGGAAGCATCTTTCGTCGAAAAGCCGCCTGTTGCGATGGAGGTCATGGAATGATTGACCGCATCGAAAGCGTTGAGCCCGGCAAGCCAGAGAAAGAAAGCAAAGACGGCGGTGGCCGCGAGATAAAAGCTCGTCAGCGAACCGGCAAGCTGGGCGGCGCTGGGCAGCACTTTTTCCGCCGTGTCGAAAGCCTCGACCTTGAACATCTGCATGCCGCCGATCTGCAGGATCGGTAAAAGCGCGATTGCCATGACGACAATGCCGAGACCGCCCAGCCATTGCAGGAGCGAGCGCCAGAGGAGAAAACCGGGCGGGGCTGTATCGAGGCCCACCACAACGGTTGCCCCGGTCGTCGTCAGGCCCGACATCGCCTCGAAAAAGGCATCCGTATAGCTCAGCGAAAATTCGGAAAAAGCGAAAGGCAGCGCGCCGAAACCCGGCAGGAAGACCCAGATGAAGGTAACGAGCAGAAAGGCTTCTTTTAAGGTCAGATCGCTCGCATGGCCCCATGTCATCAGCGTCATGCTGACGCCGGTGAAAAGCGTGAGCGCGGCGGCAAGGCCGAAAACCTGCCAGTCTGGATTGCCGGCGGCCGCATCGATGGCGGCCGGGATCAGCATGGCGCTGCCCAGCGTGGTCAGCAAAATGCCCGTGACGAGAATGATGGGTCTGAAGTCGATCATAACGCCTTGGGGTCTGACCTCTTGAGCTAGCTGGGGGCCAACCGCTGAGAGAAGGCTTTGATACCTCCTCCGAAAAAGGTGCAGACCTGGGCGCGCGTAGCGCTTCCGCTCAGTTCACGAGCCGGACTGCGTGAGGACAGTCGAGCGAGAAGGCGGGAATGTCAACCTCGAAGCTGTCGCCCCCGTCCAGCGCCATTTCGTAATTGCCGACCATGATGCCAGACGGCGTGGTGAGCGGGGTGCCGCTGGTGTACTGGAAGGATTCGCCGGGGGGAATGACGGGCTGCTCGCCCACCACGCCTTCGCCGTGCACTTCATGGGTATAGCCGCGCTGATCGGTGATCTGCCAATGGCGGCTTTTCAGCTGCACGGGCTCGGGGCCTTCGTTGCGGATCACGACCGTATAGGCCCAGACATAGTAATCCTCATCCGGGTCCGACTGATCGTCCAGATAATGCGGTTCAACCTCGACCCTGATGGCGCGGGTGGTGGCAGAGAACATGGCCCAATCCCATTGGCAGCTATGGAGCCCTGGACGCATCCGCCAAGGCCGATACGTACAGTTTACGAAAATGCCCCTAATTCCAGGTTACCGGGCAGTTAGGAAAGCTGTCCGCCCTTACCCCCTGAATCTAGCGGGCAGGGCGGGCGGAAATGTGGCTTTCCCGCGCTCAAACGGCGGCGAGCGCCCGGTCCAGATCTTCTATCAGATCCTGCGAATCCTCCAACCCGACAGAAAGCCGCAGGAGACCGGCGCTGATCCCAAGTTCCGCCCGCGCTTCCTCGGAAAGGCGCTGATGGGTGGTGGTCGCCGGATGGGTGATGAGGCTCTTGGCATCGCCCAGATTGTTGGAAATCAGGATGACTTGCAGCGCATTGGCGAGGCGGAAGGCCGCCTCCTTGCCGCCCTTTACCTCGAGCGCGACAATATTGCCGCCCGCCGCCATCTGCCGGCGTGCAAGGGCTGCCTGCGGGTGGCTGTCGAGGGTGGGATAGAGCGCCTTTTGTACCTTGGGATGGGCGTCGAGGAAGCGGGCGACCGCCTCCCCGTTTGCCGCATGGGCGCTGACACGCAGGTCCAGCGTCTCCAGGCTTTTCAGCATCACCCAAGCATTGAAGGGGCTGAGCGCCGGGCCCGTCTGGCGCAGGAAATTGCCCAAGTGGTCGGCAATGAACTCCTCATCGGCGAGCACGACGCCGCCGAGGCAGCGCCCCTGCCCATCGATATGCTTGGTGGCCGAATAGACGGTGATATCGGCGCCGAATTCGAACGGCCGCTGCAGCACGGGGGTAGCGAAGACATTATCCACCACGAGCCGCGCGCCCGCCTCATGGGCGATATCGGCGACGGCTTGAAGGTCGATGATTTCCAGCGTCGGGTTGGACGGCGTTTCGAGGAAAAAGACTTTCGTGCTTGGTTGCACCGCCGCCTTCCACTGCGCCAGATCGGTGCCCTCGATCAGCGTCGAGGTGATGCCGAAGCGCGGCAGAAGATCTTCCACGATATAGCGGCAGGAGCCGAAAAGCGCCTTGGCAGCCACCACATGATCGCCCGCCGAAAGCTGGCAGAGCATGGCCGCCGTCACCGCCGCCATGCCCGTTGCCGTGGCGCGCGCATCGATGGTCCGTCCCTCGGGCGCGCCTTCCAGCGCAATCATCCGTTCTTCGAACATGCGCACGGTCGGATTGGCAAAGCGCGAATAGATGAAGCCCGGCTCTTCGCCCTTGAAGCGGGCTTCGGCGGCTTCCGCGCTGTCATAGACATAGCCGGAGGTCAGGAACATCGCCTCGCCCGTCTCTCCGAAGGGGCTGCGGGCGGTGCCGCCATGCACCGCTTTGGTGCGGGGGCGCCAGTTGGCGGAAGGTGTTTTGGGAGTGTCGCTGCCTTGTTTCGCGCTCATCGGATGATGCCTCAAATAAAAAACCCCGACCTTTGGCCGGGGGTGCATCCTCCGACCTTTTTAGCGGTTTCTTTAACGTGGCCGCAAGCCGGTCGGCTCAAATCACCACGGGAATGGCAAGGTTGATACGCTTTTTGGCCCCCCGCGTCAAGAAAAGAGCCCGTGAAGGGGGAGGCCCCATTTCTGGCGGTTTTGCTTGGAGCCGCCCTCTTGCCCTTTTATAAGGGGGGCATGACGAAATCAGCCAGCGACCTTTTCCCCGATCATGACGGCGCTTCTCCTAAGGAAGTGCGCGGCGATGCGACCCATGCGACGGGCATTTTGCCGGCCCATGCCATCCGCGCGCTGATCCGCGAAAAGGAAATCTGGGCGGGCAAGGAAATCGAGGACGCGCAGGTGCAGCCGGCAAGCCTCGATCTGCGTCTTGGTCCCGTCGCCTACCGCTTGCGGGCGAGCTTCCTGCCCGGCGCGGGGAGCGCGGTGATGGACAAGGTGGAGGAATTCGCGCTCCACAAGATCGACCTTTCCGAAGGCGCGGTCTTGGAGACGGGCTGCGTCTATCTCGTCCCGCTTCTCGAAGCGCTCGCCCTTTCCGAGCGCACCGGCGCTGCCGCCAATCCGAAAAGCTCGACCGGCCGGCTCGACATCTTCACCCGTGTCATTACGGATTTCGGCACCGAGTTCGATCAGGTCGAGGCGGGCTATAAAGGCCACCTTTATCTCGAAGTCAGCCCGCGCACCTTTCCCATTCTCGTGCGCCAGGGCTCGCGGCTTTCGCAAATCCGTTTCCGCCGGGGCGAGGCGCGCCATTCCGACACCGAACTGCGCCACCTGCACGAGCAGCACAAGCTCGTGGATGGGGGCGAGCCGAATATCGATGGCGGGCTCGGCCTGACCGTCGATCTCTCAGGTGATGCGGAAACAGGCCTTGTCGGCTACCGCGCCAAGCGCCATTCCGCCGTGATCGACGTGGACCGGCCCGGCGCTTACGAGGTGCTGGATTTCTGGGACCCGGTTTATGTGCGCGGGGCAAAGCGGATTATTCTCGATCCGGACGAATTTTATATCCTGGCGTCCCGCGAGGCCGTCCATGTGCCCGCTACCCATGCCGCCGAGATGGTGCCTTACAATCCGCTTGTCGGGGAGTTCCGCGTTCATTATGCAGGTTTCTTCGATCCCGGTTTCGGCGCGGGTGAGGCGGGCGGCACCGGCTCGCGCGCGGTGCTGGAAGTCCGCAGCCATGAAGTGCCCTTCATCCTCGAAGACGGGCAGATCATCGGCCGGCTTGTCTATGAGCGGCTGACGGGCAAGCCCACGGCGCTTTACGGCACGGGCATCGGCTCGAATTATCAGCGCCAGGGCCTCAAGCTCTCCAAACATTTCAAGTCCTGATCCCGTGGGCGGCGATCCTCTCAGCTTTCTGCCGCGCGCGCTGGCTTTTGCAGGCCTGTGCCTTTGCCTTGTGGCGGGCAGCCAGCTTGCCGCCTGGGCAGGCATCGGCGTGCCGGGCGCGGTGATGGGGCTCCTGCTGCTTTTGGGCGCGCTTTTTCTGGCCCATCACATCCCTCAGTCGCTGGAAGATGTGTCGGCTTTTCTCCTGCGCCATCTCAATCTCTTTTTCGTGCCCGCCGGTGTCGGGCTCATGGCCTATGCGGGGCTCGTGGCGCGCGATCTTTGGCCCATCCTTGCGGCGCTCTTTTTAAGCACACTGCTGGGACTTGCCGTCACGGCGCTGGTTTTCTCTTGGGCTCTCAAAAGGCGGGGGGAGAGCGAATGAGGATCGAAAGCTGGCTCATGGGCTATCAGCTTTTCTTCTGGCTCGGTGTCACGCTCGCACTTTACTGGGGCGCATTGCGCTTGCAGCGGATGCTCGGCGGCTCGCCCCTTGCCAATCCGGTGCTGGTCGCCTCCGCGCCCATTATTGCGTATCTGGCGCTCAGCGATACGCCCTTCACCTCTTATGATCTTGGCGGGCAAGTGCTGCTTTTCTTTCTCGGCCCGGCAACGGTGGCCCTTGCCGTTCCCTTCTTCCGCAACATTCAGCGGGTGCGCCATGTCATGGGCCCGCTGCTGATTGCGCTCTCTGCCGGCTCGCTCACCGCGATTATAAGCGGCGCCGGCATTGCCTTTCTGCTTGGAGCGGATAAGGCGACGGTTCTTTCCATGTCGGCAAAATCCATCACGACGCCGATTGCCATGGGCGTGTCGGAAGAAATCGGCGCCTTGCCGGTGCTGACCGCAGGCTTCGTGATCGCGGCGGGCATTATCGGCGCGGCGCTTGGCGGACCTTTACTTACGGCGTTGGGTGTGAGGGACGAACGCGCGCGCGGTCTCGGCCTTGGCGTTGCCGCGCATGGGATCGGCACGGCGCGCGCCTTTCAGGTAAGCCCGCTCATGGGCACGTTTTCCGGTGTCGCCATGACGCTGAACGGTATTTTGACGGCGCTCTTGCTGCCGCTTGTCTGGAATTTTTTCTTCTGAGCCGGCCGGAAACGCGAAAAGGCCCGCTGGTGCAGGCCTTCGCCACTCAAACAGTTTTCCAGCTTGCCGGACTTAAAGATTTTCCGGGTTGCCGTCATAGATTTTGAAGTTGGTGTTGCCGACGCCCGGCTCGTTCAGCCGCCGCAGCGTGCCTTCGGAATCGGCTTCATAATCGAAGCAGCCGTCTTCACGGTCGGACAGGCCGAGCTGAACGCAGAACTTGCCGTCGTTCACCGACCAGCTGCCGGTATATTTCGACCAGTTGCCGGCCTGATTACAGGCGCGTTCCTTGCCCTGAATTTTACCGTCGGGCGCATAGAACTCCATGAAGTCCTTGCGGGCCGCGCCGCATTCCCGGTACTGGCCTTCGATCGTGTTGCCGACAACGATATTGGCAACTTCGTGGCCGGGCAGATAGACCTCGGCAAAAGCCGGGGCAGCAAAGATCATGGCGGCGCCGAGCGCCATCGCGTAAATGCTCTTCATTACATCCTCCATGCGGGTTGATGGCAAACTGAGGCCAAGGCGTCAGCGCCATTGATGCGTGCACAGAGAAACTAAAAGGAAGGAGGGCGGGTGTATTTGATACGGATCAAGACGTATCAATAATTTGTTAACCCGAGCAGGAGCCGCCACCTAAAACGCAGAAACGAGCGCAATGCGGGTGATTGAGCGGCACGCTCGAGGAGGCTTCTTTCAGCGTGGTGCCGAGCTCGAAGCGCTCATCATAGGCAAGCAGCGTGCAGGCAAGAACGGCCGGCTTTTCCGCACCTTTGCGTTTCACCACCATGCGCGAGGAGGCGCACATCATGTCGGCAGGATCGACATTGAGGATGCCCCAGCAGGCGGTGGTGATTTCCGGCACATCGGCCTCTTCATCCATTTCCGGAAAAAGCACGAGGCCGGCCGGATCATGGGTGTCGATGGCGATAGTCTCGCGGGCAAAGAGCGCGGCGAAGCCATCCCGCGCGTCTTTTTCTTCTTCATGCCAGAGCGTGCGGCCCGCCACATTGATGGTGAAGCCGTTCTCCGAGAGCCAGGAAAGCCCTTCGATGCCTTTTGCAAAGGCGCCGGGGCCGCGCTCCTCATCGTGAAGTTTTTCCGAATAATGATCGAGGCTGACGCGCATGGTCAGCTTTTCGCCATAAGCCTTTTTGATGGCCAGCAGCTTTTCGCGGATCTTCGGGCGCATCATGGGCTGCATGGCATTGGTCAGCACCAGCACCTCAAAGCCGCGGGCAAGCGCCGTTTCCAGCATGGCCGGCATGTCCGGGTTCATGAAAGGCTCACCGCCGGTAAAACCGATTTCCCGCGTGCCGAGCCCGTCTTGCTCGATCTCATCGAGATAGGCGCACATCTCCTCATGGGTGAGATAGACGAGCCGGTCATTGCTGGGGCTCGATTCAATGTAGCAATGTTCGCAAGCGACATTGCAGAGCGTGCCTGTGTTGAACCAGAGCGTGTCGAGTTTGCGCAAGGTGACCTGCGCCCGCCGCTCACCCTTGGCGGTGATACCGGGATGCGCGAATTTCTTCTCGCTGGCAGGCGGGGCGGGCATCATGTTCATGCAGCGACCTATAACATTCGAAAGCAGCTCTTTGCTTCACATCTTTGCGACCCTGGCTATGCTGGCGCAAGAAAAACAAGATGACTAACTTTTAGGCAAAGGGGACGGGATGCAGCACGAAATGAGGGAAGGTCCGCTTTTGGATGCGGGCGGCGGGCTCTGCGAGGCAGGTTTTGCGCGGCGCGAGGTGAAGCGCTATGACCGCGCCGCCATCAAGGCGCCCTGGCACCGCATCAAGGAATGGGATTATTACTGCATCACCACGGACACGCACGCCCTGGCGCTGACGCTGGCGGATAACGCCTATATGGGGCTTTTGTCCGCCTCCTGGCTCGATTTTGAGGAAAAGCGGGACTGGACCCATTCGCTCACCCCGTTTCTGACGCGGGGCCGGCTCGCCCTGCCCGAAAGCGCGGACCGGGGCGATGTGGCAGCGAGCTTCAAAGGCTTTTCGCTCGCTTTTACCCATGACCCGGAAGGCCGCCGGCTGCTCGTCGATTTTCCCGGTTTTGCCGGAGGCAAGGGCCTCAAAGGCGAGGTGCTGCTGCGCGATGTGCCCGAAGCGCGCATGGTGATCGCAACGCCTTTCCCTGAAAACAAGAAAGCCTTCTACTATAATCAGAAGATCAATTGCATGGCCGCCGAAGGCGAGATCGTGGTGGGCGGCGCGCGCCACAGTTTCGATCCCTCCCGCCATTTCGGCCTTCTCGATTGGGGGCGCGGGGTCTGGACCTATGACAATACCTGGTATTGGGGGTCGGCCTCGGGCCTCGTTTCGGGGGCGCCGTTCGGCTTCAATATCGGCTACGGCTTCGGCGATACATCGGCGGCGAGCGAGAACATGCTGTTCTGGAAGGGCCGCGCCCATAAGCTCTCCCGCGTCGATTGGCACATGCCCAAAGGCACTTATGACGGCGCGCCCTGGCGTTTTTCCAGCGATGACGGGCGCTTCGAGATGGATTTCGAGCCGCTGATGGACCGCGCGGCCCATGTGGACCTGAAAATCCTGCGCTCCGTGCAGCATCAGGTTTTCGGGCGCTTCACCGGCAAGGCGGTGCTGGACGGCGGCGAAGTACTGGAGGTCAAAGGCCTGACGGGCTTTGCCGAAGAAGTGCAGAACCGGTGGTAATTTGCTTGAGCCGCAGGGGCTTTGGGCTGTAAAAGAGGCCCATCTTGCGGGTGTAGCTCAATGGTAGAGCAGAAGCTTCCCAAGCTTAAGACGAGGGTTCGATTCCCTTCACCCGCTCCATTTCCCCCTGCATTTCTTTTCCGCAGTCTTCTCTTACGGTTTTTCCTTCGGGCGCAGCCGCGAGAGACCGTGTTCGGTCTTTTCCCAGTAGTCCGGCTGGCGGGCGAGCTGCCAGAGCGCGCGGTAGGCGGCGGCTGAAATCATCAGCCAGTAAAGCGGACTGAGAAGGATATGGCACGCCACGGCCAGCCCGAAGCGCTGGCGTGCGGCAATGGCGCTTGCCGCGAGCGTGACGCCGTAGCCCGTGGCAAAGACCGAAAGATTGAAAGGCGCGAAAGGGTCCGCTGCCAGCATGCTGCCCGTGCCGGAGAGCAGCCAGTGGAGCGCCATCAGATAGATGAACGGGTGAAGAAGCGCGGCCAGAACAAAGCCGCCCAGCACCACGTAGGAAAAAACAAAAGCGGCGGGACGCAGGTTCCGCGCAGTGCGCCACGGCGCGCGCAGGCGCACGAGCAAGGTCTGCATCCAGCCTTTCAGCCAGCGGGTACGCTGGCGCATCCAAGCGGTGGGCGTCAGCGTCGCTTCTTCCTGGGTGAGGGAAGGGATGACGGCCGTGCGGTAGCCAAGCTCATGCAGGCGTAGGCCGAGATCGGCATCTTCCGTGACATTGAAAGGATCCCAGGCCCCGGCACGGCGCAGCAGCGCGGTGCGGAAATGCGAAATTATGGCGCTGACGCACCAAGCATAACGGTGAACGAAGGCGGTACTTGTTACGCAACGCTTGGTATTGACACTGCCACGGCGGGCCGTTATGAGTCTGTTAACCAGATTAAAAGGGCCGAATCCCATGGGCAAAAGCATCGAAGACGTGATTCATGAGCTTCAAACCACGGTTCACCGTGGTGAGGCCGATATCGCGCGTTTCCGAAAGCTGATTATCGACACCGAAGACAAGATCTCGGACGCCAAAACAACGCTGCGCACCTTGCAGGCCATGGGCGTCTCAGCAAGCGACGATCAGCCCAAAACCGCAGCGTCGGCGGCGAATCTGACTGTCCCGGATATGATCTTGAGCGTTATGAAATCCCAGCCTGAAAAGGGTTGGGAGCCTATTCAGGTGTTAAACGCTATCCGCAACAAGTTTGGTATTGAGCCTGACCCGAACAACGTCCGTCCCACAATGTGGCGGATGCGTAAAGATGGCAGGCTCTCACAGGACAAAGAAAACCGTTATCGCCTTCCGTCGAAAGAGGTGCGCAGTATCGAACAGGATGAAAAAGCGCGCGCGCTCGAACAGGCTTTAGATCAAGTTGAACGAAACAGAAAAATTGAGGGGATGCTTGAGTAAGCCGATCCGCTCTTAAGAGAAAACCCGAAAGCGCATTTCCTTGGCCGGGAGGCGCTTTCGGGCTCATTCATCAACCCGAAGCAGTGGCCGTTAAGCCGGTCCGGGAGGTGGTACATGATAATAGCCTAAGACCATTATCGGGCGGCTGAGGTGTTAGGCCCTTGGCCGCCTGGATGGGCCGGGAAGTGGTTTCCGCACCGTGGTTTGCACTCGGTCGCGCGGGGTCCGACTCCCCGCCGGTCCACCATTTATATAGCGGAATCAGGCGGATTCGTCAATCAGTGAGCCGTTAATACCGGTTTCAGTGAGCGTGATCCCTTGCGCTTCCAAGGCTTTTGTTAGAGCCATCATGTTGTTCCCTATGGGAACTCTGCGGCCCTTCTCAAAATCCCGCACCGTCGAAAGCGACACGCCCGCCGCTTCGGCCAATTCTGCTTGCGATATATCCAGCCAGCCGCGCGCGGCTCTGCATTGTTCAGGTCTCATACTATGGCGTATAAGCCCAAAAACTTTTTTCGTCAACATCAACGGTTTCTGTTGACGTCAGCTATTTCAACCATTATGTATGAGGTCAACGAAAAACGTTGGACCTCAGAACATGGCACAGCATTTCCTCCTTTCCTCCGCCGCCAAGTCTCTTTCCCTTGTGAAAGTGGCTCGCATGTCCAACGAGGAAGCGTTTGAGGCTTTCAAGGCTATCCGCTGGGCCGAAACCGAGGGCAATCCCGTCTGCCCGCACTGTAACTGCGGTGCCTGCTACACCTACAAGGCCCGTAAAATCTTCAAGTGCAAAGCCTGCGAAAAGCAGTTCTCGGTGACGTCCGGCACCATCTTTGCCGACCGTAAGCTGCCGATCCGGGACTACCTCTTGGCCATCGCCATTTTCGTGAACGGGGCTAAGGGATATTCCATGCTCCAGCTTTCCCGTGACCTGTCCATTTCCTACAAAGCGGCTTTTGTCCTGGCACATAAACTCCGGGAAGCCGTTAGCGCGGAACAGGCTGCCGATGAAAAGCTGACCGGCGAAGTTGAGATCGATGGCGGCTATTTCGGCGGTCATATCCGCCCCGCCAATAAGAAGGAAAACCGGATCGACCGCCGCCGCGCCCGCTACCAGACCGGCAAGCGCCGTGTGGTCGTCGTCATGCGCGAGCGCAATGGCCGGACGTTGCCTTATGTGTTCAAGACCGAAGCCGCTTCCGTGCCGCATATCGGAAACTACGTTGACCACAACGCCACCGTATATGCCGACGAAGCCCTGCATTGGGACGCGCTTCATGCCCGCTTCCTGACGAAGCGCATCAATCACCAGAAGGCCTATTCGACTGACGAGGCTTGCACCAATCAGGCGGAGAGTTTCTTTTCCCGCCTCCGCCGCGCGGAAATTGGCACCCATCACCACATTAGCGGGAAGTATCTCGGTGCCTATGCTCTGGAAATGGCTTGGCGTGAAGATCGCCGCCGCAATTCAAATGGCGAACAGTTCTTGGAGATGGCGCGGGCTTCTCTTTTGCATCCCGTATCCAACCAGTGGAAAGGTTACTGGCGCAAGGCATCCAACGCTGCCGCGTGATTATACGCTATCCCAAATAGCTGCAATCATTCGGCAAGCGCTCTCCAGATTGGAAATGCGCCGCGCATTCGCATTGGGTGCAATAAATGCTTCTCCATGCTGCACATCAATGGACATGCAAAGCTGATTTGATATTTCCAAGTTTGTGTTGATGTTTTGCTCAAGATGCATACGCGCCAGCGTTGCGACGTAGAGGCCCATATCGCGGCGGCGGCTAATCGCACCTTCATTTTGACCGTCATCTTGTGTCATGCGAAGGACCGCAGCACCAATCTTCCCTTCATTTCGGCCCCTGCCCATAACAAGAAGATCCGCCCTGACTGAGATCTCAACTCCGTTGATATGGAGCTTGCTTTGACTGTGTGGCGCTCGCTCAAAATCAAAATTGGCCAGCCGGTTGGCCATGCGCTGAATGGCATGCAGCACTTCTATGGACTGGATTGCGTCATCTTGTTTTAGCGCCGACAAGCTGGGGTCTTCAGCCCGCTGCTGAAACATCCGCTCGGCTTCAACTAGGGGATTCACGCGCCGCCCGGCATCTGCTAGAAATTCACAAATAGGCCCGCGGGCGTCTTTGTATCTGATTATCGGCGGCGGCGAAGGGGTCTTGGCCCTGGACACGATACCGATGCGCGCCGTGTCAGATGAAACCATATAGCGGGCCAAGTCGTTGACCGACATTCTTGGGGTTGGTCTGCGGCGCGCGGAGGGAGTAGTGGCCATGGACGACATCCTAGCGGCAGTCGAGTTGTCTAAAGGACGTAAAGTCTATATTTCATCATTGTCCCGTCAATCGGTAATTAATGCCCATGCGGAGCATCTTGGGTTTGGCGGTTTCTTTATATTTGAAACATGCGACCTCCCCGGCCAAAAAGGAATAAACGTCTTGGCCAAAACCTGTTCGTTTGAATCCGCCCTACGGCTGATTGATATTTGGAGCGGAAGATACGAGCCGAAACAAATCGCGTCTGTCGCTTGATTGGTGGAGATGTTTGACTAGCGCTCCTAGCCAGCCGAAGACCAAACCAGATTCCCATTGGGGTCTGTCGCCTGCCGGACGTTCCCGGCCTGCTTGGCCTTCCTCAGGGCCTTGGAAACCCTCTTGGTTAAATCAGAGACATAGCGCCGGTCTCTGGCGTCATGGCCGCCCATACTGATTATGGTCTGGGCTATCTGCCTGCTTGTCATGGGGCCTTCCGCCTCCCTCAGAACGGACATAATGGAGCGGGTTAACTCCCCGCGCCCAAATATGACCTCCCGCTTCTGGCGGGGCATCACGGCGTCTAAATCCCCCTCATAGCCCAGCGTGGTTAGGGTCCGATCCAGGGCCGATATGTCGTTCTTTATCTCGGCCAGCCTGTCCCTTAGCCGCTCTGCCTCGCCAAACAAATCAGCCCTCTTTGTCAGAAGGCCGGAAATGGTGTGCTCGAAAGTCTCTGTGCGGGCTCGTTTCATGCCGGGGAATGTACGAAAAACGCTTTTCGTTGGCATCAACGATTAGGTGCGTCAGCGCCATAATTCCGCGGAAATGCGTCGAGGTGCCGCCTAGAGGAAAGGGCAGGCCGAAACGGGCAAGGGCGGGCAGAAGCAGCTCGAAAAGCGCGGCATATTCGATGGCCGATTGGCGCGTCAGCCAATTTTCACGCGCGTTGTAGAACATCAGCTGGCCTTGCACGCATGCCATGCGCGGACCTCCTTCATCGAAGGCGCCGAGCGCCATGCGCAATTGGCGCGGGTCGGGCACGTCTTCGGCATCGTAAACGACGAGAAATTCTCCCCGCGCAAATGCCAGCGCATAGTTGCAGGCTTTGGGCTTTGTCAGCGGTTTCGATTTCGGCACGATGACGAATTCGACATGAGAGGGGAGCCGCGCGGCTTTCGCCGCCTCCAGCGTTTCGCTGTCGCCTTCTTCCAGCACGAATTTGATGTCGAGTTTGTCCGGGGGATAATCGAGCGCGTGCAAGGCTTTCGCGAGGCCCGGAATGATGGCGGCCTCGCGGAAAAGCGGCACGAGAATGGTGTAAACCGGCAGCTCCTCCTCGCGCCGCACTTCGCGCGGGGCTTTCATCGGCACGATGCCGTAAAAAAGTGAAAAGGCGCGCAAGGCGGAAAGCGCCAGAAACGTACTGCCCGCGATGATATTCAGGATACCGAACATGGCCGGGCCGAAAAAGAACAGCGCGGCAAGGCAGAAAGTGGCAAGACAGAAGGTACCGCCTTTAAGGCCGGGCGTGATGAGCCTGCGGGCGGAAAGATGGGCCGCTTCCCTGGCAAGCGCGAAGCGGGCGCGGTGCGTCAGGTGATGGCGGAAGCGTTTTTGCAGGCTCCAGAGAATGTCGAGCGGTGAGGTGAGGAACACAAGTGCCGGGCGCTGCGCTTCCTCAAGCGCGCGGCGGGCCGCTGCCGGGTCGCTTGCAACGAAAATTTCCTGCCCATCCAAAATGCGCCAGGGCAGGCAGCGATGGGTGAGATAGAAATCGAGCTCTTCTGCTTTCAAGAGCGCGGGCTCCGGCGGTTCATCCAGAAGATTGACGAAAGGCAGGCCGAGCTGACGGCCGAGCGCGCGATAAAGATCGAGCGCGCGCATGGCGCCGCTTGCAATCAGCACCTCCCCGAGCCGGGCGCCGCTTTTCTTTTGCGCAAGAAGCGCAGCCTCAAGCTGGCTCTCGTCGATATGCCCGGCTTTGACGAGCGATTGGCCGAAAAGGGGCCGCGTCCGGTTTGAAAAAGGCTGAGCGGTCTCGGCAAGACCCTGCCCGGCAGTTTCCCGGTGACGGGGCGTTTTGCCGGGCGGCAGAGGATAAGCGCCGCCGGGCCGCCGCTCTGCACTGTGGGGCTGGCGCCGCTCGCCCGGCTGGTAAGCGTCACGCGGCGCGCAGGTGCTTGGCCCGTTGTTGGCGCCCCGCTCGTTGTTTCTCCCTGGCACCCCTTTGGGCGCTCCCCCCTTTGCCTCCAACCGCCACCCTCCTCATAGAGAACTTTCCGTTCTTTTGTAAAATAATGGTTGTGGTTAATTGGGAGCGCGGCAATACAAGAGTTAGGACGGGAGGCGGGCGCGCGCAGCTTGAGGTTGAAGCGCGTCGGTAACAGCGGGCTCAAAAGGGGACGTGCGGTCACGCAGAAGGCTGGACGCTGAGCACCCGGCCCGGCATTCTCCCGCGATGCGTGTTCTCTTGACCATCAACTTCCTTGCCCTTGTGGTGCTGGCCGCGGCCGCCGCCATTGTGAGCGAAGGCACACCGCTCGAAGACATCACGGGCTGGAGCCTTGTGCGCGCCGACAGGCTGGCGGAACTCGAAGCGCTGGAGGCCGCGCATCGCGCAGGCCAAGGCGGTGAGAGAGATGTCGCGCTTCCCGCGCCCCGCCCGCATGAGGCAGGAGATGAGGGGGCAGGGAAGACGCTGCCGCAAAAACTCATCATCGCAACGGAAGGCGCTTTTCCGCCTTTCAATTTCACCGGCGAGGACGGCGCGCCGAAGGGCATGGAAATCGAGCTTGTCCGGGCGCTCTGCGGCCAGCTTGCGCTGGAGTGCACTTTCGTGACCGCGCCCTGGGGCGCGTTGATGCCCGGCCTGAGGGACGGCAAATACGATCTCATCGCCGCCTCGCTGCGCATTCCCCATGAGGCGGAAGAGGGGGTGGTTTATTCCGCCCCTTATTACGCAACGCCCGGCCGTTTTGCCGCTCGCCGCAGCGCCTTGCCCGAAGCCGAGCGGGAAACCGGCACGCTGCCGCCCTTGCGGGATAAAAAAGTGCTGGTGGAAGAAGGCTCGCTTCATGAAGCTTTCCTCAAGGCCCGTTTCCCGCTTGCGAAGGCGGAAGGCGCGCCGAGCTTTGCTGAGGCCTGGGCAGCGCTCACGCGCGGGCAGGCGGATTACATTTTTGCCGATGCGCGCGCGCTCGAAAGCCGGCTTTCAGAATCTGCCTGCTGCGAACCCATGGGCCCGCTTTACAGTAACCCGGATTATTTCGGCGCCGGCATCGGCTTTGCAATGCCCGCCCGGCACCGCGCCCTTGCCGTAAAGATCGATGAAAGCCTTCAGAAGATGCGCGCCAGCGGCGCGCTCGAAGCGCTGGCCCGCGCCCATAATGCGCCGGTCTTCTTCTAAATCAGTCTAAGCGGGAAAATCAGTCTTCGGTTTCATCCGCCATCAGCTCGCGCGGCTTGCCGTAGAAGACAAGCTCGCCTGTGCCCGGTGTGATGGCGCGCCAGCTATCGATGTCGAAATCGAAAACGACAAAGGCGCCGGTCGGGAAATGCTCGAACTTGCTCGCATCGTCCGGATGGCCTGCGAGCAGGGCGGCGAGAAGTTCAAGGCCCGGATTATGCGCGATGAGGAGAAGCGTGTCCGTGTCATCGCCTGCATGCTGAATGGCGCCGATCAGCTCTTCCGGCATCGCCATATAAAGATCGTCGTGATAGCTCACGCAGGGGCCGAGCTTGGCGGCGATCGGTTCGCAGGTCGCCTTTGCGCGTTTGGCTGTGGAGCACATGACCTGATCCGGCTTGAAGCCGCGTTTGACGATGAAATCGGCCATGAAATCGGCGGCCTTTTTGCCGCGCTTGTTGAGCGGGCGCGCCGCATCGTCCAGAGCCGTGTCGCTCCAGTCGGATTTGGCATGTCTCAAAAGGCACAGGCGTTTCATCGCGTCTTCCAGAATTTCGGCCGGAAGGGTAGGGCAAGGCTCCAGAGGATCCGGGCAGGTTCCGGCCCGCGGTGCTCGGCGAGGCCGATTTCCATCCCCTGATGCCCTTTTTCCGGCTCGGCACGATAAGTACCGAAAAGACGGTCCCAAAGCGAGAGGTTAAAGCCAAAATTACTGTCGGTTTCCCGCCTGATGACCGAATGATGCACCCGGTGCATGTCCGGGGTGACGATAAGCGCCCGCAAAACCCGGTCGGCAGCGCGGGGAAGGGCGATATTGGCGTGGTTGAACATGGCCGTGGCGTTGAGGATCACCTCGAAAGCGATGACCGCAATGGGCCCGATCCCGAGGAGAAAGACCAGGGCGATCTTGAAGCCCATGCTCAGCAGAATTTCGAGGGGGTGAAAGCGGATGCCGGTCGTCGTGTCGATATCCCGGTCCACATGATGCATGGCATGCAGCCGCCAGAGCGGTGGCACGAAATGAAAGACCACATGCTGGGCATAGATCGCAAGATCGAGCAGCAGAAGCGAGAGCGCAAAGACGAGAGGCCCCGGTATGAGGTTTCCGGCTTCCGGCAGATTGAAAAGCCCCCAGCCTTTTTCCTCCGCCAGAAGCGCGGCATCGACGGCAAGCAGCGGCAAGAGAAAACGCAGCGCCAGCGAGTTGATAAGCGAGATGGAAAGGTTGCTCGCGTCCCGCCGCCATTTCGGCAGGCTGGAGGGGCGTTTCGGGATCAGCCACTCGAGCAGCAGCATGGTGCCGAGAACGCCGAGGAAAACCCCCTGCCTTATGAGAATTTCGTCCGTCAGCCAGCTTGCCATTACGTATCTTCCGCCCCTTGGCGCACTCTTTACCGGTGCATTGCCTTATCTTAAGGATATATATAGCGCAGATGAGGTGGCCGGGGCGGGCTGACATGAACGTGATCCCGCCGGCCCTTTTTAAGGCGGATGAGGCGATGGGGATGAACGCGGTTTGGTTTGGCGCGCGCGGCGCGGGGGCATTTTTGCTGGCGGGGGCGTTTTTTCTGGCCGGAACTTTTTCTCCGGTAGGCGTTGGCGGCTTGCGGGCCGAAGAGGCGGACCCCGGCGCCGAAGAAGGCGAATTCGACGTCGAGTATCTCTGCCGGACGCTGGATGAGACCCCGCCCGGCGAGCCGCTGCTTTGCACCGCGTCCATCGGCCCCGGCGCCCCCGATGTCGAAGTCGCTCTTTTCTGGCAGCGCGAGGATTATTCGCTCCTCATTGACCGGATCGAGATCGCCCGTGAGGGAGAGGCGGAGCCGTTTCAGAGCATCGATCCCGTCGCCTCCCGCGCCTTGCCGGATATGGAGACGAACGGCTTTGAAATGCTCGATATGAATTTCGATGGCTATCTCGATATGCGCATCATCGAGTTTCTGCCCGCCGGTCCCAATATTCCCTATCTCCATTGGCTCTGGTCGCCGGAAAGCGGCAGGTTCGTTTCCGCCGGTTTTCTGAACGAGCTCGGCTATACGGAATTCGATGAGGAAGAGCGCACGGTCTTTGCGCCCTGGCGCTCCAGCGCCGCGGAAATGGGCGAGGACACCTATGTCTATGAGGCGGGCAAGCTGAAACAGACCGGCCGCACCATGCGCCGCTACACCGATGACGGCGCGTGCACGCAGACCTCTTATGAGGCAGTGGACGGCCAGCTCATCAAGAGCGCAAGCGGTGCCTGCCCAGAAGAGTAAGCCGGGCAGGCGCTTTTGCGCATCAGCTTAAATCGTGGTGTGACGGGCGCGCGCGCCGCGCTCGATGGCGGCGGCGGAGAGCTTTTCGATGCCCAGCGTGTCGCGCAGCAATTGCAGAAGGCGAAGCTCTTCCTGCTGCACGGTCAGATCGGCGGCGGCAACTTCCACGGCAAGCGCGTAGGCGGTTTCGTGGAGATGCTCGGGCAGCGCGTCGCGCACCAGGCCGAACACCGCTTCCAGCCCGCCTTCTTCCTGCAGGATCTCGCCGCAATCTTCCGCAATTTGCACAAGAAGGTCGGAGGAAAAGTTTTCGAAAACCGGCAGCGTCGTCACGATCGTGCCGATCTTGCGCAGTTCCTTGTCGCTCATCGCGCTGTCGACGGCGGACATCGTGACCATCACATAGATGAGCGCGGTATGGGGGTTGATCGTTTGCGGCATGAAACTGAACCTCGTTACCTTGTGTTGTCCCGCCTGAAGGCAAGCCCGGCGGAAGGGCGACCGACATTAGGATTGCTGGGCGTCAATCGCAAGGCCGGATAAGAGCCTGAAATTCAAAGAAAATCGCGCACTTTTTCAAGCGTTTCGGCAAGTCCCAGCCGCTCGATGGGCACTTCGGGCGGAAAAGCGGTGGTCAGACGCGTCGGTAAGCCCGGATCGAGCATGACAAAGACCCCCCTGTCGCCCGCCGAGCGGATCAGCCGCCCGAAAGCCTGTTTAAGGCGCAGGCGCACGATCATCTCGTCATATTTGCGCCCGCCAAAGGCCTCCCGCCGGGCACGGTGCAGAATATCGGGCCGGGGCCAGGGCGTGCGGTCGAAAACGATCATGCGCAAGGAGCGGCCGGGCACGTCCACCCCGTCGCGCACCGCATCTGTGCCGAGAAGACAGGCTTTTTCCTCGGCGCGGAAAATGTCGACCAAAGTGCCGGTATCCATTGCATCGATATGCTGGGCATAAAGCGGCAGGCCCGCTTCTTCCAAAGGCTCGCTGAGGCGCTGATAAACGCCTTGCAGGCGGCTGATCGCAGTAAAAAGGCCGAGCGCGCCGCCGCCCGAGGCGAGGAAAAGCTCGCGGTAGGCAGCGGCCACCTGATCAGCGTTTTTCTTATCCACATCGCGCACGATGAAAATGCGCGCCTGCTCGGCATAATCGAAAGGCGAGGCGAAATAAGCGCGGGCCGACGCGGAGGGCAAATGCGCCGCGCCTGTGCGGACTTCCGCTTGTGCCCAGCTCGGGGCGAAGCCGTCCTCGGCTTCTTCGTCGTCCTCTTCGCGTTCATCGCGCAGCGTGGCGGAGGTGATGAGCACGCCCGGCGCGGGCGCGAGCACGGTTTCGGCCAAAGGCTCGGTCGGGTCGATCCAATGCCGGTGCATGCCGACATCTACATCATTGCCGCCTTGCCGTTCGATGGCGAACCAGTCCGTAAAGCGCGGCGCTTCAGGGTTGGGATCGCCTGCCGCCTCGTCGATATCGAGGCCGACCAGCGCCTTGAGCATATGCCGCCAACCGGCAATGGTCGTGCCCGCGCGCCGGTCGAGGCCGCGAATGGCGGCATCGAAACGGATACGTGTCGCGGTCTCAAGGCTGGAGGCTTCTTCATCGAGCGTGCGGCGCAGAATATCGGCAAGTGCCCGCATCGCCCGTTCAAGCCTTGCTAGAGCTGCATCGAGTTTCGGCGCTTCTTCCGAAACGCCTTCCGAGACGGGCAGCACGTCGCATTCGACGGAATAAAACCCGCCTTCATCCCGCCCTCTCGCGCGTACCTGCGCATGAACGGTCGCGAGAAACTTTTCCGCAGGCCCATGCGGCTGGCCCTGGTTGAGGCGGCTCTGCCAGCCGGGCCCCGGCAGCGCCTGCGCGGCGTCGAGCACCGCTTGCAGCGCTTCTTCACCTTCCGGTGTGCCGGCCACCAAATCGCCGATCCGCCCGCTCAGGCCCCGCGCGCGGCCCCGGCGGCCCGCTTCCGGCCCGCGCAGCCAGCGGCGCAGCTCCGAACCCTCGAAGCCCGACAGATGACCGGAAAAGGCCGCGTCCGCCGCATCGAAAAGATGATGGCCCTCATCGAAGATCAGCCGGGGCGGTAGCAGCTTGTGATCGGGCAGCTCGTCCTCCGCGCCCGCGGCATGTTCGGCAGGGGCGGCGTCATCGCCGTTTTGGTGAAAGGCGAAATCGAGCGCTGCCCGGTGCAGCACGAGCGCATGATTGGCGATCACGATCTCTGCATGACGCGCCTTGCGCAGCGCCTTTTCGATGAAGCATTTCTTGTAATGCGGGCAGGAGGAATAAACGCATTCCCCGCGCCGGTCCGTCATTTCCGCGGCAAGGCGCGGGCGGCCGAGCGCGGCGGGAAGCCAGGCGGGAAAATCCCCGCCGACCATATCCCCGTCGCGGCTGTAAAGCGCCCAGCGGGCAATGAGCGCGGTGGCGATGAAGTCCGATCCGGCTGGCACCCGGTTCGTCGCTTCTTCCAGATTGAGCAGGCACAGATAGTTTTCCCGGCCCTTGCGGATGACGACTTTTTCCTGCCGCTCGGCAGGGTCCGGGAAAAGCCGTCTTGTTTCCTGGTCGATCTGGCGCTGCAGGTTTTTCGTGAAGGTGGAAATCCAGACAGGGCCTTTGTTGGCCTGTGCCCAAAGGCTTGCCGGGGCAAGATAGCCGAGCGTCTTGCCGATGCCGGTGCCCGCTTCTGCTAGCAATAGCGCGGGCATGCCGGGTGCAGGTTTAGGGGCAAAGGCATGGGTCGCACGGGCGGCATAATCGGATTGGGAAAGGCGGGCCTCGGCGCCTGGGCCTGCAAGTGCTGCCAGCCTCTCACGCGCCGCTTCCGGCGTCACGGGCTCCTGAGAAGATGGCGGCGGCGGTGCGCGCTCTTCCCAGTCTTCCAGTTTGCGCCAGATGCGCAGGCCGTTTTCCCCGCTGAGCGCCCGCCGTCCCTCGGGCGGAGCGCCCAGCGCGGCCAGCACCGCCTCGCCCCAGCTCCAGCCGGCTTTGGCAAGGGCATTGGCAAGCGCAATCGCTTCTTCCTTGTCGGGGTAAGCCGGGCTTGTCAGCTCGCCCAGCAGCGCTTCCGCCGCCTCGAAAAGGAAAAGCGCCTCGGCTTCCGCTTCGCCCGGCACGGGCAGGCCAAGCGCCCGGGCAAGGCCCTGCGGGGTGGGCAAGGTAAAGCGGGCCGGGCGCACGAAGGCGAAAAGGTCGAGCATGTCGAAAGTGCCCGGATGCGGCTGCGCGCGCGAGCGCGGGCCGGTCAAGCGGCGCAGTGTAAAGCCCCGGTGGCAGAGAAGCAGCGGCTCGCGCCCCAGCCGTTCAGCCGCCTCGCGCGGGGAGGTTTCATCCACTTCCCCGTCCTGGCTTACCAGCACCGCGCCGCGCGCTTTCAGCCCCAGCGCTTTGATGTCTGGCAGCAGGATGGAGGCATCGCTTTGCGGCGAATCGGGCGGGGGAAGAGCGGACATGGCCGCCAGTATAGGCGGCGGCGGGGCTTAAGAAAGCCGTTCCCTTAAGGCGAAGAATTGAGGCGGCAGGCTTTTAGGCGCTGAGGCGCGGATAGATGCGCTTCAAGGTCGCCTCGGCGCTTTTCAAGCGGTTTTCAACGCCGGGAATATGCGCCGCCGCCCCTTCCGTGCCGGGCGGGGAGAGGCTGAGCTGGCGCGCCGCTTCGCTTAAGTAAGTGAAGCCGAGCACGTTGGAGGTGTCGGCAAGGCGCCGCGCCGCCGCCGTTAGCGAGGCGCGGTCGTTTTCGCTGGCCGCGCCCGAAAGCGCATCCCAATGGCTGCGCAAATCTTCCAGCGCACGCTGAAGATGGGCGACGAATGCATCCGAGCCCATCCGGTCTTCGAGCATGTAAAGACGGGCAAGATCGACGAGATTGGCGCCGGTATCTTCCGGCCCGCTTTCGTCCTGCAGCGTGAGGCCGGGATGTTTGGGAACGGCGAACCAGATCGTCGCGCCGAAGCCCGGCGCGGCATCGACGCCGATGCGCCCGCCCATGAGCCCGATCAGCCGCTTCGCGATGTTAAGGCCGAGCACTTCTTCGCTGTAAAGGGAGTGGGCGAGGGGCAGCGGAATTTCGTCCGTAAAGACATCCGATGATTGCGCGCTGCCTTCGAACGATGTGGAGGTGACGGAAAAACGCACCGCCTCGCAGGAATAGGCGTTGGAGGACGCAGCTTGCAAGACGATCCCGCCCCTTTCCGTGCCGGTGAGAAGATAGGCGGCGATATTGGTCAGGATCTGCTGCAGGCGGGCCGGATCGCCCACCATTTCATGGGGCACTTCGTTGCCCCAATCCACTTCCAGCGAAAGGCCGGGGCGCAGCTTTGTGTGGCGCAGGAGGCGGGCGACTTGCTCGATCTGGGCTTTGGGGGCAAAGACTTGCGTATCGAGCTTCAGCGTCCGGCTTTCCATTGCGGTAAGGTCCGCGGCATCGGCCAGCATCCGGCCAATGAGATGCGAGGTTTCCTGGATGGTGCGTACGTACTCATCAGCCGGGTTTGCTTTTTCAAGCTTGGCCGCGGCATCGTTCATGCCGGCAAGCGGTGCGCGGATACCTTGCGAAACCATGGCAAGCAGGTCGCGGCGGGTGCGTTCGGAAGCGCGCAGCAATTCATGCGCTTTTTCCGCATCGGCGCGTTTTTGCTCGGCAACCTTATGTGCCCGCTCCAGCCGTTCCACGAGGCCGGTATTTTCAAACCGCAGGCGGATGCTTTCGCTGTTCGAGCGGTGAAGCTGTTTGATCCAGCCGGTCAGCGCGGCGGCGGTCAGAAAAGCAAGCCCAACGAGCAAAAGACCCTGCGGGCCGCCGAAAAGGGCAAGGCAGGCCAGCGTCGGCAAACCGATCGTTGCCATATAGATGTACATGGCCGTGGGGTAAGAGAGGCGCATGATCACGCTGGAAAGACAGAGCATGGCGGCGATCAGCGTGAAAAGCGCCTGATATTCGAAAGGTACCAGCGGCAGCCAGCAGACCGCGCCGATGGCCCAGGTGGCGCCCGACCAGATGCAGTTCAGCGCATAGGCCCGCGCCCATTTATCGGCCCGTTCCGCGCGCTTTGGGTCGGCATAAAAGCCGCGGCGCAGATGGTTGAACATGGTCTGTGCGCCGGCCTGGTTGGCCAGCATGAGGGCGATCGGCCAGGCGGGGGCGACGGTGGCGAAAATCGCGCCGACGGCCAGAATACCGATGAACATGGTAGCGGAGCCGGGGCGGCCCAGATCGAAAAGCAGGCGGATTTGTTCGGCCAGCACACGCTGGTCGATCTGCCGCTTCGAGATGGCCTCGGCTTCTTCTACGTTAAGCATGCTGTAACGCCCCAAATTTCCGCCCGTGCGCGCTTCCTGCCCGCATCGTGATTGACGGAATACGTGGGAAATCATAGGGTCCGGCGCTTTCGAAACCTTTAAGAAAACACCGCCGTTTTCCTAAAAGGCGAAACGATCCACAGGAGATCACCATGACGAGTGAGGCGTTGCGCGAGATTGCGCAGGACAGCAAGGCTTGGCCCTTTGAGGAAGCCCGTAAGCTATTGAAGCGCCTCGAAAAATCGAAAGTGTCGAAGGATGAGGTGCTGTTCGAGACGGGCTATGGCCCCTCCGGCCTGCCGCATATCGGCACTTTCGGGGAAGTCGCCCGCACGACCATGGTGCGCCATGCTTTCGAAACGCTGGCGCCGGGCGTGAAAACGCGTCTTCTGTGCTTCTCCGACGACATGGACGGCATGCGCAAGATCCCGGACACAGTGCCGGACCCTGCCCGGCTGATGCCGCATCTGCAAAAGCCGCTCTCGGAAGTGCCGAACCCCTTCGGCGGGGACTTCGACAGTTTTGCCGCGCATAACAATGCCATGCTCTGCCGGTTCCTCGATGCCTATGGCTTCGAGTACGAATTCGCCAGCGCCACCGAGTATTACAAGGCTGGCCGGTTCGACGAGAAGCTGCGCGAGGCGGTGGAGCGCTATGACGACATCATGAAAGTGATGCTGCCGACGCTGGGCGCCGAGCGTCAGGCGACCTATTCGCCTTTCCTGCCCATCTCACCGAAGACGGGCCGGGTGCTTTATGTGCCCATGAAGCATGTCGATCCGAAAGAAGGCACGATCACCTTCGACGATGAAGACGGTGAGGAGATCACGCTGCCGGTAACGGGCGGACGTGTGAAGCTGCAATGGAAGCCCGACTTCGGCATGCGCTGGGCAGCCCTCGGTGTCGATTTTGAAATGTTCGGCAAGGACCACCAGTCCAATGCGCCGATCTATGACAATATCTGCCGCATCCTGGGCGCGCCGGCGCCCGAGCATTATGTCTACGAGCTATTTCTCGACGACAAGGGCCAGAAAATTTCGAAGTCGAAAGGCAATGGCATTTCCATCGACGATTGGCTGGCCTATGCGACGACGGAAAGTCTTGCGCTTTTCATGTATCAAAAGCCCCGCGTCGCCAAGCGGCTCTATTTCGATGTCATTCCGAAAAACGTCGATGAATATATCAGCTTCCTGAGCGCCTATCCGGATCAGGACGACAAGCAGAAGCTCAACAATCCCGTCTGGCATATTCACTCCGGCAATCCGCCGAAGGTCGATGTGCCGGTCAGCTTTGCGCTGCTGCTCAACCTTGTTAGCGCCAGCCATTCCGAAGACCCGGCGGCGCTTTGGGGTTTCATCCGCAATTATGCGCCGGGCGCCAGCCCGCAGACCCATCCGGACCTCGACCGGCTGGTCGGCTATGCGATCAATTATTTCCATGATTTCGTCAAGCCGAACAAAAAATATCGCGCGCCGGATGAGACCGAAAAGCAGGCCCTGGCCGATCTGGCAGCGCGGCTGAAAGAGATTGATCCGAAGCTGCCTGCCGAGGAAATCCAGAACACCGTCTATGCGGTGGGCAAGGAACATGGGTTCGAGAACCTGCGCGACTGGTTCAAGGCGCTTTATGAAGTGCTGCTCGGCGAAAGCCAGGGCCCGCGTTTCGGTTCCTTCGTTGCCCTTTACGGGGTAGAGGCAACGGTGAAACTCATCGAACGCGCGCTTGCCGGAGAGGACCTCTCGGCGGACTGATACCGCGCGGCAGAATGACATGAAAGGCGGGACGGAAACGTCCCGCCTTTTTTGATGTGTTTCCCCGCGTTGCCGGTTTCGCTTGCGGCCCGTTTCCGTCATGCTCGGCCGGTGAGAGAAACGCGCAAACATATCGCATTGCTGGCGGGGCTGCTGCTCCCCGCACTGGCGCTTGGCGGCTGCGTGCAAAACTTTCCCGTGCCGCTTGAAACGGGCAGCGCGGATGTCGCGGCCTGCCGCGCTTTTTTCACAGCCTATGACGATGCGGTGGAAGAGGCGGGCGCGCGCGACCATGAGGTGGTTCCCGTTCCCGGCTTTCCCTATCTGCGCAAAACGCGGCTGCTTTCGTCTTTCCGTCACGAGGCGATGAATGAAGCGCAGTTCGAGGCGTGGGTAGAGGCACTGCAAAGCGAAGCGGCGCTGGCACGCAAAATCGAGCTAGCAAATTTACCGGCGCCCGCCCGGTTGTCTCTCGGCGAAGAGATAGCGCCGCATCTTAATGCGTGCGCTGAACGCCTTGCCGCGCATGATTTGGAGAGGGAAGAAGGCCGCGCGCTTTTGAAAGAGCGAATGGTCCCGCCGCGCCACTATGATGATTGGGCGCGCGCCGCCGGGATTTATCCCTTAAGCAGTCTCGGTGTGGCGGCCGGTTTCGAGCGCTGGAAGGCGGCCAATCTGCCGAGTTTCGATCTGCCGCCCGAAGAAGGTATCTCTTATGGTCCCTCCGCAGAAGCAAAGGGGGATGCGGCAATGCTCCTTTCTGGCATCGAAAGGGATGCGCTCGGCCTCTGGCAACCGGAAGTGAAAGACGTCGAAGCACTGGCGCCGCTCTATGCGCCGCAGATTATCGTGTCGGAAGAAAGCGAGGCCGATATTGTCGGCACGCCTTATCTCGATAAGGCAGGCAGCGCGCAGGTGGATACGGCCCGCCATGCTATGTTAGTGCGTTTCGCGCAGACACGCTGGAACGGCAAGATCCTGCCGCAACTCGTTTACACATTCTGGTTCAAGGCGCGCCCGAAAGAAGGAGCGTTCGATATTCTGGGCGGCCCGCTCGATGCGCTTATGTGGCGCGTTACGCTTGATGAGAAGGGGCGTCCGCTCATCTATGACACGGCCCATGCCTGTGGCTGTTATCATCTTTTCTTCCCTGTGCCGCCCGCCGCCCGCCGCCCGGTGCCTGCCGATAAAGATTTGCGCGAGGCCCCGCTTGTGCCCCGCGCGGCGCCCATGCTGGAGCCGGGAGAACGGCTGGCGCTGCACCTTGCCGCCGGCAGCCATTATCTCCGGCAGATTTCCGTCACAAAAAAGCCCTCTCAGAAGCGCTATGATATGGTGATGGCGGGGCAAGCGCCGGAATACGGACTGCGGTCCCTGCCTGTGCCGGGCAGCGCGGCGCGCCGGTCTTTTTACGGCGAGGACGGTGTCATCGCGCGCAGCGCGCGGGCCGAGCGGTTTTTGCTCTGGCCCATGGGCATTCAAAGCGCCGGCGCGATGCGCCAATGGGGAACGCATGCTACCGCCTTTGTGGGCGAGCGGCATTTCGACGATGCCTTTCTCTTTGAGGAGGCATTTGACTGGGAGGAGAAAGCCGAATGAACCGGATTGATGCTGAAAGAACGCCGCGCCGCTTCGGCCCCGTGCTGGCCGGGCTTTTCGGCTGCGCGCTTCTTTTCTGGCAGAGCCCGGCATCGGCGGAACCTTCCGAACAGGCCTTGGCGCTTTACCATGAAGGCGATTTCCTGAATGCCGCGAATAAGGCCGAGGCGAGCGAAACCGCCGCAGCTCTTGCCTTTGCAGCCCGTGCACTTTTGACGGAAGCGGAACTGCGCACCCCTTACGGGGAGCGCGGCCCGCTTTTCGACCGCGCGATGGAGCTTGCCCGCCAGTCGCTGCGGCTCGATGCTTCGATGATCGAGGCGCACCTGCAGCTTGTGGCCGCGCTGGGTTTCAAATCCCGCGCCATGGAGGGACTGGAAGCGCATTTCTCCGGCTATCCGGAAGAAGCGCGCGAGCATCTGGATTATGTGCTGGATAAAGATCCGGGCAATGCGCTCGCCCATGCCATGCTCGGGAGCTGGAACCTGATCATCGTGCGCAAAGGCGGCACGCTTGGCGCCGCCGTTTATGGCGCAGATGTGGAAACGGGCATTCGCCATTATGAAACGGCGCTGACGCTTGCCCCGGACAATGCGCTCATTGCTTATCAATATGCGCTGCAATGCGCCGCGCTCGGCACGCCGGAGAAACTGCGCCGGTCGGAAAAGCTTTTGGAAGGGCTTCTCACGCGTGAAGCCGAAAGCGCGGTCGAAGAGATCGTGAAGAACCGTGCCGGCATGCTGAAAGCGGCGATCGAAAGTGGCTCCCGGCGTGTGCTCGAACCTATCCTGGCCGCTCACCTTGGCAAAGCGGCCATGCCGCCCAAAGATGTTGTCCCTGCCGCAGGCAGAGCGCCGGCAGAGCGGGAACGGAAAAATTTTTCCAAGGATGCTATTGGCGCGCCCAGATAACCCGCGCGATCCAGAGGATGTCTTCCTCGCGCAGCACGCGGTTCACGAAAGCCGGATTGAGTGAAATAAGCTCCGCCTCGCCGCCGGTGCGCCGGCCCAGTTCCTTCACCAGCACCTCGCCTTCACGCGTCTTTGCCACCACCCGGTCCCCGCGCCGCACGGAGGCGGCGGGCGAGACAACGATGATGTCTCCCTGCCGGTAAACGGGCAGCATGCTCTCCCCGCTGATTTCCAGCGCATAGGCGTGTTCATCGGCAACGGCAGGCGCGCCGATCTCTTCCCAGCCGCCGCCGACGGGAAAGCCGCCATCGTCGAAAAAGCCGCCGCTGCCGGCCTGCGCAAAACCGATCAGCGGAATGGTGCGCCGGCCGGCGGGGGGCACCCCCGCCTCTGTGCGGGAGACGAGCTGAACGAATTCATCGAGGCTCGAGCCGGTAGCGGCCAGCACCTTGGCAAGGCTTTCCGTGCTTGGCCAGCGCGGGCGGCCGTTGGAGGTAACGCGTTTGGATTTGTTGAAGGCGGTGGGATCGAGCCCCGCAGTGCGCGCCAGACCCGATGGCGTCAACCCGTGCTGAGTGGCCAGCGCATCCAGCGCCAGCCAGATCTGGCTATGGGAAAAGCCATGCGTCATCACGTTGCCGTTATGCTTTCATCGCTGCCGGGCGCATGCATGCCCGGATTTTCTGCGGAGGCCTTTATGAGAACCCATCGGAGGGGAATCTACAAGTCCGAGAACGGAGATAGTCAGGTTGCGGGCATGGGAGGCGGGGGATAAAGTGCGCGCGAACCGGCCCTGCAAGCTGGGTCAGAATGGCCCGTCATCCTTCTGCATTAACTCTGCCTCATGATCATCTACAAAATAGTCAGCACAAGCGAATGGCGCATTGCCGAAGAAAAAGGCGCCTTTGACGGCGCGCCGGTCGACCTGGCCGATGGGTTTATTCACTTTTCCGCCGCCGATCAGGTCAAGGAAACCGCCGCCAAGCATTTCGCCGGGAAAGGCGATTTGCTGCTGATCGGCATCGATGAAAAAAAACTCGGGCCCGCCCTGAAATGGGAGCCTTCGCGCGGCGGCGCGCTTTTTCCGCATCTTTATGATGTGCTTGACCTTTCGGCGGTGGTCAGCCGCGACCCGCTGCCGCTTGGGCCGGACGGTGCTCATATTTTTCCTGATCTGGAGGCGGGCGCATGAAGGCGCTTTATGCTCTTTCAAGCCACATGCTGCGCCGGCTCGACCCCGAGCGCGCGCATGGGCTGACGATCGAGGCGCTGCAATGGGGGCTGGGGCCCCATGCGCCGGAAAGCCGCGACCCGCGCCTGGCCGTAAAACTTTTCGGTCTCGATTTTCCCAATCCCATCGGCTTGGCCGCCGGGTTCGACAAGAACGGGGAAGTGCCGGATGCCATGCTGAAGGCAGGGTTCGGCTTTGCGGAAGTCGGCACCACCACGCCGCGCCCGCAGGAAGGCAACCCGCGCCCGCGTATCTTCCGCCTCTCCGCCCATGAAGCGGTGATCAACAGGCTCGGCTTCAACAATAAAGGCCATGACGCTATGCTGGCCCGCTTGAAACGGCGGCAGGGAAGGGGCGGCATCGTGGGCGTCAATCTCGGCGCCAATAAAGACAGCGAAGACCGCGCCGCCGATTACGTCAAAGGCATCGAAACCTTTGAAGGGCTGGCGAGCTATTTCACCGTAAATATTTCATCGCCCAACACGCCGGGCTTGCGCGCTTTGCAAAGCCGCGCGGCGCTGGAAGATCTGATCACCCGTGTGCTTGGCGCGCGCAAAAGCGCTGTGCCCGTTCTGTTGAAAATCGCGCCGGACCTGATCGAAGAAGAGCTTGCCGATATTGCAGGCGTCTGCCTTCAAAGCGGTATTGACGGGATCATCGTTTCCAACACCACCATCGCCCGCGACGGGCTGGTGAGCGGGGCGCATGCAGGTGAGACGGGCGGTCTTTCCGGCAAACCGCTTTTTGCCTCCTCCACGGCAGTGCTGCGGCGGATGCGCGAGCTGACGGACGGCAAGCTGCCGCTTGTCGGTGTCGGCGGCGTGTCGAGCGGGCGCGATGCTTATACGAAAATCCGCGCGGGCGCCTCGCTCGTGCAGCTTTATACCGCGATGACGTTTCAGGGGCCGGGCCTTGTGCCGGAGATGGCCCGCGATCTCAGTGCGCTTTTGAAAGCGGACGGCTTTGCCTCGGTGGCGGAAGCCGTTGGCGCCGACGTGCCGCTGCGCTGACCTTATTTAAACCGAAGACAAGGAGCCTTTCATGACGGCGACGATCTATCACAATCCCCGTTGCTCGAAATCCCGCCAGACGCTGGCGCTGCTCGAGGAAAAAGGCGAAAGCCCTCAGATCATCGAATATCTGAAAACCCCGCCAAGCGAAGCCGAACTGAAAGACATTCTGGCAAAGCTCGGCTTGTCCGCCCGGGACATTATCCGCAAGGGTGAAGACGCCTATAAAGAGCTCGGCCTTGCCGATGAAAGCCTTTCCGAAGATGAGCTCGTTGCGGCGATGGTGAAGAACCCGATCCTGATCGAACGCCCCATCGTGGTGAAAGGCGGCAAGGCAGCGCTTGGCCGTCCGCCCGAAGGCGTGATCAAGATCCTCTGATCTCAAGCCGCAGCGCCCGCGCTTTGTGCTGCAAGGCGCGGGTAATAGACCGCAAGGCTGAGTGCGCGCATCAGGGCAAAGAGCGTGAAGGCAGCCCAGAGCCCGTGATTGCCGAGCGGCTGAAAAAGCCACCAGCAGGCAAGAAAGACGGCGAGAGAGAAGATCGCCGCATTGCGCATTTCGCCCGTGCGCGTGGCGCCGATGAAAATCCCGTCGAGCTGATAACACCAGACCGAGGCAATGGGCAGCACCGCCGCCCAGACAAGATAAGTGCCGGCCAGCGCGCGCACGGGCTCCGCCGTTGTCAGAAGGGCGATGAAAAACGGCCCGCCCAGCGCAAAACCGGCGGAGAGCAAAAGCGAAATACCTGCGGCCCAAAGCGTTGAAAGCTTGACGGCGCGCGCAAAAGCCTCGCGCCTTTTTGCCCCCAACGCCTCCCCCACCAGCGCCTCGGCGGCAAAGGCAAAGCCATCGAGAAAATAAGCGGCGAACGAGACGAACTGCATCAGGATCGTATTGGCCGCGAGCACTTCGTTTCCATGGCCCGCGCTTTGCGCCGTGAAAAATGCGAAAGCGAAAAGCAGCAGCAGTGTGCGGATCATGATGTCGCGGTTGACGGCGATGGTGCGCGTGAGCGCCGCTTTATCTTTTAGCGCTGCAAGGTCCCAGCCGCCGGGCATGGATTTAAGAACGCGGGTGGCAAGAAGCAGCCCGGCAAGGGCGGCGGAAACCTCCGCGATCAGCGTGCCATAGGCAATGCCGGCAACGCCCATCTCAAAGACGAAGACGAAAAGCGCGTCGAGCCCTGCATTCATGCCGTTGAGAAAAAGCTGCAGGGCAAGGGCGGTGCGCATGCGCTGCAAACCGATGAACCAGCCGAGCAGCGCGAAATTGGCCAGCGCAAAGGGCGCGCTCCAGATGCGGATATCGAAATAGGTGCGCGCTAGCGCTTCGGCATCCGCTTCGGCTCCGACAAGCGTGAAGGCGGCAAATTCGAGCGGCACCTGCAGGAGAATGAGCCCGGTGCCCGCCGCAAGCGCGATAAGGAGCGCCCGGCCGAGACAGGCGCGGATCTCCACCCCGTTTTCAGCGCCAAAAGCCTGCGCGGTCAGGCCCGTCGTGCCCATGCGCAGAAAGCCGAAGGCCCAGTAAAGGAAGGTGAAGATGAGCGTGCCGAGCGCTACCGCCCCGATATATTTCGCATCCCCAAGCTGGCCGACCGCTGCCGTGTCGATAAGCCCGATCAGCGGTGTGGAAAGTCCGGAAAGGACAACGGGAATGGCGACCCGCAAAACCTGGGCATTGTCCGGCAGCGGTTTGAGAGACGCAGAAGGTGCGGCAGGCGCGGTGCTCATTGCCTCAACCGGCGGCGTCTTGCGTACTCTCCGGAGGCGGCGCGAGCAGGAAATGGCCATGGGCCGCGGCAATCGGCTTCATGCGGTCTTCCTGCCAGGCTTCCACCTGCACATTGGCAACGCGCCGCCCATGTTTCGTCACCCGCGCGCGGGCATAAGTGTCGATGGGCCGTCCGGAGCGCAGGTAATCGACGGTAATGTCGATGGGTTTGGGCAAGGCATCGCCTTTGGCGTCATAGGCAAGCTGAATGATCGCCGTCATTTCCAACAGCGCGCCGATCACCCCGCCATGCAGCGCGGGCAGGACGGGATTGCCGATAAGCTTTTCCTCGAAATTGAGCACCGTTGTGATCTCGGTGCCTTTCTGGTCGACCGTGATGCCGAGGAACTTCGCATAAGGAATGGCGTCGATCAGCGCATTGAGATCGACCGTGCCGCCGTCTTCGCGGGCTTTGCGCAGGAGATCCATCAGGCGTCCCCTTTCTTGTTGTCTTTTGCTTCAAGCGCCTTGGCCATTTGCGCGGCCATGGCGACAGGGGTGGCCCGGTTGGCGGCGAGCATGAAGGTGCCGACGGAGGTGGCGATGGGCTCGTCTTCGTTTTCATCGTGATAAGCTGCGCCGCGCACGAAGGCGACATTCTGCGTCACCTTATAGCAATGGGCATGGGCCTTTATCGTCTTGCCGGGCTCTGCAGGGCGCATGTAATCGATGCGCAGATCGAGCGTTGCAATGGAACTGCGCTCAGGCAGGGCAAGCTGCACGGCAACGCCGCTCGCATTATCGAGCAGCGTGGTGATAACGCCGCCATGGATGACGCCGGTATCCGGATTGCCCACCAGATGCGGCGCATAAGGCACTTCCAGCCAGGCATGGTCCTTTTTGGCGGTCACGATTTTCAGGCCGATGGCCCGCGCGTGAGGGACGTGCTGAATGAGCGCGTTTCCCGATTCTTCGACCATTTTCGTGAGTTTATCTTCATCCATGGCGGGACCTTTCTTTTGCAACGGTGATAGGGCTCCGCCGGGGGCAGGTCAATCTGTCTGGCATGGCGAATGGGTGCCTGTTAGACAACGTATTGATTTAAAAAGAAAAATCTGCGCACGGCAAATTTCAAAAATTGACGGTGCGTCACGAAATGATATGATGCTAAAAGCCCGGCGTATTCGGGCAAGGGGTGAACGAAAGTGCCCGGCCACTTTCGCCAGGCAGTGTCTTAGCCGCTGCCTTGAAAAGAGAAATATATGAGCGAAACGATCGAAAAAGAACTGTCTGCTGCCGAAGCGGGCGCAGCGGCGGCCAAAACGCTGGGCAAGCGCGAGCGCACGAAAGCCTCCAACAAAGAAGCGATTCTGGATGCCGCCCGCGAAGTGTTCGCCGAAGTGGGCTACGGGGCAGCTTCTGTGCGCGACATCATCCGGCGCACGGGCCTCGCGTCGGGCACGTTCTACAATTACTTCAAGAGCAAGGAAGAAGTTTTCGAAGCGCTGATGGATGACGGCGCGCTGCGCATTCGTCCGGTGATCCGCGCTGCGCGCATTGCCTCGCGCACTTTCGAGGAATTCATCCGCAACGCTTACAAAGCCTATTTCAACTATGTGCTGACCGATGAAGCGCAGTTCCGCCTGATGCGCCGCAATACCGGCGCGCTGCGCGTGCGCATGGTGACGCCGGAAGTGCTGGCCGGGTTCGATGAAATCCAATCCTTTGTCGAAGAAGACGTGAAAAGCGGCAAGGTGCCGCCCATGGATGCGGAGCTTTTCGCTGCGGCGGCGGTCGGTTTGGCGCAGGAAATGTCCGAGCGCATGATGATGCGCGACAATCCCAATGCCGATGAGGCGGCGGAATTTGCGGCGAATTTCTTGCTCGCGGGCCTGAAGGGTGTCATCGATAGAGGCAACGCCCAAAATAACGCATAAAAATCCGACAAGGGGGACCCCCATGAGCCTGCAGCGGCTGATCGTACGCACTTTGATGAAACTGCCCGAAGGCGTGATCCTGAAAATGGCGGGCGGCGAGCCGGTCGAGATCGACGGCAATATCATGGACCCGCGCGTGCAGCTTCTCTCCGCGCAAGGGGCAAAGCAGCCGTCCATGGCGACGATGAGCCCTGCGGAAGCGCGCGAAACCTCCTCCGCCGGTCTTGCCATGCTGGACGATGCCCCCCGGCGCGGCGTTTCCATTCTCAACCGCACGATTCCGGGGCCTGCGGGCGAAATTCCAGTGCGCATCTACCGCCCGAGCGACAAGCAGAGCGAGGTGCTGCCCGGCATCGTCTATTACCATATGGGCGGCTGGGTGATCGGCGATCTTGAGACCTGCAATCATTTCTGCTCGGTGCTGGCGGATGAATGCGGCGCGGCCGTCATGTCCGTCGATTACCGTCTCGCGCCCGAGCATGTTTTCCCCGCTTCCATTGAAGATGCGCTCACCGCTTATGAGTGGGCGGTCGCGAATGGATCTGAGATCGGCATGGACACCTCGAAGATCGCCGTCGGCGGGGATTCGGCGGGCGGCAACATGGCTGCCGTCGTCTGCCAGGAAGTCAAACGCAAGGGCGGCCAGCAGCCGGCCGCGCAATTGCTGATCTATCCTGCGACCGACCCGACGGATAAGGGCGGCTCCATGCAAAGCTGCGCGGAATGCTACCCGCTTACCAAAGAGATTATGGATTATTTCCTGGATCACGCGCTGCCCGACAAATCCAAGGAGAGCGATCCGCGCGTCGCGCCTGCCCTCAGCGATGATCTGAGCGGCCTTGCCCCTGCTGTCGTTGCAACGGCTGGGTTCGATCCCTTGCGCGATCAGGGCGAGGCTTATGCGAACAAGCTCAAAGCGGCCGGCGTCGACACGCTCTACCGCTGCTATACGAGCCTCGCGCATGCCTTTACCGCCATGAGCGGCACGGTGCCCGAAGCCCGCCGCGCCTGCATCGAGCTTGCCCGCGATCTGAAGCGCCACCTTTAAGAACGAAAACAAATAAAAGGGAGGTCTCATGCGCGCGCTCAGAGTGCATGAATTGTCCGAGGATATTTCCGTCCTGCGGATGGATGAGGTTGAGCTGCCGCCGCCCGGCGAAGGTGAGGTGCGGCTTGGCCTGAAAGCCTGCTCCATCAATTTCCCCGATATTTTGATGGTGCAGGGCAAATATCAGTTCAAGCCGGAACTGCCTTTTTCTCCCGGTATGGAAGGGGCGGGCGTCGTGCTCGAGGTGGGGCCGGGCGTTACCGCGCTCAAACCCGGCGATGAGGTCGTTGCGGGGCTGCGCATCGGCGGCTTTGCAGAGGAAGTGAATGCACAGGCCTCTGCCTGCCGGCCCATCCCGAAAGGCATGGATTTCATCAAGGCCGCCGCTTATCCCGCAGCTTACCTCACCGCCTATGTGGCGCTCGTCATTCGCGGCAATCTGCAAAAAGGCGAAACGCTGCTTGTCCACGGGGCAACCGGCGGCGTCGGTATGGCTGCGGTCGATGTCGGCAAATTGCTCGGCGCGACGGTTATTGCCACTTCCGCTTCGGATGAAAAACTCGAAGCGGTGAAAAAACGCGGTGCCGATTACACGCTCAATGTCACGAACGGCTTCAAGGACAAGGTGAAGGAGCTGACGGACGGGCGCGGCGCGGATGTGATTTACGATCCGGTGGGCGGGGAGGTTTTCGATGAAAGCGTGCGCTGCATTGCCTGGAACGGGCGGCTGCTCGTCATCGGCTTTACCAGCGGGCGCATTCCCTCCGTGCCGGTCAATATGCCGCTCATCAAAGGCTTTTCCGTTATCGGCGTGCGCGCCGGAGAATATGGCCGCCGGGACCCGGAAGCGGGCAAGCGCAATATCGAAACCATCGACCGCTGGGCGGCGGAAGGCAAGATCGACCCTTATGTCTGCGCGACCTTCCCGCTTGAAAAAGCGGTCGATGCCATGCGTCTTCTCCAGGAGCGCAAGGCCATCGGCAAGGTCGTCGTGACGATGGGAGAGTGAGATGGCACGCGGGGCGGTGCTTGCGGCTTTGTTCCTAATGGGTGCGGCCAGCGCGGCGTGCAGCGATGAACATGTCGTTCCCTCATTACAGGCGGAAGGTTGGGGCGGGGTCGGCGCCGCGACTGCTTTTGAAAAGAGCGCGCTGGAAGCGGCGCTGCCAGGCTTCACCGTCACGCGCGAGATGCGCATGTCCGAAGGAATGGAGTTTCCCGTTTACAGCATTGCGGATGAAGAAGGTCAGTCGCTGGCGCTGATCATGGAAGATGGGGCAGCGCCGGGTAAAATCGGGCGCATGATTTTCGAAGACCCCCGCGTCAGTCTTCAAGGGCGCGTTTTACTCGGCGCGCGTTACGGCGCGCTTGCAGCTAAAGAACCGGGACTTGAAGACTGCCTGCCCGGCGTTGAAGAAGCCTCGGGCACGGTCTTTTGCGCGGATGGGTCGGCGGAAAATATCCGCCTGCAATTTACCGGGGACTGGGAAGGGCCGGACGGCGTTTTGCCGCCGCCCGGTATTCTTGAGACATGGAAACTCAGCACGCTTATCTGGCTTGCGCCGCCGCGCTGAGGTGTGAGGGTCAAACGCTGCGCTTTGCTTTGTCCTTGTCGTTCGCGCCGCGGATCATCTCCTGCATCTGCTTCCATTCCTCATCCGTGACCTTGGAAAGGCGCGGATAGAAATTGCCGCCGCTTGCATTGTAAGCCGCGCCGTCGATGGCGATGGTCTGCCCCGTCAGATATTCGCAGCCATCCCCCATCAGGAATGAGGCAAGGTTTGCAAGCTCCGGCATCTCGCCGACGCGGCCCATGGGAATGCCCTGGCGCGAGGCATCGCCCTCCGCGCTTTCGCCGGGGCTGAGCCGCGCCCAGGCGCCTTCGGTCGGGAAGGGGCCGGGGGCAATGGCGTTGAGGCGGATGCCGTATTGGCCCCATTCGGCGGCAAGTGACTGCGTCATCACATTGATACCGGCTTTCGACATGGCCGATGGTACCGTGTAAGGCCCGCCATTCCACACCCAGGTGGTGAGAATGGAAATCACTGAGCCTTTATGCCCGCCCTCGATCCAGCGCTTGCCGATGGAGTGGGTCACATAGAAGGAGCCGTGAAAAACGATATTGGCGATGGCATCGAAGCCGCGGGTGGAAAGGTCTTTCGTCGGGCTGATGAAATTGCCCGCCGCATTGTTGACGAGGCCGCTTAAGGGGCCGTCCGCCCAGATATCGGCGACCATTTCATCGACGGCTTCCGCCACGCGGATGTCGCAGGCATGGGTTTTGACACTGCCCCCATGCTTGTCCATCAGTTCCTTGGCGGTTTCATCGAGCACCGCCTTGCGCCGCCCGCAAATATGGATGTCGGCGCCGAGGCGCAGAAAATCCTCGGCCATGACTTTGCCGAGGCCCGTGCCCCCGCCAGTGACGAGAATGCGTTTGCCTTTCAACAGGCCGTCGCGAAGCATGGATGTCATGTCATCCTCCCTGATCTGTTCTTATGAGGAGGAAGATAGCAATTCAGCCGCGCTTGGCGAGCCTTTGGTGAGGTTTGCGGAGAAAGGCGCAGCGGACGCGGCGTCGCCCGGAAGGCTTATTCCGCGTCGATATCCGTCTTGTTGGGATAGAAGGCGAAATATTCCTTGATAGGCTCTGCCTGGGCGATCGGCGTCTCATAAGACCAGGCGGCATTTTCGATCTGCGTGTCGCCGGCCGCCGCATGCCAATGGGCCGCATCGCCTTTCTTCGGGCAATGGGTCACGCGGTCCGAGCGGGTGAAAAGCGCCATCGCCACATCGGCGCGCGGAATGTAGAACACGTCCGGCAGGCCCGTTTCATGCAGTACCAGCGCATTTGTGGAAGCGGCCAGCACCTCGCCGCCATGGCGCACGGTGACTTTGCCTTTGTAGGGGGTGAAGCTGATGGGAGCCGGTGTCGCCATAGAATGGTCCTTCCAATATCAGTCTTTGCGCTGCGACTCTTTCTCCACGAAGACGGACCAGAGCCGTACCACAAGCCATATAGGAAGGACGATCACCGCGCCCAATAGAAAATAAGTGAACGACCAGTCGATGAGGTTGAAGCCCATTTCCCAGACCCGGCTGATCGTGCCCAGAAAATCTTCCCAAAGCCGCCAGGGCTCGATGCCGAAAATGGCAAGCACGATGCCCACCCCTACGGAGGCGAGGATCAGCTTGATCAAAGTAGGCAGAATGGGTCCGCCGAAAATCTTGTCCATGGGGCGTCGCTCTCCTCAGCCTTTGGCCCTTATGGCCGTGCCCAAAGGGTGGCCATAAAATCCGGCAGAAGCAAGGCTACAATGGGCAGGCCCTGCTTCTGCCAGATGTGAGGCGCCTTAATCGGCGGCGTTGTAAACGGTGCGCGAGGGGAAGGGGATGGTGATCCCGCCGCGGTCGAATTCTTCTTTCACCGCCTTGGTCAGGTCGAATTTGACCGGCCAGTAATCCCCCGTTGCCGTCCAGGAGCGGGTGACGATGTCGACCGAGCTTTCGCCGAGCCCCAGCACTGCGATAAAGGGCTCGGGGTCTTTGAGGATGCGCGCGTCTTTTGCAATTTCCGCTTTGATGATGTCCATCGCCTTGTTGATGTCATCGCCGTAGGAAATGCCGAAAGTGATGTCCACACGCCGCGTCGAATAAGCGTTGTAATTGCGGATCGCCTGACCCCAGACGCTGGAATTGGGCACAATGATCTGCACATTGTCCGGTGTATTGAGCTCGGTGGTGAAAAGCGTGAGCTCTTTCACGGTGCCGGCGATGCCGCCGACCTCTACATATTGCCCGGTACGGAAGGGCCGGAAGATCAAAAGCATGACCCCGGCCGCCACATTGGAAAGCGTGCCTTGCAGCGCAAGACCGACGGCGAGACCTGCGGCGCCAAGCACGGCGATGAGGCTCGTCGTCTCGATGCCGAACTGGCCGAGCACGGCAAGTACCGTCACGATGATGACGAGATAGCGGACAATGGCGCCGAAGAAGTTTTTCAGCATGTCGTCGAAGCGCGGCATCCGCCCGAGACCCCGCACCGTCCAGTTCCGCGCCCGCCCGGCAAACCAGAACCCGATAATCAGAATGGCGACGGCGCCGATCAGGTTCAGCCCGTGTTCGACCACCAGCGGCATCAGCGCGTCGGCGTTTTCCTGAAACAGCTTCATCCATTCTTCCGGCATAATATCCCCTTGGCTCTGGCAGTATGGTTTTGGCTTTGCGTGCCGGGGCATCTAGAGCCCGCTGGCGCTGGGTCAAAGCCCGCATTGGCCCCATGTTGGCGCGCCGGGCCGGATTCGGCCAGTTTTTTTGCAAGGCTTGCAAAGGGGGAAAGAGCCCGCCTTCGCTGTTTCTGCCGCGCCCCGGCCCGCTATACTGAGGCCATGAAGACTCCCGCCTTTGAGAGCACCGCGGATGCGGCCGGCCCGCTGCCTGCCCGTTTCGGCAATTGGTTTGCCCGGCGCGGCTGGCAGATGCGCGCCCATCAGCGCGAGCTGACCGAGCTTGCCCTTGCCGGGCAATCGGCGCTGCTTATCGCACCGACCGGCGGGGGCAAGACGCTGGCAGGTTTCCTTGCCAGCCTGATCGAGCTTGCCGAGGAAGGCGCGCATCCCGGCGGCATTCACACGCTTTATATCTCCCCGCTAAAGGCGCTTGCCGTCGATGTGCGGCGGAACCTTGAAATTCCTATCGAGGAAATGGGCCTAGATATCCGCCTTGAAACGCGCACCGGCGATACGCCGCAGAACCGCCGCCAGCGCCAGCGGCGCGATCCGCCCGACATTTTGATGACGACGCCGGAGCAACTGGCGCTGCTTCTGTCTTACGAAGATGCGCCCCGGCTTTTTTCTTCGCTGCAATGCGTGGTGCTGGACGAGCTTCATGCGCTCGCCAATACCAAGCGCGGGGATTTGCTGGCGCTCGATCTTGCCCGCCTTTCAGCGCTTGCCCCTGCCATGCGGCGCATCGGCCTCTCGGCGACCGTGGCCGAGCCCGATCAGCTGCGCCGCTATCTCGTGCCGCAGGTGGAGGGCGAAGAACGGCTGAGCGCATTGGTCAAAGGGGAGGGCGGCGCGGTGCCGGAAATCGGCATACTGACGCCGGAGGTGCGCATCCCCTGGTCCGGCCATTCGGCGCGTCACGCGCTGCCCGCCATTTACGAGGAAATCCGCAAGAACAAGACCGTGCTGATTTTCGTCAACACGCGCTCCCAAGCGGAGTTCATCTTCCGCGATCTTTGGTACATCAATGAAGACAATCTGCCCATCGCGCTCCATCACGGCTCGCTCTCCACTGAGCAGCGGCGCAAGGTGGAAGCGGCGATGGCGGCAGGCAGTTTGCGGGCCGTCGTCTGCACCTCCACTCTCGATCTCGGCATCGACTGGGGGGATGTGGACCTCGTGTTGAATGTCGGCGCGCCGAAAGGCTCAAGCCGCCTCTTGCAGCGCATAGGGCGGGCCAATCACCGCCTTTCCGATCCGAGCCGCGCCTTGCTTGTCCCCGCCAACCGCTTCGAGGTGCTGGAATGCGAAGCGGCGCGTGCGGCAGCTCTTGCGGGCGTTCATGACGGCATGGCGCCGAAGCGCGGCGCGCTCGATGTACTTGCCCAGCATATTATGGGCATGGCCTGCTCGGCTCCTTTCGATGCGGATGAACTTTATGGTGAAGTGCGCAGCGCCGCCCCTTATGCGCATCTCACCCGCGCGCGTTTCGACAAGGTGCTTTCGTTCGTTGAAACGGGCGGCTACGCGCTGCGCACCTATGACCGCTACAGGCGCCTGCGGCCCAACAATATTTTCAAGCAGGACCGGCGCTACCGCCTCGCCCATCCCCGCCTTGCGCAGCAATATAGAATGAATGTCGGCACTATCGTCGAAGCGCCGATGCTGAAAGTGCGTCTGGTGCGCCGCCGCCCGAGTGCCGGTGCGCCGGTGCGCGGCGGGCGCGTGCTCGGGGAAATCGAGGAATATTTCATCGAGCAGCTTGTCCCCGGCGACACGTTTCTTTTTGCGGGCAAAATCCTGCGCTTCGAAGGGCTGGTTGAAACGGAAGCCTATGTCACAAGCTCGAAAAGCGAGAACCCGGCCATTCCCTCTTATGCGGGCGGCAAGTTTCCGCTTTCCACTTATCTTGCCGAGGAAGTGCGGCGCATGCTCTCCCAGCCTGCAAGCTGGAAACATCTGCCGGATCAAGTGTCCGAATGGCTGCGCATTCAGGAATGGCGCTCGGAGCTGCCGGGTCTCAACGATCTTCTGGCCGAAACCTTTCCGCGCAACGATAAGTTCTATTTCATTTGCTATCCCTTTGAAGGGCGCCTTGCCCATCAAACGCTCGGCATGCTTTTGACGCGCCGTCTGGAGCGGGCAGGGGCGCGCCCGTTGGGGTTCGTGGCATCCGAATATTCACTCGCCATCTGGTGCTTGCGCGATGTGGGGCTTATGGCCGAGCGCGGAGATCTTTCTCTTGCCGGTTTGTTCGATGAAGACATGCTGGGCGATGATTTGGAGAACTGGCTTGCCGAATCCAATCTGATGAAGCGCACATTCCGCAATTGCGCCGTCATTTCCGGCCTCATCGAGCGGCGTTTTCCGGGCAAGGAAAAGAGCGGGCGGCAGGTGACCTTTTCCTCCGACCTGATTTACGACGTGCTGCGTGAGCATGAGCCGGATCACATTCTGCTGGAAGCAACCTGGGAGGATGCGGCGGCAGGCTTTCTCGATGTCGCCCGTGTCGCTGCCATGCTGTCCCGCATCAAAGGCCGCATCCGCTTGAAGCGGCTCGAGCGCGTTTCCCCCCTCGCCGTGCCCGCGCTCCTTGATATCGGCAAGGAACCTGTTTATGGCGAGGCAAGCGAGGCGCTTCTGGCGGAAGCGGCGGATGATTTGATCGAAGAGGCGACGCGGCTTGTCTGACCTGGCGGCAGAGCAAAAATCGGGCAGCTTGCAGGTGCTGGGCGCAAAGCTCCAGCCGCTGCCCGAAGGCGCGCTTTATTGGCCCGAGCGGGAAACGCTCATTGTTGCCGATCTTCATTTCGAAAAAGGCTCGGCCTTTGCCGCCAAGGGCGTGCTCCTGCCGCCTTACGATACGGCGGCAACGCTGGCGCGGCTCGAGCGGCTCTGCCGGGTGCTTGCCCCTTCAAAAGTGATTGCGCTGGGCGATAGCTTCCATGACGGCGAGGCACTGGCCCGGATGGAGGAAGGCGCACGGGAACGCATCCGCGCCTTGGCGGCAAGCACAGACTGGATCTGGATCGAGGGCAATCACGACCCTGCCCCGCCGCCCTTTTTCGGGGGGCAAGTGGAAAGCGCGGTTGATATGAAACCGCTCATCTTCCGCCATGAGCCGCAGGCGGCTCCGGCCACGGGCGAGGTCGCCGGACATCTTCACCCTTGCGCGGCGGTGCGCGTGCGCGGGCGTAGGCTGAGGCGGCGCTGTTTTGCAAGCGACGGCACACGGCTCATCATGCCCTCTTTCGGCGCTTATACGGGCGGGCTTAATGTGCTAGATGCAGCCTTCGCGCCGCTTTTCGCGGGGCTCGATTTTCATGCCTGGATGATCGGCGCCGAGCGCATCCATCCCGTCAAAGCCCGCACGCTTTTGCCCGATGGGGGAAGCGGCAAGGGATAAGCGCCTAGCCGATGACGAGCCGGGCAAGCGCCGCCAGCATCGCCGCCATGGCAAGCAGCGTCAGCGGTGTGCGCAAAAGCCGGTACCAGGTCGGCGCATCGCCCGCTTTCACCGTTTGAATATCCGCCAGATATTGCCCGCCATAACAGATGATAAGCACGCTGAGCGCCTGTAGCGGCGGCATCAGTAAGGCAAGCCAGGCAATGACGGAGGGAAGAACGGCAGCGGTGAGTCCCATGCGCAGCTCCCGCCGGGTTTCCGTGTCGCTTGCATAGCCGTGTCCGGCCATGGCAAGACCCCAGCGCGCCCCGCCCAGAAAAGAAAGTATGACGGCGCCATAAGCCTGCAGCGCAAAGAGCGCGTCGCGCGCCGCCGGGCTCGGCCAGGCAAGCCAGACGATAAGCGCGGTGCCCGCAAAAGGAATGAGCCCGGCATAGCCCAAAAGCGTGGCGCTGCCCGGCACTTTGATGCGGGGTTTTTTCTTTCCCGGCTGAACGGCGGGGGCGGAAGGCGCAGTCTTCTCGCTGCTCGACATGAAAGGGCTCCCATCCTGAAGCCTTGCGGCTTGCGAGGAGCAGTCTACTGCCTTTAGCCGAGTTTCCCTAGTGCGGGAAATGTATTGATGAGATAGGTCGCGATGAGTTCGAAGGAGCCGAGCACCATCAAGACCCCGGTCCCCACCAGAAGGACGCCCGCCGCGATTTCCACCTTATGCAGGTGCTTGCGGAAGGAGGCGGAGAAGGCGAGGAAGGCGCGCACGCCAAGCGCTGCGGCAATGAAGGGAATGCCGAGGCCGAGCGAATAGGTGGTCAGCAGCGCGACGCCATAGCCGAGACTTTCCTGGGAAGCGGCAAGGGTCAGAATGGTCGCCAGGATCGGCCCGATGCAAGGCGTCCAGCCGAAGGCGAAGGCAAGGCCGATCAGATAGGGCGCGGCGATCTGCATATAGGCCGGGGCGCCCGCGCCGCCGATCTGCGGCATGAAGCGCACGTCCCGGTCGAGAAAGGCGAAGCGGAAGACGCCCATATAGTGCAGGCCGAGGATAATGATGATCGAGCCTGCGACCTGGCCGAGGATAACTCTATTGGCCTGGATGAAGGGGTTGATGGCTGAGGCCGAGGCGCCGAGCGCTACGAAGACCGTGGTAAAGCCGAGCACGAAGCCCAGCGCGCCGAACAGCACCCGCCGGTTGAGCTGGCGGGCGAGAGCAGGATCGCTTGCGCTTTTTTCCTGGGACTTGGTCAGCTCTTCCAGCGTCGTTCCGGCCATGAAGCAGAGATAGGCCGGCACGAGCGGCAAAACGCAGGGCGAAAGAAAGCTGATCAGCCCGCCAAGCGCTGCAATCCCGAAACCGCCGTCAAGTCCGCCCATTTTTGTCCCTTTCGTGATACCGGCCTGAAATGGCATCGGGGCCGTTCACATGCAAGGCGCGTCTCGTCACACCTGCTTGAAAGGCCGCGAGCGCCGGAAAACCCCTATTCCCGGTAAATCAGGGCCGCCGTCCAACCGGCGAACGTCGCCAGCATCACCGCGAAAATTCCGTAAAGCAGCGGCTCGCGATGGGCAAGGCGGAAGATGATCCGCTCCATGCCGCTCTTGTCGATGAAAAGCGGGGTGGAGATGGCATCGATCACATTGCCGTCGCGGATGAGATAGACCTTGGCCGTATAAAGCCCGACGGGCACGTTTGCCGGAATTTCGATGCTGGTCCGGAAAAGCGTGTTGGAGAGAAAGGCCACCCCTTCCGGCGCTTCATGGAAAAGCCCCTGCTCGCGTTTGCGCCGGATCAGCGCATCGGTAAATTCGCGCGCTTCTTCCACATCGAGGGGAATGCGCGTGCCTTCGATGGAGGTGGCGACCAGTTTGCCGAAGGTGAGATGGTGTGCGCCGATCTGCTCGATCGCCCGCACCCGTTCGCTTGCAATCGTCTCGAAAGGCCGCGTGCTCGCCACGGCATAAAACCCGGGCACGGACGCGAAGGTGACGGAGTTGTAATTGATCCAGACACCGGCGACGCGTTCTTTTTTGCGCACGGTTTCATCGCGCCGCGGGCCGGAGACGACGATGGCTACATCGGTGCTCTGGCCGGGCTTGGCGGCGCTATCGGCTTCGATGGCGCCGAAGATCAGAATCTCCGTGCCGGTGAAGTTCGAGCGGATGGACACCTGATGCTGGGAAAGGTCCGTGACGAGACCGGCCTTGGCCGCGCCGCCGGAAACCGCGATGGCAAAAAGAAGAGCGAGGACGGAAAGAAGCGCGCGCATCAATTCGCCCCCTGCGGTGCCAGCGAGAAAAGATCCTGCGGTGTTGCCACCATGTCGAAGCCGAGCCGTGCGCAAACCAGCAGCACGAGGAGGCCGAGCAGCGCGCGCAAATGTTCCCCGCGCATATTCGCGCCGAACCGCGCGCCATATTGCGCGCCCACCACCCCGCCGATGAGCAGGAGAAGCGCGAGCATCACATCCACGGTCTGGTTTTCCACCGAGTGCAGAACGGTAACGAGACCGGTGACGAAGATGATCTGAAAGAGCGATGTGCCGATCACCACATTGGTCGGCATTTTCAAAAGATAGATCATGGCAGGCACCATGATGAAGCCGCCGCCGACCCCCATGATGGCGACTAGCGTGCCGACACCTGCGCCGATCAGGAAAGGCGGAATGGCGCTGATATAAAGGCGCGAGCGGCGGAAGCGCATTTTGAACGGCAGCCCGTGCACCCAGCTATGCTGGCCGGGCCGCCGCCCGGGAAGCGATTTGCCGGAGCGTGCCGCTTGAATGGCGCGCACACTTTCCACCAGCATCAGCGTGCCGATGATGCCGAGAAAGGCGATATAGGAAAAAGAAATTAGAAGATCGACCTGGCCGATCTCGCGCAGATACTTGAAAAGATAAACGCCGCCGACCGAACCCAGAATACCGCCGACAAGCAGCACGAGCCCCATCTTGAAATCCACGGTCTGCCGCTTCCAATGCGCCAGCACCCCGGAAATGGAGGAGGCGACGATCTGGTTCGACTGCGTGGCAACGGCAACGGCGGGCGGAATGCCGATAAAGATCAAAAGCGGCGTCATGAGAAAGCCGCCGCCCACACCGAAAAGCCCGGAAAGAAACCCGACAGCGCCGCCAAGGCCGAGCAGCAGAAAGATGTTCAAGGAGAGCTCGGCTATGGGCAGGTAAATCTGCATTGCGTGGCGGTCTCTCGGACAGGTAGCCGGTTGATACTCGTTTGGCAGCGGCGGGCGGCAGGTAAAAAGAACACGGCCAGACTATAACAAAGCCTGGCCGTGCTGAACAAAAGACTGCGGTAATTCCGTGTGGAGAAAAAGCATCTCCTCGGGTCTTTTCTTGGCGTGTCTTCCTCAGCGCGCCTCTTGAGCGTGCTCCTTTAGCGGGTTTGGGCTTCGAGCAGTTCGATGAGCTGCGGCGTGACGAGCCCCGTTGCCGCCATGCCGGCGCTGCGCTGGAACTGCTGAATGGCTTCGGTCGTCTTCGGACCCATCACCCCGTCTGAGGGGCCGGGGCGGAAGCCGAGTTCTTTCAAGAGCGCCTGGGCACGGGCGACATCGACACTGCTGCCCGGCGTGCCGGCATCGGCCCGCTCGCTCCAGGTTTTCAGCGAGGCGATATTGCCATTGGCGGCTGCGTCGGAGGCTTTGGGGCTCCAGGTTTCCGCTTTCAGCTTCGCATCGACGAGCTGAGCCGCATCCATGCTCTGACCGATTTCGTCGCGCTTGGCGGCAGCGTCCTTGTCGCCGCTTTTCGCGGCAACCGCATACCAAAGATAAGCCTTGGCCGGATCGGCGGTGACGCCGAGGCCGCGCTCATAAAGAACGGCGATGTTGAACTGGCTGTCGCCGAGCCCGCGTGCCGCCGCTTCCTCGAACCAGCGGGCGGCCTGGCCGAAATCCTGCTGCGTGCCTTTGCCTTCCGCATAGATAACGGCAAGGTTGTGCATCGCTTTGATGTTGCCCTGGTTCGCCGCCTTCTCGTACCAGGTCCGGGCCTTGGCGAAATCCTGTTCGACGCCGCGGCCCTTTTCATAAAGCGTGGCGATGCGGTACTGCGCGATCGCAAGGTCCTGCTCGGCAGCCTGGGTGAACCAGTAAGCGGCCTGGCTGAAATCTTGCGGCACGGTCACGCCGCGCGCATAGCGCAGACCCACTTCATAGCGTGCTGCCGCATTGCCGTTAGCCGCGGCCTCGCGCAGCGTCGGTTTCGCTGCCTCGCGGGAGACAGGGGTCACGGGCGCAGGTTCAGCCGGGCCAACCTTCTCGGTCACTTTCGGCAGTGTCATGGTTTCCGGCTTTGCGGTAGCCGGTTTGGAAGAGGCAGGCGCCGAACCATTTGCCGCATCTGCTTTCGGTTCGGCGCCTTCCGGAGTGGCCTCCGGTGTTGCGGGTTGTTCGCTCGTCTCTGCCGCGCTGTCTTGGGGCGCGGGGGTCTCGGGAATAGTGGTCTCGGGCGCTGCCGCCTTGGATGCATCGGCAGGCATCCCGGCGGCGGGTGCGTCTTGCGCCGGCGCGGCCTGTTCTTCGGCAGGCGCTTCGGTTACAGCCGGGGTTTCAGGCGCGCTGTCGCCGCCGGTAAAACCGCGCAGGGCGAAAACGGCAAGCACGGCCAGAAGCGCCGCGCCTGCAATGTAATAATATTTGCGTTTGCTTTCGCCGGCTTCCTCTTCATCGAAGCTTTTGTAGCGGGGGCTTGATTCATGAACCGGCCCGCGCGGCATTTCGCCGGAGGCAGCAGCCTGCGCGGCGCGGCGGGCGGCGGCGATGAAATCCTGACCGGCATGACTGTCCGCCATGCCCGGCACGGCAGCGCCGGGCGGGGGCGGCGGAGCGGCAGGGTCGCCGCCTGTGCCCGGAAGCGGCGGTTCGGCGGGCCCGCGCATGTCGGCGCGTCCCGGCTCTGCAAGCGGCGGCGGCGCGGGCTGGCCGAGCGGCGTTGCCGGAATGGGCGGCGGCGCCAGATCGGGCATGCCGACCGGCGGCGGCATGGCGCCGGGCGCCAGCGCGCCATAAGGCGGTAATGTGGTTTGGTGAGAGGCCGCTTCGCTTTCGGGCGCAGCCGGGGCTTTTGCTTCGCCTTCCGCAGCCTCTTCGGTTTTGGCGGCGAGGTTCTTTGCTTCAAGCTCTTTTAGCGATGCCTGAAAATCGGCGATTGCCTGCTGCACGGAATTGGCAGCGGCCTGGCTTTGCTCCTCGGATTGTTCGATCCGGGCACTGACATTTTGCAGGCGCTGGTCGACTTCCTGCATAATCTCGGCAACGAGCGCGCTGGGCTGCTGGGCTTGCGCCTGGGCTTCGGCCTGGGCCTGCTCGACGCGGCTGCTCAGCGAGCCGAGCCCTTCTTGCATCTGTGCAAGCAGCGCGCGCTGGGTCTCAGCCTGGCGCTGTTCGGACTGCTCGAGGCGCGCATGCATTTTTTCAAGCGCGTCCTGAAGCTGGAAAATGACCTTCTTCTGGCTTTCCGATTCAGCCTTGTCGTTGACGGCGCGCAGCGCGGCTTCAACGGCTTTTTGCTGGGCCGCTTCGCTTTGGCTGGCCGATTGCTGAACGGATTTTTCGATCGAAGCAAGACGCTCGGCAAGTGCGTGAACGGATTTGTAAAGCGTTTCGGTTTCGCTGCGCGCTTTTTCGCGCTCGGCGGCGGCGTCCGTCTCATCCATGCGGCGCGAGAGTGTTGAAAGCGTCTGGCGGATATCGTCGAAGCGGCGGTCGGTCTGATGGCCTGCCGTTTCCAAATGGTCGACCACGGCGCTCACCGCTTTTTCAAGCGACTTGATGGCCTGCGCGTCTTCGGCGCGTTTGCCGAAAGGCTGAGCGCGTTCTGCGGCATCGAGACGTTCGGTGAGCTGCTGGATCTTGCGCTCAAGCGGATCGGGCCCGGTAAAGGAGGGCAAACGATTGCCTTCGTCGAAGCGTGTGGCCATGGTTTCTATCGCACTATCGAGGCGCCGTTCGCTCGACTCGACCCGCTGCACAAGATTTTTGACGGCTTCTGCAACCGGGCCCATGTCGAATTGCGGGGCCTGTTCATAAGAGGGACGGTAGGAACCCTGGCCGGGCTGGGCCGTAAAATCGGGGCGGTAGGAGGCTTCGTAAGACGCGCCTTGCGCGCCCACTTCATCCGTTCCGCTGTCGAGAATGACCTGATTGAGCCAATTGCCAAGGGTCATCCCGGCGCGGCGCGCAGCCTGCTTTGCTGCTTCACGCGCTTCAGGTTCGATGCCCTTAACGCTCCAGGGGACCCCCGATCTCATCGAATCACTATGCCCGTTTCAGATTCCACGTTGTACCGAGACGGTGATTCGGTGTAAAGCGCCGCCGTTTCCCGCCTTTTTCGAAGAAAAGACCGTGCGGCTCCTCATACCCGCCGTCCACCGGTCAAGAATCCCTTAACCGGCTCTTACATCTGACGTGATCTTGGTAAAGGCCACGTTAATAACGCGGCAATTTTTGCCCTTTACTGGGACGGCGGGAGTCACGCCGGATTTGACCTTGTGAGTTCTGCTGAGACCTTCCCGAGCAGGTCAATCTCCCCGCTCAGGGGCCGGTGAAGAGCTGCGTCGCATAGACCCTGTCGCCGGAGACCGCGATGCCGATGCCCGTGCGCTGATAAGCGCGCGAGCGCAAGGGTGCTGCGTGGCGGGGCGAATTCATCCATTGCTCGACCATATAAGCGGCTTTCTCGCTATCGCTTTCGCCGGGTGGAAACTTGAATTCCCCGACATTTTCAGCGACCCGGCCTTTGAAATTCTCATCGACTGCCAGAACCCGGTCGAGCGGGCCTTGCCCGTCCGGGTTGTGATGGCCCATGAAACCGCGCGCCTTCATATCCGCGCTATGGACGGCGGCGGCTTTATTGAGCACCGGGTCGAGGCTGAAGGGGGCGTCGGGCCGGCGGCTGTTGATTTCGGCCAAAAGCGCCCGGCCGAGCGGCGTGTCGAGGGAAGCCTCACGGCTCGCCTCGGCGGGCAGGGCGCGGGCGACCTCCACGGGTTTGGGCGGCGCATTGCCCCCGGCGGCACAGGCTGTCAGGAAAAGAGCGGTGAGCAGGCTCGTACCTGTCCGGACCATCGCTAAGCGCGAAAAAATCATCATGGCATCTCCCCAAAGCGCTTTTTTGCCGCCGACCGTGACCGGCTGAGTTGCAAAACCCTAGCTGAAATCGAGGCGTTTTGCGGGATTTTCGACATAACTTGACATCTGCCCTATTTATGTCTAGATATTGTTCCGTGGTCAGGGCACTGCTTGGCCATCAGGTTGACGTTTACGTCAACGTCAAATATATCGGAGGGGACCGGGCGCAAGAACCGGCACTCCAAGGGCAAGTAAGGCCGGCCCCGCCAAAGCGTTATGAGACGACTTTGGAAAAGGTGTCCGCCAGCTTTCGAACAAGGGAGGATGACAGGTGACGGTACAAATGAGCTATGAGCCGGCTGGTCTGGGCGAGCGGCACGGCGCGGAAGCCCCCACATTCACCATTACGCAGCTTGCCGAGGAATTCGGCGTGACGACCCGCGCGATCCGCTTTTATGAGGATAAAGACCTTCTTCATCCGCGCCGCCAAGGCCAGACCCGCATTTACCGGCCCCGCGACCGGGCCCGTCTTCAGCTTATCGTGCGCGGCAAAAAGGTAGGCTTTACGCTGGCCGAGATTCGGGAAATTCTTGACCTATATGACCTGCATGACGGGGCGGAAGCCCAGTACCGTCATGCCCTCGTCAAGTTCGAAGAGCGTATTGAAAGCCTCAACCAGCAAAAGGACGAGATCGACGCCCAGATCGCGCAGCTGAAAGACGGCTTGCGCCGTGTGGAAGGTTTGCTCCGGGATGAGGCGCCTTCGCTCAATGGCAAAGCCAGCGCCAAGCCCTGCGGTAAAGGCTGATCTCTTCCAAGGAGAGAAAGACCCATGCCGACTTATAAAGCCCCGCTGCAAGACTATCGCTTCATCCTGCATGAACTGCTTGAAATTGGGCAGTACAGCGCGCTGCCCGGTTTTGCCGATGCACAGGAAGACGTGGTGAACGCCATTCTGGAGGAAGCGGCCAAGCTTTCCGAAGAAGTGCTGCAACCGCTCAACCAGATCGGCGATGAGGAAGGCTGTACGCTGGAAAACGGCGAAGTGCGCACCCCCAAGGGCTTTAAAGAGGCATACCAGACGCTGGTGGAGGGCGGCTGGCCCGCGCTGACCGCCGACCCCAATTATGGCGGTCAGGGCCTGCCCAACACGCTCGCGGTCATGTTCAATGAAATGGTCTCCTCGGCGAATATGGCCTTCGGTATGTATCCGGGCCTCAGCCACGGGGCTTATTCGGCGCTGATCAATCACGGCGCCGATGAGCTCAAAGACCGCTACCTGCCTAAACTCGTGACCGGGGAGTGGACCGGCACGATGAACCTGACCGAACCTCATTGCGGCACGGATCTGGGGCTCTTGCGCTCCAAGGCCGTGCCCCAGGGCGATGGCAGCTACAAGATTTCCGGCCAGAAGATTTTTATCTCGGCCGGTGAGCACGATCTGGCCGAAAACATCATCCATCTGGTTCTCGCCCGCATTGAAGGCGCGCCGGAAGGGGTGGGCGGCATCTCGCTTTTCGTCGTACCGAAATTCCTCGTCAATGACGATGGCTCGCTCGGGGCCCGCAACGGCGTGCGCTGCGGCTCCCTCGAAAAGAAAATGGGCATTCATGGCAATGCCACCTGCGTGCTCAATTATGACGATGCGGTGGGCTGGCTTGTCGGCGCGGAGAACAAGGGCCTGCGCGCCATGTTCACGATGATGAACGAAGCCCGGCTCGGCGTTGCGCTGCAGGGGCTTTCACAGTCGGAAGCGGCCTACCAGAATGCCGCCGACTATGCGCGTGAGCGGCTGCAGGGCCGCGCGCTTACCGGGCCGAAGGAAGAGACCAAACCGGCAGATCCCATTATCGTCCATCCGGATGTGCGCCGTATGCTGATGAATGCCCGCGCTTTTAACGAAGGCGCCCGCGCGCTTCTTGCCTGGACGGCGCTGCAGGGCGATCTCACGCATCTTTCTTCCGATGAAAAACAGCGCGAGTTCGGCGAAGACATGATGTCGCTGCTCACGCCCGTGCTGAAAGGCTATTTCACCGATAAAGGCTTTGCGAATGCGGTGGATGCGCAGCAAGTCTATGGCGGCCATGGTTATATCGATGAATGGGGTATGGGCCAGTTCGTGCGCGATGCGCGCATCGCCATGATCTATGAAGGGGCGAACGGTATTCAGGCGCTCGACTTGGTGGGCCGCAAGCTGGCACAGAACGGTGGGCGCGCCGTCTTCGCTTTCTTCAAACTGATCGACGAAGAGCTTACGGCGCTCGAAGGTGAGGGTGATCTCGCCTTCGCCGCCGCACCCTTGAAAGAAGCAAAAGCGCAGCTTGAAGAAGCAACGACCTGGTTCATGGAAAACGCGCTGAAGAATTTCGATCACGCAGGCGCCGGCTCCAGCGATTACATGCACCTTTTCGGGCTGACCGCGATTGCGCTGATGTGGGCGAAGATGGCGCGCATCTCCGCCGCCAAAGCGAAGACGGGCGGCGCGGAAGCGGAATTCTACAAGAACAAGCTCATCACGGCCCGCTATTACATGGAACGTGTGCTGCCCGAAACGGGTGCGCATCTTGCCCGCATCAAAACCGGTGCGGACAGCATGATGGCGCTTGCCGCCGATGCATTTTGAGAAACGATAAAAAGTAAAGTAGGGAGACGACGGAATGGCGTTGATCGAAGGGTATAAATCACCCTGGCTGGATGAAGAGCTGGAAATCCTTCAGGATGCGGTGTCGAAGTTCTATGAAAAAGAATTCGTTCCCCATGTCGAAAAGTGGAACGAGCAGGGCTGCGTGGACCGCGATGCTTGGCTGAAAGCCGGTGAAGCGGGCATTCTGTGCGCCTCCATCAAGGAAGAATATGGCGGCGGCGGCGGCCATTTTGGCCATGAGATGGTCATCGCCCAGGAACAGGGCCGCGCCGGCATTGGCGGCTTCGGCAATTCCGTCCATTCGGGCATCGTCGCGCACTACATTCAGTCTTACGGCACCGAAGAGCAGAAGAAAAAGTGGCTGCCGAAGATGGCCTCCGGCGAGCTTGTCGGCGGCATCGCCATGACGGAACCGGGCACCGGCTCCGACCTTCAGGCCGTGCGCACCACGGCGAAGAAAGACGGCAACCAATATGTGCTGAACGGTCAGAAGACTTTCATCACCAATGGCCAGACCGCCGATCTTATCTGCGTCGTTGCCAAGACCGATCCGGAAGCGGGCGCCAAGGGCGTTTCCCTCATCATGGTGGAAACGGAAGAAGTCGAAGGCTTCCGCCGCGGCCGCAACCTGAAGAAAATGGGCCAGAAGGCGCAGGACACCTCCGAGCTCTTTTTCGATGACGTGAAAGTGCCGACCGCCAATCTTCTCGGCACGGATGAAGGCAAGGGTTTCTTCCAGCTTATGCAGCAGCTCCCCCAGGAGCGGCTTATCATCGCCGTGCAGGCCTGCGTTGCCATGGAAAAGGCGCTGGAGCTGACCTCGGAATATGTGAAAGAGCGCAAGGCTTTCGGTCAGCGCATTCTCGATTTCCAGAACACCCAGTTCAAACTCGCAGAATGCAAAACCGAAGCGACGATTGCCCGTGTCTTCACGGATAATTGCGCAGAGCGTCTGCTGCGCGGCGAGCTCGATGCGACGACCGCTGCTATGGCTAAGTGGTGGACCACGCAGAAAGAGAACGAAATCATCGATGAATGCCTGCAGTTCTTCGGCGGCTACGGCTACATGGACGAATATCCGATTTCGCGCATGTACCGCGATGCCCGCATTCAGAAGATCTACGGCGGCACGAACGAGATCATGAAGCTTCTGATCGGCCGCACGATCTGATCACGATCTGGTCTGGCGATCCAAAAGATAAACACCGCGAACCTCGAAAGGAGAGGCCCCATGGGTGAATGTTATATTTACGACCACGTGCGCACGCCGCGCGGTAAAGGCAAAAAAGACGGTGCGCTGCATGAAGTGACGGCGCTGCAGCTGGCCAGCCAGGTTCTGGAAAACCTGCGCGACCGCAACGATCTCGACACGAAGCTGGTCGATGACGTGGTGCTGGGCTGTGTGGACCCAGTTGGCGAGCAGGGCGGCAACATCGCCCGTATCGCCGTTCTGAATGCCGATTATGCCGACACCACGGCAGGCGTGCAGATCAACCGTTTCTGCGCGTCGGGCCTTGAAGCCACGAACATGGCAGCGGCCAAAGTCATGTCCGGTGAAGCGGATATGGCGATCGGCGGCGGCGTTGAAAGCATGAGCCGTGTCGGCATGGGTGCCTCGGGCGGTGCCTGGTCGTCCGATCCTGAAATTGCACTGAAATCCTATTTCACGCCACAGGGCATCGGCGCCGATATGATCGCCACGAAATACGGCTTCTCCCGCGACGATGTGGACGCTTATGCGGTGGAAAGCCAGAAGCGCGCCGCCAATGCCTGGGAAAAAGGCTATTTCAAGAATTCCGTGATCTCCGTGAAGGATGTGAACGGCCTGACCATTCTCGACAAGGACGAACACCTGCGGCCCGACGCGACCATGCAGTCGCTGGCGGCGCTTCAGCCTTCCTTCTCGGCGCTGGGCGAGTTTGCTTTCGACGGCGTGGCGACGGACCGTTATCCGGAACTTGAAAGCGTCACCCATGTGCACCATGCCGGTAACTCCTCGGGCATCGTTGACGGCGCCTCGGGCGTGCTGCTCGGCACGAAGGAGGCAGGCGAAGGGCTCGGCATCAAGCCGCGCGCCCGCATCCGCGCCATGGCTTCCATCGGTTCGGAGCCCTGCATCATGCTGACGGGCCCGGCGGACGTTTCCCGCAAGGCACTGAAGAAAGCGGGCATGGAAGTCGGCGATATCGACCTTTACGAGCTCAACGAAGCCTTCGCTTCTGTAGTGCTGCGTATGATGCAGTCGCTCGACATCGATCATGACAAGATGAACGTCAATGGCGGCGCGATCGCCATGGGTCACCCGCTGGGCGCGACCGGCGGCATGATCCTCGGCACTGTGCTCGATGAACTGGAACGGCGTGACCTCAACACCGCTCTCGTGACGCTTTGCGTCGGCGCGGGCATGGGTACGGCAACCATCATCGAACGTATTTAAGGGGCTTTCTGCGCGCCCGGAGCCAAGTGCTCCGGGCAGCGCGGCAAGGAGAGATTTATGGCTTACGAAAATTTTGGCTTTGAAGTGGACGGCGACGGTATTGCGCTCATCACCTGGGACATGCCGGACCGCTCCATGAACGTCCTAAGTCAGGGCTCGATGGGCGACCTGGCGGACATTATCGAAAAAATCGTCGGTGACGACGCCATTAAAGGCGCGGTGCTGACCTCCGGCAAATCCGCTTTCTGCGCGGGCGCCGACCTTTCCATGATGGGCGGCCAGGCCGGGTCCGGCGATGGCAGCCAGTCGAAGGAAGAGCGCGTCAAGGCGCTTTACGAAAACAATCTGAAATTCAATATGCTGCTGCGCCGCCTTGAAACCTGCGGCAAGCCGGTTGCTGCCGCCGTCAATGGCACGGCGCTTGGCGGCGGGTTGGAAGTAACGCTTGCCTGCCATGCGCGCATTGTCGGCGACAATCCGAAAACGCAGCTCGGCCTGCCCGAATCCAAAGTCGGCCTTCTGCCGGGCGGCGGCGGCACGCAGCGCCTGCCGCGTCTGATCGGCGCTGCCGCGGCCCTGCCGCTGCTGCTTCAGGGCACGGCGCTGAAACCGGCCAAGGCCGTTGAAATGGGTATCGCCACCAAGCTCGTGAAGCCGGGCGAGGAAGTGGCCGAGGCGAAAGCCTGGCTGAAAGAAGCGCTCTCCCAGGAAAAAGTGAAGCTCGGCAAGCGCGGCCCGGAAGTGCTGCCTGCCGCGATCCAGCCCTGGGACCGCGAAGGTTACCGCCTTCCCGGCGGCGGCCCGCAGGACAAAGGCGGCTCGCAGGTCTTCACCATCGGTAACGCTCAGCTGCAGAAAAACACGCACGGCAATTACCCGGCGCAGACCTACATCATGCAGGCCGTTTATGAAGGCGTTCAGGTGCCGATGGAAGCGGCGCTGCGCATCGAGACGCGCTACTTCACGAAGCTGCTGATGGACCCGCGCTCCAAGGCGATGATCCGTTCGCTCTTCCTGTCCATGCAGGAACTGTCGAAAGGCGCGCGCCGCCCGGCAGGCGTGCCGAAATTCGAAGTGAAGAAGCTCGGCATTCTCGGCGCCGGCATGATGGGGGCGGGCATTGCCTATGTCTCCGCGCAGGCCGGCATGGAGGTCGTGCTGCTCGACACCGATCAGGCGAATGCGGAAAAGGGCAAGGCTTATTCCGAAAAGCTGCTCGACAAAGCCATTACCAGAGGCAAGTCGACGGAAGAAAAGAAAGCCGCCCTCCTTGCCAAGATCAAGCCGACCACGTCTTTCGACGATCTTGACGGCTGCGATCTCGTGATCGAAGCGGTGTTCGAGAACCGTGAGATCAAGGCGGAGGTGACGAAGAAGTCCGAACCGAAACTGGCTGAGAACGGCATTTACGGCTCGAATACCTCGACCCTGCCGATCACCGGCCTTGCCGAAGCTTCCGCCAAGCCGGAAAACTTCATCGGCATCCACTTCTTCTCGCCGGTCGACAAAATGCAGCTCGTCGAAATCATCCTGGGCGCGAAGACCTCGGAAGAAACGCTCGCCAAGGCGATGGATTATGTGGCGCAGATCCGCAAGACGCCCATCGTCGTCAATGACAGCCGCGGTTTTTACACCTCGCGCTGCTTCGGCACCTATGTCTCCGAAGGCATTCAGATGCTGGCCGAAGGCATCAAGCCGGCCATCATCGAGAATGTCGGCAAGATGACGGGCATGCCCATGCCGCCGCTTGCGCTGAACGACGAGGTCTCGCTCGATCTCGGCTATAAAGTGCGCCAGCAGACGAAAAAGGACCTTGGCGACAAATATGTCGAAGGGCCCGCCGACAGCCTCATCGAAAAGATGGTGGTGGATCTCGGCCGCGTCGGCAAAAAGGCCGGCAAGGGCTTTTACGATTATCCCGAAGACGGCAAGAAGCGTATCTGGCCGGGCCTTGAGGATCTCGTCGGCTCCAACAAGAGCACGGAAGATGTGGATGTCGAGGAGCTGAAAAAGCGCTTCCTCTATATTCAGGCGCTGGAAGCCTCCCGCTGCTTCGAGGAAGAAGTGGTGACGGATGTGCGCGATGCCGATGTCGGCGCCATTCTGGGCTGGGGCTTTGCGCCCTGGGCCGGCGGCCCGCTGTCGCTGATCGACATGGTCGGCGCGGATAATTTCGTGAAGGAGTGCGATGCGCTCGCCCAGAAATATGGCGACCGCTTCAAACCCGGTGCCTTGCTGCGCGACATGGCGGGCAAGGGCGAAAGCTTCTACACCCGCTTTGCCCCGCAGAAGGAAAAAGCGGCTGCCTGATAAGCAGGAGAGGCGGCGCAAGAGCGCCCCGACAAGAACGGCGGCAAACGCCGATAGGAGCCAGCCCCCGCAAGAAACTGCGGGGGTTTTCCTTTTTGGGGTGGCGGAATCCGGGGGCGGAGCGGGTGCCCAGAAATGGCCTTATTGTTTTTTGCGATTTCGGGGAACCGTCATTCTCCCGGCGGCGTTTGTGGTCCAGACGGTGACGCGAAATGTCGCGTTTCGTGCGTCCAAGGAGAGGCGCAGGGCGACGAAACCCCGCTTTCCTCAAGGAAAGCAGCGGAAATGGGAGAAGACCAATGCGGATGATGAGCAAAACAGCAGCTTCGATTCTGGCCCTCGGCTTTGCCGCGAGCGTGGCGATGCCGGCCTATGCGGATAATCTCGGCGCCGGGGCAACCGGCGGCCTGCGTGCCGATCAGGACAGCGTCGTGCCAGCGCCGGCGGGTGATCCGACTGAGATCGGTCCGCTTCAGGACAGGGAAACCGGTGAGCCCATCGAGCTGAACGCAGGCGCGGCGGTGGAAGCTGATGCCGGTGTCGAAACCGATGTCGATGACGATGCACTGTCCACCGGTTCGATCGGCGCGGATACGGAAGCTGAAGCCGGTGCCGGCGCTGAAGGCGAAGCGGACGCCGATGCCGATGCGGAAGCAGGCGCTGCGGCTGAAGTGGAAACGGACATGAGCGATGACGATGCGCTCTCCACCGGGTCGATCGGCGCGGAAGGCGGCCTTGAAGGGGATGCCGGCGCAGACCTGGGTAAGGAAGCAGACGAGACGGCGCAGTAATTCTGCGCCAGGCTCCGGGGTTCTCTATTGCCCTGCCCGAAAGGGAGCGTGCCCCCCCTGAGGGCCCTGGAGCCTATTTTCCTCTCGCGCAGGCAGAGCCCTGCCTCGCGCATATCTCCCCAAAGTGACTTGATAAGGATAGATCGATGACGGAAGCCATGAAAAAACTGTGTCTGGCGCTTTCTCTTGCTGCCCTGCCTTTTGCTTTTGCCCCGACCGTGCATGCCGATGGCCACGAAGAGGGTGAAGCCGGCACGCATATGGAAGAGCAGGACGGCGCCCATGAAGACATGATGGAAGAAGGCGCGGAGGCAGAAGAAAGCGGTGACGAGGAAGCTGCTGATGACGCAGCTGACGAGGAGGCCGCGGATGAAGACGCCGCTGATGAAGACGAAGCGGCCGAGGAAGAAGCGCAGTAAGCCCTTCTCCTTTCGGAATTTCAAAAGCCCCGGGATGTTCCCCGGGGCTTTTTCGTTGGGGCAGCCAGGCGGGAGCTTAAAGTCACGTCCTTGTGAGCCCTATTTTCGTTGCCGCCGTCCCCTTTGCCCGGCAAGAAGGAGGGATAACAAGGAGGAGTGGCAATGGCTAAAGAACTGATCAACCCGCCCGGCACGGAAGAAATCTATAAGAACTGGAAATTCTCCCAGGCCGTGAAAGTGGGCAACACCATTCATGTCTCCGGACAAACCGGCTTCGGGCCGGACGGTATTCCGGACGACATCGAAGGCCAGACGCGCCTGGCGCTGCAAAGCCTGGAGCGCGTTTTGAAGGAGGCGGGCGCGAGCCTCTCGGATGTGGTGGCGACCACCGTCTATCACACGGATATGGGGGAGATCGGCAAGGCGCAGAGCGTGCGCGATGAATTCTTCAAGGAGAATTATCCGGCCAACACGATTGTCGGCGTCACCGCGCTCGCCCTGCCGCAGCTGCGCATCGAAATTCAGGCGGTTGCCATCACGGCATAAGGCCGTTTGCCGCAGCGCTTAATTGCCCCTGCGCCGGAAACGGCGCGGGGGCTTTGCTTTTGCGGGCTTTCTCGCGGAGAATGCAGGCAGCCAAAATTCAAATCCAAATAACCCGAAAATCCAGGGAGGCTTTATGAGCAAGAACGTGAACCGCGTTTGGCGGCTGGAAACGCGCCCGCAAGGGACCGCTGATGAAAACAATCTGAAGCTGATCGAAGAGCCGCTTGCCGAGCCCGGCGAGGGCGAGCTTCTGCTGCGCGTCGTCTACCTTTCCCTCGATCCGACGAACCGGATCTGGATGAGCGATATGGACCAATATATGGAGCCGGTGCAAATCGGCGCGCCGATGCGCGGGCTCATCGCGGGGCAGGTGGTCAAGTCCAATACCTCGCGCTTTTCCGAAGGCGAGCTTGTGATGGGCGCGGGCCACTGGGCCGATTACATGATCACCGACGGCAAGGGGCTTTCCTCGCTTGGCAAACCGGGCGCCGTGCCGCTTGCGGAAATTTTCGGCATGTGCGCGGTCGTTGGCCCCACAGCCTATTTCGGGCTTTTGGACATTTGCGATCCCAAACCCGGCGAAACCGTGGTGGTAACGGCAGCGGCCGGCGGTGTCGGCTCCGTGGTCGGCCAGATCGCCAAGATGAAAGGGGCACGCGCCGTCGGCATTGCCGGGTCGGATGAGAAGTGCAAATGGATCAAGGATGAATGCGGCTATGACGCCGCCATCAATTACAAGAGCGAAGATGTAGGCGCCATGCTGGACCGCTACTGCCCGGAAGGGGTGGACGTTCTCTTTGAGAATGTCGGCGGCTGGATCATGGATGAAATCCTTCTACGGATGAACAACTTCTCGCGCATGGCGCTTTGCGGTCTTATCTCGCAATATAACGCGAAGGAGCCCGTGCCCGGCCCCTATAATTTTCAGCAGATCCTGATGCACCGCATCAAGGTGCAAGGCTTCATCGCCTCGGACTATGCCAAGGATTACCCCAAAGCTATCGGCGAGCTTTCGAGCTGGATGCGCGAGGGCAAACTCAAATTCCGCCTCGATATCGACAAGGGGCTCGAAAACGCACTCACTTCCCTCAACAAGCTTTATGACGGTTCGAACCAGGGCAAGCTGATGATCGAGGTGAGCGAGGTGGCGGGCTGACCGGCCGTTTCTCTCGGTTTACATCCATCCGCCAAGAACTGAACGCTTGTTCCCGTTTGGGTGCCAAGGCCGGTAAAATCGGCTAGAGTGGCCCAAACGGGGATGAGACCATGAGTGAGCTGCAGGAAAAGCGCCGCTGCCCATGCGGCGGGGAAATGTGTCCGGAAGAACTGGAAATCGGCGGTCTGCTGGCGCCGCTGCGCTTTCGCTGCGCCGCGTGCGGAGGCACGGCCTCGATCCGTCCGCGCCGGGTGCTCAACGCCATTCTGGTTCTGGGGCTGGCCGGTCTTTTCTTTACCGTCTGGGGCCTTTGGGAGCTTTATGCCGTGCGCATTTTCGGCCCCCGCTTCATTCCCGACAGTGAGGCCGTGCAGCGGCTGATGAACTGGGCGGACGGTGTCCTCATTCTGGTGGGCATGTTCGTGGCAAGCATCGCCGCCTTGATGGCGGGGCTTGGTCTTTCGGGGCTTATCCAGGATGCGCGCCATCCCTTGATAGAGGAAGAGCCCGGCGCGCCGGATGTGCCGGGCAGCACGCCGCTCGCCTAAGCTGTATTTGTCTTAAATTTCTAAGTTTTGTGACGGTTTGGCCGCCGGCGCAGTGCGCTTGCATGCACGCCGCGCATTGCAAATGCGGTTTCAGAAAGTGATTGTCGGCTTGCTTTTTCCGTGCTTGAGTACCTCTCCGATATGGCTTTAAGCAGATGCCCCCTTTGACGCTGCCGAATTCTCGAACGCAAAAAAGCACGACATCTTCTGGCCAGTCGAGCCCGGCCGGGGGGCGAGGCCCGTGCAACTCATTGCGGAGTTTAAGAGACTATGGCTACTGGGACCGTCAAATGGTTCAATCCGACAAAAGGCTACGGCTTCATCGAACCCGATGAAGGCGGCAAAGATGCCTTCGTGCATATCAGCGCAGTCGAGCGTGCAGGCCTGAGCCTGCTCAACGAAGGTCAGCGCGTATCCTATGAACTGACCGAAGGGCGTGGCGGTAAGATCGCGGCCGACAATCTTAAACTGGTCGACTGAGGCGTCCCCCCGGACACCTGATTTCAGACGAGTTTCTGATACGAGTTTCGTGGGGCGGGCAGGCGCTAGCGCACTTGCCCGCCATCCACAACCAGCACCTCGCCGGTCACGAACCGGGCCCTGTCGCTGGCAAGCCAGCAGGCGGCATCGGCAATTTCGTCCGGCGTGCCGAAGCGGCGCAGCGCCACCTCCCGTTTGATCCATCGGGTCCAGTCTTCGGGGCGCTCTTCGACCCGCTTTTCCCATTCCCCGTCTTTGAAAATGATATTGCCCGGCGCGATCGCGTTGATGCGGATACCGTGCCGCCCGACCTGCTTGGCCATGGTGCGGGCAAGCTGATTGATCGCGGCTTTCGAGGTGGCATAGGGAAGGGGCGTGCCGAGCGCATTCACCCCGGCAATCGAGGAAATGAAAATCACATTCGTGCCCGCGCGCGCTTCTTCATCGCGCGCCATGAAAAGGCGCACCGCCTCGCGGGCAAGCGCGACGGAACCCGTGAAATTCTGTTTGAAGTCGGCTTCCCAGTCTTCATCGCTCACATCATAGCCGAGCGGGGAGCGGCCAAGGCCGACATTGGCAATGACGCTGTGAAGGGGGCCGAGATGTTTTTCGCCCGCAATCAGCGCTTCTTTCAGATTGCCCGTATCCGTCATGTCCCCGGCAATGGTCAGCATGGCGGCGCTGTCATAACCCTTTTCGGTGAGCGCGGTTTTGGCTGCATCGAGGCTTGCTTCCCCGCGCCCCGTCATCACCACTTTGGCGCCTTCCGCCAGAAAACCTTCCGTCATGCCGAACCCGATCCCGCGGGAGGCCCCGGCAATGAAAATCACTTTGTCTTTGAGTCTCAGGTCCATGGATAGCCTCCCCTTCCGGCCGCGGACGCGGCGTCAACCCGGCATGCTTGAGTGCGTTTGAGCGCGCGCTTACACTTTTGGAAAAGCCTACACTTTTGAACAAAAATGTGAACTGCCGGGGAGGAAGGCAATGGCTGAGAGGGTGGCGGCCCGCAGAGAGGGTTTCGAGCAGATTTCCTATGAGGTGAAAGGAGAGGCGGCGCTCATCACGCTCAGCCGGCCTGAAAGGCTGAATGCCTGGACCCCGCAAATGATGGAAGAAATGGCCGGCGCCATCGAGGCGGCAAATGCCGATAAATCCATCGGCGCGATCATTGTGACGGGCGAGGGGCGCGGCTTTTGCGCGGGCGCGGATATTGAAGGCACCTTCAAAACCCGCCTCGATGGCAAGGATCCCGGCAATGACACGGCAGGCGGCTCGGGCGGCGCCCCGGCCACCGTCGACTGGATCAAGCTCACCCGCTCATCAAAGCCGCTTATCGCGGCGGTGAACGGCCCGGCCGTCGGCATCGGCGTCACCATGATCCTGCCTTTCGATATGATCATTGCTTCGGAGGCCGCGAAATTCGGCCTCGTCTTCGTGAAGATGGGCATCGTGCCGGAGCTTGCCTCCAGCCATTTTCTAGTGAGCCGGCTCGGCTGGGGCAAGGCGAGCGAGATGATGCTGACCGGCGGCATTTATTCGGGCGCCGAAGCCCATGCGATGGGTCTTGCCGATCATCTGACCCCGCCCGAGGGGCTGATGGAAAAGGCATTCGACTTTGCAAGCCGCATTGCTGCCAATCCCGATTTGCAGCTGCGCATGACGAAAGAGCTTTTGACGCTCAGCGCCTGCGAAACCGATCTCGACCTCGTGCAAAAGCGCGAAACGAAAATGCTGCATGAATGCTGGAAGACGGAAGAACACGCCGAAGCCGTGGCCGCCTTCCTTGAAAAGCGTCCTGCAAAATTCCGGTAAGGGAAAATCCATGAACACCAAAGCGAAATACGAGGTCGAGCGCATTCCCTTTCACCTACATTGGCAGGAAAAGTCGCCCTTCAAGGAAACTTATGCAGGCGCGCTCGACACGATCGTGGTGGAAGGCCAGCATTTAAAGCCCAAAGGGGTGGATTCGAAGACGGTGCTGATCTTCATGCACCCCACGGGCACGATGAACCTGCTGCCTATGCCCAACGCGCTTGCTGCGGCCGGCATTCCCTGCCTAACCTGCGCGAGCCGCTATCCTCATAACGATACTGCGCTCATCATGGAAAAGGTGCTGCTCGATCTCGGCCACTATGTGCGCTACGCGAAAGAAAAGCTCGGCTATGAGAAAGTGATCATGGCGGGCTGGTCGGGCGGCGGCTCGCTTTCCATGTTCTATCAGTCCCAGGCCGAGAACCCGACCATCACCGAAACCCCGGCAGGGGACGCGGTGGATGTGAAAGGCGCCGGGCTCATTCCCGCCGATGCGGTGCTGCAGCTTGCCGCCCATGTCAGCCGCGCCATCACACTGACAGAATGGCTCGATGCTTCCATTCTCGACGAGCTCGACCCGTCCAAGAAGGACAGCGCGCTCGATCTTTATGATCCCGACAACCCGAACGGGCCGCCTTATTCCTCCGAATTCGTCGCACGCTACCGCCAGGCGCAAATCGCCCGCTCGGCGAAGATCGACGCCTTTGTTTGGGAGAAGCTTGAGGCGATGAAGCGGGAAGGCAGGCCGAACGAGGAATTCGCCTTTGTCGTCCACGGCACCATGGCCGATCCACGCTGGCTCGATCTGTCCATTGATGCCAATGACAGAAAGGGGCCGAATTGGTGCTTCATGGGCGAGCCGCGCATCGTCAATATGATGCCGGCGGGCCTTGCTCGTTATACCTCGCTCAGGGCCTGGCTCTCGCAATGGTCTTATAAGCATTCGCGCGCCGACGGGCCGAAATGCGCCGGCGATGTGACCCTGCCGGTTCTCGTGGTGGAAAACAGCGCGGATGATGGCTGCACGCCGAGCCATGCCGCGCGCATCATGGCGGGCATCAAACACAGCGACAAAGAGTTTCATGTCGTCAACGGCGCAACGCATTATTATATCGGCCAGCCGGAAAAGATGGCCGAGGCCGTCGAGATCGTGAAAGGCTGGCTGGAGAAGAAGAACCTGCTCGTTTAAGAGCGGCGATGTGAAGGGGATGCGCAGCTGTGAGTGATGATAATTTGATGGCGCCGCCGCGCCGTCTTTCCCTCTCTTTGGGAAACGGAGAGATTTCTTATCTGGAATGGAAGCTGGCGGAGGGCTTGCCGCCGCTTCATTTCGCCCATGCCAACGGCTTTAACGGCCTGACCTACCGCGCGCTGCTTGCCCCGCTTGCCCCCTATTTTCACATCCGCGCCTGGGATGCGCGCGGCCATGGGATGACGACGCTTCCTGCCGATTCGGCAGCCCATAAGGACTGGTATATCTACCGGGACGATCTCATTGCCTTTACTGAGCGCTTTGCCGAGGACGCGGGCCGTCCTGTCCTGCTTGCCGGTCATTCCATGGGCGGCACGGCGAGCCTGATGGCTGCAGCCGAGTGGCCGGACCTTGTGGCAGGGCTCTGCCTTGCCGATCCCGTGCTCATTCCTCCTTCCGTGCGCCGTCTTTTGCGGCTCGCCGTGCCGCCCATGGAATGACCGGCAAGCAGGACAGGACGGCCCGCGTCCTCGGCAAAGCGCTCAGTAAAGGCAATGAGATCGTCCCGGTAGATATACCAGTCCTTATGGGCTGCCGAATCGGCAGGAAGCGTCGTCATCCCATGGCCGCGCGCATCCCAGGCGCGGATGTGAAAATAGGGGGCAAGCGGGGCAAGCAGCGCGCGGTAGGTCAGGCCGTTAAAGCCGTTGGCATGGGCGAAATGAAGCGGCGGCAAGCCCTCCGCCAGCTTCCATTCCAGATAAGAAATCTCTCCGTTTCCCAAAGAGAGGGAAAGACGGCGCGGCGGCGCCATCAAATTATCATCACTCACAGCTGCGCATCCCCTTCACATCGCCGCTCTTAAACGAGCAGGTTCTTCTTCTCCAGCCAGCCTTTCACGATCTCGACGGCCTCGGCCATCTTTTCCGGCTGGCCGATATAATAATGCGTTGCGCCGTTGACGACATGAAACTCTTTGTCGCTGTGTTTGATGCCCGCCATGATGCGCGCGGCATGGCTCGGCGTGCAGCCATCATCCGCGCTGTTTTCCACCACGAGAACCGGCAGGGTCACATCGCCGGCGCATTTCGGCCCGTCGGCGCGCGAATGCTTATAAGACCATTGCGAGAGCCAGGCCCTGAGCGAGGTATAACGAGCAAGGCCCGCCGGCATCATATTGACGATGCGCGGCTCGCCCATGAAGCACCAATTCGGCCCCTTTCTGTCATTGGCATCAATGGACAGATCGAGCCAGCGTGGATCGGCCATGGTGCCGTGGACGACAAAGGCGAATTCCTCGTTCGGCCTGCCTTCCCGCTTCATCGCCTCAAGCTTCTCCCAAACAAAGGCGTCGATCTTCGCCGAGCGGGCGATTTGCGCCTGGCGGTAGCGTGCGACGAATTCGGAGGAATAAGGCGGCCCGTTCGGGTTGTCGGGATCATAAAGATCGAGCGCGCTGTCCTTCTTGGACGGGTCGAGCTCGTCGAGAATGGAAGCATCGAGCCATTCTGTCAGTGTGATGGCGCGGCTGACATGGGCGGCAAGCTGCAGCACCGCATCGGCGGGAATGAGCCCGGCGCCTTTCACATCCACCGCGTCCCCTGCCGGGGTTTCGGTGATGGTCGGGTTCTCGGCCTGGGACTGATAGAACATGGAAAGCGAGCCGCCGCCCGACCAGCCCGCCATGATCACTTTCTCATAGCCGAGCTTTTCTTTCGCGTAGCGCACATAGTGGCCGAGATCGAGCAGCACCTTTTCCATGATGAGCGCAGTATCGT